>Ga0180215_1002885_pt1 | contig 16719 bp, 11 predicted proteins | sample eDN3rd37CBELigBY_FD_128871 | JGI IMG/M metagenome (GOLD analysis project Ga0180215, IMG submission 128871) | Enriched backyard soil microbial communities from Emeryville, California, USA - eDNA 3rd pass 37_C BE-Lig BY (version 2) (version 2) | ecosystem: Environmental > Terrestrial > Soil >...
CACCAACACCAACACCGACTGCACCATCAACGCCAACGTTACCGCCGCCATCGACGTCTCCGCCATCGCCGACGCCGGCCGTCTCTCCGAGCGACACGCCTGCCCCAACGCCGCCGGTTACGCCGACTGATCCTGCTACTCCTGCACCGACTATAGAGACCATTGAGATCGAGGAGGAACCGGTGCCGATAGGCACGCTTCCGAAAACGGGAGAAGCCAGCGCGCTTCCTTATTACGCCGCGGGAATAAGTCTTTTAGCAGTTGGCTTGATTGCCAGATACCGGAGAAAATCGTAAGCGGGACGACAGTTAAATATTGCAGATTTGCCGCAGACCGCCCCTATGCCGAAGCAGGGACGGTCTGCTTTGTTCATAAGCCTGTCTGCAATTGTCGTTTTCATCCAATTTCGTTATACTAGTAAATGATAGAGAGCTGGCCTTTGCCAGACTATAGACCGAACTGTTCGGAAAAGGCGAGGAAGTGCGAAGATGAGAAAGTGGTTATCGTATTTGTTAATAATAGCCGGAGTATTGGTGTTGTTATATCCGAAGGCAAGCGAATGGTATGATACGAGGCAGCAGGAGAAGCTGATGGATGAATGGGAGGATGCCATACCGGATGAAACGGCTGTGGATGTTGCCCAGCAGGAGTATGACAACCTTACCGCTTTGTTCAATGAGTTTGAAGAGGAAGAAGAAGAGCCTACAGCGGAACCGACGGCCGAAGCGACGGTGGAGCCGACTGCGACGGAAACGCCTGTCAAATCGATCGCAACGATTAAAATAGCGAGCATCAATCTTAAGCTGCCTGTGCTTGAAGGCGCTACGCAAAAAAATATGAAAAGCGCGGCAGCGCATTTATCCGAGACAGCGCCGTTCGGCCAAATCGGCAATGCCGCGATTGCAGCTCATCGGATGAAGACGAAGGGCCGCCTATTCAATCGGCTGAACGAAGTCGAGGTAGGCGATGAGATCGTCATCGAAACGAAGAAGGAAACGTTCACTTATACGGTCTACGACGTATCGATCGTGGAGCCGACTGACGTATCCGTTTTGAACTATAACAATAGAGATAAGCTGTTAACGCTAATTACATGCGATCCGGTCGTCAATCCAACGCACCGCCTCATTGTCCACGCGAAGTTAGTGACGTAGCAGCGCCCAATTTCTGCATATAGAGCACCATTGCTTTTGCCCCTTCATAAGATAAGTTGACTGTATCCCTTAGCCTTGTTTAACTATAAAAACCCGGGCAAGGAGGGGTGACAAACTTTGAAGGGAAGCGACCACAAGAGCAAGTTTTTACTGACACATCGTGAACGCGAGGTTTTCGAGCTGCTGGTACAGGACAAGACAACAAGAGATATTGCGCAGCAATTATTTATCAGCGAAAAAACCGTTCGCAACCATATTTCGAATGTCATGCAAAAGTTGAATGTGAAAGGTCGTTCGCAAGCGGTTGTCGAGCTAATTAAGCTTGGGGAGTTGCAAATCTAGCCCAGGGCGTGCATTCACCAAACTTCTCAGGGCGATGCCCTCTACTACATCTGGATACAAATGCAGCACTCGGCAGCATAGCGATATGCTGTCTTATTTTTTTGCTCTTGGAGCGAGAGCTCTGTGAGGCAAGGGAAGGCAAGGGTATTCGATTATCTAGTTGCCTTCGACCTCGCTAAATGGATTTCCTACAGTTATTTTTTTAGAAAATGAGCAAAAATGAAAAACCTGCAGTTAATTTCAGCTAATTGGGCTGATTGAGCATTTTTTTAAGAAACTAACTGCATGAAATCCATTTAGCACAGCAAAATCGGGCATTGGAGCCATAAATAACTTCATAAAATCCAGTTAGCTCGTGGCGATTTAGTATTACTTAGGTTTCGTAGCGTCAGATATGGGTTTGATTACGACAGTTTTATACCTGAGTTGTAACATAATGAAACAAGAAAACCCCCATAAAAAGTGGGGGTTGTTTTAATTCACTTGACTTACTTAGGTGCGTTCACGATCGCGGCTTCTTAATCCGAATAGGCCGGCTAGCCCAAGCAGTCCCAGCCAGCTCCAGTTGGTGCCTCTATTGTTAGTTGCGGCATTTGTCCGATAGTTGTTGGAATACATACCCGAGTTCGTGTTGTTTGAGTAAGTACCCGCGTTTGTGTTATTCGTGTACATATTGGAGCGCGTGTTGGTTGTGCCATAGTCGTACATCTGATCATTCATCGTATTGCTTGTGCCGTAGTTGTTCATTCGATTCGTGTTTAACAGATTCTCTCCGCTGGAGTGTTGTGCAAAAGCAGGGAGCGACAGCATTAATGACAAAATTGCAGCGAAAGCTAAAGAGCAAATTGTTCTCATATCGCAAATATCTCTCCTTCATTAATTTTTTGTACGAAACTAAGTTACCCTTGCGGATAGCTAATTATTCAGGATAGTGATCGTTTAAGCTTTTGTAAGTCGCCCTGATGAAGGAAGGAAAGCCGCATAATAAAATAGCTGTTGAATGATTGAAACCAGTTAAAGCAATCGAATGAAAAAGGACGAAGCCAAAGCTTCGCCCATCTAACAATCAATAACCGTCCGTCTCGACGCCGAGCTCTTTGGCTATTTCCATGCCTTCTTGCGCCTGCTTATTGCCGATATGTTGCCCCTTAACGATCGGCTTCGGAGCGTTCTTCAAGCCGTCCGCTACCCGCTGGCCGTATTCGGGGTCGGCTTCGGTGAAGTAGGAGATCATCCGGTCTTGAATTTCCTTATTGCATTCACTTAGCGCATCCACCAGATTGGAGATGAGCTCGTCCTTTTCCCGCTGGTCGAAACTGCGGTACGTTTCGCCCGCCTGCTTGAAATTGTTTTGGCGGTCGATCGGCTCCCGCACCAGCTTCGCCGAATAGTACGGCTCATACGGCTCGCCGGATCTTTCCGCTTCCTGCAGGCCGCCAAGGGAGGACGGCTCATAGTTGATGTGCGGATTGGTGCCCGGCGCTACATCGACATAGAACGCCATTTGCCCGTCGCGCTGATTGGTCGCCACCCGCTTTTGCGGCGCATTGATCGGCAGCTGCAAATAGTTGCTTCCTACCCGGTAGCGCTGCGTATCGGAGTAGGAGAAGGTGCGGCCCTGCAGCATTTTGTCATCGGAGAAGTCAAGCCCGTCAACGAGCACGCCTGTTCCGAACGCGGCTTGCTCCACCTCGGCGAAGTAATTTTCGGGATTTCGGTTTAGCGTCATTTTGCCGATGGGGATCATCGGGAATTTTTCGGTGCACCACAGCTTCGTATCGTCAAGCGGATCATAGTCAAGCTCCTCGTGCGCGTCGTCGCTCATCCACTGGACGCATAGCTCCCATTGCGGGTAATCGCCGCGCTCAATCGCCTCGTACAAATCCTGCGTCGCATGATTGAAGTTTTTCTTTTGAATCTCTTCCGCTTCCTGCTGGGTTAAATTGCGAATGCCCTGCAACGGCTCCCAATGGTATTTGACCAGCACGGCTATCCCTTCCGCGTTCACCCATTTGTATGTATTGACGCCGGAGCCTTGCATTTCTCTGTAAGTGGCCGGAATGCCCCAAGGGGAGAAAATGAAGGTGACCATATGCGTCGCTTCCGGCGAATTGGATACGAAATCGAAAAAGCGCTCATTGCTTTGAATATTCGTAACCGGATCCGGCTTGAACGCATGGATCATATCCGGGAATTTGATGGCGTCGCGAATAAAAAAGATTTTCAGATTGTTGCCGACCAAATCCCAGTTGCCGTCCTCCGTATAAAACTTCGTCGCAAAGCCGCGCGGATCGCGCAGCGTCTCAGGCGAGTGGCCTCCATGAATAACGCTGGAGAAGCGGACGAATACAGGCGTAATTTTGCCTGCTTCCTGAAACAGCTTTGCGCGGGTATACTTAGAGATAGGCTCATCGCCAAGCTTGCCGTAAGCTTCAAAGTAGCCATGCGCGCCTGCGCCGCGGGCATGGACGACGCGCTCCGGCACGCGCTCGCGGTCGAAGTGCGAAATTTTCTCGATAAAATGGTAATTCTCAAGCGTAGAAGGACCTCTATTTCCAACTGTCCGAATATTCTGATTGTCCGTGATTGGATGTCCTTGACGATTCGTCAACGTTTGAGCCGATTCCTCGGGTGCAAGGACATTCTCATAATTTCGCTTCAACGGGCTGGCATTTTTGTCATTCACATCATTTGAAGCCATTGATCCAGCATCCTCCTTGTTTCCTTATTTTGAAAGAATCTTCGGTAGTATGAAGCTTGAACCAATTTTTTATACAAGTGAAAAAGAGGTTGGATACTTTCGACAATAATTTGGCTGATTATGGTATGATAGAGCTAAAAGTTCGATTGATTTTATATTGATGGAGGTATATATGTTCAAAGTTCTAATGCTGTTACTATTCGCTAGATTTTTTGGCGTGCCTATTATTCCGATTATTATACTCATTATTGTGTTCTATTTGCTTGACCGCCGGTTTATCGGATTGCTGCCGAACGTAACGAAGCCCTTTCGACGGTTGTCCCGCATCCGGAAGCTGAAAAGCGCGATCGATCTGTCGCCCCACGATGTGTCCGCCAAGCTGGAGCTTGCGCGCCTTTTGATAGAGAGAAAGAAATACCGCGCTGCGCTGGCGCTGCTTGAGCCGCTTCAGGAAGTATACGAACAGTCCGCAGAGTACTGGGACGATCTGGGCATTTGCTACTTGAATACCGGAGACAAGCAACAGGCGGAAGCTTGTATGGCCAAGGCGCTTTCCATTAATGACAGGGTGAAATACGGCGCTCCTTATTTGCGTCTTGCCGCCCTGCATGCGAAGGATAATCAGGATAAGGCGCTCGGCTACATGGCACAGTTTCAAGAAATTCAATCGTCCTCCTGCGAGGCTTATAACCATCTTGCCGTTATCTATAAAGGATTGGGCAGAACGGAGGAAGCAAAGCGTACGGCGGAGGAAGGGCTGCGCATGTATCGCATGCTGCCCCGCTACAAGAAGCGGCAGGAGCGGAAATGGGCGCTTCGGTTATTTTTCAAAAAATGAGGCGTACGCAAGCAGGTTACAATATACGTCAGAAAGGCAAGATGTCCTCGTATGCAGCGCAATAATTGGCTTATTACCATTAGCATTATCGTTGTGCTTATATTAATCAACAATTCGATTTATTATTACCTCACGAGAGATATGCTGGAGCAGGCGCTGAACGATGAGATGCTCAGTCACGCCCGGCAAATCGAGCGGTTCGTCGAGCAGTCCAGACTTGGCTCTGAGCTGTTCGAGGACCAAATCGGCCGCGAATTGCGCGCATCCTCCATCGCGATCCAGTATGCGCTAGACCCGGATATCGAGAAAGTGACGAACGAGCAGCTGACGGAGCTTAGCCGCAAGCTGGACATTAAGCACATAACGCTGCTGAAACGGGTGCAAGACGATATCATTCTCGATAAATCATCGGATGCGACGCAGCCCGGCCAAAGTACGAAGAGCTGGGTGCCGTGGTTCTCTAATTTTAACCAGCTATTCGACAATCATAATGTTACGACAGAGTGGCTTGGCCAGACGTTCGACAATTTTTGGAGCGGTCCATATGAGATCGCCACTACCGACTTGGACAAGGTGTACAAGTGGGGCTATTACTATGACGGCACGACGAACTATATTATCGATCCGTATGTCGACTACAGCGTCATGAAGAAATATGAGGATACGACTGGGGTTAACCGGATAATAGACGATACGATCGCGGTCAGCGACTCCATACTGGAAATCGCCGTGCTCAATCCGAAGATGTTCCCCGACGGCAATTTTACGAAAACGGAAGAAGGCCAGCTTCGCGAGCATATTTTGCAAAGGCCGATATTGTACGGCTCCTATACCTACAAAAGCCCGCAGGATGTCGATTATGTGCAGGAGGCTTTCACAGCGGGAAAGATCGTTACGAAGAAAGTGAAGGTCGGCGAGAGACATCTTGTTAAAATGTTTATCCCTGTATTTCTGGAAAACAACTACATTCAGCTGACGAACATAAAGGGAGATCCGCTGAACAGCTATGTGCTGTCCATTGTCGCCGACAAAGCGTTAATGGAGGACAAGCTTTCCTCCCAATTTCTTAATCTTGGCGTCATCATTACAATTGTAACGGGATTATCGCTTCTCCTTGCAATTATCGCTACGCGATACTATCGCCAATCCAAAGATAAGGCAGTCCGCTTAGCGCAGGAGACATACATAGAAGAGATTAACGGGCTGTTCCACTCCATCCGCGCGCAGCGGCACGATTTTATTAACCATGTCCAGACGATTCGATCGCTGGCCGAGCTGAACAAGACAACCGCGCTAGTCGCCTATACGAAGGAACTGACTAAAGATATCCGTGATATGAACGATATGATCAATATTGGCAATCCGGCTATTGCCGCGCTTATCCGATCTAAAATTTCACAAGCGGAAAGCTATCATATCGAGCTGAGATGCGTGTTCGATGGGTTGAATACGCAGGAAATGGGCGCCAAAACGCTGGATGTCAACCGGATTATCGGCAACTTAATCGATAACGCCTTTGACGAGGTGTTGAATTACGACCAGGAGGATCGCAAGGTTACGATTGTCGGCACCCAGACCGCAACTCATATTGAGTTCGTTGTCAGCAACCGCTGCAACAATGCGCAGGACATTGTAAAGGAGCCGTTATTTAAAGCAGGCTATACGACGAAAGTGAAAGAGCATCAAGGGCTTGGCCTCGTTATCGTCAATTCCATTATCGAGCGGTATAAGGGCGAGGTGCGGGTCACGGCCGACACCGACGATACGATAACCTTTACAGTCAAGCTGCCTCTATAGCATGAAATGAGTATTGAACGCCGGCCTTAACGAATTCCATTCGTTGGCTAGGCGTTTTTTTTGTTATAATAAAGGAATGCAAGCAAGTGGAAGGGAAGCGAAGACAATGTGTGCCAAGCACATGGGCGTAGGACTGCATGCCGCTCTAGAAGAGCAATTAAAACAGTATTTTGAGACTGCTATTATAAAGCGCGGCTATCAATATTATATGGACGGCCACGTAGAGTCTGTGCGGACGAGCGAATACAACGCGCTGTACGGCATCGTAAAAGGAAGCCATATTTATGCGGTCGTGCTGGATACGGAACATTTTCAGTACAGCTCATGCGCATGTCCGTATGAGGGCTACTGTAAGCATATGGCGGCCGTGTTCTTCGAGTTTTGCAGCAAGCATGAGGGAGGACATCTGTACGCGCAGGACGCCTATTTCAGACTGCTTGGCCTGCAGAAGGCCGCTCAAGCCGTTTCCTCTGCAAGCGTCTCGGGCATGTTCCAGGTTTCAGCCGCCAGCGAGCAGCCGGCTGAGCTGGAGCCGCTGCAATGGCTGGAGTGGATGGAGGAGAAGCATGGCGACACCTGGCTGAAATGCCGCAACTCGCTTCATGCGCTAATGCCTGTGTTGTCCGCCTTGAAGGGGATGTCCAAGGATTGGGAAAAGCCGCGGCAAAGGCTGCATTGGTCGCTGTCGATACTGTTCGTGCTGGAGCAGGCCGAGCGCGCGATTACGAGCGTAGATTCGTTCAGCCGCTACTACCATGAAATGTCTTTTATGCGTATGGCAGAGCCTTGGGTCCAGCATCTGTTCACGCTTGTTTCGGAGCTGGCGCCCGAAGCGATGGATGATGAGGAATGGGTGTGGGCTTATTTGATCGCAGGCATTTGCAAAGGAAATGCGATGCGGACAGAGGCTCAGTTGTTTGATTGGACGACGATTTATTTGTCGGTCGCCGACAAATTTGCCGAGGATCGCGGCTGGTACGAGCTTGAGCTGAAAACATTGCTGGAGGACGCGTCTTCGGCATCCGAGGAGACGACGAATGTGTCGTTTCTGCACATCGCGATCGGCATGCTCTATTTTTACGATAAACTGGATAGCTTGGCGATCGAGCATTTTAGCGAAGCGAAGTTCGAACGGTCGCAAAAGATTATGTATCCTTGCGCAGCGAGGCGGATGCAGGAGGAAGAATGGGAGCTGGCAAAGCTGTGGATGAGCTTTTTCTATGATCGCATCTATCCCGTTCGAAACCCGCGTAACGTAGGCGTGTTTTTGACGCTGTGCCGCAGAGCGGATAAGGATCGTCCCGATATGCCGATATGGAACGAATATATGCTCTCGATGCTGCCTCATTCCTACTATGAGCTGTCGGAGCATTGGCTCGACCAGTCGGATTACAGCAAATGGGCCGATCTTCAAATGCTGATGGGCGTCAGGGCGGACGATTTAGAAACGGCGGTGCTTCGCGAAGTTGCTAAAGCAGCACCGCGGGTGCTCATGCCGCTGTATCACCAGTCGATAGACGCTTGGATACAGACAAGGAACAGGCAAGGATACAGAATGGCTGTAAAAGGGCTGAAGAAGCTTGAGAAGCTGTACAAAGCGGATAAGGATACGGCTAGATGGGATCGTTATATAGCCGGGATTGCGCAGAAGCATCAACGGTTAAGAGCGTTTCAAGAGGAGCTGTGGAAAGGGAAGCTAATAACATGAGAGCAGGGACGGCATCACAAACGGTAGTTATCGATGGATATTGGAATTCGGAGGCGGACTTCTCCGGCATAACGCTGCAAATAGCTGACCGCAGAGACTCCTTAAGCGGCCGGATCCGGTCTATGCTGTTCGGATGGCACAAGGCGTCGTGGTACGGCACCGCCGTTGAGCTCCAGCAAGCTCATGACCAGCTTTTGCTCAAAATGAGTCCGCTTATTGCGGTTGACTATTTATCGGCTCCTATGCACGTCCAATTGCTGAAGGCGGAATGGTCGGAAAGGCTTTCCGTTCTGATGGTTTTAGCCCGCCACATTCGTCATGCGCTAATGAACGGCTGGTTTGAGCCTGATTGGAGCGGCTGGAGCGAGCGGCGCCGCAGCTGGAAAATAGCCTTTCCTCCGCATGTGGAGCAAAGCCGGCTGGAATGGGAAAGCGTCATGGAGAAGGCCTGCGCATTCGGCGATCATGGCTGCGAGCAATGGCTGAGCGGCGCGGTTGAGGAGCTGATCGCGGAGGACGATCATGTGCTCCGCGCTTGGAAAACGGTAGAAGCTGCTTCGGGCGAGTCTGTACTGAGCCATAAATCGTCAGACGAGGAAGATTGGCTGATTGCCATTGGCCTCAAAAAGGATACGCTTCCGTTCAGAGTCGCCCTTCAGCTCGCTGAGCCGAACGGGGTGCAAGGCTGGAGGCTTCGTCCCGCGCTGCAAAGCCGGGAGGGCGGAGGCGAATGGCATCCTGTACGATTCGTATCCGGAAGCGGGCAATGGGAGAGCGACAGTGACGATCTGCTCCTAGAGCAATGGATGATTCCGGAAGAATGGCAGCCGCAGCTTCAAGCGAAGCTGATGAAGGAGCAAGCGAAATGGGCGGCGGCGCTGCCGGAATGGGAGGATAGCGCTAATCCAGGCTCGATCAAGGAGCACTTGGCCGACAATGAGGCGTGGAGCTTCCTCGAATCGGCCAGCGTTCAACTGCTCGAGGCAGGCTGCCCTGTTCTGCTTCCAGGCTGGTGGGAAGCGGTTCGCTCAAGAAAGCTGCGTCTTCGGGCGAAGGTGAAATCTTCAGTCGGATCAGGCGCTCAGCCGATGTTCGGCCTTGACCAAATTGTACAATTCGACTGGAAGCTGGCGCTTGGCGATGTCAGCTTGTCCGAAGCGGAGTTTCTGCATATGGCGGAGCAGAACCGGCGCCTGTTCAAAATCGGCAACGAATGGGTGCATCTTGATCCGAATGATGCGGCGCAAATTAGAAAATGGCTGAAGCGGGTAGGCAAGCGTAAAGGATTATCGTTCCGAGACGTGCTGGAAATGCATTTGCGCGGCGGAACCCCGTTGGAGGAGGACGACGATTACGTATCCGAGCTGCGGGCCGAGGTGGAGCTGAACGAGCATTTGACGAGCTGGCTTGAGCAGCTGCAGCATATGTCGCAAATGCCGCTCGCCGATAAGCCGGAGCAATTTCGCGGTGAATTGCGGCCTTACCAGCAGCAAGGCATGTCCTGGCTTCTCTTCCTTCGGCAGTTCGGACTTGGCGGCTGTCTAGCCGACGATATGGGCCTCGGCAAGACGATCCAGTTCATGGCTTATTTAACCGCTGTGAAGGAACGGAGGAAGGCTTCAGGCGGCAGCGGCGAGGCTGCTCCATCACTCCTTATTTGTCCAACTTCGGTTATCGGCAACTGGGAGAAGGAGCTGGAGAAATTTGCCCCATCGCTTCAGATGGTGCTCCATTACGGAAGCAAGCGCGGCAAAGGCGAAGCGTTTCTAGAGGAAATTCAAGGGGCCGATCTGGTCATTACGTCTTTCTCGCTCGCCCAGCTGGATGAGGAGGAGCTCAGCATGCTGGAGTGGGACGCGCTTTGCCTTGATGAGGCGCAAAATATTAAAAATGTGTACACTAAGCAATCGGCGGCCATCCGCCGTCTGAGCGCGCGCCATCGGATTGCGTTAACGGGCACGCCGATGGAGAACCGGCTGACCGAGCTATGGTCGATCTACGATTTTATCAATCCCGGCTATTTAGGCACGATGAATGAGTTCAGAAGGGCTGTCGTTCTTCCGATTGAGCGCACGCGCGACGAGGCGATGATTGCCAGCCTTCAGCGTTGGGTGAAGCCTTTCATGCTGCGCCGGGTGAAGAAGGATCCGGCCATTCAGCTATCGCTGCCGGACAAAAATGAGCTGAAAACGTATATCGCCTTAACGGCGGAGCAGGGCTCGATGTATGAAAATATCGTTTCTGACCTGCTCGAGAAGCTGGATACGCTCGATTCGATGCAGCGGCGGGGCCTCATTCTGTCTTCCTTGACGAGATTGAAGCAGCTATGCGATCATCCCGCGCTTCTTGCCAGCGAAAAGAGCAGCGGACAATGGTCGGAGGATCGCTCCAATAAAGTGACCAGACTGCTGGAAATGTGCGATGAAATTGCCGCTGAGGGCGAGCGCTGCTTGATCTTCACGCAATTCATCGAGATGGGCAAGCAGCTTCAGGAACTGCTGGAGCAGCGTCTCGGCATGCGAGTTTCTTATTTGCACGGCGGCGTGCCGAAGGCGAAGCGGGACGAGATGATCGAACGGTTCCAAAATCCGGAGGAAAGCTGCTGCGCTTTCGTGCTGTCGCTCAAGGCTGGGGGAACGGGGCTTAACCTGACAGCGGCGAATCATGTATTCCATTTCGACCGTTGGTGGAATCCTGCGGTTGAGAATCAAGCGACCGACCGGGCGTTCCGAATCGGGCAGACGAAGCAGGTTCAGGTGCATAAATTTATTTCGCTCGGCACGCTGGAGGAGAAAATAGACGAAATGATTGACCGTAAGCAGTCGCTTAACGATCAAGTCGTCGGACAATCGGAGCAATGGATTACGGAAATGTCTTCGGATGAGCTCAGAGAGCTGTTCACCTTGCGGAAGAGCTGGTTGAAGGGATGATTGCGAATGGACAAACAATTGCCGCGGGATGAGGCGCTCTCGCCTCTGAGGAGCAGATCGGATAGAGGCAGACGGCCGGAACCGCAGGGCGATGATACGCCCGCAGCCGAACGGCTTGGACCAGAGCAAGCTAATGAGGAGTGGAGAAGGTTCTATGAGGCGGTCAGGCAAGGGATGGCCGATTTGCGTTACGAGGAAAAATAGGAGTAAGCAGGAGGGCGCGGCGATCGCGTCCTCCTGTCTTTTTTAAATTCTAAGAATCCGATAAGTTTCAGACTTAGTATTCTTAGAATTCACCGCAAAACGTAAGCTGTCCCGCCGAAGTGCGGCGACAGCCGTTTACGCTTGGCGCATAAAATGGGAATAGGTTAAATCGTGAAGAATATAGGCAAGGAAAAATATGACGCACGGATTCTCGTAATTATGCTGAATATGAGTGAGCTGCTGCAAATAAATTTCGCCGTAGTGCGGATTGTTGCGCATTTCCAGATTGCTTTTAATAAGCGCATCCAGCTTGTCGCCTATAGCGACGAGCGAGCCTTCATAGGAATCGTCCTTGGCGTTTACCGTGAAATCAATCAGCTCATTATGAAAAATCGCAGGCAGCTTTATGACCATTGCTTTTGCCGTTTCTCTTTCATACTGTTCAAAAGCGGCGCGAATTTCAGCCGACGATTTTTTGATCGGCGAAGCGACATCTCCTGTGACCGCCTCGACGAGATCATGCATGAGCGATTTGCCGAGCAGACGGAACAGGTCGATGTCCGTTCTCCCGAAACGGACCGATTCCAGCGTGCCGTTGAACAAGGAGAGGGCCGCTACCCGGAAGGAATGGGTCGAGTCGTTGTCCGGAATCAAGTTGAAGCTGCCGCTCCACCGCTCGATTATATCCAAATTCAATATATGGGACAAAAACTCGTATACGCCTTCTTTTCGATCGAATTGCTGAAGCAGCCAGACGACGGATGGACAGTCGGAGTTGATGAGCGATTCGTGGAAGTACGCGTATTGCTTGTGAAAATAAGGATTCGCGTCGGAGGACGACTCCCGCAGGCAGAACAGCATCGCATCGAAGCTGTCAATGGCGCTGACGAGCCGGCCGATATAGCTGTCGTCCTCCGCATCGACAATATAATCGAAGAACGCGGGCTGCAGCGATTTGGACAGATAGGAAACGATGCTGACGCTCACCTCACGCTCCAATCGCCGGATATGGCCGGCGAGCAGCTCGTCCTTTTTCGTAACATGCTTAATGGAGCCCGTAGTCGTTTCATTGACGTCATGCAAGAGCGCTCTGGCGACCAGCTTTCCCTTATCGATTGGATTGCCGAACGCCTTCTCCTCAATAATACCGATAAGGACGGCGATCGCCGCGCATCGGAAGCTGTGGCTCGCGGCATTGTCGCCGAAGCGGGGGGCGAATTCCTTCCATCTGGATACGTATTGCATTTGCAGAATGACGCTCGTAAATTTTCCGTTTTTCATATAAGCCCCTCATATCCGTTCGTTAAATTTCTTAAACAACCGTCTGCAACCACTTCTACAGCCCGTACCCGTTTTCCTTTCGCGGCAGCGCCGTTTTTGTTTCTTTCATTGCGCCTCTCCGTACTGTGCGTTATATTAATTTAATATTAGATCGAAAAATCAACTAGAAAGCTTCATGAAGAGGGATGAACGATGCGGCAGTTTGGACTAGCTTTTAACCGCCTTTTTGAGCGGTGGATGTTTCTCATTATTCCGGTATCGCTTGTGCTTGGCTTTTTGCTGGCGGACGAGCTTCAGCCTTTCATTCAGGCTGTGCCGTATTTATTTGCTTACGTAACGCTAACGATGGCGATCGGCTGCGGCCTCCGCCAGCTCCGTGAAGTGCTTGCAAAGCCGGGCGTCATGGTGCTGGCCTTTATTATTGCTCACATTGTCTCGCCCTTTATCGCTTATTTTGCCGGTGTTCTCATATTCGGGCAGGATTCGCCTTATGTCATTGGACTGGTGCTGTTCGCGATTATACCGCTCGGCGTGTCGTCGGTGCTGTGGGTCGGCATGTCCGGCGGCAGCGTTCCGCTCATGCTCGCAATGGTCGTGCTGGATTCGCTGTTAAGCCCGCTGGTCGTTCCTGCCGGCATCGGGCTGATGTTCGGCTCGGTTATCGAAATCGATATTTGGCCGTTAATGATTGATTTGTTCATTATAATCGTGCTCCCGACAATTATTGGCGTCGGTCTGTACGAGCTGAGCCGCGGCCGCATTCAGGCTGCAGTCCAGCCATACTCGGCTCCGTTGTCGAAGCTATGCTTCGTCTCTGTCGTCGCGCTTAACGCATCGGCAATTGAACCGTATATGGAGCAGCTTGGCAGCGATATGCTGCTGCTTCTGCCGGTCGTTATTATACTGGTCTCCCTGTGCTACGCGCTAGGCTTCTTCAGCTTGTCGAAGCGGGGCAATTACCCGCTGCAGGTTACGCTATCCTATGCAAGCGGCATGCGGAATATTTCGCTCGGCATCGTGCTGGCGCTGGGCTATTTCAGTCCGATTGCGGCAGTGCCGGTCGTTTTATCGATATTGGTCCAGCAGCCGCTGGCGACGCTTAACCATTATCTTTTACAAAAACTTAACAATCGCAAGGCTGGCAAAGCAGAGGCGCCTTATGTAGGATAAGTATAGCATGCAGGGCGAAGGGGGACGGAAATGAACAGCTTTCGATATCGGCTGACTTTTATTATTATTGCATTGATTGCCATGTCGGTGACAACGGCCGGACTCTTTATGGCCAAGACGTTCAAGGAGAACAATATCGCCGCTCTAGAGGAAAATATGGTTCGCGAATTGCGCATCATTTCTGCCAAAATGGAATGGAAATTCGGCCCGCTAGAAGATTTGTACGCGCACTATACGGACGAAGCGAAGGAAATGAAAAGCTACACGAACGCCAGGGTAACTTATATTCGTCATGACGGAGTCGTGCTTGGCGATTCGGACAGCGACGCCCGCACAATGGAGAACCACTTGAAACGCGAAGAAATAGAGGAAGCGGCGGAATCGGGCGTAGGCCGGGCGATTCGGGCGAGCGAGACGACAAAACAGAATTTGATTTATGTCGCGATTCCCGTACAGGCCGCGCCGGATCAGCAGCCTAAGTTCATACGGCTGTCGATGAGCCTCGATGCGGTTGATCAAAGCATCCGCGAAACGACGGCTCTCATTTTTGCCGGTCTTCTTGTCCTGTTTCTTATAGCGGCGTTCGTCAGCTACAGAATCGCAATCGGCATGACGCGTCCGCTGGAGCAAATTACGAGAGTTGCGCAGCGCATCAAAAATATGGATTACCGCGCTCGCGTTCACATTCGCAAAAACGATGAAATCGGCGAGCTGGGCCACGCGATTAATGCGATGGCTGACAGCTTGTCCGTGCAAATGAATAAAATCCAGCAAAACGAGCATCAGCTGAACAGCGTCCTTGCCAATATGATCAACGGCATCGTCATGATCGACCATATCGGCCGGGTCATGCTTGTCAATAAGAGAGCGGAGGAGGTGCTCGGCATCACCTCCTCCGACATTGTCGGCCGCAATTTCGCGGATACGAAGCAGCAGTACGAGCTCAAGCATCTCGTTCAGGAAGGGCTGGAGAGCAGAGAGCATTTGCGGGACGAAATCAATGTTTATTATCCAGAAGAGCGCCTGCTTGAGCTTAACGTCGTTCCGATCTACGCCGAGGGAGAGGAGCATGATTTTTCGGGCGTGCTGCTCGTGCTTCAGGACGTAACGGCGATTCGCCGGCTTGAGCGGATGCGGAGCGAGTTCGTCGCCAACGTGTCTCATGAGCTGAAGACGCCGGTTGCGGCAGTAAAGGGCTTCGCGGAAACGCTGCTCAGCGGCGCCGTGAAAGACGAGGAAACGAGCCGGTCATTCCTGCAAATCATTTATGATGAAAGCGACAGGCTGAACCGTCTGATCGGCGATATTTTGGAGCTGTCGAAAATCGAAGCGCGCCGCGTGCCGCTTGTCTTTTCTCCGGTGGAGCTGAATTCCTTCATGACCAAGCTTATTACGATGCTGGAGGCCGAGGCGGCCCGCAAGCAAATCAGCCTGGAGCTTGATGTTGAGCCCGGCATTCATGTCGAGGCTGACGAGGACCGGCTGGGGCAAATTATTATGAATTTGCTGTCGAACGGCATCAGCTATACGCCGGAAGGCGGAAAGGTGTCCATCCATATCTATTCACCGGATGACGATCATATCCGGTTCGTTATCAGCGATACGGGCATCGGCATCCCGAAGAAGGATTTGTCCCGCGTATTCGAGCGGTTTTACCGGGTAGACAAGGCGCGTTCGCGAAGCTCAGGCGGCACCGGCCTTGGCTTGTCGATCGTAAAGCATTTGGTCGAGCTTCATAAAGGGAGCATTTCTGTCACTAGCACAGTTGGCGTAGGTACGACGTTTACGCTCGATTTGCCTGTGCTGCAATAACAAAAAGCTTAAGCTGGAAAAATATAAATTGTATAGTTTTAATTAAAAATTTACCGACTTTACGGAACATGTTAATATAGAAGGGTAACACACACATTATGTAATGATGCGATGAACGATGCTGCCGCGCTGCCGTGCAGCGGCGCCGTAGACAAGATTCGCTAAGCTGGGGGTCAACATGTCGTATAAAGTGCTCGTAATTGAAGACGAACCAACATTAGCCCGATTATTATCGTACAATTTGTCGCAGGAGGGCTATGAAACATCGGTCGTCGATCATGGCGGCGAAGGGCTGCAGGCCGCGATGAGCGGACGTTTCGACTTGGTAATTTTGGACATAATGCTTCCGGGCTTAAATGGCTTTGAAGTGTTGAATAGGCTGAGGCAGAGCAATGTAATGACGCCTGTCATCATACTGACCGCGCGCAATGCGGAGGAAGAGGTCGTCCAAGGGTTGAAGCACGGCGCTGACGATTATATTACGAAGCCGTTCGGCGTAGCCGAGCTGCTGGCCCGCGTCTCGGCCGTTCTGCGCAGGACGCAGCAGGAGGAAATGAAGCCGGCGGAGTCTACGGAGAAGGTTATAACAGCCGGCGAGCTGTCGATTTATCCGGAGAAATACGAGGTCATGCTTCATGGAGAGTCAATTCCGTTAAGGCCGAAGGAATTCGAGGTGCTTCTCTATCTCGTTAAACGTCCGGGCATGGTCATTACGCGCGACGATCTGATGAACGTAGTATGGGGCTTTGACTATATCGGCGGACAGCGGACGGTGGACGTGC
>Ga0180215_1002887_pt1 | contig 16718 bp, 11 predicted proteins | sample eDN3rd37CBELigBY_FD_128871 | JGI IMG/M metagenome (GOLD analysis project Ga0180215, IMG submission 128871) | Enriched backyard soil microbial communities from Emeryville, California, USA - eDNA 3rd pass 37_C BE-Lig BY (version 2) (version 2) | ecosystem: Environmental > Terrestrial > Soil >...
CCCTCCTTCAGGCCCCGCGACAAGTCGCGGGGCGGCGCTACCTTCGTTTGCTCGCCTCCGGCTCGCGCCACGCTTCGCGTGGCCCGCATGAAGAAGGGGCCCCGGCAGAGGCCGGAGCCCCTCTTCGATGGGGCCGACGGCGGTTGCGGGTGTGGTCGGGCTTTCGCCGCCGTGGTAGAAACGCCCGATGCGCGTCCTGCTGACTCAGCTCGCCTCTGCCACCCTGATCCTCCTCACCGCCTGCGGCTCCGACCCGGCGCCGAGCGACGCCGATCTCTGCAGGGGCATGACCTGCCCCGAGGGCTACGACTGCGTCGCGGGACAGTGCGTCTTTCGGGAGGAGCCCGAGCCCCTCGGGTGCGAGTCGAACAACGACTGCCAGTTCAGCCCGGGCGGCGCCCTCTGTGAGCGCGAGAGCGGCCGCTGCGTCCAATGCCTCGAGACCACCCACTGCCCCGCCGGACGGGTCTGTGAGGTCGGCATCTGCGTGGGCAGCGTCTGCACCACCGACGACGACTGCGACGAGGCCACCCCGATCTGCACCGAGGACGGCTCCGCCTGCGTAGAGTGCGTGGGGAGCGACGACTGCGAAGAGGGCGAGGCCTGCAACGGCGGGAGCTGCGTCCCGCAGGGCTGCGTCGACCACGACACCTGCGCCGCCCTCGATCCGGACCTCCCTTACTGCGGCGAGTCCGGGGACTGCGTCGCCTGCACCGCCGAGGCGGGATGCGAGGAAGGCGAGGTCTGCGTGGCAGGTAGCTGCCAGACCGACGCAGGCTGCAGCTCCCACCAGGACTGCGACGGAGATCCCGCCGGCTCCCTCTGTGATCTGCAGACCGGCGCCTGCGTGGTCTGCGTCGACGACTCGAGCTGCACCTTCCCCGATCGCTGCGTCGATCAGGCAGCCTGCGAGCCGCGCAGCTGCGACGACTTCGAGGACTGCCCCACCGGCACCGCCTGCGACGACGGCACCTGCCGGGTCCTGGGCCCCTGCGGCTCCGACGAGGACTGCACCCTGGATCCCCGCGTTCCCCGCTGCAGCCTCAGCTCGGTCTGCGTCGAGTGCATCGAGAGCAGCGAATGCGGCCTGGGCCGGATCTGCAACGCAGCAGGCTCCTGCGTCGACGCCCCCGCCTGCGGCGCCGACTCCGAATGCACCGGCGGATTCGTCTGCACCAGCGGGAGCTGCAACGCCTGCAGGGCCGACGCCCAATGCCCCCGCGGAAGCTGCGTGGACGGGAGCTGCGTCGACCGTGCGAGCTGCACCACCGATCGGGACTGCAGCAGCGGCCTCTGCGATGGCGGCTCCTGCGTCGAGTGCGCGTCCGATCTGCACTGCAGGCCGGGCCTGTGGTGCGAGAGCGGCGCATGCGTGGAGGCTGCCACCTGCGACTCCAACGAGGCGTGTGGCCCCGGTCGGCTCTGCGACGGCTTCGAGTGCCAGGACGCTGCCTGCGCCGACGACAGCTTCGAGCCTGACGACGGCCCCGCCTTCGCGCGGCCCATCCGGCTGGGAGACGTGAACGTCCGCAGCCTCTGCCCCAACGACGAGGATTGGTTCACCTTCACCGCCGCAGCAGGGGCCGGGATCCAGGTGACCTTCCCCACCGCCGTCGAAGGGGTCGGTGCCAGCCTGGTCTGGTTCGATCCGGCGGACGGTGCCCGCAGGGAGCAGGGCATGGTCGAGGGGAACCTCCGCCAGCGCACGCTCCCGCCTGCTGCGGCTGGGCGCTACTACCTCGTGGTCCGAGGCGCGCGAGGCGCGTCCGGGACCTACGGCCTCCTCGCGGAGCTCACGGGCGGCGGATGTGAGGATCCCCTGGAGCCCAACAACACCTGGAACGTGGCGAAGCGGATCCCCACGGACACCTGGCTGGACAGCCTCACCCTCTGCTCCCCCACCGACCAGGACTTCTACATGGTCACCCTCCCGGCGGGGCGGTCGATCCGCGCCTACGCGGTCCTCGCGGACGGGGAGGCCAGCGTCTCGATCCTCACCGGAGCAGGGAGCAACCTCCAGGACCAGCGCTCGCGGACCGTGCCCTACATGGGCGGCGCCAGGGTGGGGGAGTGGGACGGTGGCCTCGCCGAGGACGTGGATCGGATGATCCGGATCGTCCCGGGCGCGCCGCTCCCCTCGAGCTACCGCCTCTACGTCGCCACGGTCCCCGCCGACGCGTGCACGAGTCCCGACCTCCTCCTGGACGAGGGCGAAGACCGCGGCAGGGTGGCCTCCGCCACCTTGGGCTACGAGACCCCGACGGATGCGGGCGTCTGCGGCAGGGTCGGCCCCCAGGCGTCCTACGAGGTCCGCCTCGACGAGGATCGCAGGGTGGTGGCGTCGGTGACCGCGTCGTTCGACGCGACCCTCGCCCTCCTCGAGAGCTCCTGCGGTGCGGAGCAGAGCTGCATCCCCACCGCGAGCGGATCCATCGGCACCCTCGACCTGAGCCGGGTCGACGCCGGGACCTACACCCTGGTGGTGAGCGCTGACGGGGATCAGGCAGGCCCCTTCGATCTGGCGCTTCGGACCCTGCCTCCCTTGGCGGCGCCGACCAACGATCGATGCGAGCAGCCGCAATCCATCCCCGGGCTGGGGCCGACGACGGTCTCGATCTCCGGCACCACCGCTGGGGCGAGCGCGGCTGGGGCGGAGGGGCTCTGCATGCCCCACGCACCGGACGTGTACTACTCGTTCACCCTCGCGGCGCCAGCGCGTCTGGTGGCGTCCGCGCAGGGCGACGCCCCCTTGAGCCTGGCCCTCCTCGAGGACGACTGCCTCAACCAGGTCGACTGCACCTCGGACGGCACCATCGATCGGGAGCTCGAGGCGGGGGACCACCTCCTGCGGGTGGCCTCCACCAGCGGCGCCGCCACCGCGTTCACCCTGGATCTCACCCTGCCGCCGACCCATCCGAACGATGGCTGCGGCGGCGCTCTCCCGGTGGCGATCCCCTCCACCACCGCCGGTGACACGACCTGGGCACGAGACGATCTCAGCTTCGACCTGGTCGAGAGCTGCACGGGCTACTTCACTTTGGGTAATGATCTTTTTTACAGTGTCAGCCTCGGCGCTGGCGAGTCCCTCACGGCCAGGCTGCAGCCAGGCGAAGGCTTCGATCCGGCCCTCTACCTGATCCGCTCCTGCGGGGCGCCGCAATGCCTGGTCGGCAGCGATCGCCCGGGGGCAGGGGTGGAGGAGGAGATCGACTTCACCGCCACCCAGGCAGGCGACTACCTCCTGGTGGTCGACGGCGCCAAGGGCGGGGGGACGTTCACCCTCGAGGTCGAGTAGGGGGCGACGCCGCGGCGGGAACCCGGATCGCTCGCGCGAGCGGGTCCCCGAGCGGGAGAGGCCCGGGGCCCGTAGAGGGATCGCCTCCCGCAACAGCGGGGCAATCTCGAGCTCTCGGTTCACGGGAGGGCGCTCTCTTCCGTCTGCTCGCCCTCGGCTACGAACGTCAGTCGCCCAGATAGGCGCGGCGCACGTCGGGAGACGCGAGGAGCTCGGCCCCGCCCCCTCGCATCACCACCTCACCGGTCTCCAGCACGTAGGCCCGATCGGCGAGGCGCAGGGCCATCGCCGCGTTCTGCTCCACGAGGAGGAGCGCGGTCTGCTGCGTCGTGTTCACGTCGCGCAGGATCTCGAAGATCCGCTCCACGATCTGCGGCGCCAACCCCAAGGACGGCTCGTCCAGCAGCAGGAGCTTCGGCCGGCTCATCAGCGCCCTGGCGATCGCCAGCATCTGCTGCTCCCCGCCGGAGAGGGTGCCGGCGAGCTGATCCGCCCGCTCGCGCAGCCGGGGGAAGAGCTCGAAGCCCGCCTCCAGATCCCGCTGGATTCCCTCCTTGTCGGTGCGGAGAAACGCACCCAGCAGGAGGTTCTCGCGCACCTTGAGGTTGAGGAAGATCCCCCGTCCCTCCGGCGCGTGGGCGAGGCCCTTGGGCACCAGGGTGTGGGCCTTCTTCCCGGCGATCTCCTCTCCGTCGAAGCGGATGCTGCCGGAGGTCGGCGCGAGCATCCCCGAGACCGCGCGGAGGGTGGTGCTCTTCCCAGCGCCGTTGGCGCCGATCAGCGCCACCACCTCGCCGGGCAGCACCTCCAACGAGATCCCGTGCAGCGCGTGGATCGCGCCGTAGTGCACGTGGAGATCGCGCACGTCAAGGAGCGGCGCCTCCCTCATGGCTTCGCCTCCCCGCCGCCGGACGACGCGACCTCCGCGGTCCTCGCCGCCCCCTCGCCTGGCGCCGCCAGCTCCCCATGCTCCTCCGCGGCCGCCGCCCCCAGGTACGCCTCGATCACCTTCGGATCCCGCCGGATCTGGGCAGGGGTCCCCTCGGCGATCCGGATCCCGTGATCGAGGACCAGCAGCCGCTCGCAGACCCCCATCACCAGGCGCATGTCGTGCTCGATCACCAGGATCGCGAGGGAGAGCCTGTCGCGGATCTCTCGGATCAACTCCATCAGCTCCAGCTTCTCGCTGGCGTTCATCCCCGCGGCGGGCTCGTCGAGGAGCAGGCATCGGGGGCCGGTGGCGAGGGCGCGGGCGATCTCGAGGCGGCGCTGCTCGCCGTAGGGGAGGTTCTTCGCCAGCTCGTCCTGCCGGTCGGCGAGGCCCATCAGCGCGAGCTGCGTCTGGGCCTCCTCCAGGATCTTCGCCTCCTCCCTCGCGCTCTTGGGCCCTGCGAGGATGCTGGAGAACCACGAGCTGCGGGCCCTGTGGTGGCAGGCGATCCGCACGTTGTCGAGGACGCTCAGCTCCTTGAAGAGGCGGATGTTCTGGAAGGTCCGCGCCAGCCCCTTCGCGGCGATCTTGTGGGGCCGCAGGCCGTTCACCACCTCGCCGCCGAGGACCACTTCACCGGAGGTGGGCTGGTAGACCCCCGTGAGCACGTTGAAGGCGGTGGTCTTCCCGGCGCCGTTGGGACCGATCAGCCCCACCAGCTCCCCGGGCTGGATCGCGAGCTCGAAGTCCTGCAGCGCCTTCAGCCCGCCGAACTGGATCGAGACCGATCGGGCGTGGAGCACCGGGGACGCGCTGTGATGAGGTGCTGCACTCATCGTGACCCGCCCCCCACCCCAGCCGCGCGCTTGCCCGGGAAGAGATCCCAGATCTCCCGTCTCCCGAGCAGCCCCTGGGGCCGGACCAGCATCATCACCAGGAGGAGGCTCGCGTAGATCACCATGCGAAAGTCCACCCCGGTGTAGTCCTGCAGCGGCCGGAGCGCCTCCGGCAGGATCGTGAGCACGATCGCCGCGATCACGGCGCCGGAGATCGATCCCAGCCCTCCGAGCACCACCATCGCCACCACCTCGAAGGACTTCACCCAGGTGAACTCCTTGGGGGAGAGGAGCTGGAGGTAGTGGCCGAAGAGGGAGCCCGCGACCCCGGCGAAGAAGGCGGCGATCACGAAGGCCTGCACCTTGTAGCGGGTGGTGTTCACCCCCATCGCCTCCGCGGCGAGCTCGTCCTCCCGCACCGCCAGGAGAGCCCTGCCGTGGGTGGAGTCCAAAATCCGCCTGGCCACCAGCACCACCACGAAGGCCCAGAGGAAGATCCAGAAGGTGGAGGTGTAGGGCGGGATGTTGTTCAGCCCCGTGGCGCCGCCGAGGGAGTGGAGGTTCTCCAGGAAGACGCGGATGATCTCCCCTGCACCCAGGGTGACGATCGCGAGGTAGTCCCCGCGCAGACGCAGGGACGGCAGGCCCACCAGCAGGCCGATGAAGGCAGCGGCGAGGCCGCCGACGATCGTCGCCCCCAAGAAGAGCAGGGCGTCGGAGAGGGCCTCCGGCAGGAAGGCGATCTGGCTCCCGCTCATCGCCATGGCGATCACCGCCGCCACGTAGCCGCCCACCGCCATGAAGCCGGCGTGGCCCAGGGAGAACTGGCCGGTGAAGCCGTTGACGATGTTCAGGGAGACCGCGAGGATCACGCTGATCCCTGCGAGGCCCGCGACGTAGACCGGGTAGGAGTCGCCTCGCCCCGGCAGGAAGAGGGAGGCCAGCGCGATCAGCGGAAGCGCGACGACGATCGGCATGGAGCTGCGGGCGAAGGAGCCCATCCCCGCAGAGGCGGCGACGGAGCCGTCTGCTGCCGCCTCGCCAGGGCCGCGCCCATGCTCGCCGGTTTCGACCCCGGCTGCAGCGGGGGGGACCTTCGCTTCGCGCCCTTCGGAGCGCTGCCGATCGCCGCGGTCCCCGCTCATACCTTCTCCGCCGCGGTGGAGCCGAAGAGCCCCGAGGGCCGCACCACCAGCACCAGGATCAAGAGGCCGAAGGCGACAGCGTCCCGGTAGCTCGAGCTTCCGTAGCCCACCACCAGGGCCTCGATCAGCCCGATCAGGATCCCGCCCGCCATGGCGCCCTTGATGTTTCCGATCCCGCCGAGGACCGCGGCGACGAAGGCCTTGAGCCCGAGCATCACGCCCATGGTCGGCGCGATCCGCGGGTAGCCCATCCCCACCAGGATCCCGGCGGCGGCGGCGAGGGCCGAGCCGAGCACGAAGGTGAGGGCGATCACCCGATCGCGGTTGATCCCCATCAGCGCCGCCACGTTCCCGTCGAAGGAGACCGCGCGCATCGCCGTGCCCAGGCGGGTGTGGAAGATCATGCGGTGGAGGGCGAACATCAGGACCACCGCCGCCACGAAGGTCAGCGCCTCGATCCGGTTGATGATCACCCCGCCCACCTCGAGGAAGACGCCGTTGGGGAGGAGGGCCGGGAAGAACTGCGGCGACGGCCCCATGAACCAGGGGAGCTGCCCCGTCGCCTGCAGGAGCATCGACACGCTGAGCGCGGTGATCAACGCCGTGAGCCGGGGTTTGTCTCGCAGCGGCCGGTAGGCCACCCGCTCGATCACGAGCCCCACCAGCGCGCAGAAGGCCATGGCGAGGCCGAGGATCAGCAGGAAGCGGGGCTCCGCCTGAAACTTCGGGAGCCAGCGCGCGGCGTAGAAGCCGGCGAAGGAGCCGAGCATGAAGACCTCGGCGTGGGCGAAGTTGATGAGCTGGAGCACACCGTAGACCATGGTGTAGCCCAGCGCGATCAACGCGTAGACGGAGCCCAGCGAGAGGCCATTGATGATGTGTTGAAAAAACTCGGTCATCGGCGAGCTAGGGCGCGACGCTGGCGGCGAAGACCGCCTTGCCGTCCTTGATCTCCAGGATCACGGCGGGCTTCGAGGCGTTTCGATGCTCGTCCATCGTGATCACGCCGGTGACGCCGTCGAAGTCCTTGGTGGACGCGAGGGCGTCCCGGATCGCCTGGGGGTTGGTGCTCCCTGCCCGGCGGATCGCGTCCGCCGCCATGTAGACCGCGTCGTAGCCCAGCGCTGCCAGCGCGTCCGACGTGGAGCCGTAGGCCTCCTGGTAGGCCTTCAGGTACTCCTGGACCTTGGGGGCCGGGTTGTCCGGGGAGTAGTGGTTCGAGAAATACGAGCCATTGAGCGCGTCGCCGCCGATCTCGAAGAGCTTCTCGGAGTCCCAGGCGTCGCCGCCCAGCAGCGGCACCCGGATCCCCAGCTCCCGCGCCTGCCGCGCGATCAGGGCGACGTCCGTGTAGTAGCCCGGCACGAAGATCGCGTCCGGCTTCGCCGCCCGCACGGCGGTGAGCTGCGCCTTGAAGTCGATGTCGCCTGCGGAGTAGCTCTGGTCCACGGCGATCGACCCCTCGAGCTTGCGGAACTGCTCGATGAAGGAGTCGGCGAGGCCGACCGAGTAGTCGTTTCGCACGTCGCGCAGGATCGCCACGTTGGAGAGCTCGAGGGTGTTGCGGGCGAAGGTCGCCATCACCGTCCCCTGGAAGGGATCGATGAAGCAGTTGCGGAAGACGTAGTCCTTCCCCTCGGTGACCCGGACGTTGGTGGAGCCCGGCGAGAGCATGGGGATCTTGTTGCTCTGGGCGATCGGCGCCATGGCCAGGGAGAGGGAGGAGGGGAACTCGCCCAGGATCATGTGCACCTTGTCCTGGACGATCAGGCGGGTCGCCGCTGCGGCCGCCTCGGTGGTGAGCCCGCGATCGTCATAGGCGATCATGCGGATCTTCTTCCCGTCGACCCCACCCGCCTCGTTGATCTGCTTCACCGCCAGGCGCATCCCCTGGTTCGTCGACTTCCCCCAGGCTGCCTCCTGTCCCGTGAGGCCGAGGACCGCGCCGAAGAGGATCTCGTCCGAGGCGGGACCGGCGCCGGCGCCGCCTGCTGCCTCCGACGCCGTGGATCCGGCGGCAGACTCCTTGGCCTTGCAGCCGACGTTGAGCGCGAGCACCGTGAGGGCGATGCAGACCAGGGGCGAGACCGCGCGAGGACCCTGCATGAATGGACTCCTTTGGGGTGAAGCGGCAATTAAGCCGGAGGGGTGAACGGCGGTCAACCAAGGAAGCCCCTTTTCGGGGGTGTTGGAGGCGTCGCCTGTAGGTCGGCTCCACGGCGCACCGCCACCTCGCTCCGGCGGCGGCCTCGCCGCGGCGGCCCGCGAGGGAGCCGATCGCTTCCGAGAGCGTTTCGCCCACATTGACAGCGCCCTTCGCTGCACGCTACGGCTATGCCCATGCAGCCACCGCTCATCCTGCTGGTCGACGACAACCGCGAGCTCATCGATCTGCTCGCCCAGATCTTCGAGGAGGCGGGTTACCGGGCGCGCACCTTCTATCGAGGCAAGCCGGCGATGGAGTTCATCGCCAAGGAGCCACCGGATCTGGCGGTGGTCGATCTGCTGCTCCCCGACCTGGTGGGCCACGAGATCGGCAAGGAGCTCGCATCTCGCAGGATCCCCTACATCCTGGTCACCGGCGTCTTCAAGGGCGCGAAGCACTCGTCGGAGGGGAAGAGCCGCGGCGCCAAGGGCTACTTCGAGAAGCCCTTCGAGGCGTCCCGCCTCCTCGAGGCGGTGCAGGAGATCGTCCCCTCGCCGCCGAAGGTGGGCGCGCGGGAGGCGGGCTTCGAGGTCGAGCTGGACATCGACATCGACGAGAAGGACTACACCCCGAACCGCTTCCCCTTGATGATGACGGGCCGGATCGCGGTGAACGGTCCCTCGGTCCAGGCGGTCCTCACCGGCGATGACTTCGCCTTGAAGGAGGCCACGACCGGGCAGAAAATCGTCCGTCCCCCGCCCAGCCTGATCCCCGCCCTGGAGAAGCCGGTGCAGCCGCGGGAGGAGGTCAGCTCCGACGGCAAGAGCCGCCGCGGCGTCCTCCAGGACAACCTCCCCCAGCTCATCACCGCCTTCTGGCAGCTCCAGGAGACGGGCGAGCTCGGGCTGCAGCGGGGCAAGGTCAAGAAGGTGATCTACTTCGAGAAGGGGAAGCCCGCCTTCGCCCTCTCGAACCTCGCCGCCGACAGGTTCGGGACCTTCCTCACCCGGGTCGGGAAGATCACCGAGGCGCAGCTCCGCATCGCCACCGACGCCGCCATGAGCCAGAAGCGGCGCACCGGCGACATCCTGATCGAGATGGGCCTGCTGCAGGACGCCGAGCGGATGTACTACGTGGCGCAGCAGGTGAAGTCGATCCTCTACTCCGTGTTCGCCTGGCAGGAGGGTCACTACGTGATGACCTTCCACGCCAAGGCCCGGCGGGAGCCGATCCGGCTGGGGATCCACCCGGCGCAGCTCATCGCACGAGGAGTGAAGAAGCTGTACACGCTACAGCGGCTCCACCGGCTCCTCGCCCTCGAGGATCAGCTGATCGCCGCGGAGGATCCGCCCTACCTCCCCACCGACGCGGGGCTCGAGGCCTGGGAGATCGAGCTGGTCCCCATGGCCCACAAGGCGCGCAACGTCGCGGAGCTCATCGCCCAGACCGGCAAGTCGTCGGACGAGGTCTTCCCCACCCTGGTGACCCTCCTCTCCCTGAAGCTGCTCGAGAAGAAGTAGGGCGCCCGCCGATTCGCGTCAGCCCGCGCGGGACGAGGCGGTGGGATCCGGACCCAGGGCATGCGAGCGGATCCCGGATCGCGCCTCGATCTCGGCGACCAGCGCGAGGTGGTCTTCGCAGCCCAGGAGGGAAGGTGAAGGACGCGGCAGGGCCGGACGCACGAAGCGCTCCACCAGCCGATCGATCCGCCTCCCTGCCTCCTCCAGCCGTCCGCGCTCCACCCTGCCGTCCTCCACCGCGTGGATCAGCGCGTCGATCGCCTCGTGCTGCTTCGACGGCGTGTGACAGACCAGGAAGAGATCCACCCCCGCGTTCACGCCACGCACCACCGCCTCCTCGATCCCGAAGTTGTCGGCGATCGCGCGCATCTCCAGGTCGTCGGAGATCACCACCCCGTCGAACCCCAGGCGATCGCGCAGGATCCCGTCCAGGGCCGGGCGGGTCATGGTGGCGGGGTAGCGGGCATCCAGGGCCTCGAAGATCACGTGGGCGGTCATGATCGTCGCGACCCCGGCGCGGATCGCCGCGGCGAAGGGCGGCAGCTCCACCGCCTCCAGCCGCTCCAGGGCGTGGGGCAGGCTGGGGAGGACCAGATGGCTGTCCTGGGAGGTGTCGCCGTGGCCGGGAAAGTGCTTGCCGCAGGCGGCGATCCCCGCCCCCTGCAGCCCCTCGATCAGCGCCGCACCCAGGGCCGAGACCAGCTCGCTCTCCCTGGCGAAGGAGCGATCGCCGATCACCGGGTTCGCCGGGTTGGTGTCCACGTCCAGCACCGGCGCGAAGTCCAGGTCGAAGCCCAGCTCCCGCAGCTCCGCACCCATGGCGGCGCCGAGCCTGCGCGCCAGCTCCGGATCCGCCGCGCGCCCCAGGACCCGCATCGGCGGCAGGGGCATGAACGGCGCGCGCAGCCGCATCACCCGCCCGCCCTCCTGATCGACAGAGAGGAGGAAGGGAGCCGGGGCCTTCTCCTTCAGCGCGAGGTTGAGCTCGGCAGCCTGCTCGGGCGATTCGATGTTCCGCGCGAAGAGGATCGCGCCGCTCACCCCGCGGGCCTGCAGCTCGACCAGCTCGGCAGGCGGCGACTTTCCCTGGAATCCAACGCAGAAGAGCTTCGCTGCCTGCTTCTCGAGTTCGTTCATTGGGGAGAATCGTACACCAGGACGGAGCGAACCAGCGAACCTCGCGGCTCGGAGCCTGTAGACAGATCGCTCCGCAGGAGCGGGGGCCATTCCTTCAGCTTTCGCTTCGCGCAGGCGCGCTCGGTCTCAGGGCCTGCCGAACCTGCCGTAGGACTGGAGGGCAAACATCGACGTGGCCAGGGGGATGAAGAAGAAGACGCTCGTCCCCTTGGGGGAGCGGCTGGTCGTGCCGATGGTGCCGCCGTGGAGCTCCACCAGCTGCTTGGCGATGAAGAGGCCCACCCCCAGCCCGTCCCCCTTGGCGTTCTGTCCCCGGAAGAGGCGGTCGAAGACCCAGGGCATCTCCGCCGGCAGGATCCCTTCGCCCTCGTCGGCGACCTCGACCATGGCGCAGCCTTTGTCGGCGCGGGCCATCACCCGGATCCTGCCGCCAGGCGGCGAGAAGCGCAGGGCGTTGGCCAGGAGGTTCTCCACGATCTGCTCCACCCGGATCGGATCGTGCTCCACCGGGAGCGGCCCCTTGATGTCCAGGACGAAGGGGTCCTCGTCGCCGAGCTGGGTCCGCATGCGCGCGACGGTCCCGGCGATCGTCTGCCCGATGTCGAGGCGCTCCAGCTTCAGCTCCAGCCGCCCGGTCTCGAGGCGCTCGGTCTCGAGGATGTCGTTGATCAGCCGCTCCATCCTCCGGGTCGCGGCGATCGCGTTCTCGATCCGGGTCTCCGCCAGCGGGTCGTCCAGCCCCTGGCGGAGGGCGAGCTCCAGGTTGCTCCGCGCAGCGGTCAGCGGCGTCCGCAGCTCGTGGCCAGCGGAGTTGATGAAGGCGTCCTTCGCCAGCTCCGCCCGCCGCAGCTCGGTGACGTCGATCATCGTGAGCAGGAAGGCGTGGATCCGACCCATGTCCCGGACCGGCCCTCCATAAATCAAACAATCCCGCCGCTCGCCCAGGAGGCGGTCCCAATAGCTCCCGTGCATCTCCACGATCTCGCGGGCGTGGAGGCTGGCGAGGATCAGGGACTTGGCGCCGGCGGCGGTGCCGCGGTCGTCGAGGAGCTCCATCCGCGCGATCAGCTCGTCGCCGATCTGCCCCACGTCGAGGCCCAGCCTCGTGGTGGCCCGGGGGTTCACCCGCAGGAGCTCGCCTGCCTCGGAGAGCAGCACGGTGGGGAAGGGGATCTGCGAGAGCACCTGCTCTCCGAGGAAGCCCCCCTCCAGCGCCCGGACCACGGGGGTCACGTCGTCGAGCTGGAGGACGATCATGTCGTCGATCGGCGACGCCACTCCGGAGACCCAGCGATAGCCGCCGTAGACGCTGCGCACCCGGTACTGGATGAAGCGCTGCGCCTTCTTCTCGAGGAGCACGCGATCCAGGATCGGGAAGATGTCGTGGTCCGGCAGGATCTCGGAGAGGGGACGTCCAGTCACCTCGTCGACCGATCGTTTCAGGAAATCGACACAGGCCTGGTTGAGCCAGCGAACGCGGAGCGCCTGGCCTTCCAGGACGACCACGCCGTTGGGAGATTCGGAGAAGAGCTGGACGATCGTCGTCAGCGACTGCGGAAATGTCAGCACCTTCTTGTGCATTCGAGTGGGTCCCGATCGATCGTCCGATGTGGTGCGAAGCGCGCAATCCGCCCCTGGATGCGGGCGGATCTCCGTCCTTCAGGCGTTCGGGGAATTCTGCATCCCCCGGTAGCCGAGGTCCAAGAGAAGTGAGAGGAAGTGCCCCGATCGCCTGTCGGGAGGCGGACAATCAGGGGCGTCGGATCAGCGCCCCCTCGGAGGCGAAGGCCAGGACCGCCAGCGCTGCGAGGAGGCTCCAGAGCGGGATCTCCCGGTTCGAGCGCTGGGTCGGGGCCTGCTCCACCTGGGTCCGATCCCCTCCGAACCACGCCTCCAACTCCCGCGGATCGATCCGTCGGGTATCCGATTCAATCGGATCCAGGTGGGCGGCGAAGGAGAGGTCCTTCTGCTCCACGCCGCCCGTGGCGAAGGTGCGGTAGAGCCCCGGCCTGTCGAGCTTGGTCACCGCGCCCTCGATCAGGGGACGCTCCCTCCCGTCCGGGCCTCGCACCTCCGCGAGGACCACCCCATCGGGGGCGGCGAGGGAGAAGCTGCCGCCCACCGCGACCTCCCTTGGCCGCCGCTCCTCCAGGGTGCGGGAGAGGTAGGCAGACGCCTGCTGGATCGTGGGGAGGAAGCTGGTCTGGATGGGCCAGTCGCTCCAGTCGCGATCCACGGTGGAGGTGTAGAGCAGGACCCTGCCCTTGCCGCGGGACCCCTCCACCAGGGCGGGTGCGCCGTCGTCGAAGGAGGCCAGGACCGCACCGTCGGCGCCGGGCTGGAGCAGGAAGTAGCGCCAGGTCCGCGAGGCCAGGAAGCCGCCGTCCTCCCCCGCGCCGAAGATCCGCAGGATCGGGTGCTCGTAGTCCAACTCCACGAAGCGGGCGGGGCGCTGGTCCTCGCGGCCCGGCTCCGCCGCGGTCTTGAGCAGGTGCAGCTCCCGGGGCAGCACCTTCCCCAGGCTGAGGTTGTAGGCGTCGGGATCCACCTGATCGCCGAGGGAGATGAAGAGGCCGCCGCCGTCCTCCACGAAGTCGGCGAGGCGTCCGGCGACGTCGGCGTCCGGCGCCCGCACGTTCAAAAGCAGCACCAGGTCGAAGTCGTGGAGGCGCTGGGAGGGGAGGGTCTCCGCGTCCACCGTCACCACCGACAGGGGCGAGGCGCCGCCCATCCGCAGGGCAGCGTCCACGAAGAAGGCCTCGTCCCGATAGCGCATCGACGACGGCGCGCCGTCCACCACCAACGCCCGCAGATCCCGAGGGACCTGGATCGCGAAGGCCCGCTCGTCGTCCGCCTCCAGGCCGTCGCCGCTCAGGCGCACCACCCCCTCGTAGGAACCGCCCGCCGGGAAGCGGTACTTGAGCTCCTTGGTGGCGGTGCCCTGGGCGGGCAGGTCCAGGAAGCTCTTGGCCACCACCTCCTCGCCGACTACCAGCTCCGCCTGCAGATCCGAGATCGCCTCGTCGCCGAAGTTGCGGACGGTGATCGAGAAGCTCTGTCCCCTGGGGCCGATCTCCGGCGCGCCCTTGATCTGCAGCCCGAGGAGGGCGCAGTTGGGGAGCGCGTCGCCCCGGGCGGCGTCGAGGATCACCACCTCCGGCCGCACCTCTCCCGCCTCCGTCTGGACGGTGGGCGCAGGGGTGTCGAGGCGCCACGCGCTCGCCGTGAGATCGGTGAGCACATGGATCCGCTTGCCGGGGATCGGCGACTCCCCGAGGGCCTGGGCCGCCTGGCCGACGCAGCCGGAGAGATCCGCCGGCAGGAAGGTCGGCTGGGCCTCGTCCAGCCTGCGCCTCGCCGCCGCCCTGTCGAAGGAGGGTGCAGCGGCGAGCGAGCCGCTGCCGTCGCAGACCAGCACCGTCACCGAGTCCTCGGCGAGGAGCCCGGCCAGGATGTCCCTGGCGTCCTCCCGGGCCCTGTCGAAGAGGGATTTGCTGCCGATCCGGTACGACATCGAGAGGGAGGCATCCACCACGATCGCAGTGGCGGCGGGGCCCTTGGCGGCGGCGCCTGCAGGATCCCCTGCGTGGGAGAGCTGGGGTCTGGCGAGGGCCAGCGGGATCGCCAGGAGGATCAGGGTGCGCGCCGCCAGGAGGAGCAGCCGCCGCAGCCGCAGCCTGCGCACGTTGCGCTGCTGGGAGCGGCGGACCAGCTCGATCGCCGCGAAGGGATGGGGCCTCGGCCTGCGCCGCTGGATCAGGTGCACGATCACCGGGATCAGCCCGGCGAGGGCCCCCCAGGCGAGGAGCGGATTGGCGAACGAGATCCCCACCTATGCTCTCCCCGCGCCAAAGCGCACAGCGACGAGGCTGCGAAGTCGAGGGGGATGCAGGTCGAGGCGAGCCTCGAAGCGGGTTCGTCTCACGACCGCTCCCTCCTCGCCAGGTAGCGCAGGATCAGGCGGTCGAGGGGCGCGTCGGTGCGGACCAGCTCGTACTCCACGTCTGCGTCGCGGCAGCTCGTCCGGGCCCGCTCGCAGAGCGCTTCGATCTCCTCCAGGTAGGAGTCGCGGATCGAGCGCGGATCCAGCTCCAGCGCCTCCTCCCCCTCCATCCCCTCGAAACGGGTCGCCTCCTCGAAGGGGAACTCGAGCTCGTTGGGGTCCAGCAGGTGGAAGACCGTGACCTCGTTCTTCATCCGCCGCAGATCCGCCAGACGCGCGATCGCCTTGGGGTTGAAGTCGAGCAGATCCGAGAAGACGAAGATCGCCGCCCTGCGCCGGGCCCGCTCCGCGACCCAGTCCGCAGCGTTGGCGAGGTCGGTGGGGCCGGCCCCCTCGAGCCCCTCGAGCTGTGACATCACCGCGGAGAAATGACCCATGGCAGCTCGGGGCGGCAGGTAGCGGTTCTCCTTCCCTTGGGTGATCACGAGACCCACCGCGTCCTGCTGGCGCACCAGGAGGTAGGCCAGGGAGGCGGCGAGGGTGGTGGCGTACTCCAACTTGCTGAGGCCGTCGCCGCCTCGGTAGTTCATCGAGGCGGAGGCGTCCACGAGCAGGAACGCGCGCAGGTTCGTCTCGTGCTCGAATTGCTTCACATAGTAGCGGTCGACCTTGCCGAAGGCCTTCCAGTCGATGTGTCGCAACTCGTCGCCGGGGGCGTACTCCTTGTGCTCGGCGAACTCCACGCTCTGCCCCTGATGCGGCGAGCGGTGCATGCCCGAGAGCAGGCCCTCCACCACCGTGCGCGCACGGAGCTGCGTGGTTCCCAGCTTGGCCAGGAGCTTGGGGTCGAGGAGGTTTCCGGCCAAGCTAGCGCGCCTTCTCCAGGAGCCGATCCACCACGTCGGCGCTGGTGATCCCTTCCGCCTCCGCGGTGAAGTTGGTGAGGAGGCGGTGGCGGAGGACAGGCTTCGCCAGGGCGCGGACGTCCTCGACCTCGGCGGCGTAGCGGCCGTGCAGCACGGCCCGGGCCTTCGCCGCGAGGATCAGGAACTGCGACGCCCGGGGGCCCGCGCCCCAGGCCAGGTACTGGCGCACGAAGTCCGGCGCGTCCTCGCCCTTGGGGCGGCTCCTGCGCGCGAGCTGCACCGCGTAGCGGACCGTCTCCTCCCCCACGGGCACCCGCAGGACCAGCTCCTGCAGCGCCAGGATCTCCTCCGGGCTCAGCACCTTCTGCACCTGCGCCTTGGCGCCGCCGGTGGTCCGCATCACCACCTGCACCTCCTCCTCCTCGGAGGGGTAGCCCACGTCCACCATGAACATGAAGCGGTCGAGCTGCGCCTCGGGGAGGGGGTAGGTCCCCTCCTGCTCGATCGGGTTCTGGGTGGCGAAGACCAGGAACGGCGGCTCCAGCGGGTAGGTGCGGCCGCCGGCGGTGACGCGGTTCTCCTGCATCGCCTGCAGGAGCGCTGCCTGGGTCTTCGGCGGGGTGCGGTTGATCTCGTCGGCGAGGACGATGTTCGCGAAGAGCGGTCCCTTGATGAAGCGCAGCGCCCGGCGGCCGGTGGTCCGATCCTCCTCGAGGATGTCGGTGCCGGTGATGTCGGACGGCATCAGGTCCGGGGTGAACTGCACCCGGTTGAAGCTGAGGTCCAGGGCCTCGGCGAGGGTGGAGATCAGCAGGGTCTTCGCCAGCCCCGGCACGCCCACGAAGAGGCAGTGGCCCTTGGAAAAGAGAGACACCAGGAGGTGCTCGACGACGTCCTGC
>Ga0180215_1002888_pt1 | contig 16717 bp, 15 predicted proteins | sample eDN3rd37CBELigBY_FD_128871 | JGI IMG/M metagenome (GOLD analysis project Ga0180215, IMG submission 128871) | Enriched backyard soil microbial communities from Emeryville, California, USA - eDNA 3rd pass 37_C BE-Lig BY (version 2) (version 2) | ecosystem: Environmental > Terrestrial > Soil >...
GAGAAGCCATACGGGGCAAGGAAGATAATAGCTTTTTCAATTTTGTGATAGTTTCTACATACAAAGCCAAACAATTGCTCAAATTATCATTAATATTGATTAACATAGTAAGCAAAAAACCGAAATTATTATTAAAAGTATTATGGAAGGAGTAATCATTCTGAAACGAATAACTATTCTCTTCTTATGCTGTTGTATTTTATTATTAACTGGTTGTATGAAGGTAGTTAAAGAAAAACAAATATATGATGTTGCTTCACAAGTTCAAATTTCTGAGCCAGCAGAACCGAAGGAAGCAAAAGTTCCAGAGGAAACTGATGACTCAACTGAATCAGATGCTTCACAGGAAAAAAGCACTGGTGAAGAAAAACATCCGGTGGAAGAAATTGAAGAAGAATTGACATTAACTACAGCATTTCAAGAAACAATCGAAGAACAATTACTAAATGAAGTACCATTAACAGCACCAGAAGAATTTAAAACAATTAGGTCGAAATTATATTATTTGGCTCTTGGGGACTCATTAACTAGAGGTGTAGGGGATGAAGAGCGAAAAAGTGGGTATACTGAAAGATTAGTGGAGAAAATCGAAGCATCATCAGATATAACAGAAGTTATTCTTGATAATAGAGGGAAACGGGGACGCAAAAGCGATCAATTGTTGGAGCTGCTTAAAAAAGGTCACTATGATACGGAAATCCAAAATGCAGAACTTATCACCCTAACAATCGGTGGTAATGATATTATGAAAGTAGTTAAAAAAGATTTATTTGAGCTGAAAAGGGATATGTTCGATGAGGAATTATCGGATTTTAAAAAGCGCTACGACCAAATTCTAAGGGAAATACGAATGGAAAACCCAGATGTACCAATTATCATGATCGGCTTATATAATCCATTTTCAGTTATTACAGATGAAATCACTGAATTTGAATCCATTATAGCAGATTGGAACGAAACGATTGAAAACACGTCTTTAAAGTATGAAAACGCTTGTTTTGTAGATATACAAGATTTATTTGACCAAAATGCGAATTTGGTCTATCATTCAGATTTCTTCCATCCAAATGGATATGGTTATACAATAATGACTGAACGAATTGTTTCGATGATGAAATCTTGTCAGATTACAGACTCTTCTGAGGGGTTAATCTTTAGTGAGTAAGAATTCTTGCCAAGATTAACCTTTTCCCATCGAATGATTTGTAGGACAATAAGAGGGGTACATAGTTTATAGGAGATTTAAAGGAGTGACCATGAATGAATAAGTGGAAAGTCGCCTTTTTTGCTTTAACAGGTGTCATCATACTATTTTTTACCCTATTATTTTATTGGGCGACTTCTCCATCAGAAGATGTTCAAATTGAAAAGAAAAGTGCTACTGTCAATCCATCGGACAGTGTTTTGCTAGTTGAAGCAACTGCTGATGATATTGAAAAAATTGCACTGAAATACCTGCAAAAAGAACTGGCAAATAGCCCGCTGCCACTTGACTTTGTCATTAATGAGTCGATTAAATTGAATAGTGAACTAACAGCTTTTGGAGTGACAGTTCCCTTCTCAATGGAATTCGATCCTATAGTGACTGAAGAAGGCAATATACAATTAAAGCAAAATTCTGTAAATGTTGGTAGAATCAATTTAGAGCCTATTACGGTTCTAAAATTAATGAATGATGCGGTATCGTTCCCGGAATGGATTGTTGTCAGACCAAATGAAGAAGAAATTTATGTTGATTTGTCTGATATAGAAGTGATGAACGGGGCACGGGTAAGAGCAAAGGAAATTGATTTAGAAAATAACCGAATCTTATTGGAGGTTATAGTACCAAATGAATAGAGGGATGCATGATGAGTAGCGCAATTGCAACATTTGCTGGAGGTTGTTTTTGGTGTATGGTAAAACCTTTTGACGAACAGCCAGGGATTATTGAAGTACTCTCAGGCTACACTGGTGGCCATGTGGAAAACCCAACCTATCAGCAGGTGTGTTCGGAAACAACGGGACATCTAGAAGCCGTACAAATCACTTTTGATCCTAAAGTATTTCCGTATGAGAAGTTAGTCGAAACCTATTGGACATTGATCGATCCAACTGATGCTGGCGGACAATTTTATGATCGAGGCGAATCCTATACAACAGCGATTTTCTACCATAATGAAGAGCAGAAACAGATTGCAGAAGAGTCGAAAACCCGACTTGGTGAATCCGGAAAGTTCAACAAACCGATCGCTGTAAAAATTTTGCCTGCTAAAAAATTCTATCCTGCCGAAGAATATCACCAACAGTATTATAAAAAAAATCCAATGCATTATGAACGCTATCAAATTGGTTCAGGACGAGCATCATTTATTCAACAACATTGGGGGAATCGCCATGAATAAGGAAGAACGTTTAAAACAGCTTACTGAAATGCAATACTATGTAACACAAAAACAAGGGACAGAGCCGCCTTATCAAAATGAATACGATCAACACTTTGAAGAAGGAATCTATGTAGATATCGTCTCTGGAAAACCTTTATTTAGTTCAAAGGATAAATTTGATGCAGGGTGCGGATGGCCAAGCTTCGCAAAACCAGTAGAAGCTGAAGAAGTAAAAGAACACTTCGATACTTCACATGGTATGCGCAGAGTGGAAGTAAGAAGCAAAACAGCCGACTCACATTTAGGCCATGTTTTTCCGGATGGTCCACGTGAGTTAGGTGGATTACGTTATTGTATAAATTCGGCAGCACTTCGCTTTATTCCTAAAGAAAAAATGGAAGAAGAAGGATATGGCGATTATTTGCAGCTGTTTGATAAATAAATTGCAATGACGAAACTAGATAGAAAGATTTTTCGTTAATTAGACGTGTGTTAAAATAGGCTCCTCAGATTCTGTTCTGAGGAGCCTGAAAACGTTCATTATTGAATCGATTCTTTGTAGGATTTTCTGCCTGATTCGATTTGTTGAACAACTACATTTATACGTTGAATGGAATCTTCGCTTAAATCAATTTTTCCATTTTTTTGATTATCCCGCCAAAAGTTCACCTTTTGTCTATAGATGACTTCTGATAACCGATAGATATCCGTTTCTTTTTCCAGACCAGCATTATATGTGTCCTTCACTTCTTTTTTCACCTGTTTAATAACCGCTTTTTCAATGTCTTTTGTGCTTATATTGCCAGTGAAACTACTTAAAGATGCTGTTAAAGCTATATTGATGTCGAACTTTACATTATTTCCTTTTACGATAGGAGTTATTGTTGTCTTTAAATTTTTGACTGTTACTGAAATGTACTGATTGCCATCCGTGTTCGACGTAATTCGCGATTGTACCGTCTCATTTGATAACCATTTTAAACCATTTGCTTTTTCGCCTTTTATATACCCTTTAAATGTATGAGGGGTAATTATTCCTACCCCTGCAGTCTCGATCGATTTATCAGGTTCTTTTTGGGTTTGCCATCCTTCTTTCAACCGAACGTAAGGGATATTTACTTCGTGTCCAGGTTCATTTAAATCGATTAGCAATCTCCTGACATTCATAGGTTCAATAAAGGACTCTTTCTCATATGAATTTTGGGGATCTGCCAGTCTAGTTAGTGTAATGGATCGTTTTAGCAAAGGGGTGACTGTTAAAAATTCGCTTAAGGGTTCATCCGTTGAATAAATCCATGTAAGATATCTTGTATCAGGAAATCTGGTGAGGGCATTAATCACGCTATTTAACCTATTTTCCTTCATAGCTGCATCTTTTAAAATAAGAAAAGAAAAATGCCCCCAATACAGTTTTTAAGCAATAAACCTATTTTTTTCATGAATAACATTTACGATTCCTCGCTATTTCTTGATTGATCTTTAGAATCAAGGAAGTTCGGCCTTTTTTTATATTTCGGCTTTGATTGTCGACTAATTGCTTTTTTTATATTTTGCCAACTGAGATCAGCGGTAATATCTAAGTAAGGCGTACCGAAAATGCGGATATTCGCAATGTAAAGTATAAGAAAATATAGACAGATAAAAAATCCAAATAACCCGAAGACGGAAGTGATAAGTATAAAACCGAAGCGAATCATGCTAATTATTGTAGAAAGTGATTGATTGACAATAGTGTAGGAAGCAATAGTGGAGATTGCAATAACTACAACCATTGCAGGGCTAGTGATCCCTGCTCGAATTGCGGCATCTCCAATAATTAAACCGCCTACTACTCCGACAGTGGTGCCAATTTTTGTTGGGAGGCGTAAACCAGCTTCCCGAAACATTTCAAACATAAAAAGCAAGAGAAGCATTTCAAGTACTGCTGGAAAAGGTAATCCTCTGTTCATGATTACAACAGTTGCCAGCAATTGCAAGGGTAATTGATTTTGGTGGAACAATGTCAAAGCCAACCAGAAAGCGGGCAGAGCAATACTAATCATTACACAACTTAAACGCAGAATTCTTTCAAATGAACTAAAGAGTATAGGGTTCTCGTAATCCTCGGAAGTTTTTAGCAAATAGAAAAAACTAACTGGTGTAATCGTAGCGTAAGGCGTTCCGTCTACAAGTATTACAAATCGTCCCCGTATTAAGGATTGTATCGCGAAATCAGGCCGACCTGTTGTATTGGAAGAGGGGAGTATCCAGTTTTTTTTATTAATAAATTCCATAAGGGAAGTAGCGCTGGCAACAATATCGATATCGATTTTTTTAAATTCCTTATTTAATTCCGCTAGAATATCCTTATTTGCTATATCGTCCATATATAAAATGGCTACCTGTGTTTTTGAGCGCCTTCCAATTTGAAATTTTTCTACACACAGGGAATTTGTTGGAAGGCGTTTTCTTATGAGTGCAATATTGACAGGCAAATCTTCTATAAAGTTATCTCTTGGTCCTTTTACTAGTACCTCCATATTTGTTTCTTCTGGTTTTCGATTTGGCTTACTGGCAATATTACATGTGTAAAGCAGTTGAGCATCTTCAAAACAAATTAAAATACTGCCGCTATAAACTTCAGTAATCACATCATCTTTACTTGTTACTTTCTTTAATTCGGGAATAGGCAGCTTCTCAATGGCTTGTTCGGTTATTTTTTGAACGTTGTTTTTATCTTTATACAGGATTTCAATATTAGGCAGTACAACGGAATAAAGCAGCTGCTGATCCACCATACCATCACACTTGATAAGAATTACTTTGTTTTGGTCGAACATAAACTCATGAAAAATGATATCTGCTGATTTCTCAAAAAGCTTCTTTAACGTAGTAAGATTGTTGGGTGAAGGTCCACATAAGTCCATTTCAATTCACTACCTTCTGTTTTTTTGATTTTTTCGTGGACGTGGAACATGATGATTCGCTTTTAAACCTTTGCTTGAACAAAAAGCAATCACAGCAAGTATTATTGATAATATAAGGAAGTATAGAAAAGTAATAATAAGCATTTCGTGGGTATTTAGTTTTAAAAATACACTATCATCTATTAATAATAAACTTAGGCAGATGATGGAAAAAGGAGGGACCATATAGGACCAAATTTTTGTCCTTTGACCAGTTAAATTGAGAATCTCAGCAGCAATAAATAACAGGATTCCTACTCGAATAAAGGTACCGGTAAGCCATTGATAGATTGACAGGAAATCCATATGCTCGATAAAACGGCCGATTGTAACGAGGCCCCATTCTTCATAAGCTGGATATCGTTGTCTTGCAGCTTCAGCTGGTCCGAATTCTACAATTGCGCCAATTAGAGGGCCTAGTGTCAATCCTGTCAATATGACTAGCATCAAAGCCAGATGATGCCATTTCAATTTGGATTTAAAATGATGTTGAATAAATAACAGTAAAAATAATTCGATAAACCCTGAAGCAGGGTATACAAACCCTTTAATAACAGGACTAAACCCATGCTCCAATAAGGGATGTAAAAGTGAAAAATCTTTTATGTGAGAATTGGCAATGGCTACATAAAAACCAAAGACAACTACGAAAAAGAGAACTAAGGTATTCACAATCACGATCGTTAACATATTAGTCGTCACTAAAGTTGTACAAAGAATAATATAGACAAGCAATAATAGGACCTTAGGTGTTGCGATTAAAAAAGTTGATGAAATCCAAAGAACGGTTTCACGCAAGGAAAATGCGGCAATTAAAAAGATCATTCCCACCGTACTATATAAAATAACTGCTGAGCCGACTTTGCCGATTTTTTGATTTAACCATTCCTTTATTGGTTTCTGGTATGTCTTATTATGGATAAATAGGATTAAAAATAACCATGGAAAGATTAAGATTGCTGCTATGATTACCGACATCCAGCCATCTCTTTTTACATGCTCCAAAATAGGCGGCAGGATAGTAACATGATTTTTTAATCCAATAAAGGTCATTACTAAAAATATTACATGCAAAATTCCGATTTGACCGATTTTATGCATTATTTGCCCCACTAACATTTTTTAGTAAGAGTATTGACATGTATTTTTAAAAATATAAAGATGTAGTTATGGTAATTGTCTTGAAGATTTGTTATAAAGTTTTTGTCTCTTTTAGTATGGTCAGATTGATTTCTAAAAGTATAATTGGAAAACGCCACGTCACTGCGGATTTTAGAATAAAGTTAGGAGTGTTCAAATGATAGAAAGTTTTTATTTGTTTATTCTTTCCTATAGAGGGGGAGATTTAACTGATCGAAAGGCTCTTTTTGCAGAAAGTGCCTTTCTGGATCATAGTTTTCCTAAAGGAAGTACTTCCTTTGAAGAGTTATCGAGTTATATCGAGACGTTAGCCGATGAGTATATGACAACGCAAGTCTTTGATGAATTATGGGACTTATATCAAATGAAATACCGATGAGGGTACTTTTTTTGAAATTTTACTAGTGCAAAATGTGTATTAAAAGGTAAATCATTGCACAAAGCTAGAAAAGCAAGTATATTTTAATATGAGATAATTTTGGAAAGAGGGATTGCTATATGAGTATCCATATTAATGCAAAACAAGGCGAAATCGCAGAAACAATTTTATTGCCAGGAGATCCATTACGTGCAAAATATATTGCTGAAACATTTTTGGAAGATGTAACATGCTATAACGAAGTTCGTAATATGTTCGGATATACAGGTACATATAAAGGGAAACGTGTTTCTGTACAAGGTACGGGAATGGGTGTACCATCAATATCAATCTATACAACAGAGCTAATGCAAGAATACGGGGTACAAAAATTAATCCGTGTTGGAACTTGTGGAGCAATCCAAAAAGATGTAAAGGTTCGCGATGTTATTTTAGCGCAATCTGCTTCAACTGATTCAAAAATGAATGAAATCATCTTTAACGGTATCGACTTTGCACCAACAGCTGACTTTGATTTATTGCTTAAAGCGTATAACGCTGGTGTAGAAGCGGGGTTAAATTTAAAAGTAGGGAATATCTTTACTGCTGATATGTTCTACTCAGAAGAAAACCAAAATGAAAAATTGGCGCGTTACGGTGTATTGGCAGTAGAAATGGAGTCTGCTGCTCTATATACATTAGCTGCTAAATTTGGACGTCAAGCACTTTCCGTATTAACGGTTTCTGACCATATTATTACAGGAGAAGCTACTTCCTCTGAAGAACGACAAACTACATTCAACGATATGGTTGTCGTAGCATTAGAAGCTGCAATTCAAGAGTAATGTATATTTAATGCTTTGCATATTTCTTTTCGTAAGGCTGTCTATTTTTTGACAGTCTTTCTTTTCGTAAATAAGCGAAACTTTGCTTTCGAAAAAGCTGTCATTATTTATAATGGAGAAGAGATATTTAACTTCAAAGCAGATTCTTTCACGTAAGTGTAAAAATGAGAGTGGTGAATTAGATGGATGATCAAAACCAGCAAGGATTTGAGAATACCGAACAAAATGTACAGCAAGAAGAGCAAATGAAGCCAGCGAAAAAATTTATTCGTATTAAGCCTTTTACTTTCATTATGCTGATGTTCCTTACAATTTTATTAACAGCAGGTTTAACTATTTTCGCACTGACTTTTGGCGAGAAAAAAGTTGTAGAAGTTTCAGTTCCAGTCGAAAGAGAAGAATTTTCTGAGCTGTATGATGCCTTTGACGAACTGAAAAACAAGTATTATGTTGAAATTGATGAAGAGGCCGTTATTCATGGTGCAATTAACGGAATGTTCGATGCTTTAGAAGATCCATATTCTGACTATATGGATGAGGTTCAAGCCGAACAATTTAATACGGACCTTTCTTCCAGCTTCCAAGGTATAGGAGCAGAAATTCAAGAACGTAATGGTAATATTGTGGTTGTTTCGCCTATTAAAAATTCACCTGCCGAAAGAGCAGGAATTCTGCCGGAAGATATTATTCTTACAGTAGATGGGCAAAGCATTCAAGGAATGAGTGCCTCCGAGGCAGTTTTATTAATACGTGGCGAAAAAGGGACTCCGGTTAAATTAACAATTCAACGCGGGGAATCTGAAGAACTAATCGAGCTGTCTATTGTTCGTGATGATATTCCAATCGAAACGGTTTACGGAGAAATGGGCGAGGACAAAGTTGCCCATATTCAAATAACATCCTTTAGTGAGCAAACGTATAAAGAATTAGTAAAAATTCTAGAAGAATACGATGCAAATGGCATGAAGAGCATCATCATGGATGTACGCCAAAATCCAGGCGGCTTCTTAACATCTGCTATTGATATCGCAAATCTTTTCGTGGATGAAGGGAAACCGATTGTACAAGTACAAGCCCGCGAAGGTGATGCAGAGGTTATGCTGGCTGAAGGCGGCAAAAAGTATACCCAACCTGTTGTTGTATTAATTGATAACGGCAGTGCCTCTGCTTCTGAAATACTAGCTGGAGCATTAAGTGAATCAGCAGGTGCTAAACTTGTTGGATTGACTTCTTTTGGTAAAGGTACTGTACAAACAGTGAGCGCATTGCCTGATGGTGCAAATCTGAAGTATACAACGGGCAAATGGTTAACGCCTAATGGCAATTGGATCAATGAAAAAGGCATTGAACCGGACGAAAAGGTAGAATATCCGGAATACGCAACTGCGACGTATATTAATCCAGAGACTGAATTTAAAATGGGTAATGTATCAGCGTCAGTTAAATCTGCTGAGCAAATTTTAGACGCCCTTGGCTATGAAGTTGGTACAATCGATGAATCGTTCGATCAAACAACTGAAACGGCTGTAGAATCATTCCAAGCAGATCAAAAATTGGAGCAAAATGGTGTCCTGGTTGGTGAAACAACATATGCATTAATGGATGCAATTAGAGAGAAAATCAATAATGAGGATCCACATATTTTAAAGGCAAAAGAATTGTTAAAGGCTGCGAACGACTAGTTGTTTATAGAAGTATCAAAAAAGAGGGCTGCTTTTGTTCAGAATTTGAGCAAATGACAGCTCTTTTTTCTAGCGGCAGGCTTTGCAAGTATTTTATTACGATAGGGTGTGTTAATAATGAAGGATGTATATTTATTTAGTGGGTTTTTAGGCAGCGGCAAAACATCTATGCTTACTCATGTGTTAAAACAATTTAAAGACAAGGGAGTTAAGCCTGCTGTTATTATGAATGAACTTGGGAAGCTTCCTTTTGACTCACAAGCCGTAGATGAAGAGATTCCATTAAAAGAGATGCTGGAAGGATGTATTTGCTGTTCAGGGGCAGAAAAAACAGAAGCTCAAATACAATCTCTATTAGCAGATAACGAATTTGATGTATTAATTATTGAAACAACTGGTGCAGCACACCCAGTAGAGGCCTTGGATGCTGTTTATTCGCCTTTGTTTGCAGAGAAGCTGAACATTAAGGGGATTGTGACAGTGGCTGATAGTAAGCTATGGCTCGATCGTGGTTCGCTGACACCTCAGGTTAGAAGTCTATTTATTGAACAAATACGTCATGCCCATCTTTTATTAGCTAATAAAATGGATTTATTGACGGAAGCGGAGCAGGCAAAAGTGGTATTTGAAATGCAGGGTGTAAATCCGAATGTCTTTATTTTACAAACGACTAATGGGAAAGTGCCTTTACATTTACTCGAAGGGCTTCAAGCAACTGCTCAAATATCTAAGGAAGATATTGAATCAGCTAAGATTGGTACGCATCTTCATTTAAGCTCGCGATTAGTTGAACTAAATGAAAGCTTTTCCCAAGCTGAGTTTGAAGAATGGGTGCGTTCATTGCCATCATCTGTCTATCGGATTAAAGGATATGTCCCGATTGAAGGCATTCGCAACCCGATGCTTTTTCAATATGCATATGGATTAGTGCAATGGATACCAGAATATATCAAGATGCCTCCAAAAATTGTGATGATAGGGGAGAACATTCAACAAATCGATGTTATTGGCGAAAAATAAATGTAACATTGATGTCATATAAGAAAAGTTTTTGAATTCTATAGTAATCTCGAAAAATTGTCAATAGCTTTTCGGTTGTAAGTTTTTCGTATCCAGGAAAAGCCTTCCTATTTGTTGTCTTTTTACCCTCCTATTTTATAAGGTGTTGGACTTGTGCTGGATGTGTTACCAAGTTATGGACCCTATTTTTCAATTATTCTCGTATATGATTAGTTGCGAGAGGAGGAATACAAAATGAAAAAATGGTTTATCACATTTTGTGCACTTGGTTTAATCTCAACACAAGCTCAGGCAGCAGATGCTGCTTCTATTCAAGAAGAAGGTCAAAAAGGTTTCGTAAAACAGGAAGTGAAAGTAATTCAAATGGATCAATACGAAGATCTTTTAGCGAATTTCAAGAATGACATTTCTTTCACAAATATTCATAGTTTTAAAGAGTTGTCCAATAAATTAATGGGATCAACAGTGCAATTGGAAAAACTAATCGCAGCACAGTTAAAAGAATGCAACAACAATAATTCGACAGGGATGCCGATAGCGGTTGCGCCTTCAGAAAATGAATCTACTAATGAAAATGCAGTTCAAGAGGAAGATATTCAAACACCAGAAACAGCTGCTCCAGAGAATAATAAAGAAGTTGAAGAGGAAGCTGCGGCACCAAAAGCACCTGTGGCCGAACAACCTGCACCTGCACCAGCAGCACCTTCAGCTCCAACTGAAAAAGCAGAAGAAGCAACACAACCAGCTACACCAGCGGCAGAAGCTGATTCAGTTTCTGCATTTGAAACACAGGTGGTTGAATTAACGAATGCAGAGCGTGCAAAAAATGGACTTGCACCATTGGAAATTTACAATCCATTAATGAAAGTTGCTCATGCAAAATCACAAGACATGGCTTCAAATAATTATTTCTCACATACTAGCCCAACCTATGGCAGCCCATTCGATCAAATTAAGGCAGCAGGCATTACTTACAGCGCGGCTGGTGAAAATATCGCCCAAGGCCAAAGAACACCGGAAGAAGTAGTACAAGCATGGATGAATTCAGAAGGCCACCGCGCCAATATTTTAAACGCAAACTTTACACACATTGGTGTTGGCTATGTTGAAAACGGAAACTACTGGACACAACAATTTATTCAATTATAATTTGACTAAATGCCGAGCAAGTAATTCTCTTGCTCGGCATTTTTTTAATAAAATTTGCCTGTATGTTTGTTATGCTCACGCAAATCGTGGCTATGCGCACGAAAAAACGGTGAACAAAAGTTGACTTAACTAGTTTTCTTCCCTATTTCTTTAGTTAGATACCTTGGAAGGATTGTTAGAAATATGAAATATGATACAATATTGACTAAATGTCATAAAAGGCATATGAAAAACTTCATGTATATGCTCATGGAAATTTTTTTCAAACATATAACTTTAAATGAAATACAAAAGGTGTATTTAGATAGGAGATTTTTTCGTGAAACAAAAATCAATTATTTTAACAGGTGGCGGAACTGCTGGACATGTTTCTTTAAACCAAGCAATCATCCCTACTTTAATTAGCGAAGGATATAACGTTCACTATATTGGTTCAAATGATGGGATTGAAAAAGAGCTAATCACACAAAGCTTCCCTGATGTACCTTACCATAGTATCTCAAGTGGGAAATTACGACGCTATTTCTCAATGAAAAACTTTACAGACCCTTTTAAAGTGTTAGCAGGAGTGGGTCAGGCGTTCTCTGTCATACGAAAAGTGAAGCCGACAATGATTTTTTCAAAGGGAGGCTTCGTGTCCGTGCCGGTTGTCATTGCAGCAAAATTAGCAAAAATCCCTGTCGTTATACATGAATCCGATGTAACGCCTGGTCTTGCCAATAAAATTGCATTACCGTTTGCGTCCCATATTTTCACAATCTTCCAGGATACATTAAAGTATTTGCCGAGTGATAAAGCGACATGTACAGGTTCGATTGTTCGTGAGCAATTATTTAAGGGAAATGGGTTGAAAGGGAAGAAACTATGTGGTTTTACGGATGACAAAAAAGTGCTGCTGGTGATGGGGGGGAGCTTGGGTTCTGTTGTACTCAATGATTCACTAAGAAGTAATTTGCCTGAGATTCTTGCAACGTATAACGTTATTCATCTTTGCGGAAAAGAAAATGTGGATACTACTTTAGATAGCTTAAAAGGGTATAAGCAATTTGGTTACGTTACAAATGAGCTGCCAGATTTGCTTCATGCTGCTGATTTAGTCGTTTCTCGTGCAGGTTCAAATTCAATCTTCGAATTTTTAGCGTTGGAAAAACCAATGCTGCTCATTCCACTTTCCGCAGCCAAAAGTCGAGGGGATCAAATTTTAAACGCCAACATTTTTGAACGCCAAGGATTTGCCCATGTTCTGGAAGAAGAGATGCTATCGAAGAGTACGTTTATGAAAGCCATTAATACTCTAGCGAAAAGAAGTCCTGAATACATTGAAGCAATGAAAAAAGCCGAGAGTCCAAAAACTCCGGACGAAATGGTAAAACTAATTACTCAGTATGAAAAATAAACAAAAGTCTTGGATTAAAATTGTAGAGAAATAATTAAATTCAACATTACAAAAGATTATTATGGTCAGTATAGAGAGATGCAGCTTACATTGCAGGCTTGCGTATTCTAGCAGGAAGTCTTTTATAACTTCTAAAATGCTAAAGAAAATTCTACAATAACAAAGCTGTTCAGAAAGTGATTTTTCTGAACAGCTTTATTGTTTGCTAATCGCATTATATTGTTAAGACAAGCCTTACATCGCTTGTTCTTCTTCGTTTGATTGGTCGTTTGCAGAAACAATATAGAATAAGTCTTTCGGAATTTTATATAAATCAAATTTCGTTTCACCAGCATTGATTTCTTCGTAAAGGGCTGGGTTTGTTTCCGATGCATCAACTACATAAGGCAACTTCTGTGCTGCACGCTTTGACTTTTCATTTTCTTTTCGAATGCGTAAAAATACTGTATGAATGTCTTTTTCAAAAAACAGTTCTTTTAGAAATTCGAATTTTGCTGATTGGTTATAGCCTCTACCTTGAAATGGTACACCTATCCATGTTCCAAGGAAGCCAGCTCCATCTTGAATATCATATAGAGTGATAGTTCCAATTGGTTGACCCCAATCATCGGTTATGGTTCTCGAGATAGTCTTTCCTAGTTGTTCTTCTTCTAATAATTGTTTCGTTATAAATAGATATTCTTCTGGTGAGTTTGCTTTATGACGAACATACGGGAAAACTGTCGGGTGTGACATCAATTGGTATAACTCATTAGTTTCTGAAAGATCTCTATATTTTAACAAATGAAACGCCTCCTTTATAGAATAGTTGTAAATCTAAAAATTAGATTGTTACAAGGCAACATTTCAAAATATATACCTAAAGGAACAAGACGTCAAACAAATATTTGTGAAGAATTTTAGTTTCTCAAAAATAGTGACAAAAATACTATTTTAATAAATGGTTTCTGTTTACATCTTATTATAGAAATTCGATTTAATACAACAATTTTAATCTAAAATTACATTATTTTCTCGTTAAAAATTGTGAACAAATTATTAATCTTAAATCATTTTATTAAGTTGATTCGCGATTCATTTACAATTATGATAGAAGTAAAGATAAATAGGGAGAGAAGATGAGTGGAAAGAACATTTTTAAAAGTGCACGGTTCTGGCAATACGTTTTACTTGTATAATACTGAGGACGATAACGAATTCAATTGGGTAGAGTTAACGAAGTGGCTTTGCCAAAAAGAAAATTACAACGGTGCAGACGGGTTACTGCTAGTTTTACCTTCAGAATCGGCGGATGCTAAAATGAGAGTGATAAATGCTGATGGTTCTGAAGCTTCAATGTGCGGTAACGGTTTAAGATGTGTGGCAAGATTCGTCTGCGAAACGCTCGAAAAAGAAGAAGCAATTATTGAAACAATGAAAGCAAACTTAAAGGTACGCAAAGAAGCGCCATTATTCGAAGAAATCCCAACATATGCAGTTGAAATTTCTCCAGTATCCTTTTCTTTGGAAAGTTTGCCTATGAATTATAAAGAACAACCAGAAATTCGCCATCAAGTAATTGAAGAATTTTCATCAACGATTCCTTTTACAGCTGTTTCGGTCCCTAATCCACATTTGATCGGAATTGTTGAACAGCAGGATATCCAAAATAACACGCATCAAAAAAGTCTAGCGCAATTTTTAAACAGTGAAAACGACTATTGCGTAGATGGTGTAAATGTAAGTTATGTATATCCAATGAAAAATGATACAATTTTTGTCCGTACATTTGAACGAGGTGTAGGATTTACAAATGCATGTGGAACAGCGATGACTGCATCTGCACTTGTTTCAAGAATGTATGGGATTGTAGAGCATGATGTTATTACTGTATTCAACCCAGGCGGTTTTGTGAAATGTGAAGTGAAAATTCTGGAGGATGATTTTTTATTGACTTTAATCGGGAATGCAACAGTTACTTCCTCTTATGTATTTGATATTAATGAAAATGATTATAAGTTTATAAGATCTAATGAAACAGAAGAACAAAAACAATATGATAAATGTCTTGGATTTGTTAAGAAGGAGACAGCTTCTTTTGCTTCTTAATGATGAGTAGGAGGTGTACTCAATGTCTTTACAAAGTTTTTCTAAAGTTCAATTTGATGTGATGTTTGAGTACAGCAAAGATTTTGTTTACTTAATGGAAAAAGATGGCGAAAATTTTCGATATGTTTATATGAATCATTCTTCTATCCAGCTGCTATCAGATAAAGTAATTGGTAAAACAATTGCAGAAGTGATGAAAACTAGTGATTGTGAAACAATTACCGAAAATTATCTGCTTGCCATCGAAAAAAAGGAACAAGTAAGTTACAGGGATTATCTTTATTATCATTCTGAAGTGAAAAAGTATGAAACAACGGTTATTCCTATTTTCGATGACAATCGAATGTATATTTTAGCGATAACGAAAGAAATTGCCTTTGATCGAGATTTAGAGGACAAATATTTATTTATGCGCTCTGTATTTTTTAATTCTTTCTTATCAACGGTTTTAGTTTCAAATGATGGTAGACTTCTAGAAGCGAATCCGCAATTTATAGAGGATTTCAATCTTAATATTGATGAGGTACGCTTTAAATCTCTTTTAGAATTGCCTTTAAGTGCGAATGACAGTCAGCTCAAAAACTATTTGAATGAGGCCTGCAAAGGAAAACCTCTATCTTCCAAACTAGTAACATTCATCGACAAAGACGGCAGCAGCAGAGGCTATACTGCAACGTTCAGTCCTTTACTGCAAGAGGATAAGGTTACAGCAGTTTTCATCTTCCTGCACGAAGTAACGCAATTAATTGAGCAAGAGAAAGCATTGCGCGTGACAACGAATGGGCTATCAAATTTCCAATTCGCCATTAATAGTGTTGCTGAAATTGTAATTATGGATTCCAAATGCGAGATTTTAGAGGTGAATGATCGTTTTATCCAGCAAATGGGCTATTCGAGGGAAGAACTAATTGGCAATACATTGGAACTTGTTAATTCGCGGATCCATCCTAAAGAATTTTTTGATCATATTTATGATGCTATTCAAAAAGGGGAACTTTGGCGAGGAGAAATATGCAATCGAAAAAAGAATGGAGCTCTCTATTGGTCCGATGCAACATTTATACCTTTTTTCGATGAAGACGGTAATGTAAAGCAATACATTAATGTATACTATGATATTTCAGAAAAGAAAAGAATGATGACAGAGCTTCAAAATGTTGATCATATGTTTAAGCTCATTACAGAAAATACAAATGATTTAATAGTCGTGACAAATGAAGACGGCATTATTTTATATGTATCTAATGCGTATTCGAGTAAACTCGGATTCAAGAAAGATGAATTGCATGGTCAATTCTATACAAAGGTTCTCGCCCCTGAGAGCAAGTCAAAATGGAATGAGGAATTGGGAGAGTTAGCAGATCGCAAAGATTCGAAAATTGATCTTATCCATCAATCCAAAAAAGGAGAGAATTTTTGGACTGAGTGCAATTATACAGTGGTGAAAGATTATCTCCGCAATCACATTCAAATCATTATGGTTGCCCGTGAAATTAACGAAAGAAAAGAAATAGAAAATCAACTGTCATTTCTTGCTTTCCACGATTCTCTTACACATTTGCCCAATCGACGATATCTGCAAAAAGAATTTCCCCGTATTTTAGAAGATTCGAATGGTATATCGGAATCATTGGCGGTTCTCTATGTTGATGGTGATAATTTCAAAATAGTAAATGATCGATATGGCCATGATGTTGGAGATGAATTTATCATTCAGTTTGGCAAAGC
>Ga0180215_1002889_pt1 | contig 16710 bp, 17 predicted proteins | sample eDN3rd37CBELigBY_FD_128871 | JGI IMG/M metagenome (GOLD analysis project Ga0180215, IMG submission 128871) | Enriched backyard soil microbial communities from Emeryville, California, USA - eDNA 3rd pass 37_C BE-Lig BY (version 2) (version 2) | ecosystem: Environmental > Terrestrial > Soil >...
CGTCCGGCAGCTTGGCGACGTAGCGCGCCATCGCGCCCGCGGCCAGGCGCTCGAACGTGGGCACGGTGGCGTGCACGTCGGAGTAGTGGCCGTGGAAGGCGTAGACGTCGTCGCGCAGCCAGATCCCGGGGTAGGCGAGCTGGACCCGGGCCGGCGCGGCGGCCTCGGCCAGCCGGCGCGCGAGCGGGCCCGCGTCGGCGGGCGCGAAGCGCTGCTCGAGCCCGAGGAAGCCGGACGGCTCGCTCTGCAGCCGGGAGTCGATCCAGCCCGCGGCGATGCCGTGGTCGTGGTTGCCGGCGAGCAGGATCAGCTCCTTGCCGGACCCCAGCGCGCGGCCGATGTCGGTGAAGAACGGCAGCGCGATCTCGACCGCGTCGCGGTGCGCGGCCTCGCGCAGCTCGAGCCCGTCGCCGAGGATCACCAGCCGGTCGGCGCCCGCGAGCGCCTCGATCAGGGGTTCGCGCAGCTCGGCGCGCCGGAGCAGGTCGTTGCGCTCGGTCTTGCCGAGGTGCAGATCGGAGATCACGAGGGTCCGCATGGGCGCCCACTAGTCTGCCCGGCCATGCCAGCGCCCTTGGAAGGAGTCCTCGTCGCCGACTTCTCGCGCGTGCTCGCGGGCCCGCTCGCCGCGATGCTCCTCGGCGACCTCGGCGCCGACGTGATCAAGGTCGAACGGCCCGACGGCGGCGACGACACGCGCGCCTGGGGGCCGCCGTGGCACGAGGGCGAGAGCACCTACTACCTCGGCCTGAACCGCAACAAGCGCTCGCTGGCGCTCAACCTCGCCGACGAGGAGGACCGCGCGCTGGCGCGCGAGCTGGGCCTGCGCGCCGACGTGCTGATCGAGTCCTTCCGGCCCGGGCTGATCGCGTCCTGGGGGCTCGACGGCGACACGCTGCGCGCCGCGGGCAACCCCGGGCTGGTGTCGTGCTCGGTGACCGCGTTCGGGACCACGTCCGAGGAGGCGACGCGCCTGCCGGGCTACGACTTCCTGCTGCAGGCGATGGGCGGGCTGATGTCGGTCACCGGGGAGCCGGACGGGCGGCCGCTGAAGGCCGGCACCGCGGTCGTGGACCTGGTCTGCGGGCTGCTGGCGGCCAACGGCATCCAGGCCGCGCTGATCGAGCGGGCCGCGACCGGGCGCGGGCGCCACGTCGAGGTCTCGCTGATGGACTCCGTGCTCACGTGCCTGCTCAACCAGGGCTCGGCCTGGGTGGCCGCGGGCGTGCGCGGGCAGCGGCGCGGCAACCGCCACCCCTCGATCGTGCCGTACGAGACCTACCGCACCGCGGACCGCGAGATCGCGATCGCGGTCGGCAACGACCGCATGTACGCGCGGCTGTGCGAGGTGGTCGGGCTGCCGGACGATCCGCGCTTTGAGACCAACGAGCTGCGGGTCGCGCACGCCGACGAGCTGGCCGCGGTGCTCGAGGAGCGCCTGCGCACGCAGCCCGCCGAGGTCTGGCTCGAGCGCCTGCGGGCGGCGAAGGTCCCCGCCGGGCCGATCAACGGCATCGACGAGGCCTTCGCGCTCGCGGACGAGCTCGGCATGGAGGTCACCGAGGGGCCGCTGATCGCGCCGCCGTTGCGGATCGACGGCGAGCGCCCGCCGATCCGCCACCGCCCGCCGCGCCTGGACGAGCACGGCGACGACCTGCGCGCGTGGCTCAGATCGGCTGCACGTGGCTGACGATCCGCCCGCCGAGCAGCGCGTGCACGAGGAGCGAGGGCGGCTCGGTCGTCAGCGCCATCTCGGCGCCGGCGAAGTCGAGCGCGGCCTGGACGTTCGTACTCGTGCACGTGACCGCCGCGCAGCCGCCGAGCGAGTCCGCGATCGTGCGGTGCACGTGCCCGGCGGCGACCCGCTTGACCTGGGGTGAGCGGGCGAGCAGCCCCGCCAGCGCCTCGCGGTCGGCCGCGGGCAGCCCGATCTCGTCCAGCCACGGCAGCCCGACCTCGAACGGCGGGTGATGCATCGCCACCAGCGTCGGCGTCTCGCGGTCCTCGTCGAGCGTCGCCGCCAGCCACTCCACGTCGAGCGCGCCGTCGTCGCGCCCGTGCACGGAGGTGTCGCAGGCGACGAGCCGCAGCCCGTTGACCGTCACCGCGTACTGCGTGCGGTCTCCCAGCAGGTCGTGGTTGCCGGCCAGCGTGTGCACCGGCATCGGCAGCCGCGACCAGATCTCGGCCGCGAGCGCGTGCTCGGCCGGGTCGCCCGAGTTGGCGATGTCGCCGGTCACGAGCACCGCGTCGGGCAGCGGCTTGAGCGCGAGCACGCGGTCGACGGCCGCGGCCAGCATGGCGTGCGTCGTCTCGTCCTCGAGACGGATGTGGGGATCTGAGAGCTGGGCGATGAGGGGAGGAGTCACGCCGGCGGACCCTACCGGCCAACCTTTGCGCCGGCGCGCGGGTCATGGGGTGCAATGCGCGAACGACGTCTGGAGCGACCCCACCCCGTCCGTACGACGCCGCCCGCCGTGCTCGCCCTGCAGCGCAGCGCGGGCAACCAGGCCGTCCAGCGGCTGCTGCGGGCGCCCGCGGAGGCGCCTGCGGCCGCGGCGAGCGTGGATCCATGGCCGGCGATCAAGGCGATCGACGCGTGGCGCAAGAAGGCCGACGCGCTCGTGCGCGGGACGGCGGCCTGGCAGACCGCGAACGTGATCGACTTCGTCGGCAAGACGAGTTCGAACCCGAGCCTCTCCTGGGCGGACTCCGACCTCGCCGGGGTCATGTCCAACGCCGTCGGCAACCTGTTGACCGAGGTCGGTGGCGAGACGATCGAGAAGGGCGCGAAGCTGACCGCCTCCGCGCTCGGCGCGGCGATCGGAACCGGCCTCGAGCCGGGCCTGGGCACCGTGCTCGGCTTCCTCGTCGGCGTCCTCGTCGAGTCGGCCGCGTCGATGCTCTTCGAGCAGATCACGGGCGCCCACGACCCCGGCGAGACCGCAGCCGACGCCGCCGCCAGGGTGACCCGCTTCCTGCAGGAGCAGCACAAGCTGCTCTACGAGCAGGAGCGAACCGCGTCGGCCGAGCTCGAGGCAATCGTCTCCTCCGCGCTCTACTGGACCGAGCAGGCCGCGACCCAGTCCGACCTCGACAGGATCGAGCAGTGGGCGCTCGCCGCCGCCGAGCACACCCTGCCTCCCGCCTCGGTCGGACCGCCCTACCCGCTCGCGAAGGAGCTCCTGAAGGTGTGGGCCCTCGAGCACGCCGGCAACCTCACCTCCCCGCACGCCACCACAGACGCCGCGCAGTTCGACGCCGCGGTCGCCGAGGTCTTCGGCAAGGACGGCCTCCAGGGCCAGGCGGCGATGTTCGTCCACCAGACCCGCGCCGAATGGCAGCGCGCCGGTCTCGAGCACGCCGCCGTCTCCGACGCCCTGTTCGCCGAGGTCGAAGCGTTGATCCTCGAGAAGGGCATCATCTTCGACCCGGGCACGATCGCCGCCGCCGACGACGTCCAAGCCGCCTACCAGGGCAAGGAGTTCGTCTTCACCGAGTTCCGCGACCCCGAGGCCCTGCGCGCCTACATCAACGCCCACGACCCGGTCTTCAAGGTTCGACCGGACTTCCTGCGCGAGAAGATCCTCGCCGGCAAGGTCCGCGCGATCTGCGGCCTCGACGTCCACGCCGCGAAGGAGAGCGCCTACATCGACGAGTGGAACTGGCGCTTCGAGATCGAGGTCGACCCCGGCGAGCACCCGGGCGGCGGCCGCCCGAAGGACAGCGCCTGGACGGAGACCGTGCGCTTCGACGTCTGGCCGACCTGGGGGTGACTCAGGCCTCGGCCGCGGCGGTCATCGCCTGCCGGATCTTCTTCGGCAGCATGAACCGCACGTCCTCGCGCAGCACCTCGAACTCCGAGATGTCGGTGGTGCCGCGGTCACGGAAGAACTGCACGAGCCGGTCGACGAGCTCCTCCGGGGCGGAGGCGCCGGAGGAGATGCCGACGACGCGGGCGCCTTCGAGCCACTCCTCCCGGACCTGGTCGGCGCCGTCGATCAGGTGCGCGCGGGTGCCGCGGTCGCGCGCGACGTCCACCAGACGGTTGGAGTTGGAGGAGTTCTTGGAGCCGATCACGAGCACGAGGTCGCACTGGTCGGCCATCTGGCGCACGGCGGCCTGGCGGTTCGTGGTCGCGTAACAGATGTCGTCGGTGCGCGGCCCGATGATGTGCGGGAAGCGCTCGCGCAGCTTGGCGATGATCGAGCGGGTCTCGTCGACCGAGAGCGTGGTCTGGGAGATGTAGGCGAGCTTGCGCTCGTCCTCGACCTCGAGCTTGTCGACGTCCTCCTCGGACTCGACGAGCACGATGTGGTCGGGCGCCTCGCCCATCGTGCCCTCGACCTCCTCGTGGCCGGCGTGGCCGATGAGGATGATCGTGTAGTCGTCGGCGGCGAACTTGAGCGCCTCGCGGTGGACCTTGGTCACCAGCGGGCAGGTCGCGTCGATCGTGTTCAGGCCGCGCCGCTCGGCGTCGGCGTGCACGGACGGGGCGACGCCGTGGGCGGAGAAGACGGTGACCGCGCCCTCGGGGATCGAGTCGTCGAGCTCGTCGACGAAGATCGCGCCGCGCTCGCGCAGGGTCTGCACGACGTGCTTGTTGTGCACGATCTCCTTGCGGACGTAGACCGGCGCGCCGTGCAGCTCGAGCGCGCGCTCGACGGTCTGGACCGCGCGATCGACCCCCGCGCAGTAGCCGCGCGGAGCGGCGAGCAGTAGTTTCTCGGGCGCGTGCATCAGACACCGATGGTAGACGTCGCGCTGCGTCACGCCGAGGCGTTCCTGGCCTCGCTGCCCGAGCGCGCGGTCGGGCCGCCCGTCGACCCCGACGTCCTGCGCGCCGCGCTCGGCCACGAGCTGACCGACGAGGGAGTCCCGCCCGAGCAGGTGATCGACGAGCTCGTCGCGGGCGCCGACCCCGGCATCGTCGCCACCGCCGGCCCGCGCTACTTCGGCTTCGTCACCGGCGGCGTGCTGCCCGCCGCGCTGGCCGCGGACTGGCTGACGTCGGCGTGGGACCAGAACGCGCACCTGTGGGTCGGCTCGCCCGCCGCGGCCGTCGTCGAGGAGGTCGTGGAGGAGTGGGTGCTGGACGTGCTCGGGCTCCCGAAGACCGCGAGCGTCGGCCTGGTCACGGGCGCCCAGATGGCCAACGCCACCTGCCTGGCCGTCGCGCGCGACACGATCCTCAAGCGCGAGGGCTGGGACGTCGCCGGCCAGGGCCTGATCGGCGCGCCGCCGCTCACCGTGATCGCCGGCGAGGAGGCGCACGCGACGATCTTCACCGCGCTGCGGCTGATCGGGCTCGGCCGCGACAGCGCCACGCTCGTGGCCACCGACGACCAGGGCGCGCTCGACCCCGACGCGCTCGCCCGCGCGCTCACGGGCCCCGCGATCGTGTGCGCGCAGGCCGGCAACGTCAACAGCGGCGCGTTCGACCCGCTGGAGCCGATCGAGTACCTGTGCGAGCAGTCCGGCGCCTGGCTGCACGTCGACGGCGCGTTCGGGCTGTGGGCGGCCGCCTCGCCGCGCTACCGCCACCTCACGCGCGGGCTCGAGCGCGCCGACAGCTGGGCCACCGACGCCCACAAGTGGCTCAACGTCCCCTACGACACGGGGCTGGCGATCGTCGCCGACCGCGACGCGCACCGCCGCGCGATGAGCGTCCGCGCCGCCTACCTGGTCGAGGGCGAGCAGCGCGACAACTACGACTACACGCCCGAGGCCTCGCGCCGCGCGCGCGGCTTCCCCGTCTACGCGGCGCTGCGCTCGCTCGGGCGCCGCGGGCTCGCCGAGCTGGTCGAGCGCAACTGCGCGCAGGCCCAGCGCTTCGCCGAGCTGCTGCGCGCCGGCGGCGCCGAGATCCTCAACGACGTCGTGCTCAACCAGGTGCTCGTCGCCGCCTCGCCCGACGCGATCGCGCGCGTGCAGGCCGACGGCACGTGCTGGGTCGGCGGCACGGTCTGGCGCGGGCGCGAGGCGATGCGGATCAGCGTCTCGAGCTGGGCGACGACCGACGCCGACGTCGAGCGCTCCGCGCGCGCGATCCTCAGCGCCCTCTGAGGAACTCGATCACGGTCTCGCCGCTCTTGTCCAGGCTCTCCTTGGACACCGCGGTCAGGTCGTCGCAGGTCTGGTGCCAGCACGGGAAGTCGAAGTCGATCAGGTCGATCGCCGGCACCCCGCGCCGGATGAACGGCGTGTGGTCGTCCTGCACGACGCCCTGCTCGGCGTCCGGGAACGCGTCGGCCGCGCCGACCTTCCTGGCGGCCGCGCGCAGGTCGGCCCACATCGCCTCGTCCGAGCTGGCCTCGCGCGGGATCGCGAGGTCCTTGTCGGCGACGAAGTCCATCAGGATCAGCTCGCGGATCTTCTTCGCGTGCTTGCGCGCGTAGGCCTTGGAGCCGCGCAGGCCGGTGCCGTAGAAGTCCGAGTCGTCCGTGGCCTCCTCGCCGTCGAAGGCGACGAAGCGGATCGGCGGCGCGCCCTTCGGGCGCTTGGTCTTGCGCATCACGCGCGCGATCTCCAGCAGCGCCGCGGTCCCGCCCGCGCCGTCGTTGGCGCCGACGAAGCCCGGGATGTCCTTGGTGTCGTAGTGCGCGGCGAGCACGATCGGCTTGCCCTTGCCCTTGATCTCGCCGACCACGTTGCGCAGGCCGCCGGGCAGGTTCTCGTAGCGCCCGCGCGGCAGCCGCGCCTTGATGTAGGCGGCGAGCTTGCGGCCGGCCTCGGACCCGGCGGGCCGCGGGCCGAGGTTCACCTGCCACTCGAGCATCCTGAAGGCCCGGTCCTCGTCGAAGCGGTCGACCTTCAGGGCGGCCGTCGCCGTCGCCTCGGGCGCCGGCTCGGCCGTCTCCGCCACCGGCGCGGGGTCGCCGCCCCCGCCGCCGCACGCGGCCAGCGCGAACGCGCAGGCGAAGGCGCTAATCGTTGCTCGTGACCGACTCCAGGAGGTCGGCGAAACGCTCCCGGGCAGCGGCGCGACGGGTCGGAACATGCTCCGAGGGTACGTCGTGCGGCTCGTAGGAGCGCAGAATCCGCCGCGCGACGGACTGCCGGTGCACCTCGTCGGCCCCGTCGTAGAGCCGCGCGGCGCGCGCGTAGCGGTACATCGCCTCCAGCGGCAGGTCGGTCGAGTAGCCGAGCGCGCCGTGGATCTGCAGCGCCCGGTCGACGACGTCGAACAGCACGCCGGCGCCGTAGAACTTGATCAGCGAGATGTCCGTGCGGGCCGCGCTCGCGCCCTCGTTGTCCATCCGCCAGGCGGCGTGCAGGGTCATCAGCCGCGCGGCCTGCATCTGCGCCGCCGAGTCCGCGATCCAGTTCTGCACGGTCTGCTTGTCCGCGAGCTTGGAGCCGAACGCGAACCGCGACACGGCGCGCTCGCAGAGCATGTCGAACGCGCGCCGGGAGACGCCGAGCCAGCGCATGCAGTGGTGGATGCGCCCGGGCCCGAGCCGCTGCTGGGCGATCATGAACCCCTCGCCCTCTTGGCCGAGGAGCTGCTCGGCGGGCACGCGCACGTTCTCGTAGTAGATCTCGGCGTGGCCGCCGTAGCGGCCGAAGTGCTCGGCCGGGTGCTCCATCGTCGGGATGTCGCGGACGATGTTCACGCCGGGCGTCTCGGCGTCGACGATGAACATCGACGCGCGCTGGTGCGGGCGCGCGTCGGGGTCGGTGACCGCCATCACGATCAGGAAGTCCGCGACCGAGCCGTTGGTCGAGAACCACTTGTGCCCGTTGATGACGTAGTGGTCGCCGTCGCGGGTCGCGGTCGTCTGCAGCAGCGTCGGGTCCGAGCCGGCGGTCTCGGGCTCGGTCATCGAGAACGCGCTGCGCAGGTCGCCCGCCAGCAGCGGGTACAGGTAGCGCTCCTTCTGGTCGGGCGTGCCCGCGAGCGCCAGGATCTCGCTGTTGCCGCTGTCAGGGGCGGCGTTGCCGAAGACCGCGGGCGCGAACGGCGAGCTCCCGAGGATCTCGTGCATGAGCCCGAGCTTGACCTGGCCGAAGCCCTGGCCGCCGAGCTCGGGCGGCAGGTGGGCGGCCCACAGGCCGCGCTCCTTCACGCGCTCCTGCAGCGGCTTGATCGCGCGCCGGAAGCCCTCCTCCCCCAGCTCGTCGAAGACCGTCTCGAGCGGCCAGACCTCCTCGCGGACGAGGTCGCGCATCCAGTCCAGCTGCTGTTGGAACTCGGGTTCGGTGGAGAAGTCCCAGGCCATCAGGCGATCATCGCACGGCCTTCTCGACGTACCAGAGGATCAGGCCGAACAGCAGCAGGCCGCCCGCCCAGAGCACGAGCTTCGGGTCATCGACGACGCTCTGGACCGCGAGCCCCGCGCACGTGAACAGGCCCAGCCACGGCAGCGCGGTGGGGGCGCGGAAGTGGTCGTGGTCGACGGGCTCGCGGCGCAGCACGAGCAGCGCGATGTGGACGCCGATGAAGACCAGCAGGAGCAGCAGCACGGTCGTGTCCGCGAGCGTCGTCAGGTCGCCGAGGACCACCAGCACGGCGGCGATCGACGCCGTGAAGAGGATCGCCACCCACGGCGTGCGGCGGCTGCGGTGCACGCGGCCGAGGACGGTCGGGACGACCTCCTCGCGCGCCATCCCGTACATCAGCCGCGAGGCCATCACGAGGTTCAGCAGGCAGCCGTTGATCAGCGCGAACAGCGCGATCGCGCTGAACAGCTGCGAGTCGACGCTCAGCGGGCCGAGCGCCACCACCTCCAGCAGCGGGCCGTCGGAGTCCGCGAGCTGGTCCGCGGGGACCGCCATGCCCGCGATCACGGTCACGATCAGGTAGACCACGCCGGCAAGCGCGAGGCCGAGGAACAGCGTGCCGGGGAACGTCTTGGTGGCGTCCTTGGTCTCCTCCGCGACGTTGACCGCGTCCTCGAAGCCGATCAGCGCGTAGAACGCGATGCTCGCGCCCGCGACGATCAGCAGCGCGGGCGTGGCGTCGTCCTTGAACTCGAGCGCGCGGCCGACGTCGCCGCCGCCGTCGAACAGGAACGCCGAGCCGATCACCACCACGAGCACGAGGCCGGCCAGCTCGATCAGCGTGCAGGCCACGTTGAAGCCCGCGGACTCCTTGATGCCGCGGAAGTTGATCGCCGAGACGACGAGGATCACCGCGAGCCCGACCAGCACCGTCGGCAGGTCGACGAACTCGCTCAGGTAGTCGCCGCCGAACGCGCTCGCGAGCGCGGCCGCGGAGGCCAGGCCCGAGGACATGACCGCGAACGTGACGATGAACGTCAGCAGCGGCAGCTTGAACGCGCGGTGGACGTACAGCGCCGCGCCCGCCGCCTGCGGGTACTTCGCGACCAGCTCGGCGTAGGACGCGGCCGTGAACGCGGCCACGACCGCGGCCAGCGCGAACCCGGTCCAGATCGCGCCGCCGATCTCGCCCGCGACCTCGCCCGTGCGGGCGTAGATGCCGCCGCCGAGGATGTCCCCGACGATGAACAGCAGCAGCATCTTCTTGGTGAGCGTCGGGGTGAGTTGGCGGTCCTCGGCCATGGCTGCGCGGTACCCGGGGGCGAAGGGTGTCAAGCCGCGCGGCGGTCGTGCCGATGTGGACGACGTGACATCCCGTGCCCTCTCCCTCATGGCCGCGCTTGCTAGCCCCGTCTTCATGGCCGCCGCCATCGGCGGCTGGCTGTCCGGACTCCTGCCCGCCACCCCCGTCACGCTGGGGGTGGCCGCGTTACTGGTCGTCAGCGGACCGCTGCTCGGGATCATCCACGTCGCGACCGCGAAGGCCGCGGCGCCCGAGCCGGTCGCCGAACCCGAGCCCGTCGCGCCGCCCGAGCCGCCGGTCGTGCTCACCCCGCGCGCCGCGGCGGCCGCCCGCTTCGCCGCGTGGCGCGAGACGCCGAACGCCGCGATCGAGCGGCGCGAGCGCGAGCGCCGTGCCGCGCAGCACCTGAGCGCCGCGCGGCGGCGCGTCGCCGCCGGCGGCTGAGCCCGCGGCGCGGCCCCCGCCTCGCCACACCGCGCGCGGCTAGCCTGCCCGGGGGATGCTCGTCGCCGCCGCCTGCGCCGGGGTCGTCGCCGGCACGATGTTGCAGGCGGCGACCGGGTTCGGCTTCTCGCTGCTCGCCGCGCCGCTGCTGTTCGCGGCGATCGGGCCCGAGCCGGCGGTCGTGCTGCTGCTCGCGCTCAGCGTCGAGGTCAATCTGCTCACGCTGGCCGGCGAGCGGCGCCGCCCGCAGCCGCTGCTGCAGCCCGCCGCGGTCATCCTCGCCTGCGCGCTGCCGGGCGCGCTGGCCGGCGTCGCCGTCCTGCGCTCGCTGCCGGCCGCCGCGCTGCAGGTGGCGGTCACGCTCGGGGTCGTGGGGACGCTCGCGGCGCGCCGGGTCTCCAGCGCGCACGTGCCGGCGTGGCTCGCGGGCGGCGCCGCGGGCGCGCTGACGACCTCGACCTCCACCAACGGCCCGCCGATCCTGCTGCACCTGCTCGGCCGCGGCGCGGCCCCGTCGCAGGTGCGCGACACGCTCACCACGTGCTTCATCGGGCTGGCGGGGATCGGGGCCGTGGCGCTGTTCGCCACGGGCGATCCGGAGCTGCCCGACGGGACGCTGACCGCGGCGCTGATGCCGGCCGTGCTCGCCGGGCACCTGGTCGGGCGGCGGGGGTTCGCGCGGCTCGCGCGCAGCGACCGCTACGAGCCTGTCCTGACCGCCGTGCTGATCGTCGCCGTTGCGGTGGGGCTCATCGGTGCGGTGCTCTAGGCTTCGGGCCGAATGGCGCAGTCGCACGGGGATCGGCTCTCAGCCGTCGACGCCTCGTTCCTGGCGCAGGAGCGGGCGAACAGCCACATGCACGTCGGAGCGGTGCTGATCTTCGAGGGTCCGGCACCGGCCTACGACGACTTCCTCAACCACATCCGCTCGCGGCTCCACCTGGTGCCGCGCTACCGGCAGAAGCTGGCCTTCCCGCCGCTGGAGACGGGAAGGCCGGTGTGGGTCGACGACCGCTCGTTCAACCTCGAGTACCACGTGCGCCACACGGCGCTGCCGCAGCCCGGCTCCGAGGACCAGCTGCGCGCGCTCGCGGCGCGGGTCCACTCGCAGCGGCTCGATCGCGCGAAGCCGCTGTGGGAGGCGTGGCTCGTCCAAGGGCTCGAGCGCGGGCGCTTCGCGCTGATCTCCAAGTCGCATCACGCGCTGGTGGACGGCATCAGCGGCGTCGACCTGATGACGGTGCTCTTCGACGCGACGCCGATCCCGCAGACGGCGCCGCACGAGGGCGAGCCGTGGGCGGCGGCGCCCGAGCCGAGCTCCTTGGAGCTGGCCGCGCGCGGGCTGCGCGGGCTGGCGCGGCTGCCGTTCGAGCTCGCGGAGGGCGCGCTGTCGGCCGCGCTGCATCCCACGAGCACGCTGGAGACGCTCAAGGAGGCGCTCGAGGGGATCGGCGAGGTCGCCTGGGCCGGCCTGAACCCGGCGCCCGAGACGCCGCTCAACGTGCCGATCGGGCCGCACCGGCGGCTCGCGTTCGTGCGCAACGACCTCGACGACCTCAAGCTGGTCAAGAACACGTTCGGCGGGACCGTCAACGACGTCGTGCTCGCCGTGGTCGCGGGCGGGCTGCGGCGCTGGCTGCGCGGGCGCGGCGTGCGCACCGAGGGGCTCGAGCTGCGCGCGCTCGTGCCGGTGTCCGTGCGCTCGAAGGACGAGCGCCACCAGCTCGGCAACCGGATCGTGGTCATGCGCGGGCCGCTGCCCGTGTACGTGGAGGACCCGGTCGCGCGGCTGCACGTCGTGCGCAAGGCGATGGACGGGCTCAAGGAGTCCAAGCAGGCCGTCGGCGCGGAGGTCATCACCGGGCTCGAGGCGCTCGCGCCGCCGACGATCCTCGCGCAGGCGTCGCGCCTGCAGTTCTCCACGCGGCTGTTCAACCTGCTGGTCACGAACGTGCCGGGGCCGCAGTTCCCGCTCTACGTGCTCGGCCGCGAGCTCGAGGACCTGTTCCCGGTCGCGTTCCTGCCCGAGAACCAGGCGCTCGCGATCGCGGTCATGTCCTACAACGGCAAGATGGGCTTCGGCCTGCTCGGCGACTACGACGCCCTGGACGACATCGACGAGCTCGCCGACGCGCTGCGCCAGTCGCTGGACGAGCTCGTCGAGGCCGCGGGCGGGCGCAAGCGGCGCCGGCGGCGCCCGAAGGCCGCGCCCGTCAACTAGAGCGGCGGGCGCCGGATCAGCGCCGGCTTGCGGAAGGTGTCCTCGAACTCGCGGTGGAAGTTCGGTGACAGCGACGCCGAGATCGGCGGCACCATCCACGCCCACTCCGCCTCGACCGGGCAGCCCTTGCGCTCCTCGGACTGCGTCCACTTGTGGAACTTCTGGGCGGCCGTGTGGTGGTCGTCCATGCGGATCCCGGCCTTGTCGTAGGAGTGCAGGACCGCGGTCGTGAGCTCCACCACCGCCCGGTCCTTCCACAGCGAGCGCGCGTCGGAGGTGTCGAACCCGAGCGCCTCGGCGATCTCGGGCAGCAGGTTGTAGCGGTAGGTGTCGGTGAAGTCGCGGGCCGAGATCTCGGGCGCCAGGTACCAGCCCGTGAACGGCGCGCACGGGTAGGTGATCCCGCCGATCGAGAGCTCGTTGTCACAGATCGAGGGGAAGCCCCACCAGCGCAGGCCGAGCGCCTTGAGGCCCGGGAGCGTCGGGTGCTCGATCTCGACCTCGTGCGCGAGCGCGCGGTCGAACTCGTGGACGCTGATCGTGCCGTCCGCGCTCTCGACGATCAGCGGCAGGATGTCGAAGCGGGTCTCGGTCCGCGGCTTCCAGCCGTGCCGCTTGGCGAGGTCGGTGATCTTGGCGGTGTGCGGGTCGCCGAGGATCGTGCCGTCGGGGCGGCGGTGGCCCGCGTAGGAGATCAGCTGGCCGTTCCAGACCCTCGCCGCCGGCCGGCCCGGGCGGTTGGGCGCGAAGATCGTGATCGTGGGCTTGATCCGGCCCTTGTTGAACGTCAGCTCGCCGTGGTCCAGGCAGCCCTGCACGATCCCTTCGGCGGTCGTGACGTCGCGCAGGTCACGGACGGTCAGCCCGCGCCAGTAGAGCTTGCCGATGCAGCGCGTGTTGTGGCGCCACGCGAGCCGCGCCCCGACCGTGAGCTCCTCGGCCGTGTGCTCGTACGTGCCGGTCTCGGCGATCTCCTTGATCACGTCCTCCACGCGCAGCCGCCACTCGGCCTCGGTGAGGGTCCCGTGCTCCTTGTAGAGCTCGAAGAACTCCCGGACCTCCTTGGGGTCCGGTGTGTCGTCCGTGCGCCGCGGCGGCGCCGGAGCGCTCGTCGCGAGGTCGGCCACCCAGTTCACCGGGCAGCCCGTCATCTGCTTGGTGGCGGGCTTCCCCGCTGCGAGGTTCGTGGTCGGCACGGCCCAGTAGTCGGTACCGGGCCGACCACTTTGAGCGGATTTGGACAATCGACCGACTCCGCCGATCGGGGGATGCGAACTCCGGCGGGGGTGTGTCGATTGCGAGCCCTATCCGTACCCGCCGCCGACGCACCCCTGGCCGCGAGGCGACGTCGCACGCCCGGCGGCGGTGCGTGCGACTACTCGCGTCGCCCGCTGAAACCCGTGAGCGACGCGCCTAGTAGCCCAGCGCGAACTTCGCGTCCTCGGACATCTTGTCCGGGGTCCACGGCGGGGTGAAGACCATGTTCGGGATGACCTCCTCGACGCCGGGGAGCTCGCCCACGAACTCCTGCATCTGCTCGGAGACCTGCGGGCCGATCGGGCAGGCGGGGGTGGTGAGGGTGAAGGTAATCCTCACGGTGCCGCCGTCGATCTCGACGCCGTAGACGAGGCCGAGCTCGACGAAATCAAGGCCCAGTTCGGGGTCGATGACGTTGGAGAGCGCCTCGAGGACGTCGTCTTGGTCGATCATCGTCCTTCGAGTGTAGGAAAGTCATCAGGGCGTGACTGTACGAACCGTGCGGTTCGTTGTACCGTCCGCTGATCGTCAGCTTCGATGCACAGCTCGCCATCCTCCGGATCTCGGGGGACGAGGACCGGACGACGAGCGGTCGGCGCCGCCGGCCCCTGTCGGCCGCGCTGAACGCGACGCGGGATGTGATCGTCGACCTGTCCGAGCTGACGTTCGCCGATCCGTCGCTGATGATCGACCTGGCGTGCCTGGCGCAGCGGCTGCGGGCGCGCGGGGTGACGCTGTGGCTCGCGCATCCGCAGCCGAACATCCGGACGCTGATCGAGACCGTGGGCCTGCACCGGCTGCCGGCGGTCCGGATCGACGGCGGCGCAAAGCCCGCGTTCACGTAGGCGTTCTAGGGTTTCAGCGGACCGACATGCCGCTGCTGCTCGTCATCCTCTTCATCGTCGTCCCGATCGCCGAATTGGCGGTGCTGATCCAGGTCGGCCAGCTGATCGGGGTGTGGTGGACGATCGGGCTCCTGGTCGCGGACGCGGTGATCGGCTCCTACCTGCTGCGCACGCAGACGCGGACGGCGTGGCGGCGCTTCAACGAGGCGATCAACCAGGGCCGGATGCCGCACCGCGAGGTCATCGACGGCGTACTGGTGATCTTCGGCGGCGTGCTGCTGCTCACGCCGGGCTTCATCACCGACGTGTTCGGCCTGCTGTTCCTGTTCCCGCCGACCCGGATCCTGATGCGCGGGCTGCTCGTGCGCCGCGGCGCGCTCCGCCTCGTCGGCACCGTGCCGGGGATGGCGAGCCCGCCCAACGGCCGCATGCGCCGCTCGGACGACATCGAAGGCGAGGCCGTGGACATCGACCCCGACCGCCTCGACCGGTGAACCCCGAGACGCTCGAAGCGCCCCGGCCCGGCAGCAAGCCCGGCGACACCGACGCGGTCACGTTCTCCTGGGCCGACCCCGGCGCCGGCGCCTACGGGCTCGCGCGCGCGGCGACCGGGATCGCGCCCGACGGCAGCCGGTCCGCCAGCGCGCTGGCGATCGCGTTCGACGGCCGCGAGCCGCTCGCCGCGATCGCGGAGTCCGGCCCGGAGCCGCCGCCCGAGCTCACCGTCACCACCGAGGCGCCGCTCGAACGCTGGACGGTCACCGGCACGGGCGAGCTGGAGTTCGAGCTCACCTTCGAGGCGCTCACACCGCCCGCCGAGTACGGCGGCGGCGGGCGCAAGAGCTTCGCCCGCGTCGGCGGGATGGAGGGCTACGAGCAGCTCTGCCGCGTCCGCGGCAAGGTGGGCGCCAAGCGCGTCGACGGGCTCGGCCAGCGCGGGCACTCGTGGGGCAACCCGGACTGGGACAAGATCACGCTCACGCGCACGGTCGGCGCCTGGTTCGACGACGGCACCGCCCACCTCGTGCAGACCGTCCGCACGACCAAGACCGACAACCACGCCGACGAGGCGATCTGGGCGGCGACGCTCGACGGCGAGCGCGCGCTGAGCGTCGAGGAGCCGCGCCTGAGCACGACCACCGACGCGGAGGGCCGCCACATCCGCGCCGGCCTGGAGCTCTGGCTGCACTCCGACGACGACTTCCCGCTGCGCGGGATCGGCGAGGTCGTGGCGGGCTCGACGCTCGAGCTCGGCGCGCTGCGCCTGGACGTCGCCTTCTTCCGCTGGCACATCGAAGGCCGCACCGCGATCGGCCGCTACGACATCCTGCGCCGCACGTGAAAGCGATCGTCAGCGACTTCGGCGGCGTCGTCACGCTGCCGCTGAACCGCGCGTTCCAGCGTGCGCACGCCGAGCTCGGCATCCCGCTCGAGGCGCTCGGCCAGGCGATGAAGCTCAGCGCCCAACGCGCCCCCGAGCCGCCGCTGTGGACGCTCGAGCGCGGCCAGCTGAGCGAGCGCGAGTTCATCGAGGGCCTCGAGAGCGCGCTCGCCGAGATCCTCGGCCGGCCCGTCGACCTCGACGGCTACGGCCCGCGCCTGATGGGCGCGCTGGAGCCCAACGAGCCGCTGCTGGCCGAGTACCGCGCGCTGCGCGACCGCGGCGTGCGGCTCGCGATCCTCACCAACAACGTGCGCGAATGGCACGACGCGTGGCGGACGCGCCTGCGGGTCGACGAGCTGTTCGAGCTCGTGGTCGACTCGGGCTTCGAGGGCTACCGCAAGCCCGAGCCCGAGATCTACGCGCTCACGCTCGAGCGGCTCGGCCTGCCCGGCGAGGACTGCGTGTTCGTCGACGACCTCGAGGTCAACCTGCCGCCGGCCCGCGACGCCGGCATGCACGCGATCCACTTCCGCGACACCGACCAGGTGATCGCGGAGCTGCGCTCGCTCTTTCAGGCGCGCGCCGCGAACCCGCCGAGCGCCAGGTAGATCACGCCGGCCACGGTGTGCGTACGGGCGCCCTTGAGCTTGCGGCCGACCGCGCCCGCCGCGAGCACGTAGAGCACGTCGAGCACGAACGCCACCGCGAAGAAGACCGCGCCGAGCACGAGCGTCTGGAGCGCCGCCGAGCCGCGCGCCGGATCGATGAACTGCGGCAGGAAGGCGAGGAAGAACAGCGCGACCTTCGGGTTGAGGACGTTGACGAGCACGCCCTCCGCGAACGCGCGCGAGAGCGGCGGCGCGGCGCCGTCGGCGGCGAGCTCGGTCGTCGAGCCCGCGCGCAGCGCGCGCACGCCGAGGAAGACCAGGTACGCGGCGCCCGCGTACTTGACGACCGTGAACGCCGTCGCCGAGGAGGCGATCAGCGCGGACAGGCCCGCGGCGGCCGCGGCGACGTGGACGAGCGTCCCGGC
>Ga0180215_1002890_pt1 | contig 16710 bp, 13 predicted proteins | sample eDN3rd37CBELigBY_FD_128871 | JGI IMG/M metagenome (GOLD analysis project Ga0180215, IMG submission 128871) | Enriched backyard soil microbial communities from Emeryville, California, USA - eDNA 3rd pass 37_C BE-Lig BY (version 2) (version 2) | ecosystem: Environmental > Terrestrial > Soil >...
CACGACTGTCAAAATAGTCTCATTCAATGTACTAATAATAAAACTCGAAGAGTAAAAAACATCCTGAATTTTGGAATTATAATATTAAATGTAAATTATTGTAAATCTTTTGCAAACCTAGTGATTAATTGTGTGAAAATCCTATTATGAAGGCTTTAAAATCACCATGATTACGTAGTTATGAAAAACAAGATCCTGCTTTTATATGTTTTCGACTAACTGATTGAGATAAGAGGGAGGGATAACATTGCGAGCTCACGAAATAATGAAAACACAAGTTATTAAAGTAAAAGAGTCAGAAACGGTTCGATCTGTTATTGAAAAATTTATTGAATATCGTATAAGTGGGCTTCCGGTTGTAAACGACAGAAATGAAATTGTTGCATATGTTAGTGATGGAGATATCATGACTTATATCGGTAAGCCGAAGGATATTGTAATAGACTCGTTTTATTTTATGCACGTAATTAAAGGGGATGAAGAGGGGTTTGAAGAAAGAGTAAAAAGAGTCCTAAAATTAAATGTGATGGATATAGCTAAAAAGACACCACTAAAAGTTCATTGGAATGAAGATATAGAAATTGTTGCGTCTATTTTAGGAAAAAAGCAAATCAAAAAATTGCCTGTTGAACGAAATGGAGTACTAGTTGGAATTATCAGTAGAGGAGATGTTATCAGAGAGTCTTTTAAATCTCTTCTTTAAAGCAAGGGGACGGTTCTCATGCATCGTTTTGATGCATGAGAACCGTCTTTTCTTCTAATCTCTCCAAATATGCCACATTGCATTATTTGTACCTCTTACAAATACATCTGTACGGTTAGGTCCCCATGAAACGGCGGCTGGGTCTGAAGTCAGAGTACCACCAAGATTCTGCCAATCGCTCCAGCGTGAGCCGTTCCAGGATCTTGTGATTAATTGGTTGTTTTGTCCTCTTGCGAATACTTCAAGCCTGTTTACTGCTCTTGATGAGACAGCGGGCGCTGATGTGATGTTACCACCTAAGTCCTCCCAGTTACTCCAACGAGAACCATCCCACCATTTATGATATAATCGATTTCCTTGACCACGAGCAAATACATCAATTCGGTTATTTCCCCAAGAAACAGCGGCAGGAGATGAAGTTAGAACACCGCCAAGGTTTTCCCAGTCACTCCATCTGGAGCCATTCCAGTACTTATGATAGAGAGCATTATCTGTACCGCGAACAAACGTATCAATTCGATTTGGCCCCCATGATGCTGCTGCAGGTGCAGAAGTCAGGCTGCCACCAAGGTCTTCCCACTCACTCCATCTGGAGCCATTCCAGTATTTGTGAAACATACTATTTGTTGTTCCTCTAGCAAATACATCAATTCGATTAGGTCCCCAGGAAACAGCTGCAGGAGCAGAGGTAATTGTACCGCCAAGATTTTCCCAATCACTCCAGCGGGAACCATTCCAATATTTATGATATAATGCTCGATCACTTCCACCTACAAACGTATCTAATCTGTTTGGAGCCCATGAGGAAACTCCTGGACCAGTCGTTAATACGCCACCTAAATCCTCCCATTGACTCCATCTTCCGCCTGGTGATGGTCCTGGACCGGGTCCCGGGGGAGGAAAAGTAGAGCTGTTTAATAGAGTGAATTCAATAACAGATCTAAAAGTTTCATTAATTACATTATTAGGTACTCCAGCAGCACGTAGAGATGCAAAAAGATAGTTATTATTTCTTCTGAAATTATTAAATACTACGTTGGTTTGAGCATTGATATTCCCAGGTTGTCTAGGTGGATTGTCAAGTGTAAAGGAAATTGCTCTTCTAAAGTAAAGATTTATTAAAAATTGATTAATTCCAGCACGTTGAAGTTCGCGAGATAGCTGTGGTTGTTGTGTATTTAGCATTCTTAAAATTCTTGTTACTTCTTGCTGAGGGGCTCTGGTTTCATCCGGATAATAACCGCCATAAGGAGAGGCGAAGTCTTGATAATAATATGGGTAATTATAATAGCTGGTGTAACCCCTCATTTGATTATTGCAGTATGGGCAAATCATATGCCCCATGCAAGTAGGACAATAAAAATAATGGTTTCTATACATGGTAACCTCCTTGTACGACTACGTTACATAATCTTTTCACCATTATATTTATGTTCAATGCCTAAAGGTGTTACAACCAACGAGTGATTTACAAAAAAATATAAGCTATAAACCAGTTGATGCAACAATTGTTAATGTAATAAAGGGTTTAAATGAGAGTCTACGTTATAATGACACCAAGAATGTTGCTGTGTAAAAACACAATAACACTACTAACGAATATACTGTGTAAAAAGGTAGAGGAAAGTGTTAAATGTCAAATAGCTCACATGTACAAATCCAAACAATGAAGGTTAGTAGTGGGAAAAGCCTTAAGGTTTTATATCCGAAGGTTGTGGGGACATATGGAGAATTTGTAAATTACATGAATTCTAAAATTGTCCAGCAAACTCAAAACCTTATCAATCAACAAGTTGGGGATATCCCATCAAGGATAGTAGAAATGTATGGGAACTATGAAATAAAAAATAATCAACGGCAAGTTTTAAGTCTGTCTCTCTCTAATTATACTTACCATTTTCAAGCAGCTCATGGCATGACCTATATAAAGTCGTTAACGTTTGATTTAAAGGAAGAAAAACTTTGTTCACTGAAGGATTTATTTTTACCTGAAAGTGACTATTTAAACAAGCTATCTACTGTTATTAAAACACAAATAGACAAGCGTGAAATTCCAGTTATTAATGAGTTTACAGGTATTCAAAATAATCAAGACTTTTATATTGCGGATAAAACACTTGTTATTTATTTTCAACTTTATGAGCTAACTCCCTATGCTTTTGGATTTCCGATGTTTCCCATCTCGCTCTATGAACTTCAAGATATTATTGATGAAAATGGCCCACTTGGTTGACTTGCTACAAACAACTAAAGAGTAAAAAAATAAATGACGTAAAAAGCGAGGAGCTCCTCCTTTGAAAGAAGCATTTATTAAACAATAAGTAGAGAAGCTAATATTGAAGTTAATATTAAGACAGATATTGGTAATAATCCCCTTAAACAAGGGGATTTTAACATGGATTCCATACGTAGGTTTTACAAGGGTTTTTGAAATACAGGATTTTCACTTTGGAAAATAGGAATGTTAACGTTCATATTTCAATAATGGAGTAAGAGAATGTCCCCATGCTTCATTTAGGATAAGTCAGTAGACAAATTATGCAATGAAGATAGTGCCGACTTTAACCGATGTACTTGATCATTTCGAATACTCACTGTATGAACTTCTGTTTTAGCCCTGACACTCTCTGAGATTCTACGATTCTTTCTTGTGAACCCGAAGTAGTCGCCACTATTAAGTGTTACAGTGGGTACCTCAACATTTTGTTTGGTATGATATTGCTCTACTACGCCTTCAATAATGAGATGAAGGTAAGTTCCTGTGTCACCCTCTGACAATATCACTTCACCTGGTTGGAATATATGATGACTTATTTCGTAGTCATCAGCATCATCCACACTCATTTCGACGATATCTCTTCCAACAAAAGGCCAGATTACCCAATCTGCCATTAATCTCAATTTTCGATCCCACGTAGGAATGTTAAATAAAAGCATTGCTCTCCATATAAGCCAACAAGATAATCCTCTGAAAGGGATGCCCTTCATTTCACCAACAGCAGTTCTTCGTCCAATCGAGACTGCCTGACCTAATCCTTTATAGCCAAATCTAAGCGGTGGCTTATTATTGTTTGTACGCAAGATGTTGCGAGCAACATGTTCCCCTTCCTTGAGTGCATAAATACCAACTGGTGGACAGTAGCCGCCGAGTGGGTGTGGTACAGTAGCGCAATCACCTGCAGCCCAAATGTTTGAGAATCCTGGAATTTGTAGGTATTGGTTTGTTATCAATTTGCCACGGTGGTCCTTTTCAACTGGTAGTGCTTGAAGGAGGGGAGAAAGTTCTGTACCAACTGCACTAACAATTGTTCGTGTTGGAACACGCAATCCATTTGATAGGCCGACTTCATTTGGAGTTGCCCAAGTAACTCTAGTATTAGTCATAATCTCAACACCGAGCCTTTTCATATGTTGTGTTGCATAATCAACAAGTTTCGGATGTCCCTGTCCATAGCCTGCTGCCCCTTTGCCGCCATACAACTCTGGAAGGATTGTTAATCCAGGATGAACTAGCACCACACGACATTCATCTGGGTTAATAGTTTGATATTCTCGTTTTGTGAGCAACTTTACATAATCGGCCAGTTCTCCTGCTATTTCAGTTCCTGCGTAACCTCCTCCTGCAACAAAGAAGGTTAGTAAGCGTCGACGCTCATCTTGATCCGATTCAATAACAGCTAATTCAAACATCTTAAGAATATGATTCTTTAGGCTAAAACAATCATCATATCTTTTCAATTTAAATGCGTGTTCAGCAAGTCCAGGGTACATCGATAAATTGTCGACACTTCCAAGGCATAATAATGCGTGGTCAAATTCCAATTCGTATTGTCGACCGTCTAGCTGTCTACTTGTTACTACTTTACAGCCTTGTAGATCGATTCCCTCAATTTCACCAACATGTACTTTTGCAGGTGCAAAAATTCTTCTAACAGGACTTAATATCTGTCCTGGTCCAATTCTTCCTGTAATCATTTCAGACACAAAACCATGAAATACATGATAATTTTCACGGCTAATCACCGTAACATCAAGGTCTCCGTTTAATATGGCTTTCTTAAACATTCGTGTAGCACTAATCGCAACATAGCCACCACCAAGTATGAGTACACGTAAAGGTTTCTTCATTTGTTATACCCCTTCCACGTCATCCTCAGAAATTCCCCATACTTTGCGAAGCTCTACGGGAATAAGAAAGGCGGTATATTCATAATCTGTCATTGCGAGAGACTGGCGCTTCAACATCGCAAGCCCGAAGCGATTTGCCATACTTCCAAAGATACCTGTATGATCGGAATCAAGAACAAACCCCATCAACTCTTTAAATCTCATAATTTTTTGCCAGTTTGAATGTGGTACCTCCATCCAGTCGGCAATCTCATCACCAACAATTTCACGTATAAGTGCCGGAACAATGTTGTCAAATAACTCACCAGGAATGATGTCGGCATGGTACTCTAGCAGTGCCTTAGTCATTTGAATCCCTTCCGGAGACGGGCCATGATGCCGCTTAGCAATTTTATTCTGAATGATGATTGCCTGTTCCATCGTGTCTGGTAAGATATCTTCGCGGATACCCAACATTGTCCCGACGATTTTCCAAAAATAAAGATAATCTTCCGTTTGTTCTTTTGTTACCTTCATACCTAGACGACGAAGACCATCGATAATGACACTAGAGAAAGTTAAAAGAGTACCGAGTAAATCCTCCTGGCAGATAGGCGCCCCTAATTCTTCTTCATCCCATTTCCCTGTCTTTCGAATTAAATGACGAATAGCAGAGTGCATGAGCCGTACTTTTTGGATGGCTTTTATCCCTTGTCCATCTGCTTCTAATCCGCCTGGTGCCATAGTAAGGAGAACAAACTGTCCTGTTTCGGCAATTCGACGATATGCATTTTGCCCCAAACGATAACTGAATGTTAATACCTTAACCCCTTTTTTTGCAGCATAACAATATACAAGTGAGCTTGTAGCTAGAAGTAAAGAAATAATAATCCCATGTTCTTTAAATAATTCTGTTGCGTTTCGAATCCGATACCAATCAACATTCTCGGGAACATGAGCTGTCCCTTTTAACCAAAACTCAATATTATCAGGTAATTCTTCAGGGTATACTTGATCATTTTTTATTAATTGTCTTAATAACTCATTAACAGCTCCAACCTGACTATTCTCAAATAATTCCTCAATAATCTGATCCAAAATAGGATCACCCTCGGTACGTAAACTGTCCAGAAACTCATCGCTATAGAGCATCTTACTCCTCCTTATGAAGCGTAGGGACGGTTCTCCTGCCTCATGGAAGCATTTCTCCATGTAAGCATGGCGGTTCAAACTTGCTTCATGAAAATATAATAGATTTTTCATATATATTCCCAAGCAGACAGACATATGTAAGGGGAAAGACTTAAAAGAAAAATAACTTTAGTACTGTCAATAAAGGATAATGAGGACAAGAACATACTTAAGATAAACCCCATAAAAGGAATGAGATTTTCCTCCTTTTTAGGTACTATATTAACTATTTCGTAAACAATCAAATAATGTTAAATAAAAAGGATAGTGATAATTTAATATGTTTATTCCTATTGGCCCTTTATTTTAACAAGAGAATATTAATTAACTTTTTACATTTCTACTAAAAGAAAAATTCAACAGCCATACTATAGTCAAAGCTTATTAAATTTAAGAGGATAATCATGACTACAATGGACGATGTAAAACAAGATACAAAATTAACAAGAGATTTACTTGCATTGGAGAGGACGAAGTTAGCCAATGAACGTACATTATTAGCCTATATACGAACATCAATGACCTTTTTCGCTGGAGCTGCAGCTCTAATTGAATTTTTTCATGAAAATCAAAAGCTAGCAATTACTGCCTATATAAGTATTGTAGTGGGTGTTATCCTACTGCTTTTAGGTATATATCATTATTACCAAACAAAGCAATCGATGAAGTCACTTGATTGGAGTAAAAAATAAATAAAGTTGCTTGTGGCTTGAAAGCGTTTCGAAAACATTAATAAAATGTTCACAGCAGTTGCCGGTGGTTTGGTATAAAATTTAAGATGAAAAGTTTGGGAAGAAATTCACAAATTAGTTTGCACCTTATATTCGTTGAAGGGATCTGTTAAAGCGTGTCATTTTACAAACCAGAAGAAATTACTGATGTGACCATTCAATATGGCATAAAAAAGACGACATATCCATTATTAAAAACAGCAATATTAGGTTTTCTTGCGGGAGCTTTTATTGCGATGGGTTATTTATTGTACATAAGAGTTACAGCACCTTTATCAGAGGAATTAGCTGGATTAGGTCCATTACTAGGAGCTAGCGTATTTCCAATCGGATTAATACTTACTTTATTAGCTGGTGGTGAATTATTAACTGGAAATATGATGGCAGTACCATTAGCAAGAATGACTAATAAAATCAGTACACGAGATTTATTGATTAATTGGACGTTGGTTACTATAAGTAACTTTATAGGTGCGATTTTTATAGCATATTTGTTTGGACATGTTGTGGGTCTTACAGAGGTAGGAATATATTTAGAAAAAACCGTTGAGATTGCACACCATAAACTTTCGACTACTTTTTTACAACCATTCATCTCTGGAATCGGATGTAACTGGCTTGTCGCTGCAGCTGTTTGGTTATCGTATGGTGCCAATGATATGATTGGAAAAATAGTTGGGATTTGGTTTCCTACGATGACTTTTGTTGCCATTGGATTTCAACATGTAGTAGCAAATATGTTTGTGATTCCGGCAGCCATTTTCGCAGGACACTTTGCTTGGACTGAGTATCTAGCAAATTTTGTTCCAGTATTCTTAGGAAATGCGGTTGGAGGTTCTATATTTATTTCCATGGCCTATTGGCTTGCTTACAAGAAGAGTGACATTAAACTGAAAAAGAAGACTGAAGTACGTGATGGTAACAGTGACCATGGTATAGTACTACATTTTCAACGTGTTAATAAATAATAAAAAGTAGCTTTTAGTAATTATTACTTTATATAAAACATTTAAAAATGCACCATGCTTAACAGAAGGTTACTCATTACTCTGGTAGCCTTTATTACTTATTAGTTAACACTCAATATGTTTAATTTGAAAACTGTTCATAATTATGGATGCCTTATACTTTTATTTTTTATCGAAAGATACAAGGTGGTTTATAGAGTGATGTTGAATCTTTTATTAAGCGGAAAAAGGAAATTTTATAGCCTTTATTCGAATTGAAAGGGAGGCGTGACAATGAGAAGAGTAAATTTCAGTATTGTAGGTGGTAGTGGCTTTCGAGCTCAATATTATTTTAGAATTGCACAAGCTCTTCCCCATTTATTCCATATAAGTGGTGCTGTTGTACGGAATGAGGAAAATGGGAGAAAGATCGAGGAAAAATGGAAAACTAAAACATACCGAACGTTAGATGCATTATTGGAAACTGAAAATCCTGATTTTGTTGTTGTTTCGGTTAGTTGGGAAGACTGTCCAAAGTACTTATTTGAACTTTCTGAACGAAATATACCAGCATTAGCTGAAACACCTCCAGCCCCGGATTTGGAAGGTTTGCTACTGCTACATGAAGAATTAACAAAAAAGGATGCAAAAGTACAGGTAGCAGAACAATATCAATTTCATCCTATCCAGCAAGCAAGAAGCTACATTATCAATTCAGGTCGATTAGGGCAAATAAGGGAAGCTTCTGTTTCTATTTCTCATTTTTATCATGGTGTAAGCCTACTGAGGAAAATGCTAGGTGTTAGTTTTGATGAGGCAGAAATCACTGGAACGAGATTTATGACTAAAGTTATTGAAGGGCCAGGCAGGGCAGGTTATCCGATTGAAGAAAAGCTAATCGAAATTCCGCGTGACCTTGTTTGGATAGACTTTGGTGAGAAATTAGGAATCTATGATTTTACGAAAGACCAACACCGCTCTTGGATTCGATCTAATTATATGTCTATAAGAGGTGAACGTGGGGAGATAGTTGATGATCATATTAACATGATCACCGACTATAAAACACCTGTCCACCTTGATTTAAAGAGAATTAATAAAGGAGAACTAGAGAACCAGGAAGGCTACTTTTTATATGGCATTATGGCAGGTGAAGCCTGGACATACATAAATCATTTTGCTCCTGCACGGTTATATGATGATGAAATTGGAATTGCCGAATGTCTGAAAAGAATGGCTGAATATGTTCAAGGTGGACCATCGTTTTATAGCATTGCTGAAGCCTCTCAGGACCACTACTTAGGCATGCTGATGGAAAAAGCAATAAATTCAGGGGAAAAAGTAAAGGCAGTAAAGCAACCATGGGCGGATATAAAGTAAAGGGGATAAAGAATAGAGCAGAGGGACGGTTCTCGTGCACCATTAGTAATTGTTATTACCTTTAGTGAACCGTTCTTGTAAAATGGCTACTCTATTCCTGAGTAGTCTTTACTTAATGTAAGTTGTCAAAGGAAGATTTTTAATAAGTTAACAAGGTTGTAAAAACGTAGAAAATAAATAAACTTTATAGAAAAGTATCTCTTTTTTGGTAGTTCACGTTTGCGACAGAACCTACCATAGAAAGAGATACTTTTTTTTTTGCAACATATTTAGGTTGAGACCATTTATTTTAGTTTGTATAAATATCAACCTAGTAGTTTTCTTTATTTTAATATGCCTTTTTATTTACACTTTCATAGAAACACCTTTTTTCATATAGATAAGTGGCTTATTATACTATCGTTTTAAAATGATGCAGGAGAACCGTCCCCATGCATCCCCATGCATCACACATGCATCAAATAGCAGTTTTAGTCAATTTTTTGAAAGAACTGGACAGTTTGAGATAATGCAGAGGATAGCTTTTTTTTATAAAATTTATATTGGGTTAGTATAATCAGTAGATTTGTAAAATATCTGAACTGGGGGCATACAAATGAAAAAGGGAAAAATTGGCGTTCAAATGATGATGCTTAAGGGGAAAGTTGAAGAATTAGGTGCCTATGAAACTATGAGAAGAGTAAAAGAACTAGGATATCGTGCGGTTGAAGTTTCACAAATTCCGATGACGGCTGAAAATGTTTCTGATTTAAAGAGAGCCAGTGAAGATTTTGGTATCGAAGTTGCCGCTCTTTCTGCTGGTCTTGAACCTATGCTTCCGGGCGCACCTGGAGAAACACTGTCAAATGATTTTGAAAAGATTGTAAACGATTGCAAAATACTAAATTGTAATTATTTACGAATTGGAATGATGCCACTGCATCTTATGCGTGATAAAAATAAAATTATGGATTTTATAGATAGAGCTGAGGAAATGGCAAAGAGGTTAGCTGAGCATGGGATAGAATTGTACTATCATACACATCACCTTGAGTTCCAAAAATTTGATGGAGTTTATTTATTAGATTTAATGAAAAATAACACATCAAAGCTCGGCTTTGAATTAGATGTTCACTGGATTCAAAGAGCAGGTGAAAACCCAGTTGAAATAATAAAACAATATGCAGGGCGTATTTCTTTACTTCATTTAAAGGACTATCGAATCGGTCAAATGGATTTAAGTGATGTTGATTTTAAAGATATTAGAAAGTTTATGCATTCTTTTGTGAATACAATAGAATTTGCTGAAATTGGTGAAGGGAACCTAAACATGAATGAAATAATTGAGGCAGGTCTAGAGTACGGAACTCACTATTTTCTAGTAGAGCAAGATGATGTCTATGGACGTGATCCGTTTGATTGTTTACATACATCAGCCGAGAATTTACGAAAATTAGGGTATGCTGACTGGTTTTAAATTATTCGGTTCATAAGCACATAATACTGGTGTTATATTTAAACTTTATGACACATTTATAAACAATATTTCTTAATTATGGGAACATTATAGTCTTGGGGAATTAAGTAGATGTACCATACGAATTGCAAACTGCATTTTGGATATGCATACTCGAACGAAAGTAGGTGCTTATTAATGAACTATATCAAACTTGGTAATACAGGTTTAGATGTTTCACGGATTTGTCTAGGATGCATGAGTTTCGGAGTACCAGAGCGAGGGAATCATTCATGGGTACTTGATGAAGAACAGAGTAGACCGTTAATAAAAAAGGCTCTTGATGAAGGGATTAATTTCTTCGATACTGCTAATGTATATTCAGATGGTACAAGTGAGGAAATTGTTGGTCGAGCTTTAAAGGATCTTGCTAATAGGGATGAAATTGTCCTTGCTACGAAAGTTCATGGCCGTATGCATGAAGGTCCAAATGGAGCTGGTCTTTCCAGGAAGGCGATCATGAGTGAAATTGATAAAAGCTTAAAAAGACTTGGAACAGATTATGTGGATTTATACCAAATTCATCGTTGGGATTACCATACTCCAATAGAAGAAACAATAGAAGCGCTTCATGATGTTGTAAAGGCGGGGAAGGCGAGATATATCGGTGCATCTTCAATGTTTGCATGGCAATTTCTTAAAGCCTTACATGTTGCTGATAAAAATGGCTGGACGCGATTTGTGTCAATGCAAAATCACTTGAATTTGTTGTATCGTGAAGAAGAACGTGAAATGTTGCCACTTTGCCGTGAGGAAAGAATTGCGGTTATTCCTTGGAGTCCACTAGCAAGAGGGAAGTTGACAAGAGATTGGGAGGAAACAACAGTACGCTCTGAAACAGATGAATTCGGAAAAACACTGTATTCCCATACGGCCGAAGCAGATCGTATGGTAGTAGGTCGTGTAGCTGAAGTTGCTGAAAAGCGTAGTGTCCCACGGGCTCAAATTGCTCTTGCATGGGTACTTCAGAAAGAACCAGTTACAGCACCAATTATTGGTGCAACAAAGATGTCCCATTTAGAAGATGCGATCGCCTCATTATCGATTACACTCACCGATGAGGAAGTTGCCTTTTTAGAAGAACCTTATGTACCTCATCCGGTTCTAGGTTTCAGTTAGCTTTCGACAGACAAACTACCACCACCCAAATTCGGGTGGTTTTTTTACTTATGACTACTAACTGATATAACTGTAAGTGCAGGTTTGCCAAGATATAATAAAAATATGTTAGGAAGTGCACGTTTTATTAGAATATCAGTTCAAAATATCAGTAATGGTGTTGCTCCCTTATTAACCGTATTATAAAATCATCCAAATTGGGTGTTTTTTTATTAACACTTTCTTATATTTTATGAATGTTTCAGTATAAAAATTTTCCATTTTTTTGTGCAAAACAACTATTTACCAAATAAATAAAATGAACTATACTTTTACAGAAAACAAAAACGTTTACAGTGCAAGAAGGAAGGTGCATCAATCCAACCATTTAATCATTATCTTAGATTTATATTAAATGAGAGTAGGAAGTGAGACATAACAGCTAAATAGGTAATGAATTAGTTTCTTTTTTTTGGGTTTTTTATAATAATTTATGGTGGTAATGAACATGAAACTTATAAAAGAAATTCTACGGTTGGCTATTCCTTCGATTGCAACCTTTTCTTCAATGACTGTTACTGGTCTTTTAGTATTAATGATTGTTGGAAAACTGGGAGCTGCAGCCATTGCAGTTGTTGGAATATCAAATATATTAATGTACAATTTATGGGCATTATTTTCAGGTAATCAAGGAGCTATTAACTATTTAGTGGCTCAGAACTTTGGTTCTAAGGACATGATTCAAGGAAATCAACGAATGCAAATTGCATTAATTGGTGCTACATTTCAGGCGCTGATAATTTTTGCGGGGAGTTTTGTTTTTCCTCATTTTATTCTAGCTATTATGGGCTCGAATGAGACTATATTAACGCTTGGTGCTCCATACGTGCAGGTAAGAATGTATGCATTAATATTTACGGTATTTAATATTGTCTTTTATGCTTATATGAGGGCGACATCAGATACAAAAACACCAATGAATATCTCAATTATTAATAGTGTATTGGTTGTTTTCTTCACATATGGACTAGCGTATGGAAAATTTGGATTCCCTAACCTAGGATTGCAAGGTGCTGCTTGGAGTATGGTTGTAGCTGAGGCAATAACTTTACTGATAAATGTAATGGTTTATTTTATTTCAATGAACAAGGCCTATTCAACTCGCAAATGGGTTAGGATTGAATTTCAACAGGTTCGGCTTCTTTTAATGGAAAGTTCTAAACTAGGTGTCATGGAGTTATCAAATAGTATGGGGATGCTCGTATTCACCGCTTGTATTACTAGACTTGGAACGGTTGCTATTGCAGCAAATGAAATCGCTCTTAATATTCTCTCCTTTGGCTTCATGCCTGCAAATGGATTTGGAGCTGCAGCGACTATTGGAATAGGTCAAGCGATTGGAAAAGGTAAACCTTTAGAAGGAAAACGCTTTGGTTTGGTTACAGTTTACTTAGGTTTAGGATTCATGACCTTATTTTCAATCTTTTTGTTCATCTTTGCATTACCAGTTGCAAAGCTCTATACTACAGAATCCGAAGTTTACTTAACAGCAGTATCGCTTATACATTTAGCTGCATTTATTCAACTATTTAGTGGAGCAGGTATTATTTTTGCTGGTGGGCTTCGTGGAGTTGGAGATACTACATTCTTATCTCGACTTTCTTTATTGTTGAATTGGGTAATGTTCATCCCTTTAACAATTCTGCTTACACAAATATTTGAATTCGGTCAGACGGGTGCATGGACAGCATACTGTAGCCTGATTGTTCTAACATGTTTAGTAAATGCATGGAGATTCCGTACCTTCAAATGGAATGCAGCTACAAGTAAAACAGTATCTATTAATCAGACTGCGGCGATTAATGCTCATTAAATAAAAACAACCCTTGAATCTAAAGAAGATTTCAAGGGTTGTTTTTTAAAAAATAAAATTTACTAAATCTCAAATTGTTTCAGAACTCGAATATTTCGTGAGTGAAAATATCCTATTTATATGATATTATTAAAATAGAGAAAAATTAAATAGTTGGTAGAGTTATTGAGATTCTTCTGCCTATATAAGTGGAGATGGAATTGAGTGTTAACTTGGAAACGTAATTTACTAGTACTATGGATTGGTGTATTTTTTACTGCAGCAAGTTTTTCTATGGTCATCCCTTTTTTACCAATATTTTTAATTGAACTAGGTGTACATGATCATACGGAAATCTGGTCAGGTTTGTTGTTTAGCTCTGCCTTTTTTGCAGGTGCAATAGCGTCACCTTTCTGGGGAAGGATAGCAGATAAATACGGAAGAAAACCAATGATTATCCGAGCGGGATTTGTACTATTTGTTATCTATACATTAATGGCTTTTGTTACGAATCCATATCAAATCCTTACGCTACGTATATTACAAGGATTGTTAAGTGGTTTTATCCCTGGAGCGATTGCCTTGATTGGAACAAATACTCCGAAAGAGAAAGTAGGTTATGCACTTTCTTTAATTTCTTCTGCTACAGCTTCAGGAACTATTCTCGGCCCACTTCTTGGAGGTGGGATTGCTAGCCTAGTAGGTAACAGGTGGGCATTCGGGACTGGTGGCTTGCTTGTATTTCTAGCTACCTTTTTAATTATCTTTTGGGTAAAAGAAGAAAATTTTGTTCCTAGTAAAGAAAAAGGTTCTGTTAAAAACGATATTAAAGTAGCAATCGCTAATCGACCACTTAGAATGGTACTAATTTTAACAATTCTTACAAGCTTTTCTCTTATGATTATAGAACCTGTTCTACCTTTATATATTGTAGACCTAGGTGGTTCATATGAACATGCATCATTTTTAGCGGGAATGGTGTTCTCTCTACCTGGAATCGCAAGTGCAATATTTGCCCCTTATTGGGGGAAATGGGCAGACAAGGTAGGATTTCAAAAAGTACTTTTCGTCGGATTGCTTGGTGGAGGAATCGGAATGTTAGCACATGTTGTCTTAGCGAATATTTGGGGATTCTCAATAATTCGTTTCGTATTTGGTATTTTTTTCTGTGCTGTATTTCCAGCTTTAAACGGCCTTATCGTAAAATCCACACCAGATAATTTCCGTGGAAGAGCTTTTAGTCTAAATCAAACAGCAAACCAAATTGGTGGAATGATCGGTCCTATGATAGGAGGAGTCATTGGAGGAATCTTCCCTGTTCAAATTGTTTTCATAACTACAGGAATATTATTGTTAATTGCAATGTCGATGGCGTATATGAATACCGATGGTCTAAGAGGTTCATTAGAAACAAAGGTTCAGCATGGAAAGTAGTAAAGATGTAGTATTAATCACTTAAATTAAAAGGCTTAGTATACAAAATGTTGAATGAGTATACTAAGCCTTTTAATGTTCAGTAAATCAATCGTGTATAACAAGGACTGTATCTACATTAAACCTGATCTCTTTCTACATGTGAAACAAATAGACTTCACTGTAGTTATTGATTATTGAAAAATGTTTATAAAATTCAAGGATTATTAAATGGTTTTAATAGAAACAAGAACATCATAAGCTTTTGTATGTAAGTTTGTAACCTGAAAATTGATAATTTAGGACTTCTGTAAATAGTTATTTCAAGTAAAGGGGTGTAAAGTTATGTATGAGACAAAGGTATATGGTCACCGAGGCTGTAAAGGAACACATCCAGAAAACACATTAATTAGTTTTAAAGAGGCAATTAAACAAGGTGTTGATGGTCTAGAAATTGATGTACATATGACAAAAGATGGAGAAATTGTTGTAATACACGACGAAACACTTGACAGGACAACGGATGGTACAGGATATGTAAAGGACTATGATCTACTAGAAATTAAGCAATTAAGCATTGGGAAAAAATTCAAACATTTTGAACTTTATGATAATCTCTGGGACCTTGAACGTGTTCCAACGCTTCAAGAAGTGCTAGAATTTATTAGCCCTTATAAGACTGAGTTGAATATTGAGCTAAAAACATCATTGTTTACTTATGACGGTATTGAGGAAAAGGTACTATCTATCGTAAAAGAATATGGAAACGGCCGTAAAGTTGTCTATTCTTCCTTTCATTTTCCTACACTACTAAGGATTAAAAAGCTTGATCAAACTGCCGAAATTGCATGGTTATTAGAAAGTTCCATTCCACACCCGAATGAATATATCGAATGTTTAGAATTAGAATCTCTACATTTAGATAAATCAATTATACTTTCTAATTCATCTAGGTGGAATAAATATAGTCAAATGATTCGCGCATGGACTGTAAATAAGCCAAACCAAATCAAGGAATTATTAGAACTTAACATTGCTGCGATTATTACAGATTTTCCAAAAGAAGCATTAACCATCAGGAACCAAAAAAGGGATAATGAAAATTAAGATATAAAAATATACTTTGTTTCCACGAACCCACAATTATATTCTTAAAAAGTATAATAGTGGGTTATTTATCCCAATGGATATTCAAGGGATATAACATAAGAATAAAATCTAAAATAAATGAATGATCGATCTAGTTTTGAAGGAAACAATTTCCTGTTGCATTTCATTTTGAATTGAGTATAATAGAAAATGTTCCTTTAAACAGTCTAGTGACGATAGCGAAGAGGTCACACCCGTTCCCATACCGAACACGGAAGTTAAGCTCTTCAGCGCCGATGGTAGTTAGGGGTTTCCCCTTGTGAGAGTAGGACGTTGCTAGGCGAGAGTATTTAATCGGAAGATTGATACTCTTTTTAAAAGAAAGTAGCTTCGCGGAAGTTGACAAGGATGAACTAAGGTGATATACTTACATTTGTTGTTAGCTTCTAGCATGTAACTAAAGAACGAAGTTGACATGAAGATTGCAAGATGATATATTGTAAAAGCTGTTTTTAAAAAGCTCTTTGAAAACTGAACACAACAAAGAAGATTTTATCTTCGAAACCAAGCGTCAACGTTTTATTATTTTTAACTATTGAGCAATCAATACTCTTTATTGGAGAGTTTGATCCTGGCTCAGGATGAACGCTGGCGGCGTGCCTAATACATGCAAGTCGAGCGGATCTTTAAAAGCTTGCTTTTAA
>Ga0180215_1002895_pt1 | contig 16699 bp, 11 predicted proteins | sample eDN3rd37CBELigBY_FD_128871 | JGI IMG/M metagenome (GOLD analysis project Ga0180215, IMG submission 128871) | Enriched backyard soil microbial communities from Emeryville, California, USA - eDNA 3rd pass 37_C BE-Lig BY (version 2) (version 2) | ecosystem: Environmental > Terrestrial > Soil >...
GGGTCTCGGATTCGGTGATCTTCCGGGGGTCGATGCCTTCGGGGGCGCCGATCCGGGAGGAGCTGGATCGGGCGGATGTCTTCGTGCTCCCCTCCCGGCAGGAGGGGATGCCCCGCGCGATGCTCGAGGCCATGGCCCGGGGGCTGGCGGTGATCGGCTCCACCGTCGGGGGGATCCCCGAGCTGCTGGAGTCCAAGGTCCTGGTGGAGCCCGGTGACGCCCCCGGTCTGGCGAAGGCGATCGCGATGCTCGCCTCGGACACGAGCCTGCGCCTCGCGCAGGGGGAGCGGAACCTGGAGGTGGCGAGGCGCTACCGGGACGAGATCCTGAGCGGGGTGCGGCGCAGCTTCCTGGTGGCGCTCCGCGAGAGCGTCGAGCGCCACGCGCGGGCCCACGCGGGCACGAGGCGCCCCGCCGCCGCCTGAAGCGGAGCGCTGTCGACGGCGCCCTCGGCTTCGCAGGGCGCCGACGCGAGTCCGTGGAGCTCGATTCCCGTTGTTTCGCCTCGCTCGGAGCGGATCAGGCCTGCGCCGCCGCCGCGACCTGGCCGTGATCGGCGTCACGCGTGGGACGAGGCGCGCGGTAGGCGGGGAAGAAGGAGCTCATCGGATCCCCGCCGCTTCGCACCAGCAGCTCCGCGTAGGCCTTGCAGTCGGCGAGGACCCCCAGGGTGGAGTAGCTGCGCCGCAGGGGGGAGAAGCCGCTCTTGAACCAGAAGAGCGGATCCTCCCGGGCGCCGAGGCCGCCGCCCAGGTGCAAGGACCTGGCGCCGATCGCCTGGCCCCATTGGGTGGCGGCGTGGATGCTGAGCTTGGACGGAGACAACTTCATCTGGGCAGGATCGGATCCTCCCAGATGATATTGGATGATGTCTCCACTTTTGAAGAACAGCCCGCCCGCCACCACCTCTCCCTCGGGATCCAGGATCGAGATCAGGTGGACCCGACCCCGGAGCAGCTCGGGGATGGCTCGAAAATAGGCCTCCGGAAAGAAGTAGCTGGAGGAGGCCTGCACCCGCTCCATGGTCCTCCAATAGAGCACCAGGAACTTCCCGTAGAGGCTCCAGTCGTCGACGGACGAGCTGTACCCCCGCTTCAGCAGGCGATCGATGCCGCGCCTGTGGTCGGTGCGGAGCTCCCCGCGCAGGGACGCGGCGCTCTTCGTGAGATCGATGAACACGGTCTCCCCCCGGGAGACGAGGTGGGCGGCGGTTCGCTCCGTGTTCCAGCTCGGCGCCGGCGACCAGTCGGGAGGAATGAGCGGGTGGCTCCGCAGGAAGGCCGCCACGCTCCCCCTCTCTGCGCAGGCCTCGGCGAAGCCTCGGAGCAGCGAGGAGAATCGAGCGTGGTCACCAACCAGCAAGGGGCTCGCGTACCCGTAGGGGGAGGCCAGATCCGACCAGCGGGTCCCCCCGCTCAGCTCCGCGGGGACCCGCGTCTCCAGGAGCGGGATCAGCAGACGAGTCTCCCCGTCCTCCGCGAGGTAGGCGATGGGGATGGAGTCGGTACCCTGCGCGGAGAGCGTCCCGTATTCGGGCAGGTGGTAGACGTCGTGGGGCGTCGCCTCCAGGAACGCTCTCCACCTCCGATCCGTCGCGTCGATGAACTCACCCTGCATCTCCCCCGTCCCCCCTCGTTCTCCAAGCCGTTCGCGGCCTGTGCTGAAGTCCCTCGAAAGCTAAGTTGGCCTGGTTGCATCGGCCCGGCTGCGAGCGGGAGATGTGGGGGGCCTGGGTCACCCGCCCCGACGTCATTCGGGGCCCCGATACGCTGGAAAGAAGCCGCTGCTCCCGTCCGGCGGCGCGTCGATGCCGCACAGGCGAAGCAGCTCCGCGTAGCGCTCGAGATCGGGGATCAGGCGCAGGGAGTGGACCTTGCCCCTTGCCGCCGAGAAGCCGCCCTTGAACTCCATCAAGGGCGGGAGTCCGCCGCCCAGATGGAAGACGGCGAGGCCCTGGGCCTTGGCCCACCTGCGCATCTGGTCGTAGAGCAGGTGGGAGGGACCGGCTGCCCGGTGCGCCTCGGCGGTGCCGCCCAGGTGGTACTCCAGGCTCCGGCCCCCGACGATGTAGAGCCCCGCCGCAGCCACCTCTCCCGAGCTCGCCCGAACGGTGCAGAGGTGGATCCGCCCTCCCAGCTTCTCGCGGAGATCGTCGAAGTAGGCGTCGGAGAAGCGCCAGAATGGGCTGGCCTCGTGGCGGTCCATCGTCTCGTCGTAGATCGCCCGGAAGGCGGAGAAGCTGGACCAGTCGTCGATGGAGGCGCGGTAGCCCTCCTTCTCCGCGCGCCGGATCCCGCGCCTCCGGCGGGAGCTGGTGCGGGCCCAGAGCTCCTCCTCCGACGGCGCCAGATCGATGAAGACGGTCTCGCCGTGGGCGAGGACCGTGCCGCTCTCGGGGGGAAGATCCCAGGGCGGCTCGAGGAGGGGCGAGTTGCGCAGATAGACTGTCTCGATTTCTCGATGGGCGCACGCCTGCCGAAAGAGCTCCACCAGCTTCGGCCAGCTCGCGCCGGCGCCACGGAAGACCGGCCCTCCGTAGGGGGGCGGCGAGCAGGCGTCGACCCTCCCCTCGCAGCCGGCCACGTCGGAGGGGAGGGGGCGCTCCACCAGCGGGATCAGGCAGCTCGCCCCGTCGACCTCCCCCAGGAAGGCGAGGGCCCGTCCCTGCAGGTAGCTGGCGATCACATCGAGGTAGGCGGGGAGGTGATAGGCCGAATGTGGAAGCTGCTCCAGAAAGTGAAGCCACCGCGGATCCTCGGCGGTGATGAACGCTGCCATCTGCCCCTGCCGTATCGGCCCCGCGAGCTCGTTTCGATCCTGGCGCTCCGGCTCCCTTTGTTTCGACGACTCGGGTGCGATCTGCTCCAACTCCGATCCTTTCCTTCGGACGGGCGGCTGCCCGCGGCTCCTCGGAATTCGTCGTCATCGATTGGGGAAAATGCACGGAGATCCATGTGATTCGGATGGGATCCGCTGCACCCGAAGGGTGGACCGCGTGGACGGTGGAAGCGGCCAGCCGTCCGACCTAGCTTGGAGCGACGAGGCCTCTCCCATCCCGTCGGTCCAAACAACGAGACAGAGGCCCACTCATTTCATTCCAACCCGCGGCAGGTCGGGGGGCCTGCCATTCCATGCGGAAACTCACGACCCTTGCGGTGCTGACGCTCCTCGACGTCGGCATCCTCAGCGTCTCGCTCAGCCTGGCGTTCATCCTTCGCTTCGACGGGTCGATCCCCGCCGAGATGGTGAGTCGGCTCACCACCGCGCTGCCGCTGGTGGTGGCGCTCCAGTTCTTCGTGCTCTCTGCTGTGGGCGTTCGGAGATCACCCTGGGGCTGCGTGGGCTTTCGCGAGGTCTTCCGGATCTTCGCCGCCATGACCGGCGCCGCCGCCATCATCGCCGTGGGCTGGTTCGCTGTGCGCTTCTTCGGCGAGAGCTGGGCGGCAGCAGGCGCGCTGACGATCCCCCTCGGCGCTGTGGGGATCGACGCAGCCATCGCCTTCGTGGGCCTCGCCGGCGCGCGGGGGATCGCCAGGCTGCTCACGGAGCGCGCGGATCGCGCCAGCCTCGCGCCCCGCGAGGCGGTGCCGACGATGCTGATCGGCGCGGGGATGGAAGGGATCCTGGTCGCCAAGGAGATCGGCAACCGCCCCGACCTCGGGATCCACCCCGTGGGATTCCTGGACGACGATCCCCTCAAGCACGGACAGGTGATCCACGGGGTGCCGGTGCACGGCGGGACCTCGGAGCTGATCGACCTCTGCCGCAAGCACGGTGCGCTGCAGGTGCTGATCACCAGCTCCTCGATGCACCACCGCGACATCCGCCGGATCGCCCAGCTCTGCGAGGAGTCGGGGATCGCGGCGAAGATCGTCCCCGGGGTCTTCGAGATCGTGGGCTGGCGCGCGAACCTCTCCCGCATCCGCAAGGTGGCGATCGAGGATCTGCTCGGCAGGGAGCCGGTGGTGCTGGAGGACTCGGCGATCGAGGCGGACCTGCGGGCGAAGGTGATCCTGGTGACGGGAGCGGGTGGGAGCATCGGCTCCGAGATCTGCCGCCAGGTCTGCACCTTCGGGCCCAGGGCCCTGGTGCTGGTGGAGCAGGCGGAGAACAGCCTCTTCCAGATCCACCGGGAGCTCGCCGCGGCCTTCCCCGAGGTGCCGCTGGTCCCGACGATCGCGGACGTCTGCGACGTGGTGCGGATGAGCGCGGTGTTTCGGGAGCACGAGCCGGACGTGGTCTTTCACGCGGCTGCCCACAAGCACGTGCCGATGATGGAGTGGAACCCGGGGGAGGCGATCAAGAACAACGTCTTCGGCAGCAGGGTGGTGGCGGATCTGGCCCACGCCTGCGAGGTGAAGGAGTTCGTGATGATCTCCACCGACAAGGCGGTGAACCCCACGTCGGTGATGGGCGCGTCGAAGCGGCTGGCGGAGATCTACGTGCAGGCCCTGTCGCAGCGCAGCACCACCCGCTTCGTGGTGGTGCGCTTCGGCAACGTGCTGGGCTCTGCGGGGAGCGTGATCCCCATCTTCCAGGAGCAGATCGCCCGCGGAGGGCCGGTCACCGTGACGCACCCGGAGATGCGCCGCTACTTCATGACCATCCCCGAGGCCTGCCAGCTCGTGCTGGAGGCAGGGAGCATGGGCCAGGGCGGGGAGATCTTCGTCCTCGACATGGGGGAGCCGGTGCGGATCGTGGATCTGGCCCGCGATCTGATCTCCCTCTCCGGCTTCAAGCCGGATGACGACATCGAGATCGTGTTCTCGGGGATCCGCCCCGGAGAGAAGCTCTATGAGGAGCTATCCACCCAGGGCGAAGACGTTGCCAAGACGAGACATCGGAAGATCTTCATTGGAAACCTCCGCCCGCATCCGTGGGAGCAGGTGACCGAGAACCTGAAGGAGCTTCGCGAGCTGGCGGATCAGGACGATCCGGAGGCGCTGCGCCGAAAGCTGTTGGAGCTGATCCCGGAGTTCCGCCACGAGGCCGCGGACGCGGGGGAGCTGCAGTCTGCCGGATGATGGAAGGTTGGAGAGAAGCGAGACGCAGGGCCAGAGGCCAGCAAACGTAAGAGGAGTCCGCCACGCGTCAGCGTGGCCTGCATGGGTCGCCCCCGCGCCGTGGGGGAAAATCATGCACAGGCTCGGTGAGGAAATTGATGAGAAGTGAAGAGGAGATCCGGGTCGATCCAAGCTGGCAGACCGAAGACGGCCTCGACATCCGTCGACACCTGCGCACCCTGCGCCAGGGAGCGTGGCTGATCGGGGCGTCGCTGCTGCTGGCGCTCGCCGGAGGCATCGCCTACCTGGCCGTGACGCCGAAGACGTTCCGGGCCTCGAGCTCCGTCCTCGTCGAGTCGAACGCGCCGCGGGTCCTGGGGGAGCAGACCGACGCGGTGAGCTTCGACAAGCGGACCGCGAACGATCCGTCACCGAGCAAGGAGTTCATGGAGACCCAGTACCGGGTGATCTCCAGCCGCGACGTCCTGGGCCGGGTGGTGCGGGAGCTGAACCTGGACCGCGACCTGGACTTCCTGGGCCTCGCGAAGATCCGCGATCCGGACGAGCTGGCGCAGAAGCGCCGGGAGCTCAGCCCGGTGAAGGTGCTGCAGGAGAAGGTGATCGTGGCGCCGGTCCGGGACTCGCAGCTCATCGAGGTGCTGGTGGACGACACGGTCCCGGAGCGCGCGTCGGCGATCGCGAACTCGGTGGTGGCGGCGTACCTGCAGAGCAACCTGGACCGGAGGCTGGAGTCGACGAAGGCGGCGCGGATCTGGCTCGCCGATCAGATGGACGCGCTGAAGGGGAAATTGGAGACATCCGAGCTCGAGCTCTTCACCTTCCAGCAGGAGAACGACCTCCTGGCGAACGAGGATGGCACCCGGCAGGATCTCGTCAGCCTCCGGCTCAACTCGCTGACCGAGTCCCTCGCCTTGGCGACGGCGCGGCGGATCGAGCTCAGCGCCGCGGTCTCCGAGATCGAGCTGACCCGGCAGGAGAAGGGATCGGACAGCTTCTGGCCGTTGAACCTGCGGCGGGTGGCGGAGGATCGGGCGCTGATCGATCTGCGCCAGTCCTACATGGCGGCGGAGTCCGAGTCGATCAACGCGTCGGAGCGCTACCTGGACAAGCATCCGGTGAAGCTGGCGGTGGACGCGAGGCTGCGACGCATCGGGGCCCAGATCAACACCACGATGGGGAACGTGCTCCACGGGCTGAAGAGCGAGTACCGGGCGGCGCTCTCGGTGGAGCGCCAGCTCGAGTGGCTGATCGACGACGCCAAGGCGGAGGCCTTCGAGCTTCGCAAGAAGGAGATCGATCGGCGCAAGCTGCAGCGGGAGCAGGAGAACAACGAGCGGCTCTACGATCTGGTCCTGGCCCGGCTGAAGGACGCGGACCTCGCGATGCTCCTGCAGACGAACAACGTCCACGTGCTGGACAGGGCCGAGACGCCGATGCTCCCGGTGTATCCCCGGGCGGCGACGGTGCTGACCCTGGCGATGATCCTCGGCGCCGGCGTCGGCGTCGGCCTCGCCTACGGAAAGAGCCTGCTGCGGCACGGAGCCGAAGAGGCCGTCGTACGCAAACCGGAGTGAGCAAACGAGGCTCCCGCTTCCGCGGGAGCGACCAGCTCGCGATGACGTCGACGAGAGATCGGCGAAGACGTTGTCGCGATGGCCCCCATGAGGGGGTAGACTCGCCGGATCGACGAATCTGCGGTTGGGAGTCGGATCCGGATGCAGCTCCATACGAAGATGCTGATCGGCCTGGGCCTGGGGGCGGGCGCAGGACTCGTTACCTACACATTCACTGGTGGTGATGCGGCCTGGGTGGAGTGGGTGACGACCTACCTCACCGGTCCTGTCGGGCAGATCTTCCTGCGGCTGCTCTTCATGCTGGTGATCCCCCTGCTCTTCTCCGCGCTGGTGGTGGGAGTGGCGGAGATGGGGGACATCCGCGCGCTGGGGCGGGTGGGGCTCCGCACCCTCCTCTTTACCCTGCTGGTCTCGCTGATCGCGGTGGTGCTCGGCCTCGTCCTGGTGAACTTCTTCCGCCCGGGAGACGGGGTCGATCCCGAGGTGGCCCAGCGCCTCCTCACGGACGCCTCCTCCCGCGCGCAGGCGATCGTGGGAGCGAGCCGCGAGGGTGCCAGCGGGATCCAGATGCTGATCTGGATCATCCCGGACAACGTGGTCCGGGCCGCTGCGGAGAGCGACATCCTGGCGGTGATGTTCTTCGCGCTGATCTTCGGGGTCGGCCTGGTGCTGACCCCGACCCCTGCTGCCGCCCGCCTCAAGGGGATGATCGAGGGGCTCCTCGAGGTCTCGATGACCTTGATCGACCTGGTGATCCGCACGGCGCCGGTGGCGGTGGCCTGCCTGATGTTCAACCTCACCTCGGTCTTCGGCTGGGACCTCCTCCTGCGGCTGGGCGCCTTCGTGGGCGTCGCGCTCCTGGCCATGGCGCTCCACTTCTTCGGCGTCTACTCGCTCCTCCTGCGGACCTTCGGCGCGATGTCTCCGATCGCCTTCTTCCGCAAGACCCAGGAGGCCACCCTGATGGCCTTCTCCACCGCCTCGAGCAACGCCAGCCTCCCCACCACCCTGCGCGTGGCGGAGACCGAGCTGAAGCTGCCCACCCACGTCTCCCGCTTCGTCCTCACCGTCGGGGCGTCGGCGAACCAGAACGGCACCGCCCTCTTCGAGGGGGTGACGGTGCTCTTCCTGGCCCAATTCTTCGGGGTGGACCTCAGCCTCTCGCAGCAGCTCCTCGTGATGTTCATCTGCGTCCTCGGCGGGATCGGGACGGCGGGGATCCCGGCGGGCTCCCTGCCGGTGATCGCGATGATCTGCGCGCTGGTGGGGGTGCCGCCCGAGGGGATCGGCCTGATCCTCGGGGTGGACCGCTTCCTGGACATGTGCCGCACCACCCTGAACGTCTCTGGGGATCTGGTGGCGGCGGTGGTGGTGTCCCGGGGCGAGTCCCACGAGCCGCCGGGAGCACCCTCCCACCAGGAGCACGTCGACTCGGTGGCGTGAACCGGACCGGCGCGCCTCAGACGCCGGGGACCGGCTCCGGCGCTGGGCGGGGCCCCTTGGGTCCGAGGGCCTGGAAGATCAGGGAGAGGATCACGACGATCCCGCAGCCGATCACGTTGAACCAGAGGAAGCCCAGGTCGGAGGCGAAGTAGAGGAAGGCCACCACGCTCTGCGCGATCAGCGCCGCGAGGAAGACCGGCCCTGCGCCGACCCGCTTCAGGAAGAAGCCCACGACGAAGAGGCCGAGGACGGTGCCGTAGAAGATCGAGCCGAGGATGTTGACCGCCTCGATCAGGTTGTCGACCAGGGAGGCGAAGGAGGCGAAGCCGATGGCCACCATCCCCCAGAGGACGGTGAAGCCCTTGGAGACGAGGAGATCCCGCCTGGGGTTCTCCTTGGCGCCGCTGCGGAAGGCGCGCTTGTAGAGATCGATGGTGCTGGTGGATCCGAGGGCGCTGAGCTCGCTCGCGGTGGAGCTCATGGCGGCGCAGAGGATCACCGCGATCAGCAGTCCGACCAGCCCCTGGGGCAGGTAGTTCATCACGAAGGTGAGGAAGACGTAGTCGGTGTCCTTGGTCTCGGTGCCGGGGAGCGCCGTGGCCACGAGCTCCTTCGCCTCCCGGCGGATCTCGTTGGTGGAGCTCACCGCCTCGAGGAGGTGCTTTCTGGCGATCGCCTCGTGGATCTCGTCGCCCCTCGCCGCCACCCAGGACTCGGCGGCGCTGCGCTGGAGGGCGAAGGCCGTGTCGTAGCGGCCGTGGAGCTCCTGGAGGGCGGGCCCGTGCTCGGTGGCAGCGGCCCTGTCGAGGGCGGGCTGGTTGAAGAAGAGGGGCGGCTGGGTGAAGAGGTAGAAGACGAAGACGAGGACGCCGATGAAGAGGATGAAGAACTGCATCGGGACCTTGAAGAGGCCGTTGAAGATCAGGCCCAGGCGGCTCTCGGCGACGGAGCGCCCGGAGAGGTAGCGCTGCACCTGGCTCTGATCGGTGCCGAAGTAGGAGAGGGCCAGGAAGAAGCCCCCGGTGATCCCCGACCAGAAGTTGTAGCGGCTGTTCATGTCGAGGTCGAAGCTGACCACGTTCATGCGATCGAGGACGCCGGCGAGGCCCACGGCGGAGGGGATGGAGACCGTGTCGGGGAGGCGCCAGACGATCACCGCGGCGGCGACGGCCATGCCGCCCATCATCACCACCATCTGCTGCTTCTGGGTCTGGCTCACCGCCTGGGTGCCGCCGGAGACCGTGTAAGCGATGACGACGAGGCCGGTGAAGAGGATCACCCACTCGAGGTCCCAGCCCATCACCGCGCTGAGGATGATCGAGGGGGCGTAGATGGTGATCCCCGCAGCGAGGCCGCGCTGGATCAGGAAGAGGACCGCGCCCAGGTAGCGCACCCGATGGTCGAAGCGATGCTCGAGGTACTCGTAGGCGGTGTAGACCTTGAGGCGGTAGTAGATCGGCACGAAGACCGCGCTGATCACGATCATGGCCAAAGGCAGCCCGAAGTAGAACTGCACGAAGCGCATCCCATCGTCGAACGCCTGGCCCGGCGTGGAGAGGAAGGTGATGGCGCTGGCCTGGGTGGCCATGATGCTGAGGCCGATGGTGGGCCACTTGAGGGTGTTGCCGCCGCGGAGGTACTCGTCGACTGTGCGGACGGAGCGGGACTTCCACACGCCGTAGGTGACGATGAAGCCGATGGTGAGGGCGAGGACGCCCCAGTCGAGTGCGGTCACGAGGCCCACCTGGTGAGGGCGAAGAAGAGGATCACGAGCAGGGCGAGCTCCCCCAGGACGAGGAGGTAGATGTTGCGCCAGCTCCCGAGGAAGGGAGGGGGGTCATCGATGGCGGAGGCTGGGGGAGAGGGCTGATCTTCCACGCGAGGCCCCCGCGTTCGCGGGGGCGACGACGCGGGTTGGGCGGCGACTTCTCGCACGTCGCGCTCGGCCTCTTCAGCATTCGGGATCGCTGCGGGATCGGTTTTCGTGCTCACGGTGGGGTCACCAGGTTGCTGAAGAGGCGGTAGGCGCCAGGGACGCCGGCGCGCAGCTGACGGAAGAAAGCGAGGCCGGTGTAGACATAGCGGCCCTTGCCGTGGTGGGCCACCAGGGTGCTCCCGTCCTGGGGATCTTCGCCGGGATCCGCGACGCGGAAGAGCGGCTGGTAGCGCTCGTCCCACTTCTTGCCGAAGTAGAGACCGCGCTCCTGCACCCAGCCCCGGAAGTCCTCGGCGACGATGCGGTTGGGCTCGTGGAGCAGCGGGCTCTCCGGCTGCAGGAAGATCATCTCGGCGCTCTGGTCGGTCACCCGCCCGGCCCCCAGCTCGAGGGGGAAGGGGCCGACCCCCGTGTCGAGCCATCGATCGCGCAGGGCCTCGATCAGCGCCCAGCGGTTGACGGTGACGTACTGCGCCACCACCACCCCGCCCTCCTCCACGTAGCGCATCAGCCGCTGGTGGGCGGCGAGGACCGCGGGGCGCATGTTGTAGGCGCGGATGCCGATGACGATGGAGTCGAAGCGGCCGAGGTCGCCGGCGCGCAGCGTCTCGTCGTCGATGCGCTCGACCCTGGCGCCGACGTGGAGGAGATCCTCGGCGATCGAGTCGCCGGAGCCCTCCACGTAGCCGATCAGCCCCTCGGGGAGCTGCAGCTCCACCGGCACCAGCCGCAGCGAGGCAGGCTGGAGCACGAGCTGGACGGGGATGTGCGGGTAGTCGATCTCGTCCTCACGATAGGACCAGCGCTTGCCGAAGGCCTCCACCACAGGGCGGATCTCGAGGGGTGCCGCACCGGCCTTGGCCTTCACCTGGAAGTGGACGATCCGCTCCTCGCCCGCCTTGGCGAGCTCCACCTCTTGGACGGAGGGGCTCGCGCTCCAGCCTGCAGGGAGCGGGAGGCGGACCTTGGCGACGAGGCGGTCCTGGCCTGCACGCACCCGGAGGGCCACCTGGCCCGGCGCTCCGTTCTTGAGGATCACCGCCTCCCGGGTGGGGGTGACGGTGGCGGGGGGCACCACCACGAACGGGCGGATCCGCTCGCCGTGGACCCGGTCGGTCCAGGTGTGCACCAGGGGTACCTGTATCTGATACTCCTCGCCGGCGAGGGCGAGCTCCACGTCGACGAGCTGGGCAGCGGGGCCGCGGGGGGCGCCGATGAGGCGCTGCTCTTCCACCGCGTAGCTCCCGTCGGAGGCCTGGGCCCACAGCCAGTAGGGCACGGTGATCGCCGCGTCCTTGGCGAGGCGCAGCCTGTGGTCCACCAGCAGCTTCCGCCCGGGCTCGAGGGCCTCCTTCGGCTCCAGGGTGGTGCCGTCGGCGAAGCGGATCCGGCGCAGGGTCACGCCGTAGCCGTCTGCGTCCCCCACTTTGTCTCCGCCGCCGGCTGCCACGTCGAGGCCGCCCACGTCGCGGCTGCCTTCGATCTCTCTGCCGCCAGCGCTCCGGACGTGGCCGCTGCCATCGGCGCTTCGGACACCGGTGACGTCGTCGCCTCCGCCGCTGCCAGCATCGGCGACGTTTCGACCGAGGCTCCCGCCGCCGCGGGCGAGGACCTCCACCTGCACCTCGACCTCCGCACCGGGCACCGCGGTGGGCTTCGCCGCCGTCGCCCGCACGAAGATCCCCGCCGCGCCTCGGATCACCCGGTCGAGCCGCTGGATCCCCTCGTCCCGCCTCGAAGACGGCGGCAGCGCCGCGAGGGCCTTGCGCACCTCCAGGAGCGCGGGGACGGCGCGGGCAGGCTGATCTCGATCGAGGAGCGCCGCCGCAGCGCCGAGGGCCGCGTCGACCTTCGCCCCCGCAGGACCGAAGCGCGCCCAGCCCGTGGGCACCCCCTCGAGGGGATCGCGCTCCGGCTTGCTCCCCGCCACGAAGGCGAAGTGCTCGAGGAGCTCACCCCGCTCGCCCTTGGCGCCGAAGCCCTGGCTCTTGTGCTGGCTGCGCGAGATCGCGGCGAGCTCCCCCAGGTCGAGGCCGAGGCGGGGGTCGTAATGCCCCACGTCGAGGGGCATCGCCCCCGGCGGCGGCGGGCCGCGCCAGGTGGAGACGTTGTGGAGGATCCGGGTGGCGCGCCAGGGGGCGAGGCCCTGCTCCGGGAAGCGCTTCGGATCCGCCGCAGCCTCGAAGGCCTCTCTGGCGAGGATGGCGGAGGCGATGTGGTGGCCGTGGTTGGGCGGGGTCTCGTCGAAGCGGGTGACGATCACGTCGGGCTGGAAGCTGCGCACCACCCGGACCACGTCCGAGAGCGCCTCCTCCCGTCCCCAGATCGCCAGGGTCTCCTCCGGGCTCTTGGAGTAGCCGAAGTCCCGCATCCGCGTGAAGAACTGCTCCGCCCCGTCGAGGCCGCGGGCGGCGAGGAGCTCCTCCGTGCGGATCACGTCGAGGAGCTCGCCCTGCTCGGTGCCGATCAGGTTCTGGCCGCCGCCGCCCCTGGTGATCGAGAGGTAGGCGACGCCCACGTGGCGCCGGTTGGCGAGGTAGGCGAGGAGGCGGGTGTTCTCGTCGTCGGGGTGGGCCGCCACGTAGAGGACCCGGGCGGTGTTCCCGACCCGGTCGAGTGCGTGCGCGAGCTCTCCTGCATGCATGATTTTCTCCGACGCCGGGGCCGAGGATGGGAGCAGAGCAGCGAGGAACGCGAGTGTGAGGAGGGCGCGGTTCATGGGGTTCTCGATGTCTGCCCGAGGATGCGGCGAAAGTAGCCCTCGTATCGATCGAGGGCTGGCTCCAGTTGAAATTGGGAGAGCACCCGCGCCCTGGCGGCGGCGCCCATCCGGTCGCGGGCCCCCTCGGCCTCGAGCATCTCCAGGATCCGGCCGGCGAGGGCCTCCACGTCGAAGGGCGCCACCAGCCCGCCGACCTCGGGGGTGACCACCTCGGGCAGGCCGCCGACCTGGTAGCCGAAGACCGGCACCCCCGAGCTCAAGGCCTCCAGGGCGGCGAGGCCGAAGCTCTCGCTCTCGCTGGGGAAGAGGAAGGCGTCCGCGTGGCGGAGCTCGCCGGCGAAGTCCGACGGCTGATCCAGGAAGCGGATGGCGCCGCAGAGGCCGAGCTCGTGGGCGCGGGTCTCGAAGCGCTCTCGCTCCGGGCCTTCCCCCACCACCACCAGCCGCGCCGGGATCCTGCGGCGCAGGATCGCGAGGGCGTCGATCAGGTCCTCGGTCCGCTTCACCGGGCGAAAATTGGAGACATGGAAGAGGATGGGACCGTCCTCCGTGCCTGCGGGAAAGAGGCTGGCGAGGCGGGCCCGATCCCGCCTGGAGGGAGGCGCGAAGACGTCGGTGTCCACGAAGTTCCCGATCACCTCGATGTCTGCGCCGTCGCCCAGACCCAGGCGGCTGCGGGCCTGGTCACGGAGCCAGGCGGAGGGGACGGTGATCCCGTCGGAGGCGGCGACGGCGGCGCTGACGATGGAGCGGTAGGCCGGATCGGATCCGGTGTGGGTGACGTCGGTCCCATGGAGGGAGGCGATCAGCCTCGGAGCCCGGTCGGCGCCGAGGAGCTGCCGCGCGAGGACGCCGCTGGTGGCGTGGGGCAAGGCGTAGTGGACCTGGAGCAGATCGAGGCCGTGCCTCACGCAGACGTCGAAGATGCGGGAGGCGAGGGCGACGCCGTAGGGGGCGTGGGGAAAGAGCGGGTAGTCCGGGACGCGGACCTCCTCGAAGTGCAGCCCCGGATGATCGCCCTCGATCCGCCGCGGCAGCTCCGTGGCGATCAGGTGGACCCGATGCCCCCTGGCTGCGAGGCCGATGGCCAGCTCGGCGCTGACCACGCCGCTGCCGCCGAAGCTGGGAAAGCAGACGATGCCGATCGAGAAGGGATCGCTCATGGCTCCAGTTCCCGCAGCACCGCGTCGAAGGGCAGCACCGCCTGCCGCAGCGCCTGCAGGAACGCTCGCTCGCCGTAGCGGGCGCCGTAGTGGGGGAGGCCGTGGAGCCGCTCCTGTGGGCCGCCCTCCGGGTGGAGCAGCCGCTGCAGCTTGCGCACGTCGTCGACCAGCGCCTGGTCCCGGCGCAGCCGCACGGCCTCGTAGCGCCGGACGAAGCGCCCCACCGCCACCTGGAGGGAGCTGCGGGTGCGGCGGATGGACTTCTCCATCTCCCCTCCCAGGGGCGCCGCCGCCGCTTCGATCCCGCGCAGCATCGGCTGCAGGAGCGAGGCGGCGAGGTCGTCCGGCTCTGGGAGCTCGCTGGTGCTGCAGCGCTGCAGGAGTGTGTCTTCCTTTTCCGCAGCGTCTCGCACCTGGAGCTCGAGCTTGCGCAGGAGCCTGCGGGCGCGCGGCTCCACCACCACGAAGCGGGAGCGGTGGAGGATCAGGGGCATGGGCTTGTCGAAGGCGGCGTAGAGCGGGGAGAGCTGCGCAAAATACGCGAGCTCGCCCGGGCCGCCGACGTAGGCGGCGGTCGGGAGCAGGGTGTCCTGGAGGATCGGACGAAGGAGCGCGCTGGTGCTGAAGCGGAGGGGCTCGGAGTCCAGGATCTCGAGGAGCTCCTCTGCCGAATGGCGCCCGGCGCCGCCGACCTCGGCGAGGTCCGCGTCGAGTCGATAGCGGGGACCCGCCTGTCCTTGGGGATGGAAGAAGGAGAGCGGCGCGCCCTCGCGGACGTGGACCGCCACCGGAAAATTCGAGGCGCGCAGGGCGTCGCAGCGCTCGAGGAGGGCGAAAGCGATCGGCCCCCGCCCCTCGATCGCGTGGCGGTGGACCCTGCGCCCTGCCAGGGCCAGGGCCTCGGTGCGGGGATCGACGACCACCAGGCCGTCCTCCGCGAAGAGCTCGGCGATGGCGCCGCCGAAGGCCTCGCCCCACCCCACCCCGGGCCGGTAGTGGGAGGCGAGCCAGTCCACATGGGCGTCGCCGTGGCCCAGCTCACCCAGCTCGTCCCGCAGCACGTCGAGCAATGTCTGAATTTCCGCTGGCAGGGTCCGATGCGCCATGGAAATTCTGCCATCGTCCGCAGGGAGCTGGAGCTTGCACAGCTCGCCCGCAGGCGTGGCGATGGTACAGGAGGCGATCTCGGGGAGATCGTGATCCTCGGTCTGCAACCAGAAGATCGGCACCACCGGGGCGCCGGTCTCCAGGGAGAGGGCCCGCGCCGCGCTGATCGCCGACGCCGCCTTGTAGAGGGTGTAGAGCGGCCCCAGAAAGAGGCCGACCTGCTGGCCGGTGACCACCGCCGCCGCCCCCGTCCGCAGCGCCTCCAGGTTTCGATCCCTGGCGGCGCTCGCGACGTAGCGGGCGTTCTGGCGGACGAGCTCTGCCGCCACCTCGGGCTCGAGCGGACGCAGCGTCTGGGCTACCGCTCTCTGCCGGTCGGTGGACGAGTCGAGGTGCAGGGGGAAGAAGCGGGCCGCCGCCCCCCGCAGATAAGCCTGAGCCAGACTTTGGGACATCTCAGTCTACTTCTGCCACCCGCTGATGGCCGTGGCGATCTGGTCTGCGTAGAAGCCGTAGATTCGATCGTCCTTTCCGAGCTTCTGGGCCAGCTTGGCGGTCTTGATCGCGTCGGATCGCTTGCCTGCCTTGGCCTGGATCTGTGCCTTCACCCAGTGGTTGCGCCAGTTGCTCTGGATGGCGATGGAGGCGTTCGCGTTGGCGAGGGCCTCCTTGAGATCGCCGTCGTGGGTGAGGAGCCAGTTGGCGGTCTCGAAGGTGGGCTTCCAGGCCTCCGCCACCGCGCGCTGCAGGCTGGCGGTGACGAGGCTGGGGGTGTCGACGGCGACGGGGACGCTGATCCGCAGCTTCTCCCACTCGAGGACCAGGTTGGCCTGGTTCTCGTCGGCGTCGGCGAAGAGGAAGGTGAGGCGCTCGCGGCTGTCCGCCAGGGTCTGCGGCTGGACCTCCACCCGGGCCACGTCGTTCTTGGCGTCGTAGGCGAAGGTGCCCCAGGCGTTGGAGTTGGTGTTGAGGCCCACCGTCCAGCTCGACTCGCCGGGGATGGTGAAGATCGCGTAGGTCCCCGCCGGCACGCTCTTGCCGCCGAAGGTGAAGTCATGGCTGACGGTGAGGGTGGTCGCCTGGTTGGCGCCGGTGCGCCAGACCTCGCCGTAGGGAACGAGGCCGCCCCAGATCTGGCGGCCCTTCACGCCGGGGCTGGAGTAGGAGACGGCGACCTGGCTGACCCCCACCTGCTGCTCGACCTTGGCGGCTGGGCTCGCCTGCGGGAGGGCGAGCTGCGCCGAGGCGGGGGTGGCGGGGAGGATGACGGAGGAGGCTGCCAGGAGGGAAGCCGCTGCGAGGCTGCGAAGCGGAAGGGTGACCATGCGAAATCTCCTTGCGGATGGGAGGGAGCTGGCGCCGAGCCAAGCGACTCGCTCGCCTGGTGGGGGATCGGTCGTCGATGTGGCCATCGAACGACTCGCCGCCCAGCTTATTCCCGCCTTCTCCGGAGAATTTCCGGGAGGCGGCGCCGCGCAGTCTCGCACGATGCTTCGTTTCGCCGCACGGGTTTTTCCGGCAGGGGCGACAGGCCGCTTCCCTCGCATCCGGACATGCCGCCGGCGCGGCGGAGATTCAGACGAGGGTCACGCCTGCTTCGGGCGCCTGCCCCGCGCAGCGAGGAGCGCCAGGAGGCCCAGCCCCACCCCACCTGCGCCGGAGCCGGCGTCGCAGCTGCAGCCACCGCCGTCCTCGTCGGAGGATCCATCGCCGCCTGGCGAGACGTCGGA
>Ga0180215_1002898_pt1 | contig 16688 bp, 9 predicted proteins | sample eDN3rd37CBELigBY_FD_128871 | JGI IMG/M metagenome (GOLD analysis project Ga0180215, IMG submission 128871) | Enriched backyard soil microbial communities from Emeryville, California, USA - eDNA 3rd pass 37_C BE-Lig BY (version 2) (version 2) | ecosystem: Environmental > Terrestrial > Soil >...
AGGTGAGCAAGGCTCTTGCGTGCTCTGTGGCATTTTGCGGTTTCCGCTCGAGCGCGTCCAGGAAGTTCTCCAGCTGATGCGCCGCTTGCTTCAAGCGACCCGCTTCGTAATGATGCGCAGCCTGACGCAGATGGTTCGTCAGCTGTGACACGAGCGGACCGGAAACCTCGCCTTCCGCGATGAAACGGTCGAGCAGCTCCTGAGTTGAGGCAATGCTTGGTACAAAGACGAACTCTTCAGCGAGCGGAATCCGGAAGCCGGCTCCTTCCACGACATCGTAAACAAAGCCCTTGCTGAAGTCATTCGCATCCACCCAGCCGCGGATGAGGGTCACGTCTCCGATGGCGAGCCGGAATGTGCCGTCGTTCAGCGGTTCCGCCTCCCGAATCAAGTAGCTGGCGTTGCGGACACCGTCATTTACGATGTAAATATAGGTTCCTTCCAGTTGCTCAGCCCTCACATCAGGAGAAGCGAACCGAACGGCTAGCTCGTTCTCGACCGCGAGCTCCTTCGTGAAATCAACCAAAGACCCTTCCAGCGTTTCGCCGCCATGCACATACCTGATCGTCTGACGGCCATCCTCGAAGGAAACCATTCCGAAGCCGCCCTGGAACTCGAACACTCCATCCACCTTGTAAATGACATTCTCATCCAAAGCGCTGACGATAAAATCCGTCCTGCCGTTGACCAGTATCACCTTCACCGCTCTCGCTTCAAGGTCGGACACCGCCACACCGTCCGCCGTAGTCACCGGCACCGCTTCGATCGATGCAATAAACCGTTCACCTCGATACGGCTCAATGACGGAGGTGAACGTCGAAGTGAGATTCTCCCCGCTGCGGTGAGCGATCAAATACCGCATGCTCGCCGGGTTGCCCGGTTTGTTCGTCGGCGGCACGCCATCGGCGAGCGCCACGTCATCCGTCTCCCCTAGCATCGTGAGACGCAAGTGTACATCCGTTAACACGCCCGCGCCGTTACCGTAGATATCCCACGTATCTTTCACGTTCCAATCGATGCTGTATACGTCTGCAGGGGCTTCGTCGCGCGAAACATTTTTCAGGTAGTGGAATCCTCCGCCCATATAGCCGGACGCAGGTACGCTGTCGTTGGCGGGACGTTGGCCGTAAGCGACATCCGGCCCCGCGTAAGTTCCTGTCGGTTGCTCCGTCAAGTTTAACCCTTCAGTCGTGACAACGGCATCCGCCGCATGGAAGCTGAAGTGATGCTCATCGCCGCCCTGCACCCGGAAGAAGTCCACCGCATAGGAGTTCTCCTCATCAACGCGGATCATTGCCGTTGTTCTTCGGTACATGTCGGTTTGCGGGTACACATCAGGCGCTTCGACTTCGATCAGCTTCACCGTCTCACCGTCATGGAAACGGATCGGCTGCCCAACCACCTGATTTTGCTGCTTCGAACGGTCGACAACGACGGTGTTATGGCTGATCGTATTGTTCTCCCATTCATAGCGCCGCGGATTATTATCCGCAAATTCCGGATAGCCAAGCTCCGGCAGCAGATTCAACCCGAAGGCGTGCATACCGATGTTGAGCGTGTCCTTATGCCCATGGCCGGTGTTCCGCCCGTAATACATCCACATATCCCGCATCGTATCCTTATTGTTCGGGTCATTCTTGATAAGCAAGGCAGCTTCGTCAAACAGCATCAGCTGAATGACGCCCATCTTGTAGTTGGAAGCCGTGTCCCGCTTGCCGACTCCTTCGAAGCGAATGACATGTTCACCTTCCGTCAGCTCCATGTCGGCGATAACCGCAGTACCGGAATTCGCGCCGCTCGTTCCGTAGAAATCGAATTGCTTCACGACAACCCCATCGATGGAAATATCGTAAATGCCATAGCTCGTCGCTTTGAACGGCCGCAAATTCACCTCATACCGATCAGTCTTCGGGACCTCGAAGGTAAAGGCGATCGATTGTCCGGCCGACTCGGCGTCGAATTGGATGGTGCCGCTGTTCGTGTACAGCTGGTAACCGGCGGTTGCCTCCGCCACACTCAGTTGGCTGAAGTTAAACCCAAGTCCGCTGAATCGCCGCTCGTTCACCCCGTCGCGCAAGGCGGCGAAGCCGTAGCCGGTTAAGTTCGTGCTGCCAAGGTTCAGCGGTCCGTGCGTTTCAATGACCGCCGCAATGTCGGCGGCAATTTGCTGCGGATTTTGCGTAAAAATATCCCCGTGAATCCCATCGATTCGGTTGCCGTTCATGTAGTAAGCGAGCTGTGCATAGATCGGATCGCCGTACTTCTCGAAGGCGGTAATGAGCTGGCTTTGATCCAAGAAATTCGCCGGTCCTCCCGCGTTGCCGGTGTCCCCGATGAGTGGGAAGTAACGGTCGCTTAGCATGAGCGGGTAGGGGTAAGAGAACATTTTGCGGAACTTTACGTTCTGGTACAAATCCGCATCGGGATACAGATCATATCCGTCCAAGATATCCGCCATCTCCTGGAACAGTCCGAGCCAACCCGAGTTGTACGCAGGGGATGCTTCATTGCCCGCGCCGTCTCGGTCGACATCATTCACAAGCAGCGCAGAAATATTGCCGCCCGTTACACGCCACGGTCCGGAGAGAAACGCGCCGGATTGGAAGTTGAAATCAAGCCATTCCTTCGTTTCCGGCAGCGTGTCGAAGACGACAGCGGCCATCGCGAGCGTCGACTGATGCATCCCGTTGTTGCCGCGGATTTGGGCGTTCTGCACCGCCGGATACACCTGGCGCACAATACCGTCTTCGATATTGCGGCGAATCCCCGCGGCGGACGACTTCAAGACGCCAAGATCATATTGCTCCGCCTTCCCGCTCAGGAACGCAATCGCTTCCGGATCGTCCATGGCCGGGAAGAACGCGTCATAAGCACTGAGGAAATCGCTCACCAGACCGGTCTCCCAGATCGAGCCGATAATTTTCCCTTCGCCCGTTCCGCCGTGGGAGTTCAAATAGACGGAGGCGTTATACTCGGAAATATCCATATCCGGATAGACGTCCGCGATGCGGTCCAGCAATACAATACCGGCCCGCGCGTATTTCACATCGCCCGTAAACACATAAGCGTCCCGCAGCGAACGAATCGCCTGATGAATTTCACCGGAGTACCAAAGCTTCCAGTGGTTGTAATAGGCAATGAACGTCCAGCGGTTTCCGTTCTCATCAACCCAACCGTTGCCGTCGTCCACACCCCAGGTTGGTCCTTTCTCCGGGTACAGCGTATTCACGAGCAAGCTCTTGTCAGCCAGCTCTTGGCGGAAGATGCCGTTCCCGTCGAGGCCGCTTTCGTAATAAGCCCCGAAATCGTTCGTCGGGAACATATAGCCGCTGCTCGGATCGATCAGCTTCCACGGATGATTCACCGGATCCGCGAGCCACGGATAGTTGCCGTACTTATTAATTTCCGTGCCGGTGATCGGGCTGCCAAGCCGCTGATTGACTCCGTAGCTTCGCGGAAGCGTCTGCGGCGTCACCAGATTCCACAGCGCCTCATATCCGAGCGCAACGTAGTGGTCCGCCTCAGCCACAGCGCCTTCCATCTCATTGCGGGCCCAGTCATACGCCGCAATATTGCTTCTGGCGGCCGCAATTTTCTGCTCCGTATAATACGTGCTCCGTGTCTTGCTGCTCGTCACCTCTTGCGCGGTCACCTGCAGTGATTCGGTCAGCGTGACCCCTCGAAGTGTAACCGTGACCGTCAATATCGACTCACCCGCTGCGATCACTTCGATCGCGCGTCCGCCAAGCGCGCGAACCACTGTTTCGTCGCTGCTCGCCACAGAGATGGACGCTTCAGACAAGTCCGCAATCTCACCGGTGTTGTACGTACCAATGACCTGCACATCCACTTGGTCGCCGACAAACAAATCCGTGCGATACAGCGAAACCTGCACACGCTCTAACGCCGGAGGCACAACCTCGATGTCGATGGCACCTTGGACGGTAGCCGGCCCGAGTGTAACCGTGACGTCTATGACGGTATGGCCCACGCCAACCGCGGTAACGACTCCGTCCGCGTCAACGGTGGCTACGGATTCATCCCTGCTCGCGAACACCAACGCGGCATCCTTCAGGTTTACGGCGCCGCCATCCCCGTCGTAGCCGGCAACCGTCAACACGGCGGAACCTCCTGCAACAATCGGCAGCGCATCCGCCGTCACGGTAACCGTTGCAAGCTGCTTATCGTTAACCGTAACCATCACTTGATCCTGCATCGTCACGCCGTTCAGCGTTACGGTCGCCGTAATGACCGCCGCGCCTGGCCCAACGGCTGTCAATGTGCCGTCCGCACCCGCGGCAACGACCGATTCGTCACTGCTTTCGATCGACTTCGCCGCACGGTCTACTCGGCCCAAGTCGTATTCGAACCCGTCTGCCAAAGTCCCGAGAACATGGAGCGCAGCTTTTTGCCCAATCATCAACTCCGCTGGGTCAACCGCCACATCGACCGACAGCAGATTCGGCATTCGCTTCACCTCCATGAGCTGCAGCTCACCCGGGTACAGGTGGAAGTAACCCGCGCGCTGCTTCACAGCAATTCGCAGCTGGTGTACACCTTCAGCGAGCTCGAAGGTTTTCATGACAACCAGACCCTTCTCTTGTACATAGGTGGCGGAGTAGAAGTTGTATTCGCCCGCCGACACCCCGTCGATCAGCACCGAGCTCACCGCACCGCTGGACGCGCCCCCTCCATTCAAGCGCACCTCGTAAATCCCGGTCTTCGGCACGAGAAAATCAAACTCAATATACTGCCCGACCGCACCCGCTTGCACTTGAATGCCGTAAGGCTGATTGCGGTACGATCCGGAGCCGAGAGGCAAATCATAGCCTGAAATCTCCCATCCCGCCGTTTCAATCGTTGAAGTCACAGGCTGCTTAAAATCGTAAGTGAACACCGCCCCCGGTTCGCCGACAACGAACTCCAGCTCGCCGGAACGGGTAACACCTTCGTAGGTGACTAACGCACGAACGACAGCGCTCCCTTCCGCGACGGCCTCCGCCACAAAACCGCCGAAACCATCCCCGGAGACCGACAACACCGCAGCATCGCTGCTTTTCATGTACACATTCTCCGTTACGGTCACCGGCGTACCGTCGTTCAGCAGCGCTTCCACCGTCAGCGGCACCGATTCGCCAACCGTCAAGTTCGTCTTCGGCGTATTCACAACGACCGTATCCAACTCAAGAAACTTCTCCTTGCCGATCAACTGAAGCTGCTGCAAATAAAGGTATAAATAATATCTTCCGTTCGAGGGGAGCTTCACCGTCTCCTTCGCCGTGAAGGTTAGCGTATGCATCCCCTTAGAAAGCCTCAGTCCGCTCGCAAGGCCGACGGTTTCCGGCGATGTACTCGTTTCGTTGTAGAAGCTGTGCCCGACGACTGCCGGTTGCCCGTCAATCGCAATATCGGCAACGCCGCCTGCGGCATTTTTCCAAAACACCATATTTACATCATAGTACCGGCTTTCCGGGACGTAGAAGTTAATCCTTATGTATTCCCCGTTGACGTCGGGCTGCGCAGCATTGTTAATCATCTGAAAGCTCGTCGCTGTAAGCCGCATGCCCGCCGGATTCGTCGCGTCAACATGCCACTCGGGATCATTCGGCACATTGACCAGATTCGAGAATAGGTACGACTTCGTCATGATGTCCTCCGCCCTCGCACTGCCTCCTGTCCAAGCGGCGTTCCCTACAAGCAGCACAACAATCATCATCCATATGAAAATGTTCCGACGTAACCGCATCATTTCAACTCCTTCCATCAGCTTCTTAGAATCCGTTCGATGGCGGCGCGAAGCCGCTCCTCCGCCGAGGCGCCGAACGGTGACGGCAACCGAAAATAGTACGTTGAATCCTTCGCTTCATATCCACCTTCCGCAAGTTGCTTCGCTGTCGGCACATAGCCGATCATACCGTTGCTGTAAGGCAGCGGCAGCACCGAACCATGGGATAAGCCCTTCACAAACAAGCCGTATTCCACCACAATCTCCCCGTCCATGGCAAGCAGCGATGCGCCTTTGGCCAGGCGCAAGCAAGTAAGCTCCAGCGGTATGCTGCTCCCTAGCTCCAATGGCAGCTGTACCTGCTCTTGGCGCCAGGCGAGCTCCGCGGTTGGCAGCGCTTCCAACGGGCCTTGCAGCACGCGGATGACCGACTGCGCCAGCCGCTCCCCCAGCTCCCGCACATCGTCGAGCGTCCCCTTGGCAAACTGCCCGTCGCGGATCACCGCGGGCCGGATATCGCCGCAGCAGCCCTGCAGGAAGGAAACCGCGGCTGCTCCGCCAAGCCACTCCTCCACCCGTTCCATCGCAGCTCCCGGAAAATCGGGCGTCACCGCACTGTCGCTCGTCGTCGTCGGATGGCAGGTGTAGTGAAACCATACGCCAAGCGGATCCCCGGAGCTTCGGCGAAGCAGGATGACCGTCACTTCCGCGTCGTTCGGTCCGTCGGGATTCGGCGCCATCACCGCCTGCCCATGCTCGAGCTTCCGCCGGTTAATACCGATGTCACAGCTTCCGCGACCCCGCTCCAGCTTGACCGGCTCCATTCGACTGAACGCTTCCGCCACCCCTTCAAGCAGCAGTGATTCGATCCTCGTCACCGTCGGCTCATCGAAGCGTCCGAGTTCGGGGACGAATCGCTCACTCATCTGCGGCCCTCCATGGGTGTGCGTCGCGTGCAGAATGACCGCTTCCTCCTGCACGCCGAAGCGCTCCTTCAACTTTTGCCGCAGCTGCGGCATTCGCTCGCTTCCCCACCAGATCAGATCCGCCTGCACGAGCAGCGCCCGCCGCCCGCGTTCCTCGAACGCCCACACCTTCGCGAAGAGCGGGCGGTCGACCCGATCGAATTCGGATTGGCGGGAGGCGAACCCCGCAAGGGGTACGGGTTGTATCGGTGTAATGTCGACAACGGCGACTCCTGCAGTGAGCGTCACAGCCGGATCTCCTTCCCTTCGGAGGCAGATCGGTGGATCGCTTCCACCACGCGCACCGCCCGTTCTCCGTCTTCCCCTGTCACGAGCGGCGGCCTTCCTTCCGTCAACGCATCGATAAAATCCGCAATCTGCATGCGGTGGTAGTCCATAGAGATCGCTAGCGGCACCGATGCTCCGCCGCCCGTGGTGCCGTCTGCGGCGAACTCCGGCTCCGGCATGTCAGGCACGCTCCAATGAGTAATGGAAGTGCCTTCGATCTTCACCGCGCCGCGCTCCCCATAGATGCGGAGATACGGCGGAAAACCCGGCTGCAGACTGGTTGAGGCCGTAAACAAGCCGTATGCTCCGCTCTCAAACTCCAATACAGCGGCAGCGATATCCGGCGCTTCGATGTCATGCGTTCTCGTCGCCGCCTTCGCGTATACAGAGCGGGCGCCGCCTCCCATCCACAGCATCATGTCCACCATATGGATGCCTTGATTCATGACAGCGCCGCCATCTTGATCGAGGGTCCCCCGCCATGGTGCCTCCTCGAAATATTGCTGTGTCCGGTAGAAGGGGCAACCCGATTCAATCATCAGCAGCCGCCCGAGCTTACCGGAGCGGACCGCAGCATATGCGTGCGCATGCTGCGGCTCAAACCTCCGCTGCGAGATGACGCCGATCATAAGCCCCCGCTCCGCTGCAAGCGCATTCATGCTTGCCGCTTCTTCGGCGGTCATCGCGATCGGTTTCTCCACGATCAGATGCTTGCCCGCGCGCAACACGTCCATCCCGATCGCTGCATGGGACCCGCTGCTGGTCGTCAAGCAGATGACTTCCACATCGCTTCTCGCGAGCAGCTCCCGGTAATCCGTCGTCCATTCGCAACCTTCCCTTGCGGCGATCTCCGCGGCTCTGGCCGGCTTCCGGCCGGAGACCGCAGCAAGCCGTGCGGATGCAAGCTCGCGAATCGCCGCCAGATGAAACTCTGAAACACTTCCTAAGCCGATTACTCCAAAGCTCCACGCCTTCATTCCTGGCGAGACCTCCTTTATCCACCCATCTTTACAACGACTTCATCACCTTCGCAACCGCCCTCGCGATATCGTGCATATCCTCTTCCTCCGCGAGCAGCATCGCTTGCTGAAGCCACAACACTTCCTTCTCGCTTGCGCGTTCGCTGACAGGGCAGTCGTATTCGCGGCGCTCGCCGGTTAACTGCTCGACCTCCCGCAGCACCGCCGCGTTCCGATTCAAAGACACGTAACCGGGCAGCGCCGGGATGCCCTCCGCGTTCAATCGGCGAATGACTTCGTTCTTATCCACCTTTGTTGCCGCATCAGGCGCCAGTTTAAACATGTACAAGTGATACGCGTGACGCGTGATCCGCGGATCTCTTCGCATCGTCTCGATGCCGTCGATCTCGTTCAGCAGCTCCGTCAGCAGCCGCGCGTTGCGCTCCCTCTTCTCCATTTGCTCCTCAAGCCGCATCATCTGCCCAAGCAGTACAGCCGCTTGGAACTCGGTCATCCGCAGGTTCCAGCCGATGTGATCATGCTGGTACCATGCCCCGTCGCGCACCCGCCCGACATTGGCGATGGACCAGGCCATATCGGCCAACTCCTTATTGTTCGACAAAATCATGCCGCCCTCGCCGGCATTTATATTTTTGCTCGATTGGAAACTGAACGTCCCCGCGTCGCCCAACGCGCCGACTCCCCTGCCTTCCCACTGCGCACCTACGGCTTGTGCAGCGTCCTCGATCAGAGCGAGGCCATGCTGATCGGCAAGCTCCTTCAACCGTGTCATGTTCGATGGCGCTCCCGCGAGATGGACCGTGACAATCGCTTTCGTCTTCGGGGTAATCGCCGCCGTCACCTTCTCGGGATCGAGCAGCAGGGTGTCGGTCTCAACGTCCGCAAAGACAGGGATGGCACCGAACAGCAAAGCGGACGTAGCTGTAGCGATAAACGTGTACGGCGGCATAATGACTTCGTCCCCTGGCTTCACACCCGCCGCCTTCAACGCTACAGTGATCCCGATTGTACCGTTCACCGTCGCGACAGCATACTTTGCGTCGTGGAACGCCGCAAACTTCTCCTCCAGCTCAGGCAGCTTAATCCGTCCGACTCCGCCCCATTTGCCGGATCGCAACACCTCTAACAGCAGCCGCTCCTCCTCTTCCCCGTAGATCGGCCATTCTGGCCAAGGCTTCGTCCGAACCGGTGTACCTCCTTGAATTGCTAGCGCTTCCATCCTAATCCGCCCCTCTCCCTTAATCGTGTCATGAACATGAGAACCACAAAATAGATATTTGTATCATACCTGTATTATATATTTTCTTACTTTATATTTCCAGCAAAATTTACCCAACAGATGTATTGAACTTGTACTCCTATGAATCTTGCATTACAATACAAAATAAGCCAATAGTCATATATACGGGAGAATCGCTGAACGATGAAGAGAGAAACCGAGTTTCGATATTCCAAGTTAGCTAATATTTTAAGAGAACAAATTATGTCCGGTTATATTAAACCGGGCCACTTTCTCATGTCGGAGAACGATCTGTGCAAGCATTACGGCATGAGCCGCACCTCCGTGAGAAAATCGTTAGATCAGCTCATGAAGGAGGGCCTTATTGTCAAGAAGGTCGGCCAAGGCACGATCGTTTCGCCGGACCTTGTGATCGAACCTCCGCAGCACAAAGTGCTGCGCATCTTCGCGACCTCTCCCTCAAACTATTTCGATCATTGCATGCCGATGATTATTGAAGAATTTGAGCGGGAACATCCGAACGTGGAAGTGAAATGCCTAAGCTTCTCATCCAATGAATTCTGGGATTCCGTGCAAGCCAGCATTGAACTGGGACTGCAGCCGGATGTCATCTTAACGTCGGACCGCTATTTCAGTGACGCCCAATCCTCCGCTTACGAATTTGTTGACTTGAAAGAGCATCTGCACGAATGCTACGACATGCTGTATCCTCGGCTGCGCGAGCCGTTTCTGAAGGATAACCAGCTCAAGGGCGCCATTGTGACGTTCTCGACAGTGTTCTTGGCGTACAATCCCACTCTCTTCCAGAGATATAACGTTCCAGAACCGTCCGAGTTATGGAGTACGGAAGAATTTCTGGAAGCCGCCAAGCGTCTAACGATGGATACGAACGGCGACGGCATTGACGATCTTTACGGGATCACGTTATCTTCCTCGCTTAACCGTTGGCCTGTCATCGCGCTGCAGAACGGGGCCGACTTTAAGCCGACGAGCGGGAAGGAAGCCTTGGTGAAGACGCTAACCTTCATGCACGATCTGCTGTACCGCCACCGCGTTGCCACCTTGTCTCCCCGGTACGTACTAAATTCAGATTCCTTCGCCAAGGGGAAGGCCGCGATGATGGTTTCGACCTCCATCGAGATGGCCGGCTGGCGAAACAGTTTCAACTTCAAAGCAAAGATTGCTTCTTTGCCGTTCGGAGAGCATATGAGCACGATGCTGATCGCGAATGCATTGATGGTTCCCGCCGCTAGCCATGAGACGGAGCTTGCAATCCGGTTCGTGCAGAAGGCGATGTCACCGGAGATGCAGGAGCGACTCGGCCGCGAAACAGGGTTTATGTCGGCGCTCCGCCCGATTAATGAGAAGACCATGGAGCGATCCTTGCTGCAATCGTTATATATGAATGAAGAAACGATGAGACACAGCTACTTCCTGCATGAATTATTCGGAGATTTCAGTCTGGTGGACGATATCGAAAATGAAATGCAGCTGTATTGGGCGGGATTGGAATCCGCCGATGAAGTTGCCGAGCGCCTGCTGTCCATCCTGGTGCAGAAATAATAGACGACGGCCCAAGAAACGGGAGCTGCTCTACTGTAGAGCAGCTCCCGTTGTTTTATAGCCCCGTCCAGCGCCGAATCAGTTCGTTCGCATCCGCCAGCAGCACGGATCGCGCGTAGACATTGTTCTTTGACGCTCGAGGTGTCTTGGTGATATCCCCTACCGCATAGAAATTCCCCTCGCCTGCAAACGCATTCAAGAAACTATACACCACTGTGCTCTGTTGCTCTGCCGAAGCCCCCGCTGCAGGAATGACACTGCTTAAGAAGAGGATGGCCGAAAACATCAGCCCCATCCCCCGGTATAAACGCGGACCCGAGTACATCAAATCCCACCCTTCCATTTATGAAATGATAAAAATCTCTTACCCCTTAATCGCCCCGAGCAGCATTCCCTTAATGAAGAAACGCTGCAGGAACGGGTAGATGATCAATACCGGAATAATCGCGACGACGACCGTTGCCATCTTGACGGTTTCCGGCGGCAGCGCGTACATGAGCGACGGGTTCGCGATCGCAAGCTCTGTGCTGACGTTCGGTGTCTGAATCATATTCCGCAGCACGACTTGAATCGGATACAGCGACTTCTTGTTCAAGTACATAATCCCCGCGAAATACCCGTTCCAATGGTTTACACCATAGAACAACCCCATCGTCGCCATAATCGGCGCCGACAGCGGCAGCACGATCCGCACCAGCGTCTGCACATCGCCGCAGCCGTCCACCTTGGCCGCCTCTTCCACTTCCGCAGGCAAGTTCTCGAAATACGTCTTCATAATCAACATATTGAACGTAGATACAAGCCCGGGAATCATCAGCGCCCATAACGTGTTGACCAGCCCTGTCGCTCTGACAACCAGATACAGCGGGATTAATCCGCCGGAGAACAGCATTGTAAATACAATCGCCAGCAAAATGACGTTCCGCCCCGGAATATATTTCTTCGACAACGGATACGCCAGCAATGTAGTAACGATCAGGTTCAACAACGTTCCGACGACCGTCACAAAGACGGTAACCCGCAAAGCCTGCGGCACGGTCCGGCTCGAGAATATAATTTCAAAGGCATCGAACGTAACCACGGTCGGAAAAATAACGAACCCGCCGTTCTTCAACACCTCCGAATACGGTGTAATCGACATAATAAACACGTAGTAGAGCGGGAAGAGCGTAGCTAAACCAAACAGCGCCAGAACAGTGTATATGACGGCATCCGCGATCCGATCGGATGTTGATTTATAGAGATGGGACATGCAAGATCGACCTCCTACCAGATTCCGGACCCTGTAAATTTCTTAGCCAGCTGATTCGCGCCGATCACAAGAACGAAACCGATTACAGATTTGAAAAGGTTCATCGCGATGGCGACACTGAATTCCAATTGTTCCAAACCTCGGCGGAAGACCCAAGTATCAATGATATCCCCTACCGAATAGACGCGGGCATTCAGGAAGATGTACACCTGTTCGAAGCCGGCGTCAAGGATGCTGCCGATCCGCAAAATCAACAAGAGAATAAACACATCCCGGATCCCCGGCAGCGTAATATGCCACATTTGCTTCCAGCGTCCCGCGCCATCCACCGTTGCCGCTTCATACAGTTCGTGGTTGATAGTCGCCAGTGCAGCCAAGTAAATAATCGCTCCGAATCCGGTATTCTTCCAAATATCCGTAGAGATAAGAATGGTCCGGAACAATTCGGTGTTCGCCAAGAAGTTAATCGGCGTTCCGCCCAGATCCCGAATGAAGTAATTGACGATACCGGAATCTTGCGCCAAGAAGGCGAAGGCCAATCCGTACACAATAACCCATGATAAAAAGTAAGGTCCGTACGTAACCGTCTGGATCGTCCGCTTGAACCACATGACTCGGATCTCATTCAACATTAAAGCGAGCAAGACATCAGGAAGCATATTGAACAGAATCCGATAAATACTGAGGATGATTGTGTTGCGCAAAATTTCGAGAAAAAACGGGGAATTGAAAATCGTTTGGAAATGTTTGAACCCGACCCACTCGCTCCCCCAGATCCCTTTGGCCAAGTTAAAGTCTTTAAACGCAATAATTAATCCGCCCATGGGGATGTAATGGTAAATCAAATAATAGACCAGACCCGGAGCCATCATGAGATAAAACCACCGGTATCGGGTTAGCGCTCTTAGGGTTCTTCTCCAGAGCGGGGCCTGGGCTTCTGTCATCGTTCTGATTACGGATTGCTGCTCCATCCGCGCCTCCTCTTTCCCGGGAAAATGCGTATAGAGGGAGAGTCCCTCTATACGCGTCAGCCCTTTACCAGTGATTATTTTATGACACCTGCAGCTTTGATTTGTTCCGTGTACGTATCTAGCATCGCTTGACCGCCGAATTCGTTCATTAGCCGCTCGCGGTATTTCGGCCAATTCGATGCATCCGGTTCCTCGAACATGATCTGAACCTGGAACTCCCGCATCTGTCTCCGGAAATCCGCCAGGTTGAAGCCCGGAGGCGGAGCCACGTTCGTGCCGATCGACGGGATCAGCTTGTAGCTGAGAATCGTCTCCACAATCTGACGGTCGCGGTCCGACATTCTCTCATCGACCACTTCAAGTCCCAGCGGCTTATGCTCCGGAGCGCCGGAATAGAAGAACCCGTAGATCGTTGCAAAGTTGCCTTGCTCGATAACATCCTTCTGATACGCATCTAAGTGCGCTTGCGTAATCGTGATCGTATTGCCGCTGCGCGAATAATGCTTGCCTTCAATTCCGTAGTTGATCAGCAGGAAGCCTTCCTCACTGGACATCCAGTCTACGATTTGCGCCAACCGGTCAAGCTTCGCAGGTTCCGTGTCTTTCCCGAACATGAACGGCGTGCTCGGCAAGTTATCCGTCCATGCGTTCTCAGGGAACGGATGGAATGCCGCCCAGTCCGCATTCGGGTTAACTGCTTTCGAACGGTTCTGGATGCTGGCCGGATTGCTGTCGAAGGCGAAGTTTTTCGCCCCTGCCGCCACGATGCCGACTTTGCCCGCAACCGCCTTGTCGATATGCTCTTGGCCCTTCAGCAGGAACCAATCCGGGTCGTAGATGCCTTCCGCCATTTTATCCTTAATGCCTTGAAGCACATGTTGTACGGCACTATCGCTCTGCACGTCGACGAGTTCATTGTCGCGGATCATGAAGGATCCTACGAGACCGTTAGCAATCCAATCCGGGAAATCCATCGAGATCGATGTGCCGTTCCCCGCGGCCGAAATGCCGTACGTATCATTCTGTCCGTTGCCGTCCGGATCATTGAATGTAAACGCTCTCATGACAGCCAGCATTTCATCATAATTTGTCGGCACTTGCAGGTTTAAGCCAGGGTCCTTAGCGTTCAGCGCATCAATCCAGTCTTTGCGGACGTAATAAGAGCGGTAGACTTCTCGAGGGAAAATGACCGGCGCGCGCTGGAATACTCCTTCTACAGCAAAACGTTGGAGCTCGACTTCACTGACCCACTTGAAATAATTCGGTGTCTTCTGAGGGTTGATGTAATCGTCCATATCCGCGACAACACCGTCTCGAATATAGGTCTGGGAGTTTACACCGGTTGCAATGAACAAGTCGGGGTAATCTTGGGATGCAATAAGCAGGTTTAAGCGATTGTCAAAATCGGAACCGCTGGGGATATACTCGATGTTTAACGTAACATTGAATTTCTCTTCAATCGCCTTCCGGATAAAATCCGTGTCGCCTTCCGGCAGGATGGCATCAGGCGGGGACGAGATGAACCAATTGAGCTCTAAGTGTTCCGCGTTCGGATTCGATTGGGGATCCGGTGCAGAAGCCGGCGGGTTCTGCGACTGCTGCCCCGTCCCCGACGGCGGTGTCGTCGAATTGTTCGACGGTTGAGTGCCGCTCCCGCCTGACGTACATGCGCTAATGACAAGGGATAAAGCCAAACATAGGAACAGTACAAACTTCATTTTCGACCTTCTCATCCTTTTGACCTCCCGTTTTTTTGCGGTATGATTGACATCGTTAACAAAATAATTCATGTATCATACCTGTATGATATATTGGTGAATTATACCATGTCAATGGATTTTTTGGATGCGCTTACCTCTTGCTCCAATAATATTTCGCCACTTTCCGAATCGCTGTAACCATGTCTTCCGCGTCCTGGTCGGTGAAAAATTCGTTAACGCTTAACCGCAAGGCGGTCTGCAGAATCAGCTCCGCGTTCGGGCAATACCCCTGCTCATACTTCATATCTGTGAGACTAAACGGGAACTCGCTGTTCAGATACGCCGACCGTTGTTGAAACATAGGCTGCATATAGACAACCTGCGGGATATATCCCTGCATATTTGGAATTCCCTCTGCCGCCAGCGCCTCCGAGAATTCACGCCTTGTGCAGCCGAGCTCATCCTCATTCAAGCGCATCATATAGAACCAATACGTGCACGTATCCCCATCATTCACTTGATGCGGGTAGATGCCGGGAATGCTTTGAAGTCCTGCCGTGATCTTATGCCCAAGCTCCGTCCGCCGTTCACAGATCCAAGGCAGCTTCTTCAGCTGCGCAATGCCGACGGCGCCCTGCAGCTCGGTCATCCGGTAATTCGGAGCCAGCGTATGCACATCCTTCATGACGTCTTGGCCGAATCGCCGAAAGTTCTTGTCCGCGAAGGCATGCACCCGATAGAAATCCTCTTCCTTGCCGGAATTGACCGTCACCATCCCGCCGTCGCCGGTAGAGATATGCTTGAAATCATTCGTGCTGAAGCAGCCGTAATCGCCGATCGTACCGACAAGCCTGCCTTTATACCGGGTCATATAGCTTTGTGCGCAATCCTCAATCACCTTCAGGTTATGCCTGCGGGCGATCTCCATGATCGCATCCATATCGCAGGGGTTCCCCGCAAGATGCACCGCGACAATGGCTTTGGTTCTCTCGGTAATTCTCGCCTCCACCGATGCGGGATCGAGGTTGTACGTATGCGGGTCGAGATCGGCAAAGACAGGAATGGCGTTCTGATACAGAATGCCGATCAGCGTTCCCTGATCCGTAATCGGACTTGTAATCACCTCGTCACCCACCGTGACGCCGGCCGCCCCCAGCGCAACATGGATGGCCGCGGTTCCGGAGGAAGCGGCGACACTGTACTTCACGCCGTAAAGTTCATTGAAGTTTTGCAGAAAGGTCTTTACCTTATTCCCAAAATGATAAAACAGCGTATTCTGCTCAAGCGCTTCAACCAGTTCCTTGACTTCTTCAACGCCGAAGCGCTTTCCCGTCCCGAACGGGGTTTCCTTGGTCTTCGGTCCGCCATGGATTGCTAATGTTTCCGTCAACTCTGCTATACCTCCTTCGTTGCGGCAGCATTCAATACAACCTTGCGGCAAGGGACGCCGTACTTGATGACCGTCTCTGTATCCGGCGCACTTGGAACAAACACCACAGCACCCTTCAACGCTTCCGCACCTTCGACCTCCACATCTCCGTTCGCTTGAATCCCGGTGATGCGAACTTGTCTTCTCGCGCGCTCCCAATTGTTAATTTGCTGCGAGGTCCAGAATGCAAACCCTCTCTTCCGTGCTTCGGACACCACCTTCCGCAGCGCTTCTGTCACGGCCGGCTGCTGGTGGATATGAACTTGGTGGAACAGAAAATGCGCTACGCCTTCCACCCGCTTCACCTGCTCCAAGAATGGAACCGCCACACTGGAATCCGCCAAATTCCAATGGTCCAAATCCTGCGTCAGGAAGCTGATTTCGAGCACGTTGTAACTTCGGTTCCCTTGATCAAACCAAGCGATCGGGAAGTACGGATGACATGTGCCGAAGAGAAATCCGATATTTCCTTTCTTGCTTGGCCCCCTCGTCTGCTCTGCTTCAATGCCCTGGTCTTCGCACCACTCGAACAACTCGCCCCAGCCTTCAAACCGGGTGTAATGGTTTTTATTGGA
>Ga0180215_1002900_pt1 | contig 16680 bp, 15 predicted proteins | sample eDN3rd37CBELigBY_FD_128871 | JGI IMG/M metagenome (GOLD analysis project Ga0180215, IMG submission 128871) | Enriched backyard soil microbial communities from Emeryville, California, USA - eDNA 3rd pass 37_C BE-Lig BY (version 2) (version 2) | ecosystem: Environmental > Terrestrial > Soil >...
AAAAATTAAATAAAAAAATTTTCATTAAAAGTGTTTGATGTCAAAAAAATGCGTATATATATAATAAAATATGTTTTATCTAACTGGGAGAAATGCATATGGAGTTGTGGGGATATATTGATCAAGATACATATACTATGTTTTTTCGAATCTTTATTGCTGCAATCTTATGTGGAATTATAGGGTTAGAGCGTGAATTTAAGAGTCATCCTGCTGGTTTTAGAACTCATTTATTAGTCGGGATTGGTTCGTGCTTAATGATGATTTTATCACTTTATGGATTTGAAGATTATCTAAAAAATCATGACAACAGTCAGTTTGATCCAGCTAGAATTCCTTCCTATGTTATAAGTGGTATTGGATTTCTTGGTGGAGGAACCATATTAGTGAAAGGAGCTACAGTAAGAGGTCTAACGACTGCGGCTTCTATTTGGATTGTTGCAGGTTTAGGGTTGATTATTGGCTCTGGTATGTATATTTTAGCTGCGTTCACAACGATTATTGTTTTAATGTGTTTAATTTTCTTAAATAGACTAGAAGAATATATGAGCGCGAAAAAGACGCGCAGGAAAATGAAAGTCGTTGTGAATTCAAACCGATCTACAGTGGATGAAGTGATTGAAAAGTTAACATCGTATAAAATAAAAACAAATAAAGTTTTCATGACTTCTTGTAAAAAAGATAGAGATGAAAAAGTTACCTTTTATTATCAATTTGATGTAGACGTTGACGCTACCCAGCATGGAATTCTTGAAAAGGTTCTTATTGATATAAATGAAGTAGAAAAAATATATTAAAAAGGTTTTACAAGCATCAAATTTGGCAATATTTAATATGAAACAGAAGAGTTGAAAAATTTTTCTGTTCGTTTTATAGTTAGATTATAGTCAAATATAGTCAAAGTCAGTGAGGGGGAGGTTGAGTGAGAAATATTTCAGACATTATTGAACAGTACTTAAAGAGTGTGCTGGACAGTAATGGAAAAGAAATTGTTGAAATAAAGCGCAGTGAAATTGCAGATCGATTTCAATGTGTGCCTTCACAGATAAACTATGTTATTAATACAAGATTTACAATTGAAAGAGGTTACATGGTTGAAAGTAAACGAGGTGGTGGTGGATATATCCGGATTATTAAAGTTCGTGCTGATAATCAAGCCCATCTGCTGGAACAGATTTTACGATTAATTAACCAGAGGCTATCACAGGCTGCTGCTGAAGATATTATCGGAAGATTAGTCACCGAAGAAGTTATTTCTTCTCGTGAAGCAAAACTTATGTTAAGTGTTATTGATCGTTCTGTTTTATATATTGAACTTCCCCATCGGGATGAATTAAGGGCAAGAATGGTTAAAGCCATGTTAACTTCATTGAAATATAAGTGAAAGTAGGGGAGACGGATGATTTGCCAGGAATGTAACGAAAGACCGGCAACGTTTCACTTTACAAAAGTGATTAATGGTGAAAAAACAGAAGTCCATATTTGTGAACATTGTGCAAAACAAAATAGTGATCTTTTTATGTTTAATACAAATACAGGTTTTTCATTGAATAATTTATTAACAGGCCTACTCAATATGGACCACGGTATTGCAAAGTCGGAAGAGCAAAATGTTTTTAAAACAGAAGAACTCCCACAATGTGACCGTTGTAAGATGACGTTTCACCAATTTAAAAAAGTAGGAAGATTTGGCTGCTCTAACTGTTACTCTACATTTAAACATTATATAACTCCAATTCTTAAAAGGGTTCATGGTGGCAATACAGTTCATACTGGAAAAATACCTAAAAGAATTGGCGGCGATCTTCATGTTAGGAAAGAAATTGAACAATTAAAAAGTCAAATTCATACCTACATTGTTCAAGAAGAGTTTGAACAGGCGGCTAAAGCCAGAGATCAAATTAGGTTGCTTGAAAAGAAATTAAGCAGCTCTAATGAGGAGGGATCATAAGTATGTCACTCCAAAACTTTATGAATAAAGCAATGAGTGCCTGGATGAGTCAAGAAGGTCCTGATTCAGATATTGTGTTAAGCAGTCGTATTCGTTTAGCTCGAAATATTGAAAAGTATAAATTTCCAACACTTTCTACAAATGAAGAGTTACAAGATGTTCTAAATTTCTTTGAACACACATATGCAAATAAAACATTCCAAAATATTGGCCATTTGGAACTTCTAAAAATGAATGAGCTGCAACCAATTCAAAAGAGGGTGTTAGTAGAGAAGCATTTAATTAGTCCTAATCTTGCTGAACATTCCATTTATGGAGGTTGTTTACTTTCGGAAAATGAAGAAGTAAGCATTATGCTGAATGAAGAAGATCATATTCGAATTCAGTGTTTATTTCCGGGGTTACAGCTTGGAGAGGCATTGAGTATGGCCAACCAATTGGATGACTGGATTGAAGAAGAAGTGAATTATGCGTTTGATGAACAAAGAGGTTATTTAACGAGTTGCCCTACAAATGTAGGTACAGGTCTAAGAGCCTCTGTCATGATGCATCTGCCTGCTCTTGTCCTAACGCAAAAAATAAATCGCATTATTCCGGCAATTAATCAATTAGGATTAGTTGTTAGAGGAATTTATGGTGAAGGTAGCGAAGCTATAGGGAATCTCTTTCAAATCTCAAATCAAATTACACTTGGTAAATCTGAAAAAGATATTGTAGAGGATTTAATTAGTGTTGTTCAACAATTGATTGATCAAGAGAGATCAACCCGTGAAGCCCTTTATCAATCCTCTCATACCCAACTTGAGGATCGGGTATATCGTTCTTTTGGAACCTTAGCATATAGCCGAATTATTGAATCAAATGAAACGGCAAAATGTTTGTCTGATGTTCGACTTGGAATTGATTTGGGTATTATTAAAGACATATCCAGAACAATCCTAAACGAACTTATGATTTTAACTCAACCAGGATTTTTACAGCAGTATTTTGGTGGACCATTACGTCCTAATGAAAGAGATATTCGACGGGCAGCACTCATTAGAGAGCGTCTAAATCTAGAATTGGATCGTAATAAACGGATGGAGGATGATGAATCATGATGTTTGGAAGATTTACAGAGCGCGCTCAAAAGGTATTAGCACTAGCACAAGAAGAAGCAGTTCGTTTAGGACATAATAATATTGGAACAGAGCATATTCTATTAGGTCTTGTGAGTGAAGGAGAAGGAATTGCTGCTAAAGCTTTGTTAGCATTGGGACTAGGGCCTGATAAAATTCAAAAAGAAGTAGAAGGCTTAATCGGAAGAGGTCAAGATGCTTCACAAACAATCCACTATACACCAAGAGCAAAAAAGGTCATTGAGCTATCAATGGATGAAGCAAGAAAGCTGGGGCACTCATATGTTGGTACAGAACATATTCTTCTAGGTCTTATCCGTGAAGGAGAAGGAGTAGCAGCAAGAGTACTTAATAATTTAGGAGTAAGCTTAAATAAAGCGAGACAACAGGTTCTTCAATTACTAGGAAGTAATGAATCCTCAGCAAATCATCAAGGGGGAGGCATTACAAATGCCAATACTCCAACTTTGGATAGTTTAGCCCGGGATTTAACAGCTATTGCTAGAGAAGGCAGCTTAGATCCGGTAATTGGAAGAAGCAAAGAAATACAACGTGTGATTGAAGTCTTAAGTAGACGTACAAAGAATAACCCGGTATTAATTGGTGAGCCTGGAGTAGGTAAAACTGCCATCGCTGAAGGCTTAGCGCAACAGATTGTACAAAATGAAGTTCCTGAGATTTTAAGAGATAAACGTGTAATGACTTTAGATATGGGAACGGTTGTTGCCGGTACAAAATATCGCGGTGAATTTGAAGATCGTCTTAAAAAGGTAATGGACGAAATCCGCCAAGCAGGAAACATTATTCTTTTCATTGATGAATTACACACATTAATTGGTGCTGGTGGAGCAGAAGGTGCTATAGATGCTTCGAATATCTTAAAACCTTCATTAGCAAGAGGCGAGTTGCAATGTATTGGGGCAACAACGCTTGATGAATATAGAAAATATATTGAAAAGGATGCAGCGTTAGAGCGTAGATTTCAACCGATACAAGTAGATGAACCGACTGTTGATGAAAGTGTTCAGATCTTAAAAGGATTACGTGACCGTTATGAGGCGCATCACAGAGTATCGATTACTGATGAGGCAATTGATGCAGCTGTAAAATTATCAGATCGCTACATTTCAGACCGTTTTCTACCTGATAAAGCAATTGATTTAATTGATGAAGCAGGATCAAAAGTACGCTTGCGTTCTTTTACTACACCTCCGAATCTAAAAGAATTGGAATTAAAACTTGAAGAAATTCGCAAGGAAAAAGATGCATCTGTTCAAAGTCAGGAATTTGAAAAAGCAGCATCTTTACGCGATACAGAACAACGTCTCCGCGAACAATTAGAGGAAACGAAGAAGACATGGAAAGAAAAGCAAGGTCAGGAAAACACTGAAGTAACGGTAGAAGATATCGCAATGGTTGTTTCTAGCTGGACCGGTGTTCCTGTTTCCAAATTAGCTCAAACAGAAACCGATAAACTTCTTAATATGGAAAGTTTACTGCATTCTAGAGTTGTTGGTCAGGAAGAAGCTGTTGTGGCTGTTGCAAAAGCAGTTCGACGTGCTCGTGCAGGATTAAAGGATCCTAAACGTCCGATTGGTTCATTCATTTTCCTGGGGCCTACAGGTGTCGGAAAAACCGAGCTTGCAAGAGCGTTAGCTGAATCTATCTTTGGTGATGAGGATGCTATGATCCGTATTGATATGTCAGAATATATGGAGAAACATTCTACTTCTCGCTTAGTTGGTTCACCTCCAGGGTATGTTGGATATGATGAAGGTGGTCAGTTAACAGAGAAAGTAAGAAGAAAACCTTATTCAGTTGTTCTTTTAGATGAAATTGAAAAGGCGCATCCTGATGTATTTAATATCCTGCTGCAAGTGTTGGAAGATGGACGATTAACAGATTCAAAAGGACGTACAGTAGACTTTAGAAATACCATCTTAATTATGACCTCCAATGTTGGAGCAAGTGAGTTAAAACGAAATAAATACGTTGGATTTAATGTGCAGGATGAAACACAAAATTACAAGGATATGAAGGATAAAGTCATGAATGAATTAAAACGTGCATTCAGACCTGAATTCATTAACCGCATCGATGAAATTATCGTGTTCCATTCTTTAGAGAAGAAACATTTAAAAGAAATCGTTTCGTTAATGTCAGACCAATTAACCAAACGACTAAAAGAACAAGATTTATCACTGGAGCTAACAGAGTCGGCTAAGGAGAAAATTGCTGACGAAGGTATTGATTTAGAGTATGGAGCAAGACCGTTACGTCGTTCTATTCAGAAAAATGTTGAAGACCGTCTTTCTGAAGAACTATTAAAAGGGACAATTAATAAAGGTCAGAAAATTATTTTAGATGTTGAAAATGGCGAATTTGTTGTCAAAACCGATGAGAAAGAAGAAGTAAAGGCAAATTAACATATGAAAAAAGTTGAGGCACATTTTCTGTTGTGTGCCTCACTTTATTTTTAGTTGAGAATCAAATCCACTTACATATTCCAACACATGTTAAAATTAAAAAATGGACATTTATCCCCAAACGATTTGTTTGTATTTACTATCATAATTTGCTCGTCTACTTGCTAACCTTAATAAGAGAGGAATATTTGAATGGCGAAATCAAAGGTGAAATTTATTTGTCAATCCTGTGGTTATGAATCACCAAAATGGATGGGGAAATGCCCAGGCTGCGGTGAATGGAATAAGATGACAGAAGAAGTACTAAAGTCTGCATCACCTCGTAGGGCAGTGTTTGCTCATTCTAACCAAACTGTACAAAAACCCTCCCCCATAACAACAATCGAAACAACCCAAGAACCAAGAATATTTACAAATTTAAAAGAATTTAACCGTGTGTTAGGCAGTGGTATTGTGAAAGGATCTCTAGTGCTGATTGGTGGAGACCCTGGAATTGGAAAATCGACATTGTTACTACAAGTATCTTCCCAGTTGGCAGATAACGGGAATGATGTTTTATATATTTCTGGCGAGGAATCGGTAAAACAAACAAAATTAAGAGCGGATCGTTTAGGAGTAAAGTCAAATAAATTACTAGTCTTATCAGAAACAGATCTGAGCTTTATTTCAAAAGCTATTGAAGATACGAATCCATCCTTTGTAGTAGTAGATTCTATACAGACTGTCTACCATAGCGAAATAAGTTCTGCACCAGGAAGTGTATCACAGGTAAGGGAATCAACTGCAGAATTAATGAGAATCGCCAAAACAAAAGGTATTGCGATTTTCATTGTGGGCCATGTTACAAAAGAGGGATCAATAGCAGGGCCAAGATTACTTGAACATATGGTTGATACTGTTTTGTATTTTGAAGGAGAAAGACATCACACATATAGAATTCTTCGCGCAGTGAAAAACCGCTTTGGATCTACAAATGAAATGGGTATTTTTGAGATGAAGGAAGCTGGTTTAGAAGAAGTCCTGAATCCTTCTGAAATATTTCTTGAGGAGCGGTCAAAAGGTGCAGCAGGTTCAACCGTAGTTGCATCTATGGAAGGTACACGTTCTGTTTTAGTTGAAATACAGGCACTAATATCTCCAACGAGTTTTGGAAATCCACGAAGAATGGCTACAGGTATAGATCATAATCGGGTACCATTGTTAATGGCTGTATTAGAAAAACGTGTAGGTCTTTTATTGCAAAATCAAGATGCTTATCTAAAAGTTGCCGGTGGCGTAAAACTAGATGAACCTGCTATTGATTTAGCTGTTGCTGTAAGTATTGCATCAAGCTTTAAAGATGCACCACCAAAACCGACAGACGTAATTATTGGTGAAGTAGGATTAACAGGTGAAGTTCGAAGAGTATCAAGAATTGAACAGAGAGTAATCGAGGCAGCTAAGCTTGGATTTAAGAGAGCAATTATTCCAGAAGCAAATATTGGAGGATGGAATCCACCGGAAGACATTGAAATAATTGGGGTTAAAAATGTAGCAGAGGCTCTCCAAAAAACCTTAGGAGGATCGTAAATGACAGACATAGAGAGTAAATCGGGTGAAAAGACATTAAACGAAATTTTACAGTTTGTTGCACCAGGGACACCTATAAGAGAGGGAATTGAAAATGTCCTTCGTGCAAAAACAGGTGGTTTAATTGTCGTTGGTCATAATGAGAAAGTAAAAAAGGTTATTGATGGCGGTTTTGCAATAGGGTGTGCTTTTTCATCGGCTCATTTATATGAACTAGCAAAAATGGACGGAGCAATTATTTTAAGTGATTCCGGTAACAAAATTATGTATGCAAATGCACAACTGGTCCCCGACTCTTCAATTTATTCTTCGGAAACAGGAATGAGGCACAGAACCGCAGAGCGTGTTGCGAAACAGACTGGTAATTTAGTAATTGCAATCTCTCAAAGAAGGAATGTCATTACGTTGTATCATGGAGAGCTTAGATATGCACTGCGTGAAATTGGTGTCATTTTAACAAAGGCAAATCAGGCTATTCAGACATTGGAAAAATACAAAATAGTCCTTGATCAATCCATTTTAACATTAGGTGCTTTAGAGCTCGAAGAACTCGTTACCTTTAAAGAAGTACTACAAGTGCTTCACCGTTTTGAGATGGTCTTGAGAATTAAAGATGAAATTATTGACTATGTGAATGAATTGGGAGCAGAGGGGCATTTGATAAGGCTGCAGTTAGCGGAACTTCTTACAGGTGTAGAAGAGGAAGCAGCACTGTTAATTAAGGATTATGCCCAAGACAAATCAGTTGATCCTTACCCTATTATCCAACAGCTTCAAGATCTATCCAGCTTTGAGCTTTTGGAAGATGCAGTTCTTTTCAAATTACTTGGTTATTCTTCTTTTACGAATGTAGATAGTCCTGTTATTTCGAGAGGTTATCGTATTTTAAATAAAATTCCGCGACTACCCACGATAATTATTGAAAATTTAGTGACAACATATAAAAATTTGAAACTTATTATGGGCGCATCCGTAGAACAGTTAGATGAAGTGGAAGGGATAGGTGAGGTAAGGGCAAAGAAAATCAAACAGGGTTTAAAAAGATTGCAAGATCAGCTTCTCATTGATCGTCATATATAAGAAGATTTCATGAAATTTTTCATATTTTTGTTTTAATTACTGAAAAATAGGGTATATTAAAATTGTTTTTATTGTGTGTATTTAGTTCAACATTACAAGCTTGTATCAATCTATTTACAAATTTTAGATAACTATTTCACAAGCTTCAGAATTAGGATAAAGTAGTATTAACTCAGAGGGAGGTGAAGGTATGTTAATTAAACGCATAATCCAATTGCTATTTCTAAGTATCGGTGGAATGTTGGGAATTCTTTTTATACCGGAGCTACTTGAATTAATGAATATGCAGGACATACCTTTTATTAACACGCCTTATACATTAGCAGTAATAGGTGCAATTATATTTTTTATCGCAACGTTTTGGTTAGTTGATTATGTTGTAAACTGGATTAAAGTATTAGAAGAGGCTGTTGTTAGGGCACCTGTAACTGATGTACTGTTTGGTAGTTTAGGATTAATCTTTGGTCTTATAGTTGCTTTTCTTATTGTTATTCCTTTAAAAGATATCCAATACCAGGTATTTAACACCATCATTCCAATCTTTTTAACGTTATTATTAGGATATTTAGGGTTCCAGGTCGGTTTTAAGAAAAGAGACGAACTTATTAATTTATTCTCTGCTCCAAATCGTATTGGAAAGAAAAAAGGCGGACCTGATGAAGAAGTAGAAAATGAGGATAAAAAGTTAAAAATTTTGGACACAAGTGTCATCATTGATGGAAGAATTGCTGATATTTGTCAAACAGGGTTTTTGGAAGGAACGATTGTTATTCCTCAGTTTGTTTTAGAGGAGCTCCAGCATATTGCCGATTCATCTGATGTATTAAAGAGAAATCGCGGTAGAAGAGGATTGGATATTCTGAATAGAATTCAAAAAGAACTTTCAATAAATGTAGAGATTTATGAAGGTGATTTTGAAGAAATTCAAGAGGTAGACAGTAAATTGGTTAAATTGGCTAAGCTTACATCGGGTGTTGTCGTAACCAATGATTTTAATTTAAATAAAGTATGTGAACTTCAAAAAGTTGCTGTATTAAATATTAATGATTTAGCAAATGCTGTTAAGCCGGTTGTATTGCCTGGAGAGGAAATGAATGTTCAGGTTATCAAAGATGGTAAGGAACATAATCAGGGTATTGCTTATCTTGATGATGGAACGATGATCGTTGTTGAGGAAGGCCGTAATTATATTGGCAAACATATTGATGTATTAGTAACGAGTGTTCTTCAGACGTCAGCTGGAAGAATGATCTTTGCCAAGCCCAAGCTTTTAGAAAAAGCACTGTAATTGTATAAAAATGGGGTCAGGTTCCGGGCAAAAGGAACCTGGCCCTTTGTTTTATATATTTTATTATTCTATTAGAAAGTATAAAATGGAATGGGGACAGATAAAGATATTAGGGTTCCGAAAACACATATGTTCCAATAACGTAAAATTGAATTCGTTTAAGGAGTAACTTTATGAACTATCAAGTAATCATACCTGCTGCAGGACAAGGGAAGCGTATGAAAGCAGGGAAAAATAAACAATTTATTGAATTGAATGAAATACCTATCATTATTCATACATTAAAAGTATTTGAAGAACATACCCAATGTTCAGGCATTATCCTGGTTATTAATGAAGCGGAAAAAGCTGATTTTCAATATCTTATTGAAAAGTATCGAATACAAAAGGTTCATCAATTTGTCCTAGGTGGTACAGAGAGGCAGTATAGTGTTTATAATGGGTTAAAGGCAGTGAAAGATGATGAACTTGTACTTGTTCATGATGGTGCAAGACCATTTGTTACTCAAAAAAGAATTGAGAATTTAGTGGAAAAGGCAGTTGATACGGGAGCAGCCATTCTTGCTGTCCCTGTAAAGGACACCATTAAAAAAGTCGAAGAAGGAATTGTCTCTGAAACTGTTGAAAGATCAACTCTATGGTCTGTACAAACACCACAGGCCTTTCAAATAAAATTGCTTTTAGAGGCACATGATAAAGCTAGAAGTGAAGGATATCTAGGTACAGATGATGCAAGTTTGTTAGAAAGAGTGGGACAACCTGTATCAATTGTAACAGGGGATTATACAAATATAAAAATCACTACACCAGAAGACCTCTATATTGCAGAGGCTATCTTAAAGAGAAATGAGGAGAAAAAATGATAAGAGTAGGACAAGGATTTGATGTACACCAATTGGTGGAAGGGCGTCCTTTAATTATTGGCGGTATTGAAATCCCTTATGAACAAGGACTATTAGGTCATTCAGATGCTGACGTTTTATTACATACAGTTGCAGATGCCTGTTTAGGTGCGATTGCAGAAGGAGATATAGGAAAACATTTTCCTGATACAGATCCGGCTTTTAAAGATGCTGATTCAGCTAAATTGTTAGTTCATGTTTGGAACATGGTGAAAAATCGAGGATATGAATTAGGGAATATTGATTGTACAATTATCGCACAAAAACCAAAGATGGCTCCATATATTGAACAAATGAGATCACGTATTGCGGAACTTTTGGAAGCAGATATTTCACAGGTGAATGTTAAAGCAACAACGACAGAGAAGTTGGGTTTCACTGGCAGACAAGAAGGAATTGCCTCGCAAGCAACAGTATTAATACAGAAGCGCTCGTAAATAGTTTAATTATTTTTGTGTCTTATCATCTTTGGTGATAAAATGAATTCTGATCTAACTATGATGTGAACGATAAGGTATTTTACATATAGGATTTTACAGAGAAATAACGGAGGTAGAAAAAATGACAAATGAAGTTAGAGTGCGTTATGCCCCAAGTCCAACGGGACATTTGCATATTGGTAACGCAAGAACAGCATTATTTAATTATTTGTTTGCAAAAAATCAAGGCGGTAAGTTCATCATCCGAATTGAAGATACAGATAAGAAACGAAATATTGCTGGTGGAGAGGAAAGCCAGCTTAAGTACTTGAGATGGCTTGGAATTGATTGGGATGAAAGTGTTGATGTGGGTGGAGAGTATGGTCCATATCGCCAATCAGAAAGAAATGACATCTATAAAAAATATTATGAAGAGCTGCTGGAAAAAGGATTGGCTTATAAATGTTATTGCACGGAAGAAGAATTAGAAAAAGAGCGTGAAGAACAAATTTCACGTGGTGAAACGCCTATGTATTCCGGTAAGCATGCAAACCTGACAGTTGAAGAGCAAAAGGAATTAGAAGCAAAAGGCTTAAAGGCAAGTATACGTTTTAGAGTCCCGGCTAATAAGGAATATCGTTTTTATGATATGGTCAAAGGAGACATCTCCTTTGAATCTGAAGGCATGGGTGATTTTGTTATTGTGAAGAAAGATGGAACACCAACTTATAACTTTGCTGTTGCTGTTGATGACCATCTTATGAAAATCTCTCATGTTCTTAGAGGTGAAGATCATATTTCAAATACTCCAAAGCAAATGATGATCTATGAAGCTTTTGGATGGGAAATCCCTATTTTTGGTCATATGACATTAATTGTGAATGAAAGCCGTAAGAAGTTAAGTAAGCGTGATGAATCGATTATTCAGTTCATTGAGCAGTATGAGGAACTGGGCTACTTGCCAGATGCGTTATTTAATTTTATTTCTTTACTAGGATGGTCACCAGTAGGAGAAGAAGAAGTATTTACAAAGAATCAGCTTATTGAAATATTTGATGCAACTCGGTTGTCAAAATCACCGGCTGTATTTGATACACAAAAATTAGCATGGATGAATAATCAATATATTAAACAACTTGAGGTAGAAAACCTTATTCCACTTGCATTACCGCATTTAGTGAAGGCAGGTAAAGTTTCTGAAGATATGAACAGTGAGGAAAAAGAAAGAACAAACCAGTTAATTGCTTTGTATCAAGATCAACTAAACTACGGAGCAGAAATAGTTCAATTAACTGAACTATTCTTCAAAGAAGAGATTAGCTATGATGAAGAAGCTAAACAAGTTCTTGAAGGAGAACAAGTTCCTGAGGTGCTAAAAGCTTTTCAGCATGAAATTAAGCATGCAGATGATTTTACAGCTGAGACAATTAAAGGTTTAATTAAGGCTGTACAAAAAACATCAGGTCAGAAAGGCAAAAATTTATTTATGCCAATACGTGTTGCAACAACAGGGCAAACACATGGACCTGATTTGCCAAAATCTATCGCAGTATTAGGAAAAGATACTGTCCTAACTAGAATAAAAAATATTATTAGTTAACATTTAGATAAAAATGTAATATAGTAGGGTTAACTATATTTAAAGCGTTGATAAGGAGAGTAGAGTTTTATTTCCTTCTTAGAGAGAACCCTCAGAGGCTGGAAGGGGTTTAAGAGAAATAATTCTTGAAATGCACCTTTGAGTCTTTTACTAAACGTCCTTTTAAGCGACTAGTAAGTAAAAGCGTGTCGCTCTACGTTACAGAGCTAAAGTTGAGGTGAGAGGAAATACGTCTTTTACCTAAACAGAGTGGAACCGCGCATCAAAGCGTCTCTGTCATTGTACAGAGGCGCTTTTTTATATTTAAAAAGGGCAAATCCGTTAAACAGTTGGGGATTGGGGGTAAAACCAGTGTTAAAAATGATGAAGGAAGACGTTGATATTGTTTTCGAGCAAGATCCTGCAGCAAGAAGTTATTTTGAAGTTATCTTGACTTATTCAGGGCTACATGCCATTTGGAGTCATCGTATTGCACATGCATTGTATAAAAGGAAGCTCTTCTTCTTAGCGAGAGCTGTCTCTCAAATAAGTAGATTTTTTACAGGAGTAGAAATTCATCCTGCAGCAAGAATTGGACGTCGTTTCTTTATCGACCATGGAATGGGAGTTGTTATCGGAGAAACATGTGAAATAGGAGATAATGTGACTGTTTTTCAGGGAGTTACCTTAGGTGGGACCGGCAAGGAAAAGGGAAAGCGGCATCCAACCATTAAAGATCATGCCTTAATAGCAACGGGAGCAAAAGTGTTAGGGTCTATCACTGTCGGGGCATACTCTAAAATAGGAGCAGGTTCTGTTGTACTAAAAGATGTTCCCGATCATTCAACTGTTGTAGGTATACCTGGAAAAGTAGTGATTCAGAATGGAAGAAGAGTAGGTCAGGATTTAAACCATTGTGATCTTCCAGATCCAGTAGCAGACCGATTTAAAGAACTTGAAACGGAATTGGCTAATTTGAGATATGAAGTACAACAATTTAAGAAAGGAACGAGTGAACATGACAATAAAGTTGTACAATACGCTAACGAGACAAAAAGAAACATTTGAGCCTCTTGAAGCAGGGAAAGTGAAAATGTATGTTTGCGGTCCGACTGTCTATAACTATATTCATATAGGGAACGCCAGACCGGCAATTGTCTATGATACCGTTAGGAGATATTTAGAGTATCGAGGATATGAAGTAACGTTTATTTCAAACTTTACTGATGTCGATGATAAATTAATAAAAGCAGCAAATGAGCTTGGAGAAGATGTGCCAACAATAGCAGATCGATTTATTGATGCTTATTACGAGGATGTTTCAGCACTAGGATGCAAACGTGCTACGATTCATCCACGTGTGACAGAAAACATTGATATTATTATTGATTTTATTCAAGCGCTAATTGATAAAGGATATGCATACGAAGCGGGTGGAGATGTCTATTATAAAACCCGTGAATTCAAGGAGTATGGTAAGCTTTCTCATCAATCAATTGAGGAGTTGCGCCTTGGAAATCGAATTGAGGTTGGCGATAAAAAACAAGATGCATTGGATTTTGTACTCTGGAAAGCGGCGAAAGAAGGAGAAATTTCCTGGGAAAGTCCTTGGGGACATGGAAGACCCGGTTGGCATATTGAGTGCTCTGCTATGGCGAAGAAATATCTGGGAGATACTATAGACATTCATGCTGGTGGTCAGGATCTAACTTTTCCACACCATGAGAACGAAATAGCTCAGTCAGAAGCAGTAACGGGAAAACTATTTTCAAAGTACTGGATGCATAACGGCTACATTAATATCAATAACGAAAAGATGTCTAAATCACTGGGTAACTTTGTATTAGTGCACGATATCATTAAGGAAATTGATCCACAGATTGTTCGATTCTTTATGCTATCTGTACACTACAGACACCCAATTAATTTTTCTCAAGAGTTACTTGAAAGTACAGAAAATGCTTTTGAAAGATTATCAACATCTTATGGTAATCTTAAACATCGCAAAAATAGCAGCAATAATCTAACAGAGAATGACCAAGAGTGGCTTGATAAAATCAACTCCTATAAAGAAGAATTTATTAAAGAAATGGATGATGATTTTAATACAGCAAATGCGATTTCGGTTTTATTCGATCTGTCTAAACAAGCTAATTATTACATGCAGGAACTAAATACATCAGAAGAGGTTATCCAAGCTTTTCTTGATCAATTCGACACGCTTGGAAATGTTTTAGGGGTAACATTTAGTACTGCTGACCTGTTGGATGAAGAAATTGAACTAATGATTGACCAGCGCATTCAAGCTAGAAAGGATCGTAATTTTGCATTAGCAGATGAAATACGTGATAAATTAAAAGACTTAAACATCATATTAGAGGATACTCCTCAAGGAACAAGATGGAAGCGTAATTGATTACACGATGAAATATTAGGGAATAAAGATATTAGCAAGGAAGTGGCAGAGGAATTGTTCTAATCAAGGCGCTTGCAGTTTAGTTTACGTTTAGGAATTATGAAATCACTGAACTGTGGATAAGCGCAAGACATCCAGCTCCAGCGCCTAGCCCCTCGAGGTCATAAGTCACAAATGAATTGAAGACAAAGAACGTCTTCTATTCATTTGCGTCTTATTTGCCTGAGGCTGACCAAGGCGCTTGCGCTTTAGTTTTACTCTGCTATTTTAAGAAAAGAGGACCAATATGTTTTTAGATGTTAAGACAATTAAAGACTCTAAGCATTTAAATAGCCTGGCTTTGGCGTATATTGGAGATGCTGTTTTTGAAATTTATGTGAGACATTATCTCTTATCAAAAGGAACGATTCGCCCAAACCAGCTGCATAATCAAGCGAAAAAATTTGTGTCAGCAAAGGCACAAGCAAGTGTACTGCACCATTTCTATTCTCAGGAAATTTTCTCCGAAGAGGAACAAGGTGTTTTAAGACGTGGAAGAAATGCAAAATCGGGGACAATTCCTAAAAATACGAATGTTCAAACATATCGATACAGTACTTCTTTTGAGGCACTTATCGGATACTTATATTTAGAAAAAAAACATGAACGTCTTGAGGAATTGATTCAGCAATCCTTTGAATTTGTTGATGGTGAAAAGGAGGGGTTATCATGAGTGAAGATTTCATTATAGGTCGGAACCCTGTTATTGAAGTGCTAAAATCCTCACGGGATATTAATAAAATTTGGGTGGCTGAAAACTCTTTAAAAGGACAAGCACAGCAAATTACAAAGCTGGCAAAAGAAAGAGGAATCACGATTAATTTTGTACCAAAAAAGAAAATTGATCAGATGGTAGAAGGAAATCATCAGGGCGTTATTGCACAAGTTGCTGCTTATGAGTATGTTCATGTTGATGATATATTGAATGTTGCAGAACAGCGTGGAGAATTACCGTTTCTATTACTCTTAGATGAAATAGAAGATCCTCATAACTTAGGGTCTATTATGAGAACCGCAGATGCTGTTGGTGCACATGGGATTGTCATTCCCAAGCGTAGAGCAGTAGGGCTCACAGCAACAGTTGCGAAATCATCAACAGGGGCAATCGAATATATACCTGTAGCAAGAGTAACAAATATGGCAAGAACGATCGATGAGTTAAAGGAAAAGGGAGTATGGATTGTAGGGACAGATGCGAAAGGTGCAGATGATTATCGAAACCTTGATGGTAAGATGTCCTTAGCTCTGATAATTGGGAGTGAAGGTAAAGGAATTGGCCGGTTAATCAAGGAGAAATGCGACTTTCTTATTAAAATGCCTATGGTTGGCCATGTTACATCACTGAATGCATCAGTTGCAGCCAGTCTTTTAATGTATGAGGTATACAGAAAGCGATTCCCTCTAGGGGAGTAGTGAAAAATGGATATCCTTTTAGTGGATGGATATAACATTATTGGTGCTTGGCCAGACTTACAAAAGCTTAAGAAAAATGGTTTGGCAGAAGCACGGGATCTATTAATTGAAAAAATGGCTGAATATCAGGCATATACGGGATTTAGGGTAATGATCGTTTTTGATGCCCATATGGTAAAAGGAATTGAGAAAAAACAAAAAAATTACCGTGTAGAGGTAATTTTTACGCGCGAAAATGAAACAGCGGATGAAAGAATTGAAAAGCTGGCTATTTCATTAAGCAACATAAAAACACAGGTTCATGTAGCAACTTCAGATTTCACTGAACAATGGGCTATATTTGGACAGGGAGCATTGAGGAAATCTGCCAGGGAACTTTTAAATGAAATGAATTCAATTGAAAATAGAATACAACATAAAGTGAAGAAAATTGAGCAAAAGAGGCCTGCATCAAAAATCGCCATTCCGGAGGATGTAATG
>Ga0180215_1002901_pt1 | contig 16680 bp, 13 predicted proteins | sample eDN3rd37CBELigBY_FD_128871 | JGI IMG/M metagenome (GOLD analysis project Ga0180215, IMG submission 128871) | Enriched backyard soil microbial communities from Emeryville, California, USA - eDNA 3rd pass 37_C BE-Lig BY (version 2) (version 2) | ecosystem: Environmental > Terrestrial > Soil >...
CGACGGTCGTGGCGCTCCCGCTCGTCCCCCGCGAGCACCTCCGCGGCGTGCTGCTCGTCGCCACCGCCGGCGAGGCGGCCGCCGACGACCGCCGCGCCATGCGCGCGCTCGCCACCCAGGTCTCGCTCGCGCTGGGCAGCGCGGAGCTCACCGAGGAGGTGCACGCCCGCCGCAGCGAGGCGCGCTTCGGCTCGCTCATCCGCCACTCCTCCGACCTCATCACCGTGCTGGGCGCCGACGGCACGATCGCCTACCAGAGCCCCTCGTCGCTCGCCGTGCTCGGCCTGGACCCCGACGAGCTCACCGGCACGCGCTTCGAGCGGCTGCTCGCGCCCGGCGAGAGCTCGCGCCTCGTGCAGATCCTCGGCGACGGCTCGGCCCGCGAGCCGGGCCAGACCGAGGTGCTGCAGGCGTCGCTGCGCCACCGCGACGGCACCGTCCGCCAGTTCGAGATCCAGTACACGAACCTGCTCGACGACGAGCACGTGTGCGGCATCGTGCTCAACGCGCGCGACATCTCCGAGCGCCGCCAGTTCGAGGAGCAGCTCGCCCACCAGGCGTTCCACGACCCCGTCACCGGGCTCGCGAACCGCGCGCTGTTCGCCGAGCGCGTCCGGCACGCCTCGGCGCGCGCGCTGCGCGACGGCGGCGGCGTCGGCGTGGTCTTCCTCGACCTCGACGACTTCAAGACGGTCAACGACTCGCTCGGCCACGCGGCCGGCGACGAGGTGCTCACGGAGTTCGCCAAGCGCCTGGAGACGGTCGTCCGGGCGAGCGACACCGCGGCGCGCTTCGGCGGCGACGAGTTCGCGATCCTGCTGGAGAGCGTCCGCGCCATCGACGACGCGATCGGGACCGTCGACCGCGTCCTGGACGCGATGGCGGTGCCGCTGCGCGTCGGCCACAAGGAGCTCGTGCTGCGGGCGAGCATCGGCGTGTCGATCGCCGAGCCCGGGACCGTCGTGGAGCCCGAGGAGCTCATCCGCAACGCCGACGCGGCGATGTACAACGCCAAGCGCGACGGCAAGGGCGGCTACCGGCTGTTCGAGCCGGAGATGCACGAGAGCGTGCTCGCGCGCCTGGAGCTGCGCGCGGACCTGCAGCGCGCGCTCGTCAACGACGAGTTCGAGCTGCACTACCAGCCCGTCGTGCGCCTCGGGGACGGCGGCGTCTCCGGCGTCGAGGCGCTCGTGCGCTGGCGCCATCCCGAGCGCGGCCTCGTCGCGCCCGGCGACTTCATCCCGTTCGCGGAGGAGACCGGCCTCATCGTGCCGATCGGCCGCTGGGTGCTGCGCGAGGGCTGCCGCACGGCCCGGGCGCTGCAGCGCGTGCGCCCGGACATGGCGCCGCTCACGATGGCGATCAACCTCTCCGCGAAGCAGCTGCAGCACTCCGACGTCGTCGCCGACGTCCACGACGCGCTCGCGGAGTCCGGGCTGGACCCGTCGCACCTCACCCTGGAGATCACCGAGTCGGTCCTCATGGAGGACGCCGAGCTCGCGGTGCGGCGCCTGGAGGAGCTCAAGGCGCTCGGCGTGCGGCTGGCCCTCGACGACTTCGGCACCGGCTACTCCTCGCTCAGCCACCTGTCGAGCTTCCCGGTGGACGTCCTGAAGATGGACCGCTCGTTCCTGCGCGAGGACGTCTCGGTGAAGACGTCGGAGCTCGCGAACGCCGTCGTGGCGCTCGGCGACTCGCTCAACCTCGACGTCGTCGCCGAGGGGATCGAGCTGCCCGAGCAGTGGGCCGCGCTGCGCGAGCTCGGCTGTGCGCTGGGGCAGGGCTACTTCTTCGCGCGGCCGATGACCGTCGACGCGACGGCGGACTTCCTGCGGGCCGACCTGGCCGGCACGGCGGCCGACGCGGATGCTGCATAGCTCCTACGAGGGCGCAGACCGCCCCGGCGGCCTGAGCCGCGTGCGGCTGTTCTCGCCGCTGCGCCACCGCGACTTCCGGCTGCTGTGGGGCGGGATGTGCATCTCGCTCATCGGCGACGGCGTCTTCATGGTCGCGATGGCGTGGCAGGTCTACGCGCTGTCCAACGCGCCCACGGCGCTGTCGATGGTCGGCATCGCGATGACGGTCCCCACGATCGTCTTCCTGCTCGTCGGCGGGGTGCTCTCGGACCGGCTCGACCGCCGGCGGCTCATGCTCTGCGCCGACCTCGCGCGCGGCGCGGCGGTGGGCGTCCTGGCGCTCCTGTCGCTGACGGGGACGCTCGAGCTGTGGCACATGATCGTGCTCGTCGCGCTCTACGGCGCGGGCGGCGCGTTCTTCGGCCCGGCGTTCGACGCGATCACGCCCGAGGTCCTGCCGGCGGACGAGCTCGCGCAGGCCAACGCCCTCGATCACCTCATCCGCCCGATCGCGCTGCGGCTCGTCGGCCCCGCGCTGGGCGGCGTGCTCATCGACCTCGTCGGCATGGGCGCCGCGTTCACGCTCGACGCCCTGTCGTTCGCGCTGTCGGCCGCCGCGGTGCTGCTCATGGCCAGGCGCCCGAAGTACGTGAGCGGGACCGGCTCGTTCATGGGCGACCTCGGCACCGGCATGCGCTACATCCGCCGGCACACATGGCTGTGGGCGACGTTCGCCGCGGCCGCGCTGACCTACCTGCTGTTCATGGGCCCCGCCGAGGTGCTCCTGCCGTTCGTGGTCAAGAACGACCTCGGCGGCTCGGCGTCGGACCTCGGCGTCGTGTTCGCCGCGGGCGGCATCGGATCCGTCGGCATCGCGGTGGTCATGGGCCAGCGCGGGATGCCCCGGCGCGACATCACGTTCATGTACGTGACGTGGACGCTCGCGACGGTGGCGGTCGCCGGCTACGGCCTGGCGTCGGCGGTGTGGCAGCTCATGCTCGCCAGCCTGCTGTTCAACGGGCTGGAGACGGCGGGGACGATCGTGTGGGCGACGGCGAAGCAGCGCCACGTCCCGACCGCGCTGCTCGGCCGGGTGTCGAGCCTCGACTGGCTCATCTCGATCGGCCTGCTGCCGGTGTCCTTCGCGCTCACCGGCCCGGTGAGCGACGCGATCGGCGTGCGCGCCACGCTCGTCGGCGCGGGCGTGCTCGGCGGGGTCATCACGTTCGCGGCGCTGCTGCTGCCCGGCATGCGGGCGAAGGAGGGCGCGCCGCCGCGCGAGTACGAGCTCGTGGCGACGGTCCGTCCCGTCACCGCGTGAAGGCGTCGTGGCGCGCGCCCGGCCGGGCGGCGCCGCCGCCGGCCACGTGCAGCACCCCGCGCACCACGGCCGCGCCCGCGCCGCGGCGCGCGACGGGCAGCGGCGCGACCGCCGTCCAGAGGTCCGTGCGGCGGTCGTAGGTCTCCGTGCGCGGCGTCAGGCCGGCGCGTCCCACGCCGCCCGCGACGACGGCGTGGCCGTCGAGCACCGCGTAGGCCGCCGAGCTGCGCGCGGTGGGCAGCGGCGCGGCGGCGAACCAGTCGTCCTCCCAGGGGTTGAAGACGTCGTGGCGGTTGGACGGCTCGCGCCCTTCGCGGCCGCCGATGACGTGGACGACGTTCCGCAGGGCGACGACCGCGGGACGGCTGCGGGCGGCGGGCGCCGGCGGGCCCGCGCTCCAGCCGCCGGCCGGGTCGCCGGTCCGCAGCGTCCACACCCGGCCGCCGGAGACGGCGACGAGCAGGTCCTCCACGACGGCGAGCCCCGGTGCCGGCGCGGAGGCGGGCAGCGGCGGCAGCGGCTCCCACGCGTCCGCGTCGGGGTCGTAGGCGTGGGCGGCGGCGACCGCGCGGCGCGTCTCGTCGATCCCCCCGGCGACGTAGATGCGCCCCTGGCCGGTCGCCGCGCCCGCCCCGCGCATCGCGCGCGGGAGGCTCGGGAGGGCCCGCCACGCGTCCGCGCGCGGGTCGTAGACATGGTGGGCGTCGGCGGCGGGCGCCTCGGGCGTGGCGCCGCCCAGGACGTGGACGTGGCCGCCCAGCGAGACGACGGCCGCGTCGACGCGGCCGCGCGGCAGGCGCGCCCGCTCGCGCCAGCGGCCGAGCGCGAACGCCTGTGGGGCGGTGGCGGTGACGCGCACCGCGGTCCCCTCGCTGCCCCCGCAGCCGGCTGCCCATGCGGCCGCGCCGAGGGCCGCGGCGCCGCGCAGGAGGGTGCGGCGGTCGATGCCGCCGGCGGAGGTGGGTGCAGGCTGATCGCCCATGACCGGTCGCGCCAGACTGCCGCGCCTCCGGCGCATCGCGCAACGGGCGATCCGTCCACCGGGTCCAGGCGCGGATACGCTCGGATCCGGACTGTAGGGTTCCGCTCTGCGATGGGGACGCGCGACTCCGAGACCGATCGGCTGTTGCAGGCCGAGGCCGAGCGCGAGCGCCGAGAGGAGCGCGCCGCCGAGCAGGCCGAGGAGCCCGCCGAGCAGCGCGCCGCCGAGCGCCGGGCCGACAAGGCCGCGTACCTCAAGGAGAAGCTGCGCGAGCGCAAGGAGTCCGAAGGGTGAGCACGGAGGCAATCGAGCGCCTGGCCGAGCTGACGGTGCGCTTCGGCGCGAACGTCCAGCGCGGGCAGATCGTCGCCATCGGGACCGAGCCCGGCAAGGAGGAGCTGACGCGCGCCCTCGCGGTGCAGGCCTACCGGGCGGGCGCGCGCTTCGTCGACGTCGCCTGCTTCGACCTGCACGTCAAGCGCGCGCGGATCCTCCACGCCGACGAGGACACGCTCGACTACGTGCCGCCGTGGTACGGCGAGCGGCTGCTGGCGCTCGGGGAGCACCGCGCCGCGCGCATCGGGCTGACCGGCCCGGTCGCGCCCGGCCTGCTCGACGACCTCGACCCCGCGCGGGCCGGCCGCGACCAGCTGCCGTTCCTCAAGGAGGCCGCCAAGGTCGTCAACGACCGCACGACGAACTGGACCGCCGTCCCCTGCCCGACGCAGCCGTGGGCCGGGCTCGTGCACCCGGACCTCGAGCCGAGCGCCGCGCTCGAGCGGCTCTGGGAGGAGATCCTGCATGTCATGCGGCTCGACGAGGACGACCCCGTCGCCCGCTGGCAGGAGCGCGCCGACACGCTCGTCGGCGCCGCCGAGCGGCTCACCGAGCGGCGCTTCGACGCGCTGCGCTTCACCGGCCCGGGGACGGACCTGCGCGTCGGGCTGCTGCCCACGTCGACCTGGATGGCCGCGCGCTTCTCGACGGTCGACGGCATCGCGCACATGCCGAACCTCCCGACCGAGGAGGTCTTCACCGCGCCCGACCCGCAGCGCGTCGACGGCACCGTGACGTCGACGAAGCCGCTCGTCGTGGGCGGCACGATCGTGCGCGGGCTGCGGGTGCGCTTCGAGGGCGGCCGCGCGGTGGAGATCGACGCCGAGGAGAACGCCGGCGTCCTGCAGCGCTACGCCGAGCGCGACGAGGGCGCCTCGCGGCTCGGCGAGGTGGCGCTCGTGGACGGCGAGGGCCGGATCGGCCCGCTCGGCACGGTCTTCTACGACACGCTGCTCGACGAGAACGCGGCGTCGCACATCGCGCTGGGCTCCGCCTACGCGTTCACGGTCGGCGAGGAGGACCGCGGCCGCATCAACGAGTCCGCGGTCCACATCGACTTCATGATCGGCGGCCCCGGCGTCGACGTGGAGGGCCTGACGGCAGACGGCACGGCGGTCCCCGTGCTCGTCGACGGCGCCTGGCGCATCTGAGGCGGCGCCGGTTGCACTAGCCTGCGCCGGGACCCGGAGAGGTGCCGGAGCGGCTGAACGGGCGCGACTGGAAATCGCGTGACGGGGGTCAACCTCGTCCGAGGGTTCGAATCCCTCCCTCTCCGCTGGGACGGTGGCGCGGCGGTCAGGCGCCGGCCACCACCTCGACCCGCGCGTCGGAGAACGTCGGCGCGTGGCCGAGGTCCGCGAAGCGGTTCGGGGTCACGGCGTTCACCGTCGCCCCGTCCGGGCTCGAGTCGCGCCAGTAGCCCATCGGGCACACGACGACGCCCGGCGCCACGTCCTCGCTGACCTGCGCCTGCGCCGCGAGCTCGCCCTGGGCGCTGACCACGCGCACCGTCTGCCCGTCGGTGATGCCGCGCGCCGCCGCGTCGTCGGGGTGGAGGATCACCTGCTGACGCGCGCGCATGAGCCGCAGCTGGCGGTCGGCGTTGCCGTACGTCGAGTTGAGGAATCCGTGCGCCTTCGGCGACAGCAGCGACAGGGGGAAGCGCTCGTCGGGCGCCTCCGCGGGCGGCGACCACGCGGGCAGCGGGTCGACCGGCGTGCCCGGCTGCCGCTCGTCGAGGCCCTCCCGGAACATCGGGATGACGAAGTCGCCGGCCTGCTCGGCGATCGAGGAGCGCAGCTCGACCTTCCCGGACGGCGTCGGGAAGTTGCCGTCGGCGTGCGGGGCGTGCGCGTCGGGCGGCGGGATGCGCAGCTTGGCCCAGCCCGTCTCGCGCAGGGAGTCGAACGTGATGTCCTCCAGGTGCGGGTGCGACCAGTCGAAGGCGACCTCGCGTAGCAGCTGCTCGTCGCTCATGGAGAACTGCTCGTCCTCGAAGCCCATCCGCCGCGCGAGGCGGGCGAACATCTCCCGGTTGCTGACCGCCTCGCCGCGCGGCTCCACGGCCGGCAGGTTGAGCGTGATGTACGTCTGGCCCCACGAGAACATGAGGTCGAGCTGCTCGGCCTGCGTGGTGTTGGGCAGCACGATGTCCGCGTAGCGCGCCGTGTCGGTCACGAACTGCTCGCCGACGACCGTGAAGAGGTCCTCGCGCGCCAGGCCGGCGAGCGTCTTGGCCTGGTCGGGCACGACGACCGCCGGGTTGGCGTTGTAGACGAACAGCGCCTTGATCGGCGGGTCCAGCTCGAGCTCGCCGGTCAGCGCCGCGCCGAGCTTCCACTGGCTGAGCACGCGCGTGCCGGGCCGGATCCAGTCGGGGCGGTGCAGGCCCGGGACGTTGAGCGGGAACGCGTAGGGCGTCGCCTGCAGGATGCCGCCGCCCACGTGGCGCCAGGCGCCCGTCAGCGCCGGCAGCGAGGTGATCGCGCGCACGGCCTGCCCGCCGCTGGCGTGGCGTTCGATCGCGACGCCCAGCCGGATCGCCGCGGGCTGCGCGGTCGCGTACTCGCGGGCCAGCCCCTCGATCTGGGCTGCGGGCACGCCCGTGATCTCCGCGACGCGCTCGGGCGGGTACTCCGCCAGCCGCTCGCGGAGGTCGTCGAACCCGACCGTGTGGCGCGCGACGTAGTCCTCGTCGACCAGGCCGTCGCGCACGATGACGTGCGCCATGCCGAGCGCGAGCGCGCCGTCGGTGCCCGGCCTGATCGCGACGTGCACGTCGGCGCGCTTGGCGGTGCGCGAGCGCACCGGGTCGATCACGACGACCTTCGCCCCGCGCCGCTGCGCCTCAGCGATGAACTTCCACATGTGGATGTTCGTGCTCACCACGTTGCAGGCCCAGATGAGCACGAACCTGGAGTGGACGAAGCTCTCGGGGTCGATCCCGATCGTCGGCCCGACGGTCATGAGGTAGCCCGTCGACGCGCCGGAGGCGCAGAACGTCCGCTCGCTCACCGTCGCGCCGAGGCGGTGGAAGAACGGGTCGCCGACCGCGAGGCCGTTCACCGCGCCCAGCGAGCCGAGGTAGCTGTAGGGCAGGATCGCCTCCGGGCCGTGCTCGGCGGCGATCTGCTCGAAGCGCCCCGCGATCTCGTCCAGCGCGTCGTCCCACGTGATGCGCTCGAAGCGCCCGTCGCCCTTCGGCCCGACCCTGCGCATCGGGTGCAGGATCCGGTCGGGGCTGTTCACGCGCCGCTCGTAGTCGTGGACCTTCGGGCACAGCGCTCCGGCGGTGAACGGGTGGTCGGGGTCGCCCGTGACGCCGGTGACGACGCCGTCCTCGACGCTGACGAGCAGCGCGCACGTGTCGGGGCAATCGTGGGGGCACGCACCGCGGACGACGCGCGTGCCGGTGGCCGCAGCGGACATTGCGTGACAGTAGTGACGAGGCGCCGCGTCGCGCAAACGCGCGGCGGCGCTCGGCCGCCTCGCGCCTACAGATCCCCGCCCTCGGCCGCCAGCCGGTCGATCTCCCGCGCCAGCAGCGCCAGACGAGCCTCCTTGACGAGCGGGATCTCCCGCCGCCGGCGGCGCACGTTGAGCAGGTCGAGCTCGACGGTGATGACCGCCGGCTCGTCGAGCGGCGCCTCGCAGACGATGTTCCCCCACGGGTCGACGACCTGCGAGCCGCCCCAGAAGCCGAGGCCCTCCTCGGTCCCGACGCGGTTCACGAAGATCACGTAGCTCTCGAGCATGCGCGCGTGGAACCGGTTGATGTCGCGCCACTCGCGCGGCATGTCGATGTCGCCCGGGAAGCGGGTGCGCGAGCTGTTGGCCGGGACGAGCAGGACCCGCGCGCCGTCCTGCACCGCCAGGAACGGCAGCGTGGGCTGCCAGAGGTCGTAGCAGATGAGGATCGCCATCGGCCCGAACGGCGTGTCGAAGGCGCGCATCGCCTGTCCCGGGCTGAAGTGCTTTCGCTCCTCGAACTCCCCGTACGTGGGCAGGTACAGCTTGCGGTGCACGTGGCGCAGCGTCCCGCCCTCGAAGTACCCCGCGCTGTTGTAGGTGTGCAGTCGGCCCGCCTCCGAGAAGCCGACGACGACCGCGGTCTGTCCGGCCTCGGCCAGCAACGCCACGAGCTCGGCGTCCTCCTGCTGCAGCGACACGTCCTCCGCGACGCGGCCGACCGAGTAGCCCGTGAGGCTCAGCTCCGGGAACACCACCAGGTCGGCGCGCTCCTCGCGCGCCTGGGCCAGCACCCGGGCGGTCCGGCGCAGGTTGGACTCCACGTCACCCAGCGTGCAGTCCACCTGCGCCAGCGTGACCCGCAGGGGCTTCTCCACGTCAGTCGATGAAGCCCTGGTCCTTCAGCCACTCCTCCGCGACCTCGTCCTCCGTCAGCCCCTCCACGTCGACCTGGGCGTTGAGGGTCTGCAGCGTCGCGTCGTCCAGCTTGGCCGCGATGGGCTTGAAGACCTCCTCGATCTGCGGGTACTTCTGCAGGACGTCGTCGCGGACGGTCAGCGACGGGTTGTACTTCGGGAAGAACGACTTGTCGTCCTCGATGATCTTCAGGTCGTTGGCCTTGATGCGGCCGTCGGTGATGAAGACCTCGCCGAAGTTGCACTTGCCGCCGCCGTCGGCGCCCTTGTCGGTCTCGGTGTAGATCAGGCCCTCGTCGATCTTCGTGACCTTCGTGAACTCGAAGTCGTAGGTCTTCTGCACTCCGGGCAGGCCGTCGTCGCGCGAGGTGAACTCCTCGCCCACGCAGACCGAGGCGTCGTTCGGGCGCTGCTCGACGAGCGTCTTGAAGTCGGACATCTTCTTCACGCCGAGCTTCTCGTACGACTCGCTCTTGACGGCGAAGGCGTAGGTGTTGTTCGCGGGGGCGGGTTCGAGCCAGCGGATCTTGTTCTCCTGCAGGTCGCGCTCGGCCACCGCCTGGTACTGCTCGGCGGAGTCCGGGATCGGCTCCGTCTCCTTCAGGTGCGTGATCCACCCGGTGCCCGTGTACTCCCAGTACATGTCGATGTCGCCCGAGAGCAGCGCCTTGCGCGCGGCGACGCTGCCGGCCAGGCCGGTCTGGTCGTCGACGTCGGCGCCGGCGTTCTCCAGCGCGAGCACGGTGATCTGGCCGAGGATCTTCTGCTCGGTGAACTCCTTGGAGCCGACGGTGAGCGATGCGCCCTCCAGGGCGCCACCGCCGCCGTCTCCGCCGCCACCGCCTCCACCGTCGTCGTCCGACCCGCAGGCGACGGACCCCACCGCCAGCGCGAGGACGGCGAGGGCGGTGCAGAGAACTCGTGCTCGGCCGGGCTCAGCGGTTCGCATCGCGCAGCCTCCTTCCTTCGTTGACGACTGGCCCATCACAGGCCCTTCGGGCGCAGCAGGTCCTCGGCGACGCTCGCGATCCAGTCGATCGTGAGTGCGAGCAGCGCGGTGAGCGCGGCGCCGACGAAGATGACGTTGTCTCGGCCGAGGCGCAGGCCGTTGTTGATGAGGTCGCCGAAGCCGCCCGCCCCCGTGAACGTGGCCAGCGTGGCGGTGCCGACGTTGATGATGAGCGCCGTGCGGATGCCGGCGAGGATCACGGGGACCGCGAGGGGGAGCTCGATGCGGCGCAGGACGGCGCCCTTGGTCATGCCCATGCCGCGCCCCGCCTCGATGAGCGAGCGGTCGACCTGCTGCAGCCCCACGATGGTGTTGCGCAGCACCGGCAGGACCGAGTACGCCACCAGCGCGATCACCGCATAGGTGAAGCCGATCCCCAGCGTGACGCCAAGCAGGACCAGCAGGCCGATCGAGGGGATCGCCTGGCCGATGTTCGTGAGCGCCATCACCGCGGGCGCCAGGCGCTGGGTTCCCGGCCGCGTGAGCAGGATCCCCAGCGAGACGGCGATCGTCACGACGAGGACGGTCGACAGCCCGGCGAGCTTGATGTGCTCCCAGAGCTTGGTGGAGATGAAGTCGGCGTTCAGCGTGCGCTGCTCGATGGAGTCGAGCTCCAGCGAGCTCACCCACACGTACAGCGCGAGGCCCACCAGGCCCAGGAGGATCGGCGTCAGGACGTAGCGCAGCCCGCGCACGACCCCACCGCGGCCGACGCCGGCCCGGGCCTGCGGCACGTCGACGGCGGTCGGGGTGGGGGCGCCGGGGACGGCCATGTCAGAGCGCCAGGTCCTCCGCCGGGACGGAGCCCGGCTCGTCCTTGCGCATCCGCTCGACGGCGGCCCGGCGGACCTCGTCGACGCGCCGCATGATCGTGTCCAGCTCCACCACGCCCTGGTAGGCGCCGCCGCGGTCCGTGACGATCACGGTCCCGGTGTACGACGTGATCATGAGGTCGAGCGCGTCGTGCAGGGTCGCGTTCGGCTCGACGATCGCGGGCTCGGCCGGCAGGCCGACGTCGTCGAGCGAGCCGGGGCTCTCGATGTCGCGCAGCGTGAGCCACTTGACCGGGCGCCGGCGCTCGTCGAGCACGAGCAGGGAGGCCTTGTCGGACTCCGCGAGCTGCCGGCGCAGCGCCCCGCGATCGAGCGGGGCCTGCGCGACCGGCCACTCGGCGAGGTCGACGTCGCTCACCCGGACGAGCGTCAGGCCCTTCAGCGACGCGCCGTGCCCGATGAACTGCTCGACGAACTCGTTGGCCGGGGTGGTGAGGATCCGCTCCGGCGTGTCGTACTGGGCGATCTTCGACCCCTGCTGGAGGATCGCGATCCGGTCGCCCATCTTGATGGCCTCGTCGATGTCGTGCGTGACGAAGACGATCGTCTTGCGGAGGTCGGCCTGCAGGCGCAGGAACTCGTTCTGCAGGCGGTCGCGCGTGATGGGGTCGATCGCGCCGAACGGCTCGTCCATGAGCAGGATCGGGGGGTCGGCAGCCATCGCGCGGGCCACGCCCACGCGCTGGCGCTGGCCGCCGGACAGCTCCTTCGGGTAGCGGCCGCGGTACGTGCCGGGGTCCATTCCCACCGTCTCCAGCAGCTCGTCCACACGCGCCCTCACGCGCCGCCGGTCCCAGCCCAGCATCCGCGGGACGACCGCGATGTTGTCCGCGATCGTCATGTGGGGGAACAGGCCGATCTGCTGGATGACGTAGCCGATGCGCCGCCGCAGCGCGTCGGGGTTGACCGTCGTGACGTCCTCGCCCTGCAGGAAGACCCTGCCCTCGGTCGGCTCGATGAGGCGGTTGATCAGCCGCATCGTCGTCGACTTGCCGCAGCCGGAGGGCCCGACGAGGATGATGATCTCGCCCTCCGGGATGTCCATCGAGAGGTGGTCGACGGCCGGCGTCTGCTGACCGGGGAAGACCTTCGTCAGGCCCTCGAGGCGGATCATCGGCTGCGGTGCGTCAGTCACGGATGCCTCGCGAGGTCGTGAATCTGCCGACGAGGAGGAAGACCGCGTCGAAGAGCAGGGCGAGCACGACCACGCCGAGCGTGCCGCCGAGGACGAGGTTGATCGCCGCGGGGCTCCCGACCCGCGCCAGGCCGTCGAAGATGTCCGAGCCCAGGCCCGGCCCGTTGACCGCCGCCGCGATCGCCGCGATCCCGATGAGCATCACGGCCGACACGCGGATGCCGGTGAGGATGACCGGCCACGCCAGGGGCAGCTCGATGCGCAGCAGGCGCTGGCGGCCGTTCATGCCCATCCCGCGCGCGGACTCGATCACCGCCGGGTCGACGCTGCGCAGGCCGGTGATCGTGTTGCGGACGATCGGCAGCAGCGCGTACATCACGAGCGCCACGACGGTCGGCTCGTAGCCGAGGCCGAGCGGCGTGATGAGCAGCGCCAGCAGCGCGAACGACGGGATGGTGAGGAAGATCCCCGCGACGGCGAGGACCGCGTTGGCCGCGTGCTCGCGGCGGTAGGTGAGGATGCCCAGCGAGACGCTGATCACCGTCGCGATGGCCAGCGCCACGATGACGACCTGGGCGTGCTCGATCGTCAGGTCGAGCAGGTGATCCCACCGTCGCTCCACGTATGAGACGAACCTGCTCACCTGCTTCCCCCACCGGTCTTCGGAACTGTCGGACGACCACTACCCCGTTGACCATGCGCGCCACACGGGGCGGCGTCGCGATTGCTCAGAGGTTCTTGGCGTAGTCGGCGTTCTGCTTGAGCGTCGCCTCCGAGCCCAGGTAGGCGTGCTTGGACATGTCCGCCGAGTACCGGCTGGCCGGCGGCGTGCGGCCGAGCGCCTCGGCCATGCTGCGGATGTGGTGGGGCGCGGCGCCGCAGCAGAGGCCGAGATAGCGCACGCCGAGCGCGTCCGCGGCCCGCGCGAAGTCCGCGACCTCGTAGCGGTTGCAGATGAAGGGGTCGAGCGCCGTCGGGAACGGCCTGCCGCCCGGGATCCGGTCGTAGTCGGGGTCGCGCAGCGACTGGAAGCTCGGCTGCTCCTCGGTCGTGCGATAGGGCACGGGGAGGGCCGCGACCTGCCCGTCGACGGCCGCGCGGATCTCCTCGACCATCGGCAGCATCGTCCGCGGGCCGCGGATGCAGTTGAGGCCGACGACGTCCGCGCCGGCGTCCTCCAGGCGCTTGCACGCGTCCGCAGGCGAACAGCCCTCGCGCGTGACGGGGAGCTGATGCATCGCCAGGGTGACCACGGCGGGGAGGCCCGTGGCCCGGATGACGTCGGTGGCGATCAGCGCCTCCTCGGCGTACGCGTAGGTCTCGCCGACGATGAAGTCGACGCCGGCGTCCACCGCCCAGCCGACCTGCTCCTCGAAGATCCGCCGCACCGTCCGGCGGGCCTCGTCGTCAGGCGCGAAGACGTTGGTGTTGCAGATGTTCCCGGCCAGCAGCGCGCCGGTCTCGGACGCGACGTCGCGGGCGATCTCGAGCGCCTGGCGGTTCATCGTCTCCAGCAGGCCCTCCTTGCCGATGAGCCGGAGCTTCTCACGGTGCGCGTAGTAGGTGAACGCGACCACGACGTCCGACCCGGCGTGCACGAACTCGCGGTGCAGCCCTGCGACGAGGTCGGGATGCTCGACGACGACCTCGGGGACGAAGGCGCCCGCCTGCAGGTAGCCCCGCCGCTCGAACTCGAAGAGGTAGCCCTCCGCGCAGATCACCGGCCCGTGCTCCAGGCGCTCCATGAGGCCGGGCTTGCGTGTCTCGTCCATGGGTGCTCCTCTCGACGGCGGGTTCACCTGGCCTACCCGCGCGCCTCCCGCTCGATCGCCTCCAGCTGTGAGCGCATGACAACACCCACACCGGTCGACACCGCCGTCCAGTAGCGCAGGAACGCGCGGCGGGCGTCGTCGTCGGTGGCGAGCGTGCGGGCCTCGTAGGAGAGCAGCGTGCGCGCTGCGCCGTACGGGCGCAGGGAGAAGTTGCAGGCGATCTTCGCGAAGCCCGGGCGGTCGAAGCCGGCGAACTCGGACGCGTCGATCTCCTCCCAGGACGTCTCCCCGCCCCAGAAGCGCCCGACGACGCCGAAGACGACCTCGTGCGGCGGGCGCTCCCCGAGGCGGACCCACTCGCCGTGCTCGGTCAGGTCCTTCAGGCGCAGCGACGCGGGGGCCTCGGGCTCGGAGTACTGGCGCCCGCGCGCCATGGCCACGAGCCGCTCCGCCGATGTGCGCGCGGCGAACAGCATCCGCAGCGCCGTGCTCTCGCGCCAGGTCCGCAGGAAGTCCGTGCGAAGCACGGCGTCGTAGACGGGGGCGAGCCCCCCGTCGATCACCCGGTGCTCGACGCGCGTGGCGTCGAAGCGGGGCAGGACCTCGTCCAGCAGCATCGCGTCGGTCATGGCGGGATCCTCGCCGTCAGCGCGCGAACGCGCGACCGCATGTGCGGATGAGCCGCGCGGCGCGGCCGCCTCCAGCGCCTCACCGCACCGGGGGGAGGCGCGCCTCGAGCCAGCGGTCGAGCGTCGCCGCGAACGTCGCGCTGAGGTGGTACGTGTCGCGCAGGACGAGGACGTCGCCGATGACCGCGGGGCACAGCCGGCGCCCGTCCGTGCGCGGGCAGAGCACGTCGATCGGGTCGATGACCCGCACCCGGCTGCGCGCCTTGCGCGCGCCGCGCACGTCGAATGCGAACGCGTGGTTGCGCTTCGGCGCGAACGCGCAGCGGCGCAGGGCGTCGGGATGCTCGGAGACGCACTCGGCGACCTCGAACGGCGCGCGCGCCTGGTCGCGCAGCACGGCGACCCGGGCGCCCGCGCGGGTCAGCCTGCGGAACGTCCGCGCGTAGCCGGCCTCCAGGAGCGGCTGGCTCGCCGTGCGCGACAGGCGCGTGCCGTTGACCTTCACGCGGAAGCGCTTGTCCGTCGAGCTGCTCACCACGACGAGGTCGGGCCGCTCGCGGCGCAGGATCCGCCGCATCGTGTTCGCCCGCCACGCGTTGCACGTGGGCTGGTAGTCGACGTCGCCCACGGGGCAGCTCGCGCGCATGAGCCCGACGAGTCGCCAGCCGCGCCGCTCGGCGATCCGGCGCAGGGCCGGCGCGTACTGCAGCGCGTGCGAGTCGCCGAACAGCACGACGGTCGTGTCGCTCTCGCGGTCCCCGTAGACGCACCGCGGCGACTCGCGGTTCTTGCCCTTGACGAGGCAGCCGTCGTCGAACAGCAGCCCGCGGTCGTCGCGGGCGTCCGCCGGCGTCGGGCGGATCGCGCGGACCTGCTCCTGCAGCACCGTCCGCGCCGCCTTCGCGCCGGGGACCTGGTCGGCGGGCGCCGCCTCCAGCCCGGGGCGAGCGGCGACGACGAGCAGCGCGAGCGCGACGGCGGCGGCGGTGCAGCCCGACCCGAGCGCGATCGCGCGGCGCGGACGCGCGGCGAGCGTGCGCGAGCGCCGGAAGCGCTCCTCGATGAGGTGGTGGGTCACGACGGTGGGGATCCCGGCGGCGAGCGTGGCGAGCACGCGGTCGCCGACCGTCAGCGGGCCCCACAGCTCGGCGGCGAACACGATCGCCGGCCAGTGCCACAGGTACCAGGCGTAGGAGATCTTCCCCAGCCACTGCAGCGGCGCGGCGGCGAGCAGGCGGACCGGCGCCGTCAGGACCGCCGACGTGCCGCCGACGATCACGGCGGCGGTGGCGAGCGTCGGCGCGACCGCGGCCCAGCCGGGGTACGGGATCGTCTGCGCGTACAGCGCCGTCGTCGCCAGCAGCACGGCGATCCCGCCGCCGGCGAGCGCACCCGCCACGGCGCGCGGCATGCGAAGGCCCGCGGGCAGCACGACGGCGAGCAGGCCGCCGAGGGCCAGCTCCCATCCCCGCGTGAGCGTGGAGAAGTACGCCTTGCCGGGATCGGCGCCGCTGAACCACACGCCGTAGGCGAGCGAGGCCCCCCCGAGCCCGCCGAGCACGGCGAGGAGGACGCCGCGCCGGCTCAGCCGCCACCGCGCCGCGAGCAGCGCCAGCCCGAGCAGGAGGATGGGCCAGGCGATGTAGAACTGCTCCTCGACGGACAGCGACCAGTAGTGCTGCACGGGGCTGATCGCGCCGTCCTCGAAGGCGAAGTAGTCGACCTGCTGCGCCATGAAGTTCCAGTTGGCGACGTAGACGGCCGCGGCGAGGACGTCGTCGGAGACCTGGTGCAGCCGCGGGGTCGAGAGGAGCGCCAGCGCGCCCAGCAGCGTCACGACGAGCACCGTCACGGCGAGCGGCAGCAGCCGCCGTGCGCGCCGCGCGTAGAAGTCGCGCAGCGACACCCGCCCGGTGCGCTCGATCTCGGTGAGGATGAGCCCGGTGATGAGAAAGCCCGACAGGACGTAGAAGACGTCGAGGCCGACGAACCCTCCGGCGAAGCGCGGGAGCTCTGCATGGCAGCCCAGGACGAGGATCAGCGCGACGCCGCGGATCCCTTGGATGTCACGGCGAAAGCCGCGTGCTGTCTGGGCCGCGGAGACTGGAGCGGCAGCGGGCACGCACCCACACAACTAGCGGACGCGCGCGACGATGCGGTGTCAGCCCACGCCGAGCGCCCGCAGCCACGCGGCGACGCGGCGAGCGTTGCCGGCGACGTCGGAGAGCAGCGTGCGGTGCCCGGCCCCGGGCACGCGCACGAGGTCGCAGCGGGCTCCCACCGCCGCCGCGGCGTCGCACGTGCGGCGCGCTCGGGCGAACGGGATCGCCGCATCGGCGTCGCCGTGCACCATGAGCAGCGGCGGGTCGGCGGGGTCGACCGCGGCCGGGTGGCCGTAGCCCGCGAGCGCCACGGCCGCCCG
>Ga0180215_1002902_pt1 | contig 16668 bp, 5 predicted proteins | sample eDN3rd37CBELigBY_FD_128871 | JGI IMG/M metagenome (GOLD analysis project Ga0180215, IMG submission 128871) | Enriched backyard soil microbial communities from Emeryville, California, USA - eDNA 3rd pass 37_C BE-Lig BY (version 2) (version 2) | ecosystem: Environmental > Terrestrial > Soil >...
ACGGGCGACTGGCGGTCACCCCACTCGGACTCGGCGAGCGGCGTCGGCTCCTCGTCGCCGTCGACGGGGGCGACGAACAGCTGCGTGCCGTCGTTGACGTCGTAGGCCACCCACTCGCCGTCGGGCGAGAACGAGAAGCGGCCGACCTGCTGCGGGAAGTCCCAGAACGGCGCCTGGCGGCCGTCGTCGTCGACGACCTCGCCATGGACGGGCTCGATCCCGGACAGGTAGGCGATCTCGCCCGGCCCGTACTGCGGCGGGCAGGTGACGCCGGCGTCGCCGTCGCGCACGTCGACCCAGGTCTCGTGCACGCGGCCCGCGCCCTGGGCGCGCGCGGCGAGCGACAGCATCTGCGCACCGGCCGGGACGGTCGCCACGGCGCCGAAGCAGCCGTCGCCCGCCGCGCCGTCGCCGTGCGCGCCGTCGTCGGCGAGCCGCACCGTGCGCTGCTCGCCGCCGGCGTCGGTGAACGTGGCCTGGACGGTCGCGCTGGTCAGCCGCTGCCGGCCGCGGCCGACGGCGGCCACGAGCGCCACGCGCCCTCCGGCGCGGTCGCCGACGGCGACGTCGACGTGCCACGGGTCGCCGTCGAGCGTGACCGCGACGCCGGCCACGCTCGGCCGCTCGGCCGTGCTGCGCAGGCGCACGACCCAGCGGCCCGGCTCGCTGTCGGACGCGCTGACCGTGCGGAACAGGCCGCGGTCCTCCGTGGCGGCCGTGCCGCCGTCGGGGCCGCGCAGCTCGGCGGCGACGTGCGGGCCCGCGAACACGTGGGCGCGCAGCGTGCCGACGACGTCGACGTCGACCGGCACGTCCACGTGCCCGCCGGCCGGGACGGTGACGTCCTGGCGGGCGAGGAACGTGCGCGAGCGGCCCGCGACGCGCTCGTCCGCGGCGGCGCGCGTTCGCTTGGCGGCGGCGCGGACGCCGCGGCCGTCCAGGCGCGGGCGCACGAACGATGAGAACACGGCGCCCGAGCCCGTCATCGACGTGTGCAGGAGGCCGTCGACCTCGGCGTCGTCGATCTCCCACAGCGCGCTCGAGAGCGGCACGACGGAGTCGCCCACCTCGGGCGAGGAGCAGGTGGTGAGGCTCGGGTCGCCGGCGAAGATCGAGAACGGCACGCCGCGGCGGTCGGTGACCAGGCGGTTGAAGTTCGCCATCGCGTCCGTGCGCAGCTCGACCGTCTGCCAGGTGGTGATCGTGTCCGCGCACGGCGAGCCCATGTTCGGCGTGCCGAGCTGGATCAGATGGCGCACCACCGGGCGCGCCGCGTCGGGCGCCCCGGGCATGTGGTCCTGGATGTACTTGCGCGAGATCAGCCCGCCCATCGAGTGGGCGACGAGGTCGACGTGCTCGGCGTCCTCCTGGTCGCGTACGCCCTGGACGTACTCGGCCAGGATGCGCGCGTTGCTCGCGATGGAGTACGGCCGCTCGGAGAGCGCGAACCAGTCGCCCGTGCGCATCCTGCCGGGCGCGCGCCCGTCGCCGACAGCGAACGCCTCCCAGTTCGGGTGCGCGCGCTCGGCGAAGCCGCCGTACTCCGACCACGTCGCCGCGTCGGCGAGCATGCCGTGGACGAGCACGAGCGGACGCGGACGGATGTCGAGCGCCGCGCGGTGCGTGTCGAAGACCGTGCGGCCGAGCTTGGCCTGCACGCGCACGACCCGCGACGGCAGCGGCGTGCCGGCGTCCCAGGCCAGCCCGTCCGTGTCCCACTCGAGCTGCACGTCCCGGCTCTGCCCGGGGTTCAGCGTGACGGTCTCGCCCGAGCCGGGCAGCTCGGCGTCGGCGTCCTGGTCGGCGAAGCGGACCTGGAAGATGTGCGGCTGATCGTCGTCGTTGCGGACGGTGGCGGTGATCCGCACGAGGTTGCCGTCCACGGTGCCGTCCGCGCCCGTGTCGACCCAGCGCGCCGACGGGACGTCGCGCTCCTGGAAGCGCACGTTCTCGATGCACACGCGGCACGGCCCGAGGTTGAGCATGAACCCGTGGCGCTCGCCGTCGATGACGCCGGTGCCGGTGACCTCGCCGCGGGCGTTGATGCCCTCGGCCTCGAGCAGCTCCCAGCCCGTGTCCTGGACGAGGTCGTTGAGGTCCTGCGGGCCCTCGCCCTCCCAGCGGACGGCGCGGCTGCGGCCGAGGCCGTCCTCGGCGGAGCCGACGATCGTCGAGCCGTTGACGGCGAGCGCGGACGAGTTCGGGCCGCCGAGCGTGCCGAGGTCGAACGGGACGCCGACGATCCACTGGACGGCGTGCGTGCCGCCCAGCGCGGCCGACCAGCCGACGACCGAGCCGGTGTCGGTGGCGTGCAGCGCGGCGGCGTTGCCGACGCCGTCAAGCGACGGCAGCCGCGTCAGCACGCCGTCCTTGTAGGTGAACGCGGCGTTGCCCGCGCACGCGTAGTCGACGAACCGCAGGCAGCCGACGACGGTGCCGTCGTCGGTGATCTTGGTCGCGATCGAGGGCGTCCGCTCGTCCTCGGGGATGCCCGCCAGTTCCTGGATGTCCTCCAGCGGCCCGCCCGGGCGCTTGATGAACGCGCGCGGCTCGTTGGCCGCGTTGTGCGCGAAGCCGACGACGGTGCCGCTCGCGTTGATCGAGAGCGCCTGGCTGCGGCGGCCGCCGAGCGTGCCGAGGTCGGTGGGCGTCGTGCCGTTCCAGAGCACGGCGCGCTCGTCGCCCGTGGCCGAGGGCGCCGAGAACCCGACGGTCTGGCCGGCGTCGTTGCCCTGGTAGGCGCCGCTGTGCCCGCCGGCATGGAGCGGCTCGAGCCGCTCCCAGCGCCCGCCGCGGTAGCGGGCGGCCTGGCGGTTGGCGTTGCCGGCCACGTAGGACTGGCCGGCGATCTCGCCCCGGGTCGTCGGGAAGATCGCGCGCGAGGCGCTGTCGCCGTCGAGCGCGCCGAGGTCGGAGATCTCGGCGTCGCGGCCGACCCAGAACGTGTGGCGGACGGTGTCGGTCTCGCCCGCCTCGTCGCGGATCTGAAGCGCCACGGTGCGGCGCCCCGGCGCGTCGAAGGTGTCGGTGGCGTCCGGCGACGGCGACCAGGGCGTCTCGTAGCGGCCGTCGCCGTCGAAGTCCCAGCGGTAGCCCGTGACCGGGTGCGAGCCCGGCGTGGAGTCGCGGGCGTCGAGCGCGACCGTGTCGCCGACGCCGGGCGTGCGCGGGGACCACGTGAACGAGGCGCGCGGCGCGATCTTCGTGGTGGCGAACACGCGCACGTCGCCGAGGCCGAGGTACGGGCCGGCCTGGTCGCGGGCGTGCAGCGTCACGCGCAGCTGGCGCACGCCGTCCAGCGGCGCGACGGGGCGCAGCTCGGCCGGGTCGTGCATGCCCTTGGCCGTGGGCCACAGCGTGCCGATTTCGTCCCACAGCAGGCCGCGGGCCCCCGAGGACTCGACCGTGATCTGCGCCGGCAGCGCCTCGGCGCCGAGCCCGCAGCCCGGGCGCGGGACGATCGCCACCGACGTCAGCCGCACCTCCTCGGGCAGCCAGATCGTCACCGAGCGCTGCGGCGCGGTGTCGACAGCCCAGCCCGTGAGCGCCTCGCCGTCGAACGCGGCGCGCGGGCCGCAGCCCTCGGCCGTGTGGTCGGGGCCGTCGGCCTCGAAGACCTGCGTGCCCCAGCCCAGGTGAGCCCAGTTCTTGCGCAGGGTGACGTCGGCGACGCCGCTGACGACGACATCGTCGCGCACGGCGGTCTCGTAGCCGTCGCGGGCGACCGTCAGGCCGGGGTACGTGCCCGCGGGGACGCCGGTGAGCGCGTACTCGCCGTGCTCGTCGGTCGTCGCGCGCAGGCCGGCGATCGCGCCGTCGGAGGTCTCGTGGCCGGCCAGCCGCACGCGCGCGCCCGGCAGCAGCTCGCCGCTGTCGCGGTCGCGCACGACGCCGCGCAGCGTGCCGGCGCCGCCGGCCGGCGGCAGCTCGAAGCTCTCGGCCGGGTCGATGTCGTTGCCGTCCTGGGTGGCGGCGTAGAAGCCCATCCCGCGCTGCGCGAACGCGGCCCAGATCGTCGCGCGCGAGCCGCCGCCGGTGGCGGTGTCGGCCAGCAGGATCGCGTTGCGCAGGTCGAGGAAGGTCGGTTCGGCGGGGACCATCCGCAGGCCCTCGGTCAGCAGCAGCCGGAAGCGCTGGGTGTCGGCGAGCGCGGTGCGCAGGTCCCACAGGGCCTGGGCGATCACCTCGCCGTCGGCGTGCTCCTCGGCGCCGTTCGGGTGCACGCGCCCGAGGTCGCCGTAGGTGTAGCCGCCCCGGCACGGCGCGGCGGTCGCGCCGACCGGGCAGTCGATGGGCTGCGTGCGGGCCTTGCCCTTCGGGTCCAGGAACGGCGCCATCCGCACCTCGCCCGGCACGGGCGTGTCCTCGACGAGCCCCTCGCCGGCGAGGTAGTCGAGCGCGTAGACGTCCGCGAGGCCCTCGTCGAGCGCCTTGCTCTGGCGCAGGTTGAGCGCGCCCCAGCCCTGCGCGTCGGTGACCGTCCGGGCCAGCAGGCCGTGCGCGTGCTCGTGGTGGACGATCGAGGCGTCGTCCGAGGCGTGGCCGGAGATGTAGCCCTGGCCCGTGTCCTTGAACAGGTACATCCGCATCTGCGGCGACTGCGGCGCGGGCGGCGTGTACATCGACGCGTTGTTGACCGGGATGCCGCCGTCGCGGCCGTCGGCGCCGACCAGCACGCGGGCGTCGATGCGACCGGACTCGAAGCCGGCGAAGCCGATCGGCGGCTTGGCCAGGTGGTCGGCGAAGCGATGGACGGACACGAACAGCTGCGTGCCGAAGTGGTCCTTGTTGACCTCGTAGGAGAACGCGCGCAGCGGGTCCCACGAGCAGCCGGCCGCGGGGCAGAACGGGCCGGGCCAGGCGAAGCGCGCGTGCTCGAAGGAGCCGTCGGGCTTGCGGGCGATCTGCTCGCCGGGGTCGAGCTCGCCGTCGCCGTCGAGGTCGGCGCTGACGGCCGCCTGCGTGCCGGCGCCGAGGTCGGGCTCGCGCAGCCACGCGTCGAGCTGGACGGGCTCCGGCGCGCCGCCGTGGCGCGCCCCCGGGTAGTGGCGGTAGGCGGTCCCGACCACGTCGCTGAGCCGGTCCGTGCGCCGCACGATCGCCTTCGTGCGCGCGTCGACGAGGATGTCCTCGGTCCCGCGGATCACGCGCCACGCAAGCCCGGCGGAGCTCAGCACGAGCGAGGCGCTGTCGCCGCGCACCGCCCGGATCGCCTCGGCGCGGGTGACCTTGGGCGTCGTGTCGGCCTGCGCGAGCCCGGGGCGCGCGCCGCCGGTCACGTGCAGCAGCCGGCCGTCCGCGGTCACCGCCGCGCGCAGGTCGCCGTCGATGTACGGCACGCCGTCGACGCGCTGCACCCAGCGCAGGTGCGTGATGCCGTTGGAACGGGTCGTTTCGGCGAGCTCGAGCGTGGCCAGGTCGGCGTCCGAGAGCCCGAACGCGTCGCGCTGGGCCTTGACGTAGCCGAGCGCGATCCGGGCGGCGGAGCCCTGGCGCGCGCCGGTCAGGAAGCCGTTGAGCCGGGCGGCGACGCGCACGCCGCCGGTACGCCGGTCGGTCGCGACGACGCCGGTCCGCCCGAGCCGGTCTCGCAGGCGCGAGCGGGCGTTCTCACGCGCGCGTGGAACCGGCGTCGCAGGTTGCAGGGTGGAGTTCGCGGCCGCGGGAGCGGCGCCGGCCGGCTCGTCGCCGAGCGCCGACGCCGCCAGCCCGAGCGCCGTCAGGGCGACGGCCAGAGGGCCGCGCGGGAACAACTTGCGCATATGGGAGCTGTGGGGAGAGTCGGGGAGAACGCCGGACGTCCGTGCCGGCGCGCCCAGCATTCCCTGCCCGGTCTCCCGCTGCCACCCCGCAAATGCAGGGTCTTGCGGGAACGGTGAGGTAGCCGCACCTCCGCTTTAGGGAGAACCCCGATGCGCTCCGGGGCCCCACCCAGGACGCTTCCTGGCCGCAAGCCAACGATGAACCGGCAAGGAGTGCTTACTGGATGGCCAGCATGGATGTTGGGCGAGGGCGATGGGTTGTCGCGTGGCTGCTCGTCTCCCTGTTCGCGCTGCTGAGCGCGGACGTCGCCGCCGCGGCGAAGGCGCGCGCGACGGTCAAGCCGACCAAGGTCAGCGGCGCGCCCGCGACGGTCGCGGCCGGTGATTCGTTCACCGTCAAGGTCAAGGTCAAGAACGCGGGCAAGCGCAAGGCCAAGGCGCAGACGGTCAAGCTCGCCCTCACCAAGCTCAAGCTTTCCGGCAAGATCAAGGTCAAGCGCCTGGCGCCGCGCAAGTCGGCGACGGTCAAGGGCCGCGTCACCGTCCCGCGCACCGCGAAGCCCGGCACCTACAAGCTGACGGCCTGCATCGGCAAGGCGTGCGTGACCGGCGCGACCGTGCGCGTCAAGGGCGGCGACAGCGCCCCGGCGCCCGCCCCCGCGCCGCCGGCCCGTCCCTCGGGCGAGACGGTCAACCTGCCGCCCGGCCCGGCGCCGCTGCCCAACAACCCCACGGCCACTCCGACCCCGAACCCGGGCACGGGCAAGCCGACCCCGACCCCGACGCCCGACCCCGTCGTGCCGGACCCGAAGAAGGCGGCGCCGCCGCTGGACCCGGGCGCGGCCACGAGCGTCTATGACTCCACCCGGTTCCTGTTCACGGGCCCGAACCCGGTCCAGCGCGGCGTCGCCGCCGGCGCGATCGAGCCCGAGCAGGTCGCGGTCGTGCGCGGCCGCGTCACCGACCGCGAGGGCGAGCCGATCGGCGGCGTGCGCGTGACCGTACTCGACCACCCCGAGTACGGGCGCACCAACACGCGCGCCGACGGCGAGTTCGACATCGCCGTCAACGGCGGCGGGATCACGCTCGAGTTCACCGTGGCCGGCTTCCTGCCCGTGCAGCGCGCGCTCGCGCCCGACTGGCAGGACTACGAGCGGCTCGAGGACATCGTCATGGTCCCGCTGGACCCGAACGTCAAGACCGTCGACCCGGACTCCAACGCGCCCTTCCAGGTCGTGCAGGGCACGGAAACCGAGGACAAGGACGGCGAGCGTCAGGGCACGCTGCTGTTCCCGAAGGGCGTCAGCGGCTCGATGGAGCTGCCGAACGGTCGTTCTCGCCCGCTGGACGAGATGAAGGTCCGCGTGACCGAATTCACCTACGGCGAGCAGGGCGACGAGGCGATGCCGGGCTCGCTGCCGGCCAACTCGGGCTACACGTACGCCGCCGAGTTCAGCGTCGACGAGGCGCTGGCGGCGGGCGCGACCCAGGTCAACTTCGACAAGCCGCTCATCAACTACACCGAGAACTTCATCGGCGCGCCCGTCGGCAGCCCCGTCCCGACGGGCTACTACGACCGCGAGCAGGGCAAGTGGGTCGGCGCGCCCAACGGCCGCGTCATCAAGGTCCTGACCACGGCCGGCGGCACCGCCACCGTCGACACCGACGGCGACAACCAGGCCGACGCGGGCGCCGACATCGGCATGACCGACGCCGAGCGCAAGCAGCTCGCCTCGCTCTACTCGCCGGGCCAGGAGCTGTGGCGCGTGCTGATCACGCACTTCACGCCGTGGGACCACAACTGGCCCTACGGTCCGCCGCCCGGCGCGCGGCCGCCGCAGCTGAAGGAGTTCGAGTGGAAGGACCCCAACGACCCGTGCCAGCAGCAGGGCTCGGCGATCGGCTGCGAGACCCAGACGCTGCAGGAGGCGCTGCCCGTCACCGGCACGGACATGACGCTCAACTACTCCACGGACCGCACGCCGGGCTGGAGGGTCGACGAGACGATCCAGATCCCGATCGTCGGGCCGACGGTCCCGCCGCGCCTGAAGGGCATCCAGCTGACGATCGACGTCGGCGGCGAGCGGATCGAGAAGCGCTGGTGCGACCCGAACTTCCCGACCACGGGCGCGTCCACCTGCAAGGACTATCCGCTGATCACGCCCAACATCTCGTTCCCGTTCCGCTGGGACGGCAAGGACGCGTACGACCGCACGATCCAGGGCCGGGTGAACGCGACGATCCGCGTGATCTACGTCTACGAGTTCAACTACTACGGCGCCACGGACGAGTTCGCCTCGAGCTTCAGCCAGTTCGGCTCGGACACCGAGATCTTCGACGGCCGCTACCAGTGCGGCAACCGCTCGGGCACCATGGACACGCACTTCTTCTGCGGCGTCCCGGTCGGGCAGACGATCACGCGCGCCATCGGCTCCTGGGACGCGCGCCCGACGCACGGACTCGGCGGCTGGTCGCTGAGCGACCACCACGCCTACGACACGGTCGAGCGCGCCCTGCACCGCGGTGACGGCGCCACGATCCGCTCCGAGGCGCTCGCGCCCGTCGTCAACAAGCTGGCGGGCACGATCAACACGGGCGTCGGCGGCGGCCGCGGCTCGTCGAACTTCCCCAAGGACGGCATGCTCGCCACCGAGGCCAACATCGACTACATGGGCGACTACGTGCGCTCGCCCGACGGCAACCTGTACCTGCACAACGGCCTCAACCGCAACGACATCTTCCGCATCAGCCGCGACGGCAAGATCTACCTCTTCGCCGGCAACGGCACGCGCGGCGAGCTGAGCGGCGACGGCGGCCCGGCCAAGCAGGCCGGCCTGGGCACGGTCTCCGCGCTGGCCGCCGCGCCCGACGGCTCGGTGCTGGTCGCCGGCTACTCCGTCGACAACTACACCAACGTGATCCGGCGGATCACGCCCGACGGCTCGCGGGTCGAGCCGATCGCCGGCAACCCGACCGCCCGCACCGCGCCGCTCGGTGACGGCAAGCCGGGCCCGGAGGCCCACGTCGGCCAGGTCAACGACATGACGGTCGCCCCGGACGGCACGGTCTACTGGGTCGAGCGCTACAGCGCCACCAACGGCTGGAAGGGCCGCCTGCGCAAGCTCGCGCCGGACGGGATCGTGACCACGGTCGCGGGCGGCGGCGACACGCTGCCCACCGCGGAGGGCATCCCCGCCTCCGAGACCAAGTTCGGCAACGACCCCAAGGGCGTCGCCGTCGGCCCTGACGGCTCGCTGTACGTCGCGCTCGGCCTGCAGAAGATGGTGGTCAGGATCGCGCCGGACGGCACCGCGACCCGCTTCGCCGGCAAGGGCGCCTCCGACGAGCGCGGCACGATCGAGTTCGGCCGGCCCGCGAACTCGTCCTACATCGACGCGCCGTACTCCGTCGCGGTCGCGCCGGACGGCACGGTCTACATCCGCTCGCTCGGCAACGACGTGCGTCCGTCCGCGTCCGTGATCATGAAGGTCGACGCCGAGGGCAACCTGCAGCAGGCGGCGGGCCGCCTGCGCGGGACCTGCGGCTCGGGCGCGCCCGACGGCGAGGCGGCCACGAGCATCTGCATCTCCAACCACTCGACGACGCTTGGCGTCGACGGCGACGGCGGCGTCACGTTCGCCGACGGCCGCTACCTGATCCGCAAGCTCGCGCCGCCGCTGCCCGGGTTCGACCCCGAGGGCCTCGCGCTGCCGTCCTCCGACGGCCTCGAGGTCTACGAGTTCGACCGCAACGGCCGTCACCTGCAGACCCGTGACGGGCTCTCGGGCGCGGTGCTCAAGCGCTTCGAGTACGACGCCGCCAAGCGCCTGACCGCGGTCGTGGACGCCTACGGCAACCGCACCCGCATCGAGCGTGACGGCACCGGCAAGGCGACGGCGATCATCGCGCCGGGCGGCCAGCGCACGGGCCTGACGATCACGGGCGCGGGCTGGCTGGAGGCGGTGACCAACCCGGCGGGCGAGACGCACACGCTCAGCTACCACGACGCCAACGGCCTGCTGGCCTCGTTCAAGACGCCCGAGGGCGCGACCACGCGCTTCGACTACGACGCCACCGGGCGGCTCACCCGCCACCGCGGCGCCGACGGCGAGGAGCGCACGCTCACCCGCACCGAGGGCGAGTTCGGCCCGACCGTAACGGTCAAGACCGCGGGCGGCAAGCAGACCAAGTACTCGATGGAGGTGCTCGCCAACGGCGACCGCCGCCGCACCGTGCAGGAGCCCAGCGGCGCCAGGACCGTGATGCTCGCGCGCGCCGACGGCCTGACCGAGATCACCGACCCGGACGGCACCACGACCACCGTCGAGTACGGGCAGGACCCGCGCTGGGGCGCCGCCGTCAAGGTGGTCGCGGACAAGACCGTGACGATCCCGAGCGGCAAGTCGACCCGCACCAAGCGCACCGACAGCGTGTCGCTGCGCGACCCGCGCGACCCGTTCTCGATCACGCAGCTGCGCACGACGTTCGACATCGACGGCAAGACGTCGACCTGGACCTACGCCGGCGGTGACGCCGCCAACCCGGACGACCAGACCATCAGCCAGCGCAGCGCGCAGGGGCGCGAGACGGTGCAGACCGTCGACCGCTTCGGCCGCGTGACCAAGCAGACGCTGGGCACCGGCGTGGCGCCGATCGAGTACGGCTACGACACGCTCGGCCGGCCGAAGACGATGAAGCAGGGCGCGGAGCTGACGACGTTCATCTACGACGCCCGCAACCGGCTGGAGCGGACGACGAACGCCGCCGGCGACACGATCAGCTACGTCTACGACAACGCCGACCGCGTGACCGAGAAGCACCTGCCGGGCACGCGCGTGTACCGCTACGGCTACGACCACGACGGCAACGTCACGTCGCTCACCATGCCCAACGGTAAGGTGCACCGGTTCACGGCGACCGGCGACGGGCGCGCGAAGTCCTACACGCCGCCGGGGGCGGGCGCCTACGTGCGCACGTACTCGACCGAGCGCACGCACGAGAAGACCACGCTGCCGTCCGGCGCCGCCCAGGTGATGGGCTACGACGGCGCGGGCCGACTGACCTCCGAGGACCACGTCCAGAGCCGGCGCGGGTTCGCCTACGACGGCGAGCGGGACCTCTACGAGTCCGTGACCCGCGAGCTCGCCAACGGCACGGGCAAGCAGGCGATCGCCTACGGCCACGACGGCATGATGCCGTCGCGGCTGGAGTTCACGGGCGCCGCGGCCGGCCTGTTCGAGTACACGATCGGCGACCGCATCCTGCCCACGACCGAGAAGCTGACCGTCGGCGACGAGACGATCACGCGCTCGCTCGAGTTCGACGCCGACCGGCTGGCGACGAAGGTCGGCCCGTTCTCGATCGAGCGCCAGGGCCCCGGCGGCGCGGTCTCGAAGATCACCGACGGCAAGCTCACGCTCAGCTACGCCTACGACGGCAACGGCCGCCCGGCGACCCGCACGTTCAGCGTGGGCGGGACGGAGCGCTTCTACCAGAAGCTCACGTTCGGCAACGCCGGCCGCGCCGACGCCCGCGAGGAGCGCGTGGACGGCGCCGCCGACGCGCTCACCTACACCTACGACGGCGCGGGCCAGCTGCGCACCGTCAAGCGCGGCGCGACCGTGGTCGAGGACCACACCTACGACGCCAACGGCAACCGCCTCGGAGACGGCGCGACCTACGACGACCGCGACCGGCTGACCGGGCGCGGCGGCCGCACCTACACGTGGGACGCCGACGGGTTCCTCAAGACCCGCGGGGCGGACACGTTCAACTACAGCCGCAGCGGCGAGCTGCTGTCGGCCACGGTCGGCGGCACGACGGTGACCTACGCCTACGACGCCTACGGGCGGCGCACGGCGGCGGGCTCGACGAAGTACCTCTACGGCAACCCAGCGAACGCCTTCCAGGTCACGGCGACCGTGGACGGCGACGGCGTGGTCACGACGTACTTCTACGACGCCGACGACCGGCTGTTCGCGGCCGAGCGCGCCGGCGAGCGCTACTACATCGGCACCGACCCGGTCGGCTCGCCGCGGATCGTCGTGCGCGCCTCCGACGGCGTGACCGTGCGCAAGGTCAACTACGACGCCTACGGCGTCGAGCGCGACGTGACCGGGAGCTTCGAGCTGCCGATCGGCTACGCGGGCGGCCTGCGCGACGCGGTCACCGGCCTCGTGCGCTTCGGCGCCCGTGACTACGACCCGGTCGCCGGGCGCTTCACCGCCGCCGACCCGACGTTCTTCCGCGGCAGCGCGGAGGGGCTGTACCTGTACGCGGGCAACAACCCGATCACCCAGAAGGACCCGACCGGCCTGACCTGCGGCGCCTGGTCGGCGTACTCAGTGTTCGGCGGCGGCATCCAGATCTGCCGCGACAACAAGCTCGACCGCGGCGCCGACTGGTCGGTCTGCATCGAGGGCGGCCTCGGCGGCGGTGGCGGCTTCGAGGCCGACTTCGTCGGCGGCGCCCAGAGCACCGGCATCTCCGTGTTCGCGGAGGCCACGGGCAAGCTCGGCATGGTCGGCGCGACCGTCGGCGGCGAGCTCGACCTGGGCTGCATGAACGCCAAGGCCTACGCCAAGGGCATGTACGGCTTCGGCACCGTCGGCATCGACACCACCGGCTCCAAGTACGGCGGTGTCGGCCAGAACAGCCTGCCGAGCCCGGGCTTCAAGCTCGAGGGCAAGATCGGCATCAAGGGCTGCAAGAAGTTCTCGTTCATCTAGGCCGCGCCTGACGCCCCGGGGCGACCCGGGGCGTCACCGCGTGGGCGCGGGCCGGGGCGCGGCCTCGCCGCGCCCCGCGTCGCGGCCCCCGCGCGCCCGCCGGGCGTGGCCTCGCCGCGCCCCGCCTCATCCCCGCGCGCGCGGCGTCGCGGCCACCCGCGCGAGCAACTCGCGCAGCTGCGCCGCCTCGCGGTCGTCGAGTGCGGCCAGCAGCTCGCGCTCGGCCGCGTCGCTGGCCTTGATCGCCTCGGGCAGCGTCGCGCGGCCGGCGTCCGTGAGCTCGACGACGTTGCGGCGCCGGTCCGCGGGGTCCGGGCGGCGGGCGACGAGGCCCTTGGCCTCCAGCCCGTCGAGCAGGGCGACCATGGTCGTGCGGTCGATGCCCATGTTCGCGGCCGCCTGCTGCTGGGACTCGGGCTCGCGGCCCTCCAGGAACAGCAGCACGCCCAGCTCGCGACCGCTGATGCCGAACGGCGCCAGGTGCTGCCCGTGCAGGGCTTCGAGATCGGCCAGCGCGCGTTTGAGGAAGTAGGTGAGGCGCGCGCCGAGCCGCGGCCCGAGGTCGGTAGCCATGCGGCGATTCTAGTGCTATGCTGATCGTCAGCTCTACTGACGATCAGCGGAGGCGATCATCATGGCGACTGTTCTTCTCACCGGTACCACCGGCCTCGTGGGCTCGCGGCTGCTGCCGCGGCTCGTCGCCGCCGGCTTCGACACCCGCGCGCTCGTGCGCCGCGACGTCGAGCTGCCGCCGGGCGCGACCGCCGTCCGCGGCGACCTCGACGACCCGGCGTCGCTGCGCGAAGCGGTGACCGGCATCGACGCCGTCGTGCACCTCGCGGCGCTGTTCCGCACCGACGACGAGGCCGCGATCTGGCGCGCCAACCTCGACGGCACGCGCAACCTGATCGAGGCGGTCAAGACGCACGCGCCGCAGGCCCGCTTCACGATGGCCAGCACCAGCAACGTCTACAACGGCGACACCGCGCGGCCGGGCCGCGAGGACGACCCCGTGGCGCCCACGGACGCCTACCCGGCGAGCAAGGTGGCCGCCGAGGCGCTGCTGCGCGAGAGCGGCCTGACCTGGGCGATCCTGCGGCTGCCGTTCGTCTACGGCGAGGGCGACGGGCACATCGACGCGATCCCGCTGCTGGCCGGCCGCTTCGGCCTGCACCCCGCGCACACGTACTCCGTCGCGCACCACCGCGACATCGCGGTCGCGTTCGAGCTCGCGCTCAGCGGGGCGCTGGACGGGCGCATCGTCAACATCACCGACGACGCGCCCGTCACCGTCTACGAGCTCTCGCAGTACGCGGGCGACCCGCTGCCCGAGTCGGCCGAGCCGCTCGCCCACCCGTGGGCGGGCCGCATGGACGGATCGCTGGCGCGCGAACTCGGCTTCGCGCCCACCGTCCCGACCGTCCACGCGGCCGCCCGCGAAGGGATCCTCTAGGCCAGCGCCTTCTGCAGATAGGCCGTGGCCTGGGCGATGGCGGCGCCGGCGGCGTTCGTCGGACGCAGGGCGTTGAGCATCACGAAGTCGTGGATGATGCCCTGGTAGCGGACGGCGACCACCGGGACGCCGGCCTGGCGGAGCTTGTTGGCGTACGCCTCGCCCTCGTCGCGCAGCACGTCGGCCTCGGCGGTGATCACCAGCGCGGGCGGGAGCCCCGCCAGCTGCTCCGTGGTGGCACGCAGCGGCGAGGCGGTGATCTCCTCGCGCTGGGCCGGGTCGGTCGTGTACTGGTCCCAGAACCACTGCATCGCGTCGCGGCGCAGGAAGTAGCCCTCGGCGAACTGGTGGTAGGAGTCCGTGTCGAACGAGGCGTCCGTGACCGGGTAGAAGAGCACCTGGGCCTTGAGGTCCAGGCCGCCGCGCTCCTTGGCCAGCAGCGTCAGCGCGGTGCTCATGTTGCCGCCGACCGAGTCGCCGGCGACCGCGATGCGGCCGGCGTCGAGCTCCTTCTCGGCGCCGTGCTCGACCACCCAGCGGGCGACCGTCCAGGCCTCCTCGAGCGCGGACGGGTAGCGCGCCTCGGGCGAGCGGCGGTAGTCCGGGAACACGACGGCGGCACCGACGCCGACGGCGAGCTCGCGGATCAGGCGGTCGTGGGTGTGGCGGTTGCCGAACACCCACCCGGCGCCGTGGATGTACACGATCACCGGCAGCGTTCCGGACACGCCCTCCGGGCGCACGATCCGGACCTCGGAATCACCGATCGTGAGGTCTTCGATGTCGGCGGCGGGCTTCTCGATGGGTCCCGACTGCACCTCGTCGACGGTGCGCCGGCCTTCCTCGACCGGAAGGTCGAACAGATACGGCGGTTCGGCGGTGGCCCGGACGAACTCCTCGGCCGCAGGCTCGAGAACCGGGCGGGTGAAGGTATGGGACATGGCGGGATTAATACGTGACCACAGCTTCAAGCGACGTCGCCCCGAAGCCGCGCGCTCGTAGGCCGCTTGTACGCGCTCTGACTGAAACACCTCGACCCACGGCTTGACGTCGCCGCGGGCGACGAAGTCGAGCGCCTCGACGAGCTACTCGATGCCGCTCGCCCGGTCAGTCGATCAGCGTCCGCGCCTGCAGTGCGAACCACAGCTCGGCGACGTCACCGGTGGCGTCCAGGCGCCGGCCTGTCAGCTCCTCCACGCGCTTCATGCGGTAGACGAGCGTCTGCTTGTGCACGAACAGCGCCTCCGCGGCGCGCTGCCAGGAGCGATTGGCCTGCAGGAAGTGCTCGAGCGAGTGCACGAGCTCGGCGTTGTGGTCGCGGTCGTATTCCAGCAGCGGCCCGAGCACGCGGTCGACGAGCGCGCTCGCCTCGGCGACCGTGCGCGGCATGAACGGTGCGTCGTTGTCGCCGTAGTGCACGACGCGCCGCTTGGCGCTGCGCGCGGACCGGAGCGCGAGGCGAGCTTCGCGTACCGCGTCCGCGATCCGGCTGGGGTGGCGCACGGGCTGTGTCGACACGCCGACGTAGGCCTCGTGGCCGGCGAGGTCGACGAGCGTGTCGAGCCCGCGGTCGTTCGCGTTGAGCGCCACCAGCACGGTCTCGCCGCGCCGCAGCAGCACGTGCGCCACGCCGCGGTCAGCCAGGCGCGAGTGCAGGTCGCTGCGCACGATCGGCCCTTCGCGCTCGAAGGCGGCCAGCACGAGCGCGTCGGGCGTGAGCCCGTGCAGCTCGAGCTGCGAGGCGGCGATCGCGCCGTCGATCCGGCCCTCGAGGATCGCGAGCAGCAGCTCGGAGCCGATCCGCCGGCGATGCTCGCGCTCCGCGGTGAGCTTCTCGATCTCCAGCGCGACCACGGTCGCGACGTGCTGGAGCAGCGACAGCGGCGGCTCGGCGTCATGGCGCGGCGCGACCAGCAGCAGCGCCGAGCGTCCGGCCGGCACCGGCACGGCGAGCGTGGCCGGTGCCGCGTGCGTGAGCCGCAGCACGGCCGGTAACCGCATGTCGCGCGCGGCGAGTTGCGTCTCGAGCTCGGCCAGCAGCGCATCCGCCGGCCGCGCGGCGCCGGGGAAAATCGTCGTCCCGTCGTAACTCACGACGTACAGCTCGCTGTCCAGCTCGTTCTCGAGGTCCGCGATCAGCCGCACCGCGTCGTGGCCCTCCACAGCGGCACGCCGCACGCGGTCGTACATCCGCACCATGCGCGAGAGCTGTTCCTGCTCCTCCGCCTGGTTGGCCCGCACCACCGCGCGCGAGAGCGCGACCCAAGGGATCTCGTACGCCGTGCTGAGCAGGGGGAACACGCAGCGATCGGCGGCCTCGAGCATCGCGTCCGTCAGCGGGGGCGCGTTCATGTCCTCGCCGACCGCGAGCCCGGCGATGCCCTCCGCGCTCAGGCGCTCGACGAACGCCGCCTGGTCGCGGGGCGCCTTCGGCACGTTGAACCCCGTCGTCATCAGCAGCTCGTCCTTGGACAGCCACTCCCACGGCGCCTCGAGTTCGCAGGCGTGGGCCCAGGCGACGGGCCGATCCGCGCCCGCCTCCCCGGCGAGAAACCGGGTCTTGAGCAGCGGGTCGGACACGAGCTGGCCGACGGTGATGCCCATCGCCTGAGCCTATCCAGCGATGGGCATCACCCAGCGTGCCTCAGGCCGCGCGCCGGCGGGCGGTCGCGGCCTCGTCCACCTCGAGGTCGTCGGTCAGCACGACGCCGTACGCCTCGGCGGC
>Ga0180215_1002903_pt1 | contig 16667 bp, 12 predicted proteins | sample eDN3rd37CBELigBY_FD_128871 | JGI IMG/M metagenome (GOLD analysis project Ga0180215, IMG submission 128871) | Enriched backyard soil microbial communities from Emeryville, California, USA - eDNA 3rd pass 37_C BE-Lig BY (version 2) (version 2) | ecosystem: Environmental > Terrestrial > Soil >...
GAACTTTGGTTACATCGACCCATCGGACGCACTAAACAACTTCCAGCATAATATGAAATTCCGCAAGACGCTTGGGTTTGCCGAGGTCGAGGAAGTTAAATAGGGATAATTGTTAATAAGGAGGAGCATCCTGCATGAATTTTAAATAATTCAAACAGGTGCTCCTTTCGGTTTTTCATGAAAATTTACCTTCTAATTTGCTTAACTTTTTTAGGGAACTATCAAGGCTCTTACGAATTTCTTTGATTATTTGATGATCTTCTTCATCAAATAATTCTTTTTCTTCCTGGTTGATTCCCGACTGAGATAATTCAATTGCTGTCATTCCTTCATTTTTACACTCCATTATTTTCCAATACTCAGTTTCTTCAAGGTATCTTTTCTCAGTGATTATACTTAGTGAGTTATTTTTAATCGATAGTTGTTTTCTATATTCCGACGGGGTTTTCCCAAAACTTCCTTTAAATGCTGTATTAAACGCTTTTACATCGGAAAATCCATAGGTGAGCGCAATGTCCGAGATTTTTTCTTCTAAATTAGCCAGGGCGTAAGTTGCTTCTCTTAGCCGAATTCTCGTTAAATATTCATAAAAGTTGATTCCAAGGTTAAGCTTTACAATTTGGGAAATATAGCTTTTATTATAGCCAAATACATTGGAAAGCTCCTCAAGACTAATTTTATTCTTATAATTCTTATCTATATATTTGATTATTTTATTAACTACTTCATTTTTCTTCTTATTGCTGGCCATTTCTGTTGAAGTTATCTCTTTAGGGGGAAAATATCTTACCAAACTTGCTGTAAGCTGATGGAGCAAGCTTTCAAAGTATAACTTTTCCGTTGGCGTGTTGCCGCCTATAAATTGAATCATTTTCCCTACGAGGTTCCTTATTGCCTTAAAGGATTCTTTATTTCGATTCTTAGTATTCGAGAGACAATCAAACTCAAGCAACTGGTAATCATTGTAATAGGAACTAAAATAGATAGGATCGAGATGAATAACCATCGCAATGGAATTCGCTTCTCTCGCTAGAGTGGCATGCCCTAAATTTGAATTGATAATGATCATATCATCTTCTTCCAGGATATGATTTTCGCCATTAATACTTACTTCTATTTCTCCCTTTAGAACCATTAAAAGCTCCATAGCATCATGCCAATTGTAATGATATGAGCCTATATAGTATACATACTGTTTTACATCTATATCTCTTTTGTGACTTTTCCACGTATAATACATTTCCCCCATTGTTACCCCAACTCACTTATGAATAAAATTTATAGCACAAATTATACCAGACATAGGTGAATTTAAATATTCCCCTTTTACTGCTTATGGGAAAATCAAAAAATAAGGCGACCAGATATAGTTCATCATCCGGTCGCCTTATTGCGGAAGTGGGATTCTATTTTAAAACATGGTAAAAGTTAAGTATAAAATTACTTAATAAATTGTACCTGTTTACTGATCAGTTCATATTGTTCTTCTTTTTTCTTATTGAATTCTATCTTATTCTCTTCAAAGACATTATTGCCTTCAGCATCGATCGACACAATCAGCGGACCGAACTCCTTCACTTCACAAACCCAAAGAGACTCTGGCATTCCAAGATCTTTCCAGTGAACTTCCTTGATTTCTTCTACTTTCTTTGCCCCATATACTGCATTGCCTGCTGGAAAAACAACATGAAGTGCTTTGTGAGTCTTACACCCTTCTTCGGTGTTTTTTCCCATTCCGCCTTTACCAACGATTAATTTTACTCCTGTTTCTTCAATAAACTCTTTCTCGAACTTTTCCATTCGCATACTAGTTGTCGGTCCAATGGAAACAATCTCGTATTGTTCGTTTCCTAGGTCCCTTACAATAGGACCTGCATGAAAAATAGCTTTTCCTTGAAGGTCAACTGGCAATGGAATTTTTTCTTCAATCAATCTTCTGTGGGCAACATCCCTGCAGGTTACCAAGGTCCCGCTCAAATAAATAATATCCCCAATATGAATATCTTTTAAATCTTCATCTTTTATCGGCGTGGTTAATACCTTCTTGCTCATAGTGTAACCCCCTCATGCGTATTAATTTCATAATTCAAATGACGGTCAAACGTTATTTTTCCTCTTCTATGGGACCAGCATCCTGTGTTAATGGCTACTCCAATTGTAGAAGGATGTCTTGCTGTATTCACTACATTTACACCCATTAGAGATTTAGTTCCTTTAAGACCCTGAGGACCTAAACCGATCGCATTGATCCCATCCTCGAGAAGTTTTTCCATTTTAGCAGCATTTTCATTTGGATTTTTGCTTCCAACAGGTCTCATCAGCGCCATTTTTGAGTTCATCGCCGCCGTTTCAACTGATGTACCAATACCTACGCCAACTAGAAGCGGCGGGCATGCATTAAGTCCGTAACTCGTCATGCGATCCAGTACAAATTTTACTACGCCTTCATACCCTTCCCCCGGCATTAAAACTGTTGCCATTCCCGGAAGTGTACAACCTCCACCTGCCATATACGTATAGATTTCCACTTGATCACTGTCTTCTTCGATTTCCCAGAAGATGCTCGGTGTCCCCTTTCCAATGTTTTCTCCTGTATTGTATTCATCGAATGTCTCTACAGAATTATGGCGCAAAGGGGTTTCTTTAGTAGATTTATAGACGCTTTCTCGTAGAATACTTTCTAATTGTCCGATTAACGGGAAATGCTCTCCACATTTTACGAAATACTGAAGAACTCCTGTATCCTGACATGACGGTCTCTTTAACTCGTAAGCTAGCTTTTGGTTTTCTTCCATTGTTTCATAGATGATTTTTGCAAGAGGATTCGTTTCTTCATCCTTCAGCTCTTTTAATTTATCCTCTACATCTTTAGGAAGCTTATAGCTTACAAGTGATACAAATTTCGACATGATTTCGATCATCTTTTCTTTATCTTGCACTTTAGTCATATTAAACTCTCCTTACTTAATTTATTTTCATTACGGATAGAATGGGAAGAAAATTGGCAATAGGATCATACCAACGATCGTTGAAATTACGATTAACGGTAAACCTACTTTCACATAGTCCCTAAATTTGTATCCGCCAAGACTGTATACCATCGTATTAGCCGGCATTCCAATTGGTGTTGCATAAGCACAAGATCCGCCAATTACTGTTGCCATTAACACTGCTTTGGGGTCAGCCCCCATAACGCTAGCAATAGAAAGTCCGATTGGTACTAACAATGCTGTCGTTGCGGTATTCGACATGAAGTTAGTCATTACTGCCGAGAGAACAAATACAACAAATAATAATAGGTATGGTGAAGGATTCTCACCCAATACACCTACTATTGAATTAGCCAATAAATCTCCAGCACCTGAATTCACCATTGATTTGGCAAGTGCCAATGAACCTACAAATAATAGAATTGTATTCATATCAATTGATTTCATCGCGTTCTTCTCGGATATAACTCTTGTAGCAACTAAAATTAATGCTCCAATCCATGCGGAGATATACAGCTTAATGCCAATTTGATCTTCAAATATCATGGCCAGAACCGTTAGAACCAGTACGATTAAAGCCGTGTACTGTTTCCATTTTGGCACGTTTGAATAGTCAACTTTTTTACTGTAAACAGAATCTTCATCTAGTAAATCATCTTTTCTATCCGGGAGAAGCTTGTAACCAATAAATCCAAAATAAATAATGCCGATAATAAGCATAGGCAAGCCAACTTTTGCATATTCAAAGAATCCAAATTCCATCCCGATTTCCTGAAGTGCAGACTGGGCGATCATATTCCCCGGTGCACCAATCAGACTAAGATTTCCGCCCATTGCCGAAGCTAACACAAGCGGCAAAAGTAGTTTAGACCTTGCAAAGCCAGATTTGGCAGCTATACCTATTACAACCGGTATAAGAACTGCTGCTGTTCCTGTATTTGACAGAAAACCAGACATTAAACCTGTAATAACCATGACAACGATAATGAGTTGTCTTTCAGTTTTGGCAAACCTGGTAATAACCCCGCCTATTTTCTGAGCCATGCCAGTATCAAAGAATGCTGCACCTACAATAAACATAGCCATGAAAAGCAGAACATTTCCGTCTACAAAACCCGCAAACGCTTCTTCAGGATCAAGAACTCCCGTTACTGTTAAACCAATAGCAACGGTCATCGCTGTAATAGACAAAGGAATTTTTTCCCAAGCAAACATAATAACCGCAAAAATCAAGAAAATTAAAGTAATAATTGGAGGACTCATCATAAACATCTCCTTTCATGGTGTTAAAGAATATTTGATTTCGATGAAAACGCTTTCTAAATACACTTTAATGTTTTTAGAAAATTATATCTATTCTAATTTTTAAAAGTTAAATTACTTATTCTTTCTGTTTTTTATTTTTTCGAAAAAAATAATTCGAAAAATTCTAAAAAATAACCTGATAATAGAAGAGATATTTTTTTAACAGCCTCTATTAATCAGCAAACAATTAGTTACCCTAAATAAAATTTTAAATTTACTTTCATTTTTTTCATTCTAAAAAAACGCCTAAGTGATAATTTTAGAATGGAAAAATTTTTTCATATTTTATTTTAATGAATCATTACGATTGCTGAATTTAAATAATGCAAATTTATTTATTGAGTTAACGCATAAATTTATCAAAATATGCTATTGATGATGGGCAAAAATTTGAATTTGCATAAACTAATAACAAGGAAAGCTTTAAAGGGTTAGTGAAGTTTATTTGTTTTACTGCGCTTTACTGATAGAGAAAAATGTTGAGGTAACGATGGCAAAAGCAGGGTTTTACTTCTAAAATGAATCGTTATGTTACAATCGGTTAATCCTATGGATAATAGAATAACTATCACCCAACTAGTGATAGTTATTTTGAAAAAGGTTTTTACGCATAAATATTATACTTCTTAAGGAGGACATCACATGAGCCATTCAAAAACAAGCAAGTTAGGACTGGTAATTTTTTTAACCTTCTACTTTGCTTTATTTTTATATACCTTCTATTTATTTTTTGCTAACAAAGAAGCAGGCGGTTTTCTATTTATAATTCTTATGATCAGCTCTGCTGTATTTTTTGGCAGTCTTCGGTTTGCCAAGCTCAAACAGATTGTTTGAATTCACCTCTTAGAGCACCATAAAAAGGTCTTTTAACAGTTTGATACACTGCTAAAAGACCTTTTTCCTTAAATCATTTAAAAGATTACTTCCTATCTCAAGTATGATACCCGGGAACGAAACAGTTTTTGAGTGATAACAACGATAGCTGTTGAAATCAAGATAAATAAGATAAACATAAATGGCTGGTTGTACCGATCATATGCAAAGAATACGTCATTAACAGCAGTATTATAAACGATCAACCCCACGAGAAAGATATATTCTTTCCACTTATCTCGCAAAAAAGGAATTATAAATAAGGACGCAAGAGCAGCATAGACAATAATCAGATGCACTTTATTAACAAAGTCCGTGGAAAAATGAAAGATTTCTATCCAATAAAATTGTTCCTCCCACTGAGCTTTGGTTTTCATAGTTATATAACTTTCGAAAAAGGTATCACGATGTTCATCCCACCAAGAACGAACTCTTTCCTTAGCGACTTCCTCCTGGAGTTTCATTCGCTCAAAATTATTGGCAGGGTTTTGGGCATCGACTTTTTCAAGAACCGTTTGATAGTCGTCTCCATAAAGATAGCCCCATCCTTGATAAGTTCCAAGAAGCAGCGGATTTCCTGCCCCACCGGTAAGAGGAATAAATTCATCATAATGAATGTAGTTTCTAATCCACCATGGCCCTAATACAATCAGCAATAGACTAAACGCAATTACAAATTGGTTTATTGCCAATTTCAGCGGATACTTCTTTAAGATAAGATAGACAAGCAAAACGAATGGAAATAGAGCAATATTTGCCTTGAAAATAAGTCCCATCAAATAAAATGTCATGAGCAAGTAAAAGTGTGGTGTTCGATGCTCATTGGCTAATCGGATAGAAAAATACACCATTCCCAGTAGAGAAAGGAAAAATGGCGTCTCTGTTAATAATAAATTATCTGTTAGCACTTGGGGGATAAACACAGCCAAGAAAACAGCAGATAACAAACCGGTATATACATTACTGATATAACTGCCAATCAAATAGACAAAGTAGATACACATTGTACCCATTAAACTCCATAGAATTTTAGCCGCACAGATTCCGATATCCCCAGAGCCGAAAATTAAGAATACTGCGGCGAGCAGCAACGGTTGTCCAGGCATTATATGTACCGTAGGAATGGTCTCTCCTAAATGATAAGTGATTTTACCAGTTTCCAATAAATTTTTGGCACTTCGAATATAGCCTTGATCATCGCTATCTATTGTTAGCGTAAAACCGTATGACACTAGAGTTGCGATACGAATCCCTAGACCGATAAATAAAATGATCCATATAATTTTTTGCGGGTTCTTTTTATAAAAATTAAAATGAAGATACTTTGTCATGAATAGTTGTACTCCTTATAGGATGGATGTTACTACGCTGAGAATCCAATAAAAGAAACACCAAGCATGATAAATAAAACGCCAACTATCTTTGCAGCAGTAAGGGGTTCATGGAAGAAAAAGTGCGCCCCAAACACAGCAAATACATAAGCGAGACTTTGAATAGGATATGCAATGCTTAATGGCACTTTAGTTAGGATAAATAACCATAGTACAGTTGCCGCGCCATATAAAGACAACCCCGACAAAATATATGGTGAGAGGAATAAGGATAGGATATCCTGTATGCTTTGGAAACTCGCTTCACGTTGCATAACGCCCATTTTCCATAGAAATTGCCCCGAAACAAGAATGATTGTGTTAACTAAAATTAGCAAGAAGTTTAAAATAGTCATAGTAAATAATTACACCTTCTTTTTGCCGCTATTATTTAAATGACTCTTCTTGTCATCTACATTTTTCCGTAAAAGTGCTAATTCCTGTGATAAATCTTTAATTTTTTCCTGCTGACTCGAAATTATGGTTGTATGATAGACAAGTAAATTTAATATAACTAAAAATGCGGCAAGAAAGATAATCGTCGGCATATACGCAATGTTTAATTGCCGCGCAATAAATTCAAAAAAGTTGATAAAAATTCCGATCATCAACCCCACAATCGCTAAAATAAGCCACATAAATGCTTGCTGATTCTGAAGCTTGTTCTTAGAAGTTGAATACAATACTCGGAATAAAAACAATAGGGATGCAATTATTGAAATGAGTTGTACCGTATCCATTTAACCCTCCTTAGAAAACAGATCGCATGATTGAGAAGTAAGTAACTTTAATCATATAATAAATGGATTTTATGGGTGTGATAGATGACGTCCCACCTTGTCTTGGATTCATCTCTACTTTTACTTCTTTAATCTGAAATTTTTCCCTTGCCAATTGCACGAGAACCTCTACTTCTGGATAATCTACTGGATAGCTTCGTGCGAACTCTTCGATGATCTCCCTATTCACAATTCGGTATCCTGAAGTTGGGTCTTTAATTTTTATGCGTGCAATTGTATAGATCATATAATAAAAATAATAGATTCCAATACGGCGGATAAGACTTCCTTTATAATTGCTCTTTTCTACAAAACGAGAGCCGATGACCATGTCCACATTTGTATTTCTAATCTCATCAATTAAAACCGCTAAGTCGTCTGGGTTATGCTGCCCATCAGCATCGAGCTGAATTGCATAGTCATAATTATTCATAAGCGCATATTTATAACCAGTTTGCATCGCTCCGCCAATTCCTAAGTTAAATGGGAGCGTGATATGATTAATGTTATTTTGCTTTAAAATTTCCCCTGTATTATCAGTTGACCCATCATTTATCACGATATAATCGAAGTGATCATTATGAATCAGTCTATCAACAGTTTGCTTAATCACTTCTTGTTCGTTATACGCAGGAATTATAATAAGAACGCTATCTTTCATGAATAGTCAATACTCCCTTTTGTGAGATACTCGAGAAAAGCTCTAAAGAAGCTTGCAGAATTAGGTATTGCCAACAAAAGTGGATACTAAACTAGGATGAAAAAAACGATTTATCTTCTAAAAAAGAATGCTTCTCGAATAAGTATGATTACTTTCCGAAGCACTTTCATTTAAATAGAAATAACCTGTACATACGATTATTCATTGGTTTTTGGGGTAGATAGTTAAGTGTAAATAATGGCGGGGAATGGGGTTTTCGCTTGATTCCTTTTAATATTAAAAAGGAAGATATAAAGAAACTTTTTTCTTGCATTAGTGCAATTCAGTCATTCGCCAAGTTGCTTGGCGAACACCAAGTTCCCTAATACCACTTATTCGTTATTATCAGGAGGAATACAGGGATTATGCAAAAAATCATTCTAGGCTTAGCTGCATTGACTTTGTGGATGATCTATCCTGCGAATTCAATGGAAGCTAACACAGAAACCTATACGATTACACCAAGCAGTGAAACATATAATTGCAATTACATGAGCTATCCAACCTATAATCGGTTTACCAAACATTATTATTTATTTCGTTCATATCTTGAACAACTTGAAGCATCAGGTGGAGGTACACTCGTATTAGAAAAGGGAACTTATACGGTGTCTAACGTATTGTTCGTACCTTCAAATGTTACGATTATACTGAAAGATGGCGCCAAGATTATAAAAGGCCATGAAACAGGTACATCTGAATTTGATGCTGATAAGTCAATTTTCCAATTCATCCGCCCTTCTCTTGGAAAAGAAGAAGGTATCTATGGCGAATACAATGGCGAAAAAAACATCTCCATCATTGGATTTGGCAAAGCAACAATTGACTTGAATTTCGAAAAAGACGGGATTGCGATTATTGCCGGCCATAATCAAAATATAAGCATCGAAAATATTACATTTCAAAACATGTACTCCGGCCATTTCATTGAGATGGATGCAACAAAGGATGCCGTTATTACCAACAATCGATTTATCCATTCAAAACCTTCATCTAGCCGAATCAAAGAAGCAATCAATATAGACACTCCCGACAAGCGAACAAATGGTTGGAGCTCTAAGTGGAGCACGTTCGATAAAACCCCCAACTCCAATATAAGCATAGAAAATAATGTTTTCCATGACTTGGACCGGGCAATCGGCACACATAAATATTCCAGTGGAAAATATCATGACCATATCCATATTAGTAATAATAAAATCGAGAAAATGCGTCAGGATGCAATTCGCCTGTTGAACTGGCGTAATGCAACAATCGAAAATAACATATTTAAAAATGTTGCCCCTGGTAAAAACAAGGCGAACAGAGGGATTTTGGCAAGCGGTGCCATTAACCCTACCATCCAATTTAATATCTTTGAAGATATACCCCGGGCAATGCAGTTTATAGTCTGGAAAAACAGTCATTCCGGTTCTGAATATGATGCTACCTATAATGAATTAAGCGAGGAAAATAAAGAAGCTCTTTCTACAAATACGGTTATTAATTATTGGGAGGATTTTATCCGTATTAATCCCAAATATAAAAAGTACGATAAAAAACATACTGAATTTATACCCGTGAGAACCGTACAATCTCCTATTTTTCCGCAAGAGGGTGCAAGCTATCCAAAAACATTGGATTTCACGAAATTCTATTTCAGGCGAAGAAACGCCTTTTCTGATATCCAGGAAGGATTTGAAGAGTAACATAGAGTGCATCATGAGAAGAAACCAAAAAAGAGATTTTCAGCAAGGAAAACTTGCTGAAAATCTCTTAAATCATGTCTTACTCGAATTTACTTAGATTGCTTAAAATGATCATCTAGGTATCGAGCCATAAATACTGCAAAATGTTGACGTGTAAGATTAATAGACGGCTTAAAGGTACCATCTGTATAACCAATTGCAATATTATTTGCAGCCAGTCCAGAGATATAGTCATATGCCCAGTTTGATTTAGGGACATCCTTAAATTCAAGTGGATAACTTCCTTCTAATTCATAAGCTAATACTAGGATCTTAGCAGTTTGGGATCTAGTTAATTTTCCATTAGGGTCAAAATACTTTTGACCTTGAGCATTTACTTTTCCGCTGATAATACCTAATTCAACAGCCTTAGCAATCTCCTGATATCCATAATCGCCTGGCTTCATATCAATAAATCCAGGATTAGCAACATTGGAAAAATCCGTAATTCCCTTTTCTCTTAAAATCATCTGTATAGCTTGTAAACGAGTAATTGGATTATTAGGTTTAAAGGTCCCATCTGTATAACCTTTAATTATCCCTTTGTCTGTCAAATACTCGATTTCATCGATGGAGGAATTTACATCTTTAAATTTAGATTTCCCATCTAAATCAATTTTGAAATTAGGTGTCGTTTTTGGTGCCGTTCTAGCTTCAGTTGCTTGTTCAAAAGAATAGGCCAAGTCTAATAGAGTTTGTTCACTATATGCCAGCCCTAAGAAAGAGATCCCAACAGGCAATTCTTCCTTCGTTGCTCCGGCAGGAACTGTAATCTCAGGGAAGCCTGTAGCCGATGCTACATAACTTGCTGCATAAGTGTCATAAGCGTCACATACATATGTTGGATCTTCCTTATCAAATCTCGGTGATGCTGGACATGACATTGTTGGAAAAACAATTGCATCTAAATTTTCTTTTTCCATTATTGATTGTAACTCATCACGAACTGCAGGGATATCTTTCGTTAAGATATTATTGTAATCCTGGGTGTTCATAAATTCTGTCTGTTTCAATGATTCTTTTAGACCTTCCAAACGCGCTGGATTTACCGGTGTTGCTGAGTTTAGAACCTCTGGAGATTCACTGATTTTGATTATTTCTTCAAGTGTTTTCGGCTGACTTTCCGGCAATTGATTTAGATATTCTTCTAATTGTACTTTAAAGTCTGCATCATTAACTGGTCCAATAATTGGTGTCCACAGATATTTTGTCATTTCTGAGAAAGAAACAGGAATAATTTCTGTACCCATTTCTTTCATTTTTCCTAAAGCCTCATTAGTAATTCCGTCTACCTCTTCGTTGTCTCCAAAGAAGTCAGTAGCTACTCCGACCCTTGCATTCTGCAAAGCAGTTTTGTCTAAGGATTTACTATAATCTTCAACAATATGTCCCTTTGCAAGCAAAGTTTTGTCGTCTTTTTCATCTACTCCAGCCATAAAACTCAAAGCAATCGCTGCATCTTTCACGGACCTAGCTAGTGGACCCGTAGTATCGAAGTTTAAGGAAGATGGAATTACCCCACTACGGCTTGTTAAACCCAGGGTCGGTCTAATACCCACTAGACCAGTAACATAGGCTGGTCCTCTTACTGATCCGGATGTATCAGTACCCAATCCGAATACAGCAAAGTTTGCTGTAACCGCTGCAGCAGATCCACTACTAGATCCTGAAGCATCACGATTAAGATTATAAGGATTCAAGGTTAACCCACCCAATGAACTGTACCCTAATCTCCCATAAGAAGCCGCGAACTCGGACATATTTGTTTTTGCGATGATAATTGCTCCTGCATCCTCAAGCTTTTGAATAGTAAAAGCATCTTCTTTTGGATAGGCATCCTTTAGTGCAACAGAGCCTGCTGTTGTAGGCATTCCTTTTACGTCAAAATTGTCTTTAACAACTATCGGTATACCATGAAGAATACTTCTTGGTCCTTTACTTTTTCTTTCTGCATCTAATTGCTTTGCTATTGCTTTAGCTTTCTCATTAATCGTTATAATAGAGTTAATTGTTGGACCTTGCTTGTCATATTCTTCTATACGCTCCAGATAATAATTAACCAGTTGCTCAGAAGTAATTTGATTGTTATTTAAAGCTTCAGAAATTTCACTTATACTCTTTTCAAATGGATCAAAATCAGTTTCTTTTGCAGAAACACTTACCAATGGAAGCATGATCATTACTAAAATAAAAGCAATCAGGGTTTTAAGCTGATATATTGTTTTAAACATGGTAGTTCCTCCTTAGAACGAATTATATAAATTTTCCTTAAAAATAACTTTAATATACTAAAATACTAAAGTGGTTTTGAAGATAACCAAAGGATTTGAAAGAAAATCTAACAATCCTTTTGGTCATTGTTTTAAACAAATTCACTTTACAGTTTAAAGTGCTGTATAACTTCCTCTAATTCTACTGACATTCTCGCTAATTCTTGAGCCGCTAAAGAAACTTCCTCCATTGAGGCACTCATTTGTTCAGAAGAAGCAGCAACATTTTGAGAATGTTCATTTACCTCTAAACTTGTTTGCGAAACTTGCTCAATCTGGGAAACAACCTCTGCGATATAAGTTTTCATGTTATCCATTGCCATACTAACCTCAGTAACTTTTGTTGTTACAGCAAGAACTGAATCCTTGATTTCTCCAAAGGCTTTTCCACTTTCGTTGACAAGTTTCATTCCTTCTTTAGCTGAGTTCGCTCCTTGATTCACTAGACTCATTGAATCCTTAATGCCATCTTTAATTTCATTTATGATCCCATTTATCTGCAATGCTGAATTACTGGATTGCTCTGCAAGGTTGCGTACTTCATCTGCTACCACAGCAAATCCTTTTCCATGTTCGCCAGCTCTAGCAGCCTCAATTGCAGCATTTAAGGCTAATAAATTTGTTTGTTCCGAAATTGATTGGATGATTAAACTGATTTGGCTAATTTCGTTCGATTTTTCATTTAATACGCCAATCTTCTCAGCCGAAGAGCTCACATTTTTATCTATTTCACTCATTTGTTTAACGGTTTGATTAACAACATCACTACCTTGTTTAGCAGTATCCGCTGAATAATGGATGGAATCATGTACATTATTCATGCTCAATGCCACATCATCAACATGTTTATACACTTCATTGATAATACCTACCGCCTTATTCATTGCCAGATTCTGTTCGTCTGTTCCAGTGGCAACGCTTTGAATGGAATCAGAAATCATGGTAGAGGCTCTTTGATTCTCCATAGAAGATGCTGCTAACTCCTCAGATGTCGCTGATAATGCCTGAGATTCAAGCGAAATCTTTTTGATAGTTTCTTTTAAACTATTAGACATGATATTGTAATTTTTTCCCATGTCTCCAATTTCATCATTGGACTCAATCTTGACTAATTGAGTTAAATCACCTTTTGACATAGCTAAAGATAAATCACTAATACTTTTGAGTCGCTTTGTTAAATTTAAGCTCATAAAAATGGAAACTAATATAGCTATAACAGCAAATATCCCGCCGATAAGGTAAATCTTTGAGCGGATGGAATTAGCCGTTTCTAAAATTTCACTCTTTTCAATAACAGAAATATATTTCCAGCCTTCATTTTCTGAAGTGATAGTGTTTAATACATAGTCTTTTCCATCGATACTTGTTTCAAATGAACCGTCTTTACTTAAATTCTTTAGTTCCGGGACGTTAAGTTTGGAAATCGGCTCGAAATTCAATTCAGGGTTTTTCGGATTGGCAAGGATTGTGCCATCCCCTTGTGCCAGAATTACATAACCATTTTTTCCAATTTTGATGTCCTTGATAATATCTGTTAATCCTTCCAGACTAACATCCAGGCCTAACACACCCATTTGCTTTCCGTCTTTTTCGATTGTAACTACATTACTTACGATAATACCTTCTATCCCAGTTGCAGCATAGGCACTCGTTAATTTAACTTTCCCTGGTTCTTCAATAGCTGTAGTGTACCAAGGACGTTCTCTTGGATCGAATCCAGCTGTTGTAGGACCCTCGGGATATTGAACATAACCGCCGTCAGCTGTACCCATATACACATAAGCAGCATTTGGATGGCTCTTGCCAAATTGAGAAAAGACATCAAATATTGCTTTTTCCTTCTCTCCATTTGCAGAAGGGGTCATGTCAATTGAGGCATCTCCTGCTACCTCTTTATAGGAAGTAATACTGGAATCAGCATTTTGGACGAAAGGGTTATTGGCCAACAAACTAACATTTTCCCTAATTGTTTCAAAGTACATAGAAATTCCATTGTCTACCTGGTTTATTTCTTTTTCGCTAAAATTGATATAATCTTTTTCGGTTCTTTCACTAACTGTTTTATTAACAAAATATCCAATCAAGATAATCGGTACTAACGATAGTAATAAAGAATAGATTAGAAACTTTACTTTAAATGAAAATCTTTTTTTACTCATTTTGATATATTTCTCCTCTCTTTCTATTTAATTGTTATCGCACGGTTATTTACAGTATTAACAAAGAAAACTCAAGAAGCCATTCAATTTACCATAGAATTGCCAATAGTCTTAAATCCACAAATTTGTTAACCAGGCGATCATTCTTTAATTTCGTGACCTTTTAATCAACTCCGAAAACTAAGACGATAGGTTTCAAGAACTAACGCTTATAAAATATACTAAGTAAAAAATCACAACCTATTAATAATCTCACCTAAATATACATATTTCAACATTTTTTGACAAAATGACAAAATTACTACATTGCATCAGAATTTCTTAAGCTAAAATCTAGAAATCCCGACCATCCAAACTTATTGAATAATAGGTTTATCTTCACTTCTACAAAAGAAGCAAAAAAAGACTCCCCGAAAGATGTTTAAACTTTCAGGAAGCCTTATTTACATGCTGCTTACCATAATAAAAAAGAGGTCTCTCAAAAGTTCGGGGAACTAATGAGAAACCTCTCAAATTAACTATCTTAAAAGTTTCGGCATCATTTGGGCATCAATCTCTAAGAAGCCCTTTTCTGAAAGCTTGATGTAATAAGGGTTCTAGCCCTATCTTACATCATGCCGCCCATACCGCTCATGTCAGGCATTGCTGGAGCACCTGCTGGTTCTGGTAGGTCTGCTACTACTGCTTCCGTTGTCAGGAACAGAGCAGCTACAGATGCAGCGTTTTGTAATGCTGAACGAGTAACTTTCGCTGGGTCAACTACTCCAGCTTCGATCATGTTTACCCATTCGCCATTCGCAGCGTTGAAACCTACGCCCACTTCTTCGCGTTTTAAGCGGTCCACGATGATTGAACCTTCAAGACCAGCGTTGTTAGCGATTTGACGTACTGGCTCTTCAAGAGCACGCAATACGATGCGTACACCAGTTGCTACATCGCCTTCTACAGTCTCAAGAACTTTCTCAACTGCAGCGTATACGTTTAGAAGAGCAGTACCACCACCTGATACGATACCTTCTTCAACAGCAGCACGAGTTGAGTTTAATGCGTCTTCGATACGTAATTTGCGTTCTTTTAACTCAGTTTCAGTTGCAGCACCAACTTTGATAACTGCTACACCACCAGCTAATTTTGCAAGGCGTTCTTGTAATTTCTCTTTATCAAACTCAGAAGTAGTTTCTGCAATTTGAGAACGGATTTGGTTTACGCGAACATCGATTTCGTCTGCATTGCCGGCACCTTCAACGATAGTAGTGTTGTCTTTGGACACAACTACTTTACCTGCGCGGCCTAATGTAGATACGTCAGCTGTTTTTAACTCTAAACCAAGATCAGCAGTAATTACTTGACCGCCAGTTAATACAGCGATATCTTCCAGCATTGCTTTACGACGGTCACCGAAGCCAGGAGCTTTAACAGCTACTACGTTGAATGTACCGCGTAACTTATTTAAGATTAATGTTGTAAGAGCTTCCCCTTCAACATCTTCTGCAATGATTAATAATGGACGGCTTTGTTGAACAACTTGTTCAAGTAAAGGCAAGATTTCTTGAATGTTTGAAATCTTTTTATCTGTTACTAAGATATAAGGGTTGTCTAATACTGCTTCCATTTTGTCAGTATCCGTAACCATGTAGTGAGATACATATCCACGATCGAATTGCATACCTTCAACTACATCTAGCTCAGTAGTGAAACCTTTAGATTCTTCAATAGTGATAACACCGTCAGTACCTACGCGTTCCATAGCGTCTGCGATGAATTCACCCACTTCTTCATCAGCAGCAGAAATAGCAGCAACTTGAGCGATTGCTTCTTTGTTTTCTACTGGACGGGAAATGGCTTGCAATTCTTCTAATGCAGCAGCAACGGCTTTGTCCATTCCTTTACGGATACCCACTGGGTTTGCACCAGCAGTTACGTTTTTAAGACCTTCACGAATCATCGCTTGTGCTAATACTGTTGCAGTAGTTGTACCGTCACCAGCGATTTCGTTTGTTTTAGATGCAACTTCAGCAACTAGTTTTGCCCCCATATTTTCATATGGATTTTCTAGTTCGATTTCTTTTGCGATTGTTACACCATCATTTGTAATTAATGGAGAACCGTATTTTTTTTCCAATACAACATTACGTCCTTTTGGTCCTAATGTTACTTTTACAGCGTTTGCTAATTTATCAACACCTTGAAGCATTAAAGAACGAGCTTCTTCAGAGAATTTAATATCTTTTGCCATTTTGTCTACCTCCAAATTTTTTTATTCTATTCAAAATCAAAAGTAGCATGGGAGCGCCCGAATGATTATGTATGGCGCTCTTATTGCTTAAGATTAATGTTCAAAATTATTAGCCAATAACAGCCAGTACATCATTTTCGCGCAGAATTAAAAATTCTTTGCCTTCATATTTCACTTCTGTGCCTGAGTATTTAGAGAAGATAATGCGATCTCCCTCTTTTACATCAAGCTCGACGCGTGTGCCGTTATCTAGAACAC
>Ga0180215_1002905_pt1 | contig 16665 bp, 11 predicted proteins | sample eDN3rd37CBELigBY_FD_128871 | JGI IMG/M metagenome (GOLD analysis project Ga0180215, IMG submission 128871) | Enriched backyard soil microbial communities from Emeryville, California, USA - eDNA 3rd pass 37_C BE-Lig BY (version 2) (version 2) | ecosystem: Environmental > Terrestrial > Soil >...
CGTCGCATACTCATAGCCACGGCCGCCCTCGCCGCCGCGCGGGGAGTGGGCGACGTACTCGGCGAAGGGGAGGAAGTTGACCGCGACCATCCCGAAGCCGATCACGAGCGCGAGCAACGCACCGCCGAGGCGGGCGCCGACCGCGCGCAGCGACCGGAAGTGCCCCTGCTGCCAGAGGAGGAAGGCCGTCCAGAGGAGGCCGCCCAGCAGCATGTAATAGGTGCTCTGTATCTGGTTCGAGAGGTTGGCTGCGCCGATCACGACCCCACCGAGGACGAACCAACGCAGACTGCCGGTACGTAGTGCCCGATGGATCGCGAAGAAGAAGAGCGGGGTCAGCGTCGCCACGATCATCCGACCGTCGTGACCGCCGAGGATGAAGGACACCGAGTACCCCGCGAACATGTACATCAGCCCGGAGAGGTAGGCCGCGAAGGGGCGCGCGCCCAGCTCCCGCAACAAAAGGAATGTGCCTACCCCGGCCAGGAAGAGCTGCGTGATGAAGATGAAGAGCGGGTAGTTGTGCGTCGGGACCCCGATCAGCCGCAGGAGCACCGTGAGCGGGTAGTAGGTGTCCATCGCGTTGGCGTAGAACGGGAAGCCGCCGAAGAGATAGGGGTTCCACTTGGGCAGCTCACCGGCCGCGAAACGGCCGTCGGCGAAGAGCTCCGAGAAGTACGATTCGGCCAGGTGGTCCGAACCGTAGATCATGAACCCCGGCTTGAGCGCTGGCAGGAAGAAGATCAGGGAGAGGAGGAGATAGCTGGCCATGAGCCAGGGGGTAGGGAAGAACCCCTCCTCGGTCGGTGTGCCCAGGAGCTCCTTGCGACGCGTGGGCCGGTCTGCCTTTGTCTTCATCTCACCCTATTCCGTTTCTTCTCCTCGCCTCTTCCCTTGGGCGACCCGGTCGTACAGGTCTGCCAGCCGCTCGATGATGACCGGCCAGGAGAACTCCCGTTCAACGTACGCCCTACCCGCCTCGGCCAGGGCCGCGGCCTCGGCCGGGTGGTCCATCACCCGCGCGATCGCCGCAGCCAGCGCACCCGCGTCGGCAGGCGGGACCAGGTACCCCGTTTCGCGGTCCCGGATCACGTCCACGATCCCTCCCGCGGCGCTGGCGACCACGGGGCGCGCATAGCTGAGCGCTTCGACGAGCACGACGCCGAGCCCCTCGGTGTCACCTTTCGCGTCTATGATCGCGGGGAGGACGAAGAGGTCGCACTCCGCGAAGCGCCTGGCCAGCGTCTCGGCCGGGACGAATCCTTCAAAACGTACCCTCTCGCCCAACCCGAGTGCCGCCGCGCGGGCTTCGAGCTCGTGCCGCATCGGGCCGTCTCCGACTACCCGCAAGCGGAAGCGCCGCGACGGCTCGAGCCGCGCGAGCGCGTCGAGAAGGTAATGTACCCCTTTGCGCTCGACCAGACGCCCTACGAAGAGGATCTCGAAGGGCGCGCCTTCCACACGGGGCGGGACGACGAGCTCCGCAGGGAACTCCGTCGTCGCGCCGAAGGGGATGAGTTCGACCGGCCGGTCGTAGACGCGTCGTATCATCGACGCGGTGTAACTCGAATTGGCAGTGACCGCATCAGCGGTACGGATCACGTAACGCAGGAAGGGGGTGAGCGGGGAGAGCTGTTCGCGCGTCCAGGTCAGTTCCACGCCATGGAAGGAGCAGACGAACGGGGTGCCCGCCACCCAGCGTGCAGCCAGGCCGAAGAGCGCATGGGGTATCGGCCAATGCACGTGGACCAGATCGAAACCGCCGCGCCGGGCGAGCCGGGCGGTAGCCGCCATCCCCGAAGCGACGTACCCCGGTACGAGCGCCAGGTACCCCGGCCGCTCCCGGATCCGGTCGGGCGCGGTCTGGTCGTGGGTCATGTCCTCCCACCGCCTAGGCGCATAACGGAACCGATGCACCCGAACCCCGTCGATGATCCCGCCCGGCAGCCCGCGATACGAAGGCGCCAGTACCTCGACCTCGACCCCAGCATTCTGGAGGCCGTGGATCGTCTCCACCAGCCACGGCGTGATCACATCTGTGGAGTTACGGTTATATGCGGTCGCGACGTAGAGAACCTTCACTTGCCGACCGTATTGAGAAGTGTGTAAATTCCGTAATCTCACAATTATAGCGCTCTGCGTCCACGACTTCAAGGCGGCATGTGTTTCATAATACAGCAGTTGTAGCCCCCCAGATCGTTCGACGTGCCGCCGTCGGGCGAGGTAGATCCCGGGCTGCGGTCGTCGCACCATCCGGCACTTCGAGCAGGTTCGGCGGTACCAGAGGACGGCGCTAGCACGATGCGAGTAGCCGGAGATGAGCCGACGGAGCGATCGGCGGACCCGGCGGTTCGACGCGGGAGACGCGACACGCTGGTCCGCGCCGCGCACCCCGAAATCGGCCGCGATATAAAGGAGCGTTGAGACGGAGTTGAACGTGCTGTTCGCTATTGGAACTATTCGCATCGTACCCCGGTGCGGCGGGGTCGAGGTCAAGGAGGTTGGCGCGTGACGCGTGGGGGCGAACGCGGCGTCGTCGTCATCCCGACATACAACGAGCGGGAGAACCTGCCCCGTCTCGTGCCGCAGGTCCTCGCGCAGGACCCGCGGCTCGAGGTGCTCGTCATAGATGACGCCTCGCTCGACGGGACGGGGGCGATCGCGGACGACCTGGCGGCCGCCGACCCTCGGGTCCACGTCCTGCACCGGCGGGGGAAGTTGGGGCTGGGGACCGCGTACCTGACCGGGTTCCGCTGGGCGCTGGAGCGGGGTTACGCGTACGTCTTCGAGATGGACGCCGACTTCTCGCACGACCCGGCGCACCTGCCGCAGTTCCTGGAAGCCATCCGCAACGCGGACGTCGTCCTCGGTTCCCGCTACCTCGAGGGTAGGGTGACCGTCGTGAACTGGCCGATCTCGCGGCTCCTGCTCTCCTACGGCGCCAACATCTACGCGCGCCTGATCACCGGGCTCCCGATAGCCGATGCGACCGGCGGTTACAAGTGCTTCCGGCGCGAGGTCCTCGAGGCGATCGACCTCGACCGGATCGAGTCCGAGGGGTACGCCTTCCAGATCGAGATCACGCTGCGCGCTTGGAAGAAGGGGTTCCGGATCAAGGAGATCCCGATCGTCTTCACCGATCGGGATGTCGGTGAGTCCAAGATGTCCAAGCGGATCATCTGGGAGGCGGTTTGGAAGGTCTGGAAGCTCCGCCTCCTCGACCTGTTCGGCAAACTCTGAGTCATCGGGATGGCGATTCGTGATCTCTTCTGGGCCTGTCCGATCTGCGGTCGCGAGGGGGGGCTGGACTCTGCTCGCCGTGGTTCTGAGGTCTGCGGAGGGTGCTCGACCCGGTTCAGCCGGGGGCGAGGTTCGGCGATCACGGCGCACACCCCGGGCCGTCCGCCGATTACGCTGAGCCCCGCCGAGTGGGTCGACAGGCTACCGGAGCTCGATGTAGAGGAGAGGATCCGCCGGGCCGAGGCGGCCGGGTCGGCGCTGCTCAGCGAACCGGCGCTGCTCCGTCTGCAGGCGGGTGAAGTGCCGGTTTACTTCCGTGGACGTTACCTCAATCAGATCGAGGATTTGGGGCCGCCTCGCCACGGGTTGCTGCAGCTCTTTCCCGACCGGGTGACCTTCCTACCCACCGGGGCAGGCGAAGAGGGAGGAGATGCGGCAAGTTCCATTACTTGGCCGTTCGGCGAGATCACCGCGGTCCAGCCTAGCTCCAGTACTTTGCAGCTCAACTCCAGGCGCCTCCCGCTGGCGTCGTTCAAGGTGCCGGGGGGCTCCATCAGGTTCTGGGAAGCGCTCCTCTGCGCCGCGCTCGCCAGGTACTACCTGATGAATGGCCTCGGTGAGATAATCGAGTTTCAGCCACGGATCGCAACACGCCGCGCGACATGACCTTCTATCGCTTCTGCCAGCGATTGGTGCGTACCGTCTGGCCGCTGATCGGACCACTCGAGGTGGTGGGAACGGAGGTGATCCCGGAGCAGGGGCCGTTCTTGCTCATCGCCAACCACCAAAGCGTGCTCGACCCGATCCTCATCCAGACGGTGTGTCCGAGGCCGATGCATACGATGGCGAAGAGCACGCAGTTCGCATCGCCGGTCGTGGCGCAGCTCATGTATCACCTCAATTCGTTCCCGGTAAGACGTTATCGTATCGATCCACAAGCGGTGCGTTACGCGTTGCGCGTCCTACGGTCGGGCGAGCCGGTGGGGATCTACATCGAGGGGGAACGGACCTGGGATGGAAGGCTGCAGCCCCCGCGGCTCGGGACGATCCGTCTGATCTTGAAGGCAGGTGTGCCGGTTGTGCCGTGTACCATCCAAGGGTCATACGACGTCTGGCCGCGCTGGCACCGCGGCGTGCGTAGAGCCCCGGTGCGGATCACCTTCGGCGAGCCGCTATACTTTCCCCGCCTCGACCACCGCGAAGAACGGGAGGCGGCGCTCACTGCCACCGCAAATACCTTGATGGGAAGACTCGCCACCCCGCTGGACGGGAAGGGGGTCACCGGAGCGTCGCCGGAGCAGAGGCAAGCCGTGTGACGGCGCCTCCCGCTGATGCGCGGTCTCGGTGACTACTGGACCAGTATTCGTGGGAACACCGGTTGCGTGGCGGACCGGGTCGCGGTAGCATTCGTAGCCTTTCAGCACCGCCCGGCAGCCCGCCGGTAGAGGGCGGAGCTGTTGACCAGATGCCAATGTGGATCGGAGGAGGTCATGGTGGAACGTCTCGCGTCACGTGCAGGGATTGCGGCGGCTATACTCATCGCTTTCGCCCCGGCAACCGCCTGGGCTCACACTGGGGCCGGTGCGGCCCACGGCCTCATCAACGGTTTCGTGCACCCGCTCCTAGGTTGGGATCACCTGCTGGCCATGCTCGCCGTCGGGATCTACAGCGCCCAGCGGGGAGGGAGGGCGGTATGGCTCCTCCCGGCCACCTTCGTGACCGTAATGGCGATCGGTGGAGTTCTCGGTATCGCGGGAGTTGCGCTCCCGGGGGTCGAGTCCGGGATACTCGCCTCCGTCCTCGTGCTCGGTGCACTGATCGCTCTCGCCGTGCGGTTCCCGCTCGCCGCAGGGATGGCGGTGGTGGGGCTCTTTGCGATCTTCCACGGCCACGCCCACGGGACCGAGATGCCGCAGGCGGCGTCCGCCGTCGGCTACGCGATCGGGTTCTGCGGCGCTACCGCTCTGCTCCATATCGGCGGTATCGCGCTTCCCACCATGCTCCGGCGCACGATCGGTGACGGCCAGGCCAAGTGGACACGCTACGCCGGCGCCGGGATCTCCCTCGCCGGGTTCATCCTCCTCCTCGGCTGAGCTACTGCCGCGCCTGCTCCGAGCCGCGGAGCAGGCGCGGATCTTCCGTACCACACGGCCGGCACGCCAGGTCCGCCACACTATACCGAACACCAGATCTTCGCCACCTGCCCAGCGTGCCCCGGCACCTCAGCTCCCAGTACCGTTCCCAGGTCGAGATACATCGTGAAGGGAATCCCCCCCGGCCCTTGCGACGTAGCCGGCCGGCGAGCTATTGTATATTCTGTGCGATTGAGAATCAGTCTCACGTTGGCCGGCTTGTCGGTTCGCGCCCGCAGTGCTATCGGGGGGGCGAGCGGGGGGGCGGCCGATGTGATCCACCGATGGGGGTGACATTCTATGAGAGGGAAGACCTTGCTCGCGATGGGGGCGATCGCTCTCGTCGCGGCGGCTGGTTGTGGTGGAGAGAAGGGGGGTGCGGGCGTCGTCAATGTATATTCGCATCGGCATTACGACTCCGACAAGGAGCTATTCGCGCGGTTCACGGAGGAGACGGGGATCCAGGTCAATGTCGTGACCGCGTCGGCCGACGAGTTGATCACGCGGTTGGAGAACGAGGGGGCGGACTCTCCGGCAGATGTCCTCATCACCGTCGATGCGGGCCGTCTGCATCGAGCCAAGGAGAAGGGGCTGCTGCAGCCGATTCGGTCTGAGGTCCTCGAGTCGAACATCCCCGCTTCGCTGCGGGATCCGGAGGGCTATTGGTTCGGTCTGACGAAGCGTGCGCGTATCCTGGTGTACGACACGAGCCGGGTGCGTGCCGGGGAGCTCTCGAATTACGAGGATCTGGTGGACCCGCGGTGGCGCGGCCGGGTACTGGTACGTTCGTCGGGGAATGTCTACAATCAATCGTTGCTGGCGTCGTTCATCGCGGCGGCGGGCGAGGCTGGCGCGGAGGCGTGGGCGTCCGGAATCGTGGCTAACCTGGCGCGCCAGCCGAGTGGTTCGGATACGGACCAGGCGAAGGCGGTTGCGGCCGGCGCAGGCGACGTCGCCATCGTGAATTCGTACTACGTGGCGCGTCTCAAGGCGTCGTCCGACCCGGAGAACCGCCGTGTCGGCGAGCGGCTGGCGGTCGTCTTCCCGAATCAGGAAGGGCGAGGGACGCATATCAACGTGAGCGGCGCGGGTGTGGTGAAGAGCTCGAAGAACCGGGAGAACGCGATCCGGCTGCTGGAGTATCTCTCGCAGGAGCCCGCGCAGCGCGCGTTCAGCGAGGCCAACTTCGAGTATCCGGTGAATCCACGCGTCGAGCCGGCGGCCCTGCTGCAGGAGTGGGGGGCGTTCCGGGAGGATACGCTGAATCTGGCTCGGCTCGGTGAGCTGAACGCCGCGGCTGTGAAGATCTTCGATCGAGTTGGTTGGAAATGAGCTGAGCCCGGCGCTCTCGCCGGGGGAGGGGACGGTCCCGACGGCGATGCCGCCGGGGCAGTCGATCGCCGGTGCAGGAATCGGGAGTGGGGCGGGGGACGGCGCGCGGAGCGTGTCGAGACCCGCGCCCCGTTTCCGCATCCCCCGGCTTACGCGCGTCGGATGGAGCCCGTGGACCGGCGCGGCCACCTTGATCGCTCTGTTACTGTCGATACCCATTCTGGTCGTGGCGGCGGGCGCGTTCACCGTCACGGGAGACACTTGGTCGCATCTTGCCGCGACCGTACTTCCTGGATACATCCGCAACACGGTACTCCTCGTCCTGGGCTCTGGCGCGCTCGCCCTCGTGATAGGCACAACGACGGCGTGGCTCGTCGCGACCTGCGATTTTCCGGGCCGGCGCATCTTCGAATGGGCGTCGATCCTGCCACTCTCCGTGCCTGCTTATATCGCTGCCTACACATACGCAGGGATCTTCGACGTCACCGGGCCGGTCCAACGGCTCATGCGTCAGGTCCCCGGGTGGTCCGACCGCATCTACTATCTGGATGTGATGCGCTTCGAGACCGTCCTGGTGATCTTCGGCGTGGTCCTCTACCCATATGTATATCTGATCGCGCGAACCGCATTCCTGGGGCAGTCGCGGACGGCGCTCGAGGCGTCGCGCACCCTCGGTCACAGCGGTTGGAGCACCTTCTTCCGCGTCGCGCTACCCCTGGCTCGCCCGGCCCTCGCCGCGGGGGTGGCGCTGGTCGCGATGGAGGTACTGAACGACTACGGCGCCGTCGCCTACTACGGCGTCCAGACCTTCACCACCGGGATATTCCGTTCGTGGCTCGCGTTGGGCGACCTGGATGCAGCGATCAGGCTCGCGGCGAGCCTCATGCTCCTGGTCTTCTGCGTGCTGGGGGTGGAGCGCCTCATGCGCCGCGGCAAGAGGGTGGAGGAGGGGAGTGGCGCGCACCGGCCGCTCCGGCGTTATCAGCTGCGTGGCGCGCGCGCCGCGCTGGCGACCGCGGTCTGCCTCCTCCCGCTCCTGATCGGATTCCTCATCCCGGTGACCCAGCTCGGGTACTGGGCGGTATCGACCGCCAGGGAAGTAGTCGGCCGCGAATTCCTGCGCCTGGTAGGCAACTCCTTCCTCCTGGCGGTGGGCGGCGCACTCATCTGCGTCTTCCTGGCGCTGATCCTGGCCTATACGGCCCGTCTGCACCGCACGCTCTACATGAGCCTCGTCTCACGGGCGGCGGTGCTCGGGTACTCGATCCCAGGCGCGGTGATCGCCGTCGGCGTACTCGTCAGCTGCGGGTGGTTCGACCGTACCCTCAACAACATCCTCCAGCAGACGACGGGGGGCTCGGCAGGGCTCATCCTGGGTGGCACCCTCGCGGCGCTCCTATTCGCCTACGCCGTGCGCTTCCTGGCGGTCGCGCTGCTCCCGGTAGAGGCGGGGTTCGAGCAACAGTGCCGCAACCTCGACGAGGCGTCTCGCTCGCTCGGCGTGCCGCCGTTCGCCACCCTGCGCCGCGTGGCTCTGCCGCTCCTGCGACGCACCTTGCTCGGCGCCGTGATCCTCGTCTTCGTCGACGTGCTCAAGGAGATCCCCCTGACTCTCGTCCTGCGCCCGTTCAACTTCGACACGCTGGCCACCAAGGCGTACCAGCTCGCGCTGGACGAGCAGGTCGCCGAATCGGCCAACGCGGCGCTCGTAGTGATCGCCACGGGGATCGTCCCCATCATCTGGTTGAACCGACTACTCTCCGGGAACAAGAGATGAACGTCCTCTCCATCAAGGGGCTACGCAAACGGTATCAGGGCGCGCAACACGACGCCGTCCACGACGTCTCGCTCGACGTCGCCGAAGGCGAAGTCCTGTCCCTGGTAGGGGAGAGCGGGAGCGGCAAGACCACCTTGCTCCGCCTGATCGCCGGGCTCGAGGTGCCGACCGCCGGAGAGATCACGATAGGCCGAAAGACCGTAGCGGACGAACGGACCTGGGTCCCCCCGGAACACCGCGGGGTAGGGTTGGTCTTCCAGGATTATGCCCTGTTCCCACACCTCACCGTGACGCGGAACGTCGCCTACGGGCTCGGCAAACTGCCGCGCCGCCAGCGCGACGACCGCGTCCGCGACGTACTCGAGCTGGTAGGGCTCGCCAGTCTAGGCGACCGCTACCCCCACGAGCTCTCCGGAGGCCAGAGGCAACGCGTCGCCCTCGCACGCGCACTCGCCCCCGAACCGACCATCGTGCTCCTCGACGAGCCCTTCAGTAACCTCGACGCCGCGCTCAAGGCCCGCCTCCGCGACGAGGTAGGGGACCTCATCAGGCGCACCGGGACCACCGCGGTCTTCGTCCTCCACGACACCGAAGACGCCCTCGCCCTCGGCGACCGGATCGCTATCATGCGCGCAGGCACGATCTGGCAGGCCGATACGCCTCAGATAGTCTTCGCCCGCCCACGCGACGGTTACGTGGCGCGCTTCTTCGGCGAAACCAATCTGATCCCCGCGATCTCCACCGGAACGGGCTACGAGACCGTCCTCGGCTTCCACCCCAACCCCGGCACCACCGCCGAGCGCGGCGCGACCACGATCGCCCTCTACCCGGACGAACTCGAACTCGCCGAAGACGGGGAGGGGGGCGCACCGGCCACCGTGATCCGCTCGATCTTCCGCGGCTCCTACCAGCAGCTCACCGTCCAGGTCGACTGCCGGACCGATCCGCCGATCCAGCTCCAGGTCTACATGGATGGATGCTGGCCGATCGACCCCGGTACGACCGTCCGAGTCCGTATCCGCCCCTCGGCCGCCGCGCGCGTCATCGCCGGCGGTTGAGCGCCGGAATCACCGTGCCCTTGGCGGCGTAGGCCCCCGAGCGGCCGCGCGTCCCGGTCGTCGGCGCGTGGGTGGGGGGAGCGTCCACCACGTGGACAACTGCCCGTGTTTTCCACAGTCTCCGTGCGCGCAAGTTTACATAATGCATATTATGCGAAGTGGTCCGCGGATTGCGAAAACCCGCTCGCGCCCTGCAGTTCGGCCAACGTGAACCCTCGGCCGGTCACACGGGCGCTGGGACCGGGAACTGATGGCGGAGGGGCGCCTGCGGACCTGAGGGCGGGATCCCGCGGCAGTAGGAGCCCCACACGGTCTCGATGATGGCGTCGGCCGCTCCCGGCGACTCCGGGCCCTGGCGCATCACGCCGCCACCAGCGGTGGCTTCCCGGACGGAAGCACGCGTTCTCGCCCGAGTGATGCCCGGGGACCGGTGTTCGGGGCTCGCGCCGCGTGGTCGGTCGAGGGTCCGTTGGTCAGGGGCTGCCTGCCGTATCTTCTTTGCTCGCTGGAGACGATCTCGATGCAGAGGGAGAGCTCGACCGGGTTCGCGTAATAGGAAGAAGATGCGAGCTGCCGCATGGCCCCTAGGCGTGAAAAGGCCCGGGGATCGCTGTCGAGCCCCGGGCCCTCGTCGTCGTCTGAAGCTTCGGTATTGCTGCCTCGTTCCCTACCCGATCGTTCCCGGCCAGGTGGGTAGCTGCTCGAAGTATTCGCCGACGGTCACTCCTGAACCACCCGCGCTTTGGCTTCGGCGAGCCGGAGCTCGACGACGCCGCGCTCGGGCGAGTTCTCGGTGGTTTCGGCGAGGAGGCGCTGATAGATCTCCACCGCACCCGCCGCATCGCCCTGCGTCTCCCGGACGCGGGCAGCCCGCTGCAACGCATCACGGCGCTGGTATGCGTCCCGCGACCTATCGGCGATCCCGAGATAGGTGGCGACCGCCTGGGCCTGGTCACCGTGCTGCTCGTAAGCCGCGGCGAGGAGGAAGGCGGCGGCGGGCGCGAGGTCATTGTCGTTCGAGCTCGCGAGCGGCTTGAGCACCTCGATCGCCTTCTCGGTCTGCGCCTCCGCCAGCGCGCTCTGCGCCAGGAGCAGCCGTGCCTCGTCGGCCGCGGGGGTCCCCGAGAAGAGGTTGATCAGCTCTTCCAGATCACGAATCGCCAGCGAATGGTTCCCGCTGAGTACCGCCAGCCGTACCTCCTCGAGGCGCAGCATCGCCTGCTCTCGCTTCGCCTCGCGCGTATTCCGCGCGTAGATGGTGGCGAGCACGCCAGCTACGACGATTATCACACCGACGATCAGCGTGCGGAGATGCGCCTTCGTCCAGAGGACCGTCTGGAGTAGACGTTCGTTCAACGTGTCATCGGGTGTGCTCTGCTGGTGTAAACGGCGCGCAGTCGGGTGTCGAGTCATAACCCCTTCGCGGTGTTCGGGATGTGCTACGAGACCGCCCGCGTGACCGGACCGATCGGCGCGGGCGGACGATGTGTCCTAAACCTATGAAAAATAACGCTGGTCTAAGGAGGTGTCAACCGAGATTCATAGCTCGATCGTTGCAGAAAAAGCCGGCGGCCGGAGCTCGTCCACTGTGTCATCTCCGACTGAGGGGCGCGATCTATCCTGTTCCTGCCTACTCTATTGCCGTGCCGTCCCTGTGGTGTTCCTCGGATCTTGAACCTGCGCGGCCGGTACCTGGCGCGCGGCGCCGAAGATCGCGGGGCCTCTCCGCTGGTACCTCGGTTCGCCGTAGGTGGCCAGGGCGGGCTTGGGTCGCCTCTCGTTGAGCGTGAAGGCAATCACCGCATTGCCGCGTGGTGTATCGAGTTGGTAATGGCCGCCCGCGGCGACGGCTATGTACTGGACGCCATCGATCTGGTATGTGACCGGTGACCCACTGACCCCTGCTCCGGCGTTGAACTGCCAGAGCAGCTCGCCGGTGGCCGCGTCGAAGGCATCGAGCGTCCCTGTCCCCTGGCCGATGAACAGCAACCCTCCTGCGGTGGAGAGCGCTCCCCCGGTCATCGGTGCGGGAACCGCGCGTTGCCAGCGTATCTCGCCGGTGGTGGGATCGATGGCGCTGAGTATCCCCGAGGCAGGTTCTTCCGGCACGAGGCGGAACGATCCCCCCAACCAGAGTCTCCCCTTCTCCCAGGGTTGGAAATTACGTGAATAGATCATCGGTTGGTGCAGCGCTGGCACATAGATGAGACCGGTCTGGGGAGAGACGCTCACCGGCGCGCCCGGGTTGCCGCCGTTCGCGCCGGGGAGTATCCTGACCCCCGCCTCCGTAGGCGGTGCGAAGAGGTTCTCCTGCGGCACGAAGTTGTCAGAGCGTATGACGGGCTGGCCGTTGGTAGCGTCGGCGAGATAAACCCATCCGGTCTTTCCGGCCAACCCCACTAGTTTGCGGCCCCCGCTGGTGAAGAGGAACGGTGGGCTGCCGCCGCTCAGGTCCCAGAGGTCGTGCGGGAGGTATTGGAACGCCCAGCGGAGCTCGCCGGACGTGGCGTCGAGCGCGACGATCGATCCGGTGTAGAGGTTGTCGCCTGGTCTGACACCGCCGTCCAGACTCGGCGCGGGGCCGCCGACGGAGACGTAGAGGATGTCGGTGGTGGGATCGTATGCCGGCGTCGTCCGCACCGCCCCCCCTCCCCTCTTCCACCCCTCCTGGAACCGCTCGAGCCGCTCCCGTTCTTCCATGATATCCCGGTTGAGCGGGGTACCGAATGGATCGGTGTCCTTCCAGCTCCCCTGCCACCCGGTCGAGTCCCCGGTGGTGGGGGCGACGGTGTACCACCGCCAGAGCTCTTTCCCCGACTCCGCGTCGAGCGCCGAGACGAAACCGCGCGTCCCATACTCCGCTCCGCCAACCCCGACGACAACCCTCCCCCCCGCCACCAGCGGTGCCGCGGTCACACTGTATCCATCCTCGGGATCGGCGATCGTCGTCTCCCAGACCGGCTCGCCGCTGCGATGGTCGAGCGCGACGACCCTCCCGTCGAGCGTCGCTAGGAAGATCTTGTCACGGTACGCCGCCACACCCTGGCTCTCGGGGCCGCAACAGAGGGGGGTCGCCTCGAGTTGGGGTACGTACTCCCACAACCTCTCGCCGGTCGCGGCGTTGAGCGCAACGACGTGGCTCTCCGGTGTGGTCAGGTACATCGCGCCGTCTATGACGAGCGGTGTGGTGACGAAGGACTCGGCGATCCCGGTCTGGTGGATCCAGACCGGGACCAGGTCGTGCACGTTCTCCGTCGTGATCTGGGAGAGAGTCGAGTAGCGACGGTTGCCGTAGTCCCCGCCGTGGACCAGCCAGTTCGCGTCGGCTGCCAGCGCGGCGAGCATGGCGTCGTCGACTGTCGTGAAGCTAGGTACTACGGCCCGGGCCTGTACCGTCGTCGGACGCTCCTGCGCCGCCTCCTCCCGCTCTCTGCCGCACCCTGATGCCGCCGCCAGCAACGCCACGGCGACGACGGCTGCGCACCCTATCTGTCGGCGTTCCATTCCCTCGCCCGGTTAGTGCCGGTTCGACCTAAATTCCAGCGATGCAAACGGTTGTCGGGCGCAAGATGGATGCCAGGGGCGGACCTCCTCACCGCGCGCGGCCAGCGCGTCGCTCGGTGGCTTGTGAGTTGCGGTAACGCGCCGCTACGATCTTTGCGCGGTGCGTAGTGGGGGGCTGGGAAATGTTCGTGGGGTCTCCATGCCGGCCGGTGAAGTACTACGTAATCCTCGGCATCGGGCTGGTGCTGTTGGGGACGACGGCGTGCAGGGCGCGCTCCGACGACCTGCGTCTGGAGCCGGCCCTCGCCCCCTTCGTCGGCGCCAAGGTCGCCCAGGTACGATTCGCCGGCGGTGAGCCTTTCTCGGCCGACACCCTGCTGCAGCTCATACAAACCGTCCCCGCGAGCTGCAACTTCCTCGGACTCTCGATCTGCATCCCCTTCCTGGAACGGGAACCTCGCGGCAGCCGCCTCGACCTCGCCCTGCTACAGCGCGATGTGGCACAGCTCCAGCTCTTCTACAGGGAGAGCGGGTATTTCACCGCTCGGGTGATCCCGGTGGTCAGACCTGCCGCGGACTCGCAGGATGTCGTCGTCACCTTCGTCATCTCCCCGGGCGCGCCGGTCATCCTCCGATCGCTGACGATCGAGGGGACGGATGGGATCTTGCGCCCCGGCATCTACGAGCGGATCCCGAGCCGGGTCGACTCGATCTTCGACCTAGGCGATTTCGTCGCCTCCGCCGACACCATCCAGCGCGAGCTCCTGGAGCTCGGCCGCGCTTACGCCGTGGTTCTGCGCAACTACGTCGCCGACACGGTCACCCGCACCGCGCGGGCTACCCTGGTCGCCGTCCCCGGGCCGACCGTGCGGGTGGACTCGATCATCGTCGAGGGCGCTCCGAACCTCGGCCGGGCCGCGGTATTGCGGCAGATCGCCATCCGGAAAGGTGATCTCCTCCTTCAAGAAAAACTTCAGGAGAGCCAGCGCAACCTCTATCAGCTCGACATCGTCCAGTTCGCCACCGTCACGGTCGCCCCCGATTCCCTCCAGGCCTCCCCGACCGACAGTGCGAGCGCGACCGTCATCGTCCAGATCACGGAGGCCCCGGTGCACGTGGTCGAGGTCGGCGCGGGCTTCGGCACCGTCGACTGCTTCCGCACCTCCGCAGCTTGGACCAGCCGCAGCCTCGCCGGTGGCGCCCGCCGCCTCACGCTGACCGGCGCGGTCAGCAAGATCGGCCTCGGCAAACCCCTCGATTTCGGCCTCGGCGAGTCGATCTGCCGCGCCTTCGCCCGCGACACCTTCGAGAACACCCTCGACTACCGCTTCACCGGGGAGCTGGTCCAACCCTGGTTCATCAGCCCGCGCAACCGCCTCACGCTGAACGCGTACGCCGAGCGCGTCTCCGAACCGCAGGTCTACCAGATAGAGGCGCAGGGCGGTCGCTTCTCGGTGCTGCGTCGCCTGACTCGCTACGACCTGATGACCCTCCTCATCAACGTCGAACATTCGCGGACGACGGCGTCCGACGCCCTCTTCTGCGCCACCTTCTTCGTCTGCCTCCCCGCCGACATCGACAGCCTCTCGGAGTTCCGGTGGGTGAACACCCTCGGCGCGAACTGGGCGCGGGACCGTAGCAACAGCGTCATCGATCCGACCTCCGGGTACGTGCTCCGGACCGGGATCGGGTGGGCCACCTCGGCCATCGGGTCGCAGGTCTCCTTCCTCCGCGGGGTCGCCGAGGGCGCCACCTACCAGCCCTTCGGCTCCGGCTCCCTCCTCGCCCTTCACCTCCGCGTCGGCTCCTTCTTCGGCACCGCATCGCTCGAACCGGGGAGCGACTTCATCCCCCCCGAAGAGCGCTTCTTCGCCGGCGGCGCCACTACGGTGCGGGGTTACAACCGCAACGAACTCGGCCCGGGGGTCTACATCGGTTCCGGCCCGGCCTTCACCGACACCACCACCATCACCTTCTCCCCGACCGGCGGGACCAGGTTGCTCGTGGCCAACGCCGAGGTCCGCTTCCCCGCCCCGATCGCACGCGATATCCTCCGGATCGTCCTCTTCGTCGACGCCGGCGCCGTGACCACGGAGGCGCCGGTGGGGGGGAGCTTCAACAAGCTGCGTATCACCCCGGGGTTCGGGGTCCGCCTACACACCCCGGTCGGGCCGATCCGGGCCGACGTCGGCTACAACCCCTACCTCCCCTTCACCGCCCCGCTCTTCCTCCCGGATACCGCCACCGGCGGGCTGATCCGGGTCATGGACCGCTTCACCCCCCCGCCGCCGAGCTTCCTGGACCGGTTCCGGCTGCACCTGGCGGTGGGGCAGCCGTTCTGAATCGTGTTCGCCAGACGACGTCGCCTGCCAGGATCTTCGCCTATCCGGGCTGCCCGGTGGGGGATCCCGCTCGTGGGTGCGTTGTTCACCGGCACGGTCCTCATCACGGGCGGACTCGCCTTCTCGCAGTCCGCCGGGCGGCCGGGGCGGGATGGGGTCCGCGCCCTCGAAGAGCGCGTGCAGGCCGAATTGCGGCGAGCACGACCGCCCGTCGCGCCGCTCGCCGGGCCGATCCGGGTCAGGGCGATCGATATCGAGTGGGATCCGCCGGACGCCGCGCCGCTGCTCCACGCCGATAGCATCGTGGGGACGCTCGATGCCGCACGGCTCCTCTCAGGCGACGTCGTCGTCTCTCGCCTCGCGCTCTTCGCCCCCACCCTGAACTTGGTGCGCCCCGGCGCCGCGGCCGAGTGGAACTACCAGTCTGCTATCGGCGGACTCCGCGGCCCCGAGCTACCCTCCCCTGCCCCGCCAGGGACCAGGCGTCGAGCAGTTCTCTTCGAAGACGTATCCGTGAGCGATGCCACGGCGCTGGTGAGCCCGGAGCCGGGTGACTCGATCCTCGTACGTGACCTGGCTGCGACCATACCGCGTATCGCCATTTCCGGTCCGGGTATCGTCGCGCCGGAGGCCGAAATAGCGCGGTTGAGCGCCGACTTCGTGCTCGCCGCTGGCGACGCGACGTTGCCGGTCACGGTAGGAGATGCGAGGGTGAGTCTTCCCGCCGGCGAGCTCGACCTCGACGCGGCCAGCGTCGAGGTCGCGGCGTCCCGTTTCTCCTCCGTTACCGGGGGGCTGGTCTTCGGGGCGCCGGGGCTCGGGCTCGAAGCGACAGCTCGCGCCGAACGGGTCGAGCTCGCCGATCTCCGCGCATTCCTACCCCGTGCGCCCGCGGCAGGGGTGGCCGCCTTCTACCTTGCCGTCACCACCAACGCCGCCGGGCGCCACACCCTCGAGGTCTCTGCGCTCCAGCTCGACGCGGAGGGCTCTACCATCCGCGGCTCGTTCGGTATCGCCTTCGGAGCCGAACAAGCACCCGCGCCTCTCTACGCAGACCTCTCCCTCGATCCCCTCGCCGTCGCATTGATCGAGGAGTTTACCGGTCCCATACCATACGACGGCGAGATCCGGGGTCGGATCCGCGGGCCGGCCAGTCGGCTAGAGTTCGATCTCGCCGCGCGGCTCACCACCCCGGGCGTCGCCCAACCCTTCGACGCAGGGCTGGTGGGGGTGATCTCCTTCGCTGGCGATGGCCTCCGCCTCGCCCACCTCGACGCCGA
>Ga0180215_1002909_pt1 | contig 16648 bp, 9 predicted proteins | sample eDN3rd37CBELigBY_FD_128871 | JGI IMG/M metagenome (GOLD analysis project Ga0180215, IMG submission 128871) | Enriched backyard soil microbial communities from Emeryville, California, USA - eDNA 3rd pass 37_C BE-Lig BY (version 2) (version 2) | ecosystem: Environmental > Terrestrial > Soil >...
GGTGCGGTTCTCGCGTTCGCGGGCCGGAATCTCGGGCACCTTGAACATGAGGGGCAGGGCGAAGATGGCGAACCAGGCGGCGGATGCCAGCACGGCCAGTCGGATGTTCAGGCCGCCATCCGTCGTCACGCCCAGCAGGCCGGTTTGGCCGTCGACCCCGAAACTCTGGATGAAGAGGGCGAGCAGCACGACGAGCAGCACGATGCCGCCGATATAGCCGAGCCCCCAGCCGAAACCGGAGATCTTGCCGACGTTGTCGCGGTTGGAGACCTGCACGAGCATGGCGTTGTAGTTGACGCTGGCGAATTCGAAGAAAACGTTGCCGACGGCGAGCAGGGTGGCGCCGAGCACGAGGTAGCCGGGGGTGCCTTCGACGAACACCATGGCCGCCATGGCGAGCACGACGAGCCCGGTGTTGATGCCGAGCCAGAACTTGCGGCGGCCTGACCCGTCAGAGCGCTGTCCCATCACGGGGGCAAACAGGGCGATCAGCACGCCCGCGATGAGGAGGGCGAAGCCGATGAGGCTGGCGTTGTCGGCCTTGGCTAGTTTGAGGGCCGGATTTTCGGGGTCGAGGATGCCACCGGCATCCGTTGCCCCCTCAAGCACTGCGGGGTCGACGAAGAGGTTGCTGGCAAGGTAGGTGCTGAAGACGAAGGTGGTGACGACGGCGTTGAAGGCGGCGGAGCCCCAGTCCCAGAGGGCCCACGACCAGACGCGGCGGCGGAGGGTCTTGGCGTCGACGGGGACACCGTGGCCGATGGCACCGACCGCGCGCTCGTCGGCGATGAGGGGGGCTTGCTTGCCGGTGCTCCCGGCTGCGCTGTCTGAGCTGGCTGCTTTGGCTGTGCCGTTGACGTCGTTGTCGGCGGCCTTCGGGGTATCAGTCATGCAGACAGGCTAGTGGGGAGGGGGCGGGGATTGGTGATCTAGCATGCCCATATCAATTGCCTCAAGGTCTCGCGGGTACTGAGGAGTGATTGCGAGTGTCACTAAGCGTGTTCGCTGAGAGGCGCCTTGCCGCTGATCAGTCGGCCCTTGCGTCGATCCGACACAATACGCGGACGTGAGCAGGCGCATCTGGGTTGACTTGCTCGGCAATTGCAGTCATTGACCACCCGGACTTGATCAAATCGAAAACGTCACTGCAGAGCCAGTCGGGAACATACCCAATCTTCTTTCCCTCAACGTTGTCGATGAGGACTGCTTTGGGGTTGACCTTGTTTGATTCTTCTAGTTTCAAAAGGAGTTTTGCGCCAGACTGAAGCGCTGCGAGCACAACGTCCGCATCGCGGGTGTGGCGAATTCCCGAAACAAAGAACCTGCTTGAGAAATTGCCTTCGAAGCGATTAGGCAAGTCCATTATGTGGAAAGTGTCGGTCACCCGCCTTCCACCAGTACGAGCTAACACTTCAATAGGAAGCTCGACAGACTCTATTTCTTCGACACCCAACCAACGCAGGTACTGGCCGTACGAAGGACGGTCTGCCGACATGATTCGGTTAGAGAAAAACACCGGCAGGTCGTCAGAGACATAGACAGCGTCTTTTTCGGGGTATTCGTCCAGCTCCAGGAACTGTGGATCGCTCCCGGCTTCTGGCAAATAGTGGAACGCGAAGCGGCCGTCAGCGAGCACATCAAGTTGGCCAACCTTGACGAAGCGGCCACTTTCTGGGTTCTGCCATACGAGGAGCAGCGACCGCTTGCTGGTAGCGAAATCTACATCAGCTCGGTTGAGCAACTCGGTAGCCATCGAGCACCCTCCTCCGATTCGCGTCCAGTAGCCGGATTATAAAGGTACGCGTTACGTCTGACATTATCCCCTCCGGAACCGCGTGGACTATATCACTGACGGCATTTTGGTCTACAGCTTCGAGACGAGCAATCCAGTGCGCTGCGGCCGAGGTGGAAGCTAACCTGATGGACTCAACCGCGAGGTCAACTAAGGAGGGACGCCCCGCAAAGTGATGGCTCGTTCCCCGATCGAGCCAACGTCCCATTCGAGAATCACTCGAGAGGAGTGCACTCCGGTGCTTATCGGTCTCCGCAAAGCCGAGGGCGTTCCCGTGATCGAAAGAGGGGGCAAGGCGGCGTTCAGCGCTTGCCCGGACTAGAGCCCAGTTCTGGTGGTGACGATCCCTGCCCGCAGTCCACGCATCGAGCATTAGGTAGCCGGCCCACACGTCGAATCCATCAAGGTCCCTGAGGGCCTCTTCGCCTTCAGGACTGAGGACCCCCGTCAGCGCGCTACGAACAGTTGCGACTTTGTACCCCGGATTCTCACGCTGAGCCTGCTGATCATAGCTAGGGTCGTGCCCAAAAAGTACCGAGTTTCCGTGTACTAGTTCGTCACCGGGTCCGCGAAGAATCGAACGGGAAACAATCCCTCGTTGTTCGCCCCAAATCGCAGGGCGAACCGTTGCTGTGGGCACCCCGAGCAATGTGGAGAGGTGATGAACAATCCATTCTGCCCAATCTTCACCGCGAACCATTCCGTCGCGCTCGCGGGCGAGCTTAAAAAGCCAGGGGCGGTCATCGCCAGACGGCGTGAACCAGAACTTTTCTTTGGTCCCCATCGGCTCCTCTTCTCGCTCGTAGTTATCGCGCTCGATCCGCATCGGATCCCATGAGGGACTCATAAGTTCGACGGTATCGGTCGATCTGGCCATGTCTCAAAAGCCATTCCGCGTTCCGAAGATTTGCGCAGCGCAACATGGGTAGGCCGCGAACCGTGCCAGCAGCATCAATCTGGCTTGGGTGAACCGCCACAATGGAATCCATGACGACCCCAGCAGACCTCGGCCTCCCGAACGACTTCCTCTGGGGCGTCTCGACCGCCGCCTACCAGATAGAAGGAGCCGTCACCGAGGGCGGCCGCGGCCCGTCAAGTTGGGACGCCTTCAGTCACACTCCCGGTCGCACACTCAACGGCGACACCGGGGATGTCGCCTGCGACCACTACCACCGCTACCCCGAAGACATCGCGCTCATGAAGGAGCTCGGCGTCGACGCCTACCGGTTCTCGTTCGCCTGGACGCGCATCCAACCCACCGGCAAGGGGCCAACGAACAAGGAGGGCCTCGCCTTCTACGACCGCCTCGTCGATGGCCTGCTCGAGGCGGGCATCCAGCCCAGCCCCACCCTCTTCCACTGGGACACCCCGCTAGCCCTCGAAGAACAGGGCGGCTGGATGAACCCCGACCTTCCCAAACGCTTCGCCGACTACGCACACATTCTGGGTGAGCATTTCGCCGACCGCATCCCCCGCTGGATCACCATCAATGAACCCGTCGTGCTCACCATGCTCGGGTACGGCGTCGGCATCCAGGCCCCCGGCAAACAACTCGGCTTCGGCGCCCTTCCTGCGGCCCATCATCTCCTGCTCGCGCACGGTAAGGCGGTGTCCGCGCTGAGGGATGCCGGAGCATCCAACATCGGGATCGCCAACAACCACACCCCCGTCTGGCCGGCCAGCGACCGCGACGAAGACCAGCTCGCCGCCGGCGGATACGACACCCTCGCCAACCGCCTCTTCGCTGACCCGCTGCTGCGGGGCCGCTACCCCGCCGAACTTGAGCCCCTACTACCCGAGGGCTTCGGCGACGACCTAGCCGAGATCTCCACCCCGCTCGACTGGTACGGAATCAACTACTACAACCCCACCATGGTCGGCGCACCCGACTCCGGCCCCAGCGCCAAAGTCGACGGCCAAGAACTCGAAGCCAACCTCCCCTTCTCCCTGAAGGAGATCAGGGGCTACCCGCGCACCGACTTCGACTGGCCGGTCGTGCCGAAGGCGTTCACCGAACTCCTCGTCTCGTTCAAGGAACGCTACGGCGACGCCCTGCCACCCATCTACATCACCGAGAACGGCGCCGCGTTCAATGACGGACCGGATGCCCGTGGCCAGGTCGCAGACACCCGCCGCATCTCCTACACCGAGTCCCACCTGGCCGCGATCGGAGAAGCGATCGCACAAGGCGTGGATGTTCGGGGGTACTTCCACTGGTCGCTGCTCGACAACTTCGAGTGGGCCGTCGGCTACTCGCAGCGATTCGGCCTGGTGCACGTCGACTTCAACACGCAGAAGCGCACGCCCAAGCAGTCCTACGACTGGTACCGCGAATTGGTCAGGGCGGCTCGATAGATGCTTCGAGCCGCAACCAGATGGTTCGCGGCTGTGATTCCCTAATTAATGGTGATGTCCTTCAGGCGGTGAGCTCTGCGGCGTCGCCTGGGGGAAGTCGCGGCCGCGCGTTCCGGGTTATGTGGTGGCATTCCCGCCCAAGCTGGGTTGCGGTGTGTTTGTAGTCGGACTGACTCATGCGAAGCCGCAGCTGCATGGGCCAACTCAGGGCGGCGAGTCCTCGAATCTTCATTGAAGATGAGCACTAATCTGAGAACACGCGGAGAGGGGGAACTCAATTGACGAGCGATAGCGCAAGCTTCGACTTTATTGACGTCTTCGCTGGACTTGGAGGCTTTCACGTCGCGCTCAAGGGACTCGGAGGTCGAGGCGTTTTCGCGGCGGAGTGGGACCCGACCCTCAATAAGCTATATGCGGACAACTTCCCCGGGAGCATCGTTTGGTCCGATGTTAACGATCTCGACAGCATCGAGGCGATTAACCAGAACGTTCCTAGCCATCACTTCCTGACCGCCGGGTTTCCGTGCCAGCCGTTTTCAAAAGCTGGCGAGCAACTCGGGTTTAGTCACACGCTGCAAGGGCAACTCTTCTTCAGGGTGTTGGACATTCTTGAGGTGAAGCAACCGCGCCGATTCATCTTGGAGAATGTCCCGAACATACTGCGCCACAAGGATGGCAAAACCCTGAGGACGATCCTCACCAGGTTGAAGAAGGCGGGATATGCGGTTGACTGGCGGAAGTACTCGCCGCACGAGTTCGGAGTGCCTCAAATACGTGAGCGTGCCTACTTTGTAGGTTCACTTGATGGGCTTGAGTCTTTCCGGTGGCCCGACCCGACACATGCGACGACGGACATCCGAACCGTCTTGGACAACTCGGTGAAGCCGAATCGCGAACTCAGCGAGCAGACCACTCGAGCCATCAACATGTGGGACGACTTTCTCGTGAGATCGCCTGAGAACGTGAAACTGCCATCGTTTCCTATCTGGTCGATGGAGTTCGGCGCAACCTATCCCTTTGATGACGACGGGACACCGCCGGCGATCTGGGAGGAGAAAGGGCCGCGCGACCTCGATGCCTATCAGGGCAGCTTCGGTCAGGAACTTTTGGGGCTCACCCGTGAACGGCAACATGACCTGCTGCCCAGCTATGCCCGGCGTTCCGGGGACTTTTCCTTTCCCGCTTGGAAGCAGACGTTCATCCGACAGAACAGGCGGTTCTTCAGGTCGAATCGCTCATGGCTGGTCCCGTGGATGGACGCATGGAGGCCATGGGAATTGACACAAAGTCTCCAGAAGTTCGAATGGAATGTCCAGGGAGGCCACCGTCGCATAGATGATTACGTCCTGCAGGTTAGAGCCTCGGGGATCAGGGTCAAACGAACGACCACTGCACCCAGTCTCATTGCAATGACTCACACGCAAGTGCCGATTCTGGGGAAGAACATTGTCGGAGTTCGCCGCTACATGACGCCGCAGGAGTGCGCTGCGCTTCAAAGTCTCGACGGGGTGACGCTTCCTGAAAGCGATCTTGCCGCCTACAAGGCGCTTGGTAACGCGGTCAACGCAAGCGTGGTGCGAGTAATTGCAGAACCACTGCTTCGCAATCTGGCGTCTGACGTGGAACGCGCCGCCGGCCAGAAGGAGGCGGCTGCATGACGGCCGATGAGCCCCTCTCGTCGCCAAGGTCGGTAGTCCGATCTAGCGCGGGAAGCGCTGAGAGCTACGGGGAGACTGGCCTTGGGTCCCAGTACGAGCGTGTGGGCAATGCGATCGCCGATGCCCTATTCGGCTCGGCAATGGCCGGGCGACCGGTCTACACGCTGCCGGATCCCGAAACTCTCCGCACCGTCCTCGAGACTGCCGGAGTTGATGGAGTTGACGCCGAGGCGTTCGGGCAAGTTGTTAGGCCTTCGCTACAGATCGACGAGACCGGCGTAGCGCCGTTTCGCAGGCAAGCCGAGGCTGCGCGACAGCATCAACGGCAGCCCCTCGAAGTGCCGCCGGCGTTGCCTTTGCTGGTGCTCTTAACCCTTGCCGCCGAGAAGATGCAAGCTGACGGAGACCTGGCCGCGCACAACTACTACTCGCGGTTGCATCACCTCCTCCGGGTCCCCACGGCCAGTTACCCGCGCGTCGAGAACAACTATCGACAGACCGCGGATCTGCTCTGGGGATCGCTGAACTCCTGGCTCGAAGCATGGGAGGGGGAGCGAGGAATCCCGACCGCCTACGCGGTCGGTGGACATGCCTACATCGGGTTGCCGATGTCGCAGGCCGTGGTTCGCCAGCATGATCGAGCCGGTCTGCACGAGTTCTTTGCGATGGAGGGGATGACGCCCGGACTCCGCGTCGCTTCCGAAGACATGGGTCTCGCGATGAAGCCCTATGCCACCGCGACCCCGAGTCACCCACTGAGTTCCCATCTTGCCCATCTCTGGCGTGATGACTCTGCTCGTGAGCGCATCATTGACGCCGCTTGCCTCGAACTCGAGGCCTGGGATGGCTCCGGAATTGAGGCCATTGCAGCCAGTGGGCAGGTGGCCTCGACCCGGCTCCTCGTGTTCCTGCGGACATTCCCGCGCAAATCCATCCAGTTCAACTTGATGCTCCCTTACCGCTCCGAGGGGCCGGACATCGCGCGCTTCGAACTGCCTGAGGGTGAGGTAGCGGTGCCGACACTAGCCGGGCCCGGAGGTTCGACGCGTTTGTCCGGGGTAGGCGGGGTGAGTGCTGCGTCACTCGTCGATGAGCAGCTCGACGGTGAATTCGGTGACGATGGGAGCCGCTTGTTCGGGCGGCGCCCGAAGCGGGTCACTCCTCTGCGCTGGGACGATCTTCAAGGGGCATACGCCGAGGTCGAACGCATCTCACTCGGTGACGACAGCATTGTCCTTGCGCGCGCTGACGCTCGCCGACTCGTCGAGAACCACCTTGCAGCACACGCGAGACCCGGATGGAGTGAACTGGCAGAGGTCATTGGAATCCCAAAAGGTTGGCTCGTTTATCAGCATGTGCAGGTCGTCTCCGCGCCCGTAGGTCCGGTGCACTTCGACCTGGTTCCCCTGGCTCCCCGCGCGCGGACGAGCCTTACCCTTAGAGGCGGCTTCTCCCTCCCTGGGCTGCTTCGAAAGTGGTCGGTGCTTGAGCCGCCTGAGGCTGTAGCGCTCGCGGCCGGGGCGGCCGGGGTCGAGGTCAGGGTCTACCGAGGAACGCGAATCAATCCCGATGAGTTGGTAGCGACTGAGTCCCAGAAGGGAGAGCTTGTCGTCATGCCACTCGCTGACCGCGCCCTCACCGACGGGGAGTACGTCGTGGCTATGTTCGTCGATGGGGCCAGCAAAGCTGCGTCAACCGCGCTACTCCGGCTTCGATCGGCGAACACGCCGCAGTTCAAGGTCGAGGACGTGGATATCCGCCTCGTGTATTCGCCTGAGTCATCGCCGCTCTGGCCGCTAAGCGCCGGCCCCGCGGAATGGCCACGCTTCGTCAATGGAGCGCGCACTGAGAACCTCGAAGCCTCTAACAGCACTGACCTGATCCCGATGCGCGAGTTCGTTCCCAGAAAGCGCGCAACTCGTGGAACTGCGCAGCCGGAGATTCGGATCGGTATCCGAATGGATAGCGAGTCCTGCCTGCTGACTGGTAGGCATCGCATTCGGTACCCAACCATTCACCCTGGGGAGCGTGCGCCCCGAACGATCGAGGGCGAGTGTGAGACCTGCGGTGTGATCAAGCGTGCAGCGGGTACACCGTGGGCGGCAAAGAGGAAGGAGAAGCCGAGTGGGACAACCTCGGTTTCGTTTGAGATTCCGCCCGTGGCAGAGCCGAACGGTCCTGACTTCGAGGTCGCATTCGACGCCATCAACCACGTCGGTGCAGGATCACTCGGAGCGTTCGAGCGCATCGCCGCGCAAGTCGAAGGCTCGGGGCTCTTCGCTGACTCGTTCCTTCGCCGGCTTGAAGTAGCAGGGCACGTCGATGTTGCTCGTGACCACCACCTCCAGGTGACGGGGTGGGCGGTGAATTCCTCGACCCTCGTCCCTGTTGCTGATGGCCGGTGGGTGTTGATCGGATCTCGCTCGCAGCGCCTCATGGAGCGACTGGGCGAACGGCTCGGCGAGGGCAGTAACATCGTCACCAGCATCGACGCTGAACTAGCTCGTGTTGAGGTTTCCGGAGTGTTACCCGAAGAGGGGTTCGCCGACCTCGGGGTTCGAGTGCTCGATGACTCGACGGTAAGGGTTATTGCTTCCGCACTGCCGCGCCTTAGCACGGTTGCGGAGTCGCTAGAACGCGTGGCGGTTCCGAGCTATCGGTCAGCCGAGTTTTGGGACACAGCATCCGCATCCTGGCGGCAGACGGACACGCTCGTACCCGTCGGGGCATACCGATTAAAGGACTTCAGTTCGACCTACGCGATCCGGACGGCCAGGGATGTCGATAACGGCACGATGGGGCTCGGGAACGCGCAGGTCGTAAAGCACATCGCAAACCTGTGGGACGATGATCCGCTGGTCGGATACCACACCCGCAGCGGCTCCGTCGTTACGCCTTTGGGTGCCGACTTGCCTGCACTCTATGGACGGGCGTTATGCCTCTGTTCTGGCCGAGCTCCGCGAGAGATCGTCGAGCACCGCATGCTCCAGTACTCGGGAGTTCCGCAAGACGTTGCGGACATCATCTTCGATCGAGTGAGTAAGTGAGTTTCATGTCGTTTCCAACGCCGGTGAAGATCGCTGACGATCTGCGTGATGCTTTTCTTCGGTACATCGACACGGCGTACGCATTGCGAGACCCCGCTTTAGTAGAGGGACGTCGACGCCTGTTGCTTGAAGGACAGGGCAATCTGTTTGCCCCCCTCATGCTTGAGCCGGTTCTTCCGTATGACGGTGTCTCATCGGTTGAAGACTCAGCGCGGCAGGCCGAGGTCAATGCGCGCGACCTTGGGGACGTCGTCCGCTCGGTATTTGGTGTGAGCCAGTCGCAACTGTCCGAGGTGCGGCTGCGCAGCCACCAAGTCGCAGCACTCACGACGCACTTCACTCGGACGACTCCGCACAATCCAGTGGTGACGTCAGGAACCGGGTCCGGCAAGACAGAGTCGTTTCTCATCCCTTTGCTCACTCGAATAGCTGCGGAGAAGCGATCCTCCGCTGACCTCCCACCGATCCATGAGTGGTGGGATCTGAAGCGGCAGGCAGACAACTGGCGGCCGTCGCGGACCGTGGGCGCGACTCCAGCGGCAGTTCGATCCGTCATTTTGTACCCGACCAATGCCCTTGTCGAAGACCAGGTCGCGAGACTGCGTCGGGCGGTGCGGGGGCTGCGCGAGCAGAAGTCGCCCATCGATCTCTGGTTCGGGCGATACACCGGAGCGACACCAGGCTCAGGTGGCGTCCCCTCCGGCAAGGTTTCCGCGCGCTCAACATCCGACGCGGCACGAGACATGCGCGAGCTAGCGAGGCTGAATGCGCGGCTTGCCGAACTTAACGACACGGACCTGATGAGCCAATTCCAGGACCCGAGTGCCGGCGAACTCATCACCCGATGGGACATGATCGCAACCCCGCCGGATGTCCTAGTGACGAACTACTCGATGCTGAACGTTATGCTCATGCGCGATGTCGAGGAGCCGATTTTTGACTCCACACGACGATGGCTGGAGCAGTCCGCCGACCACGTCTTCACTCTCGTGGTAGATGAGTTGCACCTATACCGCGGCAGCACAGGGGCGGAGGTTGGAATGGTCGTCCGGAATCTCGCGTCTCGACTCGGCCTTGAGCCTTCGTCGGACCAGTTCCGAATCATCGCTACCAGCGCTTCGCTGCCGGGGGACGACTCCGGGCTCGAATACTTGGAACGTTTCTTCGGCGTTGACCGAGCATCCTTCCTCATCGAGTCGGGTCAGCCGCGGGCTCTCACCGCAGGCCCGACACCGAACACGCAGAGTGTGCTGAACGTCAATCCCGATGATTGGGCCGAGACCGCTATTCGAGACGAGTGGGCCGAGACGATTGCTGCGGCGTGCATTGAACCCGAGGATTCCCGGCCCAGGGCAACTCAGATTGACACGGTGGTAAGCCGGATATTCGGGGACGACCCCAGCGGGAATAGGGCTCTCGCTGTGATGCTCACCGCACTCGGGGAGGTTGCTCAGCCCGCGGTCCAGTTCCGTGGCCACGTCATGATGCGTGGGATGCGCGGGCTGTGGGCCTGTTCGGACCCGGGTTGCCCAGGTGGCTCCGATTCGCAGCCGCGCCGCGTCGGTAGAATGTATGACACCCCGCGCTCGACATGTGCGGACTGTGGAGCTCGCGTCCTTGAACTCCTCTACTGCTTCGAGTGCGGCGATGTCAGCCTTGGCGGGTATGTCGTCGATCGTCCGGAGCGAGGTGCGGTCGTCTTGTCGACCACGCCGGTTACACCGGGCGAAAACTCTGGCGACTTCGTCTTTCGTCGGAACGACGACGAGTACCGCTGGCTGTGGCTGGGCTCGCCAGTGCCGGACGCGCCTAGTCGCCACAAGCTTCCGGCTGATATGGATGAAAATCAGCCGACGATCGAGACCAACTTCGGTCCCGCGACCTGGGATCCGAAACTTGGCTCGCTCGTCCGGGGGCAAGCGCCGGACGGCATCCCGGCTGTCGTTCTAAGTCACAACGCTGGAGAGGACAGCGGCCTCGCGCTCCCCGCACTACCCGAGGCGTGCCCACGATGCGGCGGCAGTCAGGACAATCGCGACGCCGCGGTTTACTTCGCGGGGAATGTGCGCTCACCAATCCGAGCTCACACCTCGGGCCGATCGCAACTGAACCAGATGGCCGTGTCACAGCTGTTCCGAAGCCTGGGCTCGGAAGCATCGGAATCGAGGACGATCGTCTTCACGGACAGCCGTGACGACTCGGCCCGTATCGCCGCAGGCATCGCACTCAACAACTTCCGTGATCAGGTGCGCCAAGTGGTTCGGCAGTTGCTCCACGGCCGCGAGAATCCCGTTCCGCTACTGCGAGCACTGCTCCGTGGAGAACTGCACGGCGACGAACTTGCTCGCGCGAAACAGATCAAGGCGGGTCGACTCGACCTCTATGACAAGCTGCGGCTGGAAAATCTCGGTGCTGCCGAGGAAACCGACCTCGCGGCCATCGCCGCAGCTGAGCGGGAGAACAAGTCGCTGCCATGGGCAACACTGGTCCATGACGCAGAGCGCGTGATGATCGAGGTCGGCGTGAACCCCGCAGGGCCAGGGCCATCAGTCGCACATAGTGAGGGTGACGCTCCTTGGTATCGCGCCTACGAGCCGCCAACTCCCGAGGCTTGGCAACCCCTCGTAGACGCGGTCGCGCGCCCAGTCCGACAGGACCGGTACCGCCTGACAGCAACAGCCGTTGCCGAGGCAGTATTCGATCGAGCATCGCGAGACCTCGAGTCAACTCGACTCGGAGTGGTTCGCGCTCGCCCCGTCGCCCCCGACAACTGGGGTTTCACTACTGCAGTGGCCGGGGACCTCCTGGCGAGTGTGATTCGCCTGCTTGGGATTGCCAAGCGTTTCGAGGGCGGATACGCGGCTCAGTCGAACACTCCCCCGAAGGTCGTAGCGACCTACCTAAAGCGCGTTGCTGCAAAGCATCAATTGGATTGGCAGACGCTGGTGGCGAACGTCGGCGAGTTTCTACGGACGAATCTCGTAACCGATGAAACGTGGGCTCTAAGGACTCAGTCGGGCCAGGACGCCCTGGAGTTGTGGACGCCGGGGGACAAAGTCTGGCTCTGCGACAATTGTGACGCCACACACCTTCACCCCTCCGCCGGAGTCTGCACGAACGAGGAGTGTCCAACTGGAGTGCTCGTCGAGCAGGACCGGACTGAGGAACTTGACTACTATGGATGGCTCGCGTCACAACCACTCCGAAGGATGCGGGTCGCCGAACTGACCGGTCAGACACGGCTCGCCGATCAGCGCATCCGGCAACGACTATTCAAAGGAGCTGTGTTGCCCGCGCCAGCGGAGAGCGCGCTTGCCGACCCCTTCGATCTCCTGTCGGTGACGACCACGATGGAGGTCGGTGTTGACATTGGCTCGCTGCGAGCTGTTGCAATGGCGAATATGCCACCACAGCGATTCAACTATCAGCAACGCGTCGGGCGGGCGGGTCGATCAGGTCAGCCGTTTTCATTCGCCGTAACCGTGTCCCGTGATCGGGCGCATGACGACTACTACTTCCAGGCGCCGGAAAAGATGACAGCAGCCGACCCGCCGCCACCGTTCATCGACCTGTCGCGCCCGAGGATCGTGCGTAGAGTTATCGCCGCCGAGTTGCTACGAAGGGCCTTCCTCACAGCGCAGACTCCACCTCGCCGAACGCGGGACAGCATCCACGGCACATTCGGACTCACCAAAGACTGGCCGTCGCGGAGACCGGACGTCGAGGCGTGGCTCCAAGTCTCGAACGAAGTCGGCTGGGTGTGCAAGCGTTTTAGCGCCTACACAGCCCTGGGGGCTAGTGACCTCACGACTTGGGCACGCACCGAACTCATCGGCGACATCGACGAGGCGGTGGGCAACCCTTACTTCGGCCATGAAGAACTCAGCGAGCTTCTTGCTAACGCGGGAGTGTTGCCCATGTTCGGATTCCCGACCCGAGTCCGGCCGCTCTACTCGAAGCCAGTTCGCAACATGGGTGACGCAGAGCGCAACACGGTCGCTGACCGCGATCTCGGCATGTCGATCACGGCATTCGCGCCTGGAGCCGTCGTCGTAAAAGACGGAGCCGAGCATCTCGTCGTGGGCTTCGCCGCCTACAGCTTTAGCGGCAATAAGGCGTTTGCAGTAGATCCGCTGGGGACGCCACTTCCTGTCCACCGATGCGGGCAGTGCGGGAGCCTTGACACGCGGCCGACCGATGAGGAACTCAAGTGCACCGTTTGTGGAGAAGAGATGCGGGCCTTCTCGCTCTACCAGCCAGAGGGCTACCGGACGATCTATAGTCAGCCGGACTACGACGACAATCACATCACTCCGATGTACGCTGGCTATTCCGAACTCTCCACCAATGTCGATCTCGGACGCGAAATGCGACTTCATGGTGTGTCTCTTCGGCTGCTTGAGCAGGCGGAGGTGGTGGCGGTTAATGACAACAATCGGAAGCTCTTCGACCTGAGTCGCCTCTCTGACGGATCGGTGATCGCGCAGAATAGAGATCTTTACCGAAAGGCGCTTCCGGACTGGATGCGTACCGGCGGGCAGGCGCTGGAGCCTGCTGCGATCGGAGAAGTGCGCCGCACCGACGTCTTGCTCCTGGGGCTGGATGCCCTGCAGCTTCCTGATGGCGCCGTTGCGACGTTGCCCTGGTCCTGTCCTGCCGGCAAGGGTGCGCTGCTCTCGTTTGCTGAACTACTGCGTAACGCGGCTAAGGAGTACCTCGACATCGAGCAATCCGAACTAGAAGTGGGTCTCCAGCCGACTCGTACTGGTACGACGGTGTCGGCACGCGTATTTCTCGCGGATGCTCTCGACAACGGTGCCGGCTACGCCGTTGAACTCGGCGATCCGGTTATCTTCGAGAAGCTGCTCAACTCAATCCGGGAGACAACAGGGCAGCGCCTCCGGGATGAGCCCCACGGAATCGCGTGCACTTCCTCGTGCCCTGGCTGCCTTCGCAACTACGAGAACCGCTTCAACCATTGGGCGCTCGATTGGCGGCTAGGGCTCGACGTGGTGGATCTTGTCCTTGGTCGCTCGCTTGATCCGGCGAACTGGGCCGGCAGAACGACGGCCCTGATGCAGAGCTTCACTGATGGGTACGGCCGACACGTCCAGGTCGAGCAGGCGGTCGTCAACGGCTTGCCGACCCTGATCGCGCCGGATGGACGCGGCGCAGCGGTGGTGATCGGTCATCCGCTCTGGCGCCACGAGGAAGCGCACTGGAGCCCACAAGTAAGGCGGGCAGTCACGCAGCTTCGTGGTCGGGGGCTGGCACACGTCACCGTGTCCGACACTTACGTCCTCGACCGAACTCCAATCAAGCTGTTCAATGCTCTCATTGCAGATTAGCGGCGGTCGGCTAAGGGAATGCCCGTCGCGTGCGGTGAGACTTGTCGACATGTGGTTGTGAGCCGCCTCGCGCGAAAACTCTGCGAGAGCTCGGCACGGGCGAATTCCGTTGCAATCGGATTAGTGGCTTCACCCATGCAGTGCGAACCGTGCGGTCTGTCTTGCACCCTCGCAGGGCTCGTCACGTTACGATCGGGCCGTGATGCTGTCCGACCTGAGCCGCGGCGGTGGAGTGGGTTTCTGCGGTGCCGTGCTGCCGAGCTTGTTGCACGGCACCTACCATGGTCCCCTCGTAGTAGCAGTCGACTCATCAGTCCTCGTCGATTTGCAAATGCATGGCGTGGAGGTTCTCGAGCAAGATGTGCGGGTTGCTGAATCGAAGTACCGGGCGGAACTTGAGGCTCTCGGTTGGATCCTTGATCTATGGCTGCTTCGTGACATTCGCTTCGTAGTTCCCCCGCGTGCAAAGAGCGACGCAAGGACTGGGCATGTCCCGACATCCCGCGAGCCAGCGATAGATGCAATCGAGCAGAGTCTCGCGTTTCAACTCGACTTCCCGGAAAAGTGGCCGGAACCAGCATCTCTCGAACCCGGCATTGAGGTACTTGGCCTTCCCGCTGGCGGCGATCTTGATCTCGTCCAAGAAGCGCTGGGTCTCCGCGCATCAGTCTTCCTTACGCGCGACTACACGGTCATCCGTCGAGCAGACATTAAGGGAGCTGCAATGAGGGTTATATCCCCCAAGACCCTGGCCGCGGAACTCCGGAGGGCCGGCGTTTCACATTTCACGGGCGGCATCTGCCGCGCCCCGGGCTGCCCCTACCTGACCACTCGCATTCCGGGGCCGGACTTGGGGAAGTGGAGTGGGCTTCTCTCCCACTTCTGTTGAGTTTGCCGTCAAGACTACCATCGGTGGGTCTTGCTACCTTGAACGTGCGCAATAGGGGGAGACTCTCGTTTTTCGATAAGCCGGAATCGTTCGGAGTTCGCGCAGAAGTTTCCCAATGGACGAACTCGGAAAATAACTCGGGGTGAGCATGATGAAGCCTTCGCAGATGCCTAATGCACGGTGCCTATTCTGCGGGACTAGTTCCGGGAAGCGCACAAAGGAGCACGTCTGGAAACGCTCTCTTCGAGAGCGATTCCCGGCTGTTGAATCCCTTACCTTCTGGGAACAAACTGAGGTCAACACGAACATCTCCACTAGACCGATATCGCAATTCGATATAACCGTGAATGCTGTCTGCGCGGCTTGCAACGCAGGTTGGCTGAACGAGCTTGAAGAACTCGCACTCCCGGCTCTTGATTTCTTCGGTCGAGCCGTCGGGTCCGTGCCTACGAGGACGCAGTTGTGTGACTTGGCGTTCTGGGCCGCCACACGAGCGCTGCTCCGCACGCATTCCAGCCCGGCAGGGCGCGCACCGAAGTTCCTTTTTGAGGCCATCTACGCGAACAGGATTGAGCGTCGAGTGCCAGGCGGTTTTGTTGTTTCTATTGCGCAGACAAGTGGCGCTGACATGGAGGCAGGACTTCATCAATCAGGCAGAATCGAGGGCGGTTATCTGGGTCACGTGTCTGTCAGTTTCGGTGCCTTGGTAGTTTCGGTATTTGTCGCCGGGCCCGACTCTTTGACGGCATCGTTGGCGAAAAAGGCGAGCGAGCAATTGAATCGTTGGATTCCTCACGCCTTTTGGCAACTCGCTCCCTACTCCCACCCTCCGGCAACGCACCGTTTGCGAACGCTGAACGCGCTGGAAGCAAAAGTGGCTGGCTCATGTCTCGGATTTTTGCTCGACCTAGCTCCGCGAGATCAGTTCGGTCTCCCTCTCGACTTGGCGGCGGTCGTCCCCGCTTCGGAGATGGGTGAAGTGCCCTGGTTGATTGCGCCGGCGCAAGAGAGCACGAGCTAGTTCCGGGCGGCCGTTCCGCGCACCGTCCTGTATCCGAGTCCGCCACATGGGCGCCTCGAGCGGCTTCGGAACTCTCTATCACACGCACTGAGTCGGCTGGACTCAACTTTTCCCGCCGCGCCTTGACATCGGAACTCACCCAACTAAACTTGAGCCCGTGAGACTCAACTCTCACTCGCACAGACTTTGCACGCAACAGAAGGAGAACGAGCATGGCTCGAGCAGTAGGAATCGACCTGGGAACCACCAACTCGGTGGTCTCAGTTCTTGAGGGTGGAGAACCCACCGTCATTGCGAACGCCGAAGGCTTCCGCACAACCCCATCCGTCGTCGCCTTCACCAAGGACGGCGAGACCCTCGTCGGCGAGACCGCGAAGCGTCAGGCGGTCACCAACGTCGACCGCACCATCGCATCCGTCAAGCGCCACATGGGCACCGACTGGACCACCGAGATCGACGGCAAGAAGTACACGCCGCAGGAGATCTCCGCTCGCATCCTCGCCAAGCTGAAGCGCGACGCCGAGCAGTACCTGGGCGA
>Ga0180215_1002912_pt1 | contig 16639 bp, 12 predicted proteins | sample eDN3rd37CBELigBY_FD_128871 | JGI IMG/M metagenome (GOLD analysis project Ga0180215, IMG submission 128871) | Enriched backyard soil microbial communities from Emeryville, California, USA - eDNA 3rd pass 37_C BE-Lig BY (version 2) (version 2) | ecosystem: Environmental > Terrestrial > Soil >...
CCGGCACCGGGACACGTCGAGCCGCAACGCAAGTCGTACCGTGCACACCGATGCAGCCGGGAGCGGCCCGACGAGCTGTGCGTAGACCCGGCCGGCCGGCGTCGTGTCGAGGACGCGCCGACCGTGCGCGACGACGTCGATCGCGTCGAGGGTGACGTCGTGGTGCGAGAGGCCCCGCGCGATCGCCGCGAGCGGCAGCACCCGGCCCGGCGCGGCACGGTCGCGATCGAGGCGAGCGCTGTCGGCAGGCGGGGGAAGAACTTCGAGTACCGCGCTCAGACAGGTGCCGTCCCGGATCAGTCCGATACAGCCGGATCCGAGGGGGTGATCGACCGGCCGCCCCGGCCGCCGGTATCGCCCGCTGAAGTACAGCCACAGCACCACCGCGAGGTCGGGCACACCGCGACCGCGGATGCGCACGAGTACCACCGCGGCGACGCACACCGCAACGGCGGCGACGATCGCCACGGGTGCACCGGCCGACGCCACGGCCACCCCCGCCGCCGCGGCGACACACTGGGCGGCGACGAGCCTTACGAGGCCCGTCCCTTGTGCCCGTGCGGATTCCACTCGATCCATCGCTGTTCCCCCGACTCCGGCCGAGGCGGACCGCAGGGCCCACCCGACATTCCCCGAGCGAACTGTACTGTGTTGCGGCAGGGGGCGTGCGGTACGGGGGAGGAAGCATGGCAGCGCAACCCACCACGCGGTGGCAGGTCAGCGGTTACCGATTCCTGGTGCGGCGCATGGAGCATGCGCTGGTCCGCCGGGACGTGCGGATGATCGGCGACCCGATGCGTTCGCAGGCGCGGGCACTCGCGGTCGGTGCCGTCGTTGCATGTCTCGTTCTCGCCGGGTGCGCGGCGCTGGCATTGTTCCGGCCACAGGACAAGATCGGCAACGCCGCCATCGTGATCGGCCGCGACTCCGGGGCGATGTTCGTCGCCGTCGACGGTGCGTTCCATCCGGTGCTCAACCTGGCTTCGGCGCGCCTCGTGCTGGGCAACGCGGCCGAACCGGCAGTGGTCGCGGACGAGGAGTTCGCGACGCGACCGCGCGGCCCGCTCGTCGGCATCCCCGGGGCCCCGTCCGCTCTGGCGCTCCGCTCCGGCGACGATCCGTGGACCGTGTGTGACACGGTTGCGGCTGAAACTCAGTCGACGACAACGACTCTCGTCGTCGGAACACCCGAGTACGGTGATCGGATCGGCGTCCTCGACGATGAAGCACTGCTCGTCGCCGCCGGAGGAACGCACTACCTGATCTACGACGGGACACGAGCGGAGATCGACCTGCACGACCGCGCGCTGACCCGCGTGCTCGGCATCGACGAGACGATGGTGCGCCCGGCGGGGGCCGGACTGATCGAGGTGATCCCGGAGGTGCCACGCCTGACCGCACCCCTCATCGCCGCAGCCGGCACCGAACCCGATTATCCCATCGACGGATTGACGGTGGGCTCGGTGGTCGCGATGGCCGAGCCGGACGGTCGCCGCTACTACGTCGTGCTGCGTGACGGGGTGCAGGAGGTGTCCGAGGCCACCGCCCAGATCATCCATTACTCGGATTCGCAAGGCGCCGCGGAGATTCCGATCGTCCCTCCGGATACGACCAACCAGGCGCCGACGGTGCACGAACTGGCGGTCGACACGTTCCCGCAGACGGTCCCGTCGATCGTCGACGCGGCCGCCCGGCCCGTCGGCTGCCTGACGTGGCACCCCGTCGACGGGGCCGGCGAGCAGCGCCGCTCGGAACTGAAGGTCTCCGCGGGTCGCGCACTGCCGATTCCGGGGGACGCCGCGCCGGTCGGGCTGGCCCAGGCAGACGGTCCGGGCCCGAACGCGGACGCCGCATACGTGCCACCCGGGCGCGGAGCCTACGTGCAGAGCACCTCGATCGTTCCGGACGGCGACCGGCGCGGCTCGCTGTTCTACGTCGCGGACACCGGAGTGCGCTACGGCATCGTGGACGCCGAGTCCGCTGCCGCATTGGGATTCCCGGAGACGCCGGCCCGCGCACCCTGGCAGATCCTGTCGCTGTTCGCGCCGGGACCGGCGCTGGGGCGTGCGGAAGCGCTCGTCGCCCACGACGGTGTCGCGCCCGACCCGCGGCCGGCTCCGGTGCGTCCTGCCGGATGAATGTGGCGGGTACGAAACATCATTCGGTCAGGGCGAGTGGTGGGTTCGGCGCCGCAACGGAATCGACGCGAGCACCGCGACCGCGAGCACCCCGCACACACCGCCGCCCGCCGCCAGCGCGACGGTGCGCGGCCGATGGTCCGGCGGCGGGACCGGCCGCGGCGGGTCGACCGGCACGGATGCCGTGAGCTCGGTCCGGGTGACGGGATCGGGGCCGGCGACCGCGGCGAGCGGGTCGATCACGCCGTGCCCGACCCGGGGATTCCAGCCTTCGGCCGGGGCGTGCGCGGTCGCCTCGATGCGCGCCATCACGGCGCGGGCGTCGAGATGGGGGTGGCGGGCACGCACCAGGGCGACCGTCGCCGCGACCAGTGGTGCCGCGAAACTCGTGCCCGCGATCGGCTGCGGTCCGTCCTGTCCCTGGTAGGCGTCGGCGAGCCCACCGGAGGTGGGATGCAACGACACCACGCCGCTCCCGGGCGCGGCGACGTCGACCCACGGTCCCGGCAGGCTGTACGACGACGGGGAGCCGTCCTCCTCGACCGATCCGACGGTGAGCACGTATTCGTCATACCAGGCGGGCGACGCGATCGTGGTGATCGCAGACCACGGATCGCCGTCCGGTGTCAGCGGATCGACGTTGCCGGGATTCGGTGAGCGGCACAGGTCTCCGGTGTTGCCGGCCGCCGCGACCACCACCGCGTCGTGGACGTCGGTCGCGTACTGGACGGCGGCGCCGAGCGCGCGATCGTCGAGACCGTCCGCGGCCGCCACGCACGCGACCTCCGAGATGTTGATGACGGTCGCGCCCAGATCGGCGGCGGTCCGCACCGCCGCCGCCATCGTGCTCACGTCCCCGTACCCGGGGGAGTTGCGCGCGGTCGTGTCGTCGGGACGATGGTTGCGGTCGGAGAAGTTCCGGCTGGACTGGCGGATCGCGAGCACCTCGGCATCGGGTGCGCCCCCGGCGAATCCCGAACCCGGCACCGGCTGTGCCGCGATGAGACCGGCGACGAGGGTGCCGTGGGCATCGCAGTCGTCGGTGCCGTCGCCGGTGGAGACGTAGTCCCCGCGGGGAGTGAGATTCGGGAGCCGTGGATGCCGCGACACCCCGGTGTCGATCACCGCGACCTTCTGTCCGGCGCCGCGGGTGAGGGGCCAGACCGCCGCGAAGTTCAGGATGCGCTGGGCGGCAGGCGGGAGCGGAGGGTCCGCGGCGTCCCGCACCTGCGTGCACAGGTTGCGTTGTTCGGTCTCGTCCGGCGGCGCCGGCGCAGCGGCTGGCGGCAGTGCTCCCGCGTCGACGATCGGCGGTGCCGAGGTCGCGGGAGCGGCCGTGGCGAGCATCCCGGTTGCGACGAACGCAGCGGTCACGGACAGGGTGCGGGCACGCACGTCAGATACCGCGCACGGCGGAGTAGAGCCCGAGAACCCAGCAGGCCAGCGGAACGATCGTCGCCACGACGGCGTACTCGGTGATCTCGGCGAACCGGCGCTGCACCGGGGTGAAGGTGCGTCGAGGGGCGACGACCCCGAAGACCAGGGCACCGACGAGCAGCACGCTCGCCGCCGAGAACAGCACGATGGGCGGCGCGGCATCGGTGATTGCTGCACCGGCGAGCAGCCCGAGCAGGACTACGCCGCCGCCGAGCACCAGCGGCGCGGCCGTCTCCGCACCGGCGTGGGTGCGGCCGCGGAACATCAGCGTGATTCCCGAGACGGCCGCGAGTGTGACACCCGGCCACTCGATTCCGTCACCGGCCCGGGGAATCGCCGCGCACCACGCACCCGCGGCGGTCAGGACGACGACGGCATACACGAGGCCGGTGAGATAGGACCGGGCCAGGGCGGCGCCGGCTTCGAGTTCGTCGGACGTCGGTGCCGGGTTCGTGTCGTCGGGATCCGCGACCACCGGATCGAGGGACGTACCGGGTGCCGGCACCGGTGGCAGCGGCAGCCGAGCGAGCATCATCGCGATCCGCGGCGCGAGCGTCGCGGCGAGCAACCCGGTCAGGACGAGACCGGCCCCGATCGAGGCCACCGGAACCGGAACGTACACCGCCACGGTCGACGCGATCGCGGTCGCCGCCGCGACCGTCGCGACCGCGGTGAACGTCGCCGCCCCGACCGCGGCGACGCGCAGGATCACCACGGCGACCGCGCCGGTGAGGATCGCACCGAGCAGCAGATGCGGGAGGTCGTATTCCCCGGGTACGAGGAGCAGCCCGGTCGTGAACGCGGCCGGGATCGCGCACACCGACAGCAGCAGCGCGACGGCACGGTCGCGGTAGACGCGGTGCAGGACGGCGGCCGCGACGACGAGCAGCACGGTTGCGATCGCCGTCGCGGCGCCGGCGATCGCGCGCTCGTTCCCGGCCGGGGTCTGCAGCAGCGCCGCCGAACCCACGACGACGGCGAGGACCGCGACGACCGCGGCGACCAACTGCGCGGCCGGCGCGGCCCAGCGGCGCAGGCGATCTCGGTCGGCGACCGCGACGTGATACATGACGTCGTCGAACAGCGGTGGCGGCGCGGGCGCGGCGGCGTTCTCGAGCACGAGCAGTTCACCGTCCCGGATGCCGTGTTCCTCGAGTGCGAGCGCACCGGAAAGCGGTGCCCGGCCCAGCCGCGCGAGGGTCCACCGGTCGGGCTCCACCTGATCGGGGGTGGAGTCGAAATCGTTGTCGGTGCGGTGTGCCGCAACCAGATCCACGACCCCGGGAACGAGCAACGCGACGGGTACACCCAGCGGCAGGGCCAGATCGACCTGGCTGTGTCGAGTCAGCACGGTGATTCGGCACAGGTCCGGAGCGCCGATGCCCCGGCTCGATTCGGTGCCCGCGCGCGTCGGGTCGATGTGCGTAGCCGTCAACGATGTGTCCCCCAGTCGCATCGAGTGTCCCCGGTCCGGCGCGTCGAATCTCCCCTGCGGACGGACCGAACCCGCCGCAGACGATACGACATCCGAGGGACGGTCGCCGGGCGCGGGGCGGGGTGCGTTACCCTTCGTCGACCGTGGGACGGCGGGCGCGGGGGCGGCCGTGGGGGACGAAGGCGGTCGGGGGGAGTTTGCCGTGAGTACGGTGCGGTTCGTGCGCAGGGCCCGTCGGGAGGCACCGCGCATACCGGGCGGTGAGGTGAGTCTGCAAGCGCCACCGGAGATTCCACGCGCGACCCCGGGCAACCTGCTGATGAAGTTGCTACCGCTGGTGATGATCGCCGCGATGATCGGCATGGTCGCGTTGATGTTCACCTCCGGGATGGCCCGCAACCCGATGTCGCTGATCTTCCCCGTCATGATGATGGTGTCGGTGCTCGGGATGCTCGCCGGCGGCGGTCGTGGGGGTGGGGCGCGCAGCGCGGAGGCGAACGAGGATCGCAAGGACTATCTGCGGTACCTCGATCAACTGCGCCGGGACGTGACCGACACCGGTGACCGGCAGCGCCGGGCACTCGAGTGGACGCACCCGGACCCGGCGCTGGCCTGGACCCTCGCCGGAACGGTGCGCATGTGGGAACGGCGGGTGACCGATGCGGACTACTGCCATGTGCGCGTCGGCCTCGGCGGTCAGCGACTCGCGACACGGCTGATCCCGCCCGAGACCGGTCCGGTCGAGGACCTCGAACCGGTTGCGGCCGTGTCGTTGCGCCGGTTCGTGCGCACCCATTCGGTGGTGGCCGCGTTGCCGACCGCGGTGTCGTTGCGGGGTTTCCCCGTGGTCGCGATCGACGGTGACCGGGATGCCGCGCGGCGGCTCACCCGGGCGATGCTGGTGCAGCTGTGCACCTTTCACGGACCGGATGTGCTGCAGGTCGCGGTGGTGTGCGGCCCCGACACCGCCGCGGAGTGGGAATGGGTGAAATGGCTTCCCCACGCCCAGCATCCGGAGATGCGCGACGGAGCGGGAAGCGCACGGACCGTATTCGGTTCGATGCTCGAGCTCGAGACGGTCTTCGGACAGCAACTGGCGATGCGCGGTCGTTTCGCGCGCAACGCCCCCGCGGTCGAGGGCGTACCGCAGATCGTCGTCGTGGTCGACGGCGGCGTCCACGGGTCCGGTTCCGGTGTATTCGACGACGGCGGGATCGATTCGGTCGTGGTGCTCGATCTGTGCCGCTTCGTGCCTCGGCTCGCCGCGACGCGCGGACTCCAGCTGGTCATCGACGGCAGCGAATCGGACGGCGGGGATCTGGGTGCCCGCGCGGGCAGCACGGTGGAGACGTTCGCGCGGGCGGACGGCCTGAGCGTCGCGCAGGCGCAGACCATGGCACGGCGTCTGGCGCCCTACCGTATCTCCGCGGTGACGGCCGGTGACAACGGAGGTGGCGACGAACGGCCGTCTACTTGGCAGGACCTGCTCGGTCTCGGCGATCCGGCGCATTTCGATCCCGACCGGGCGTGGGTGCCGCGTCGGGGCCGGGATCGGCTGCGGGTCCCCATCGGTGTCGGTGTCGACGGTGCCCCCGTCGAACTGGATCTGAAGGAAGCCGCGGAGAACGGCATGGGGCCGCACGGATTGTGTATCGGCGCTACGGGCTCCGGAAAATCCGAGTTCTTGCGCACACTGGTGCTCGGTCTGATCGCGACACACGCACCCGACGCGCTGAACCTCGTGCTCGTCGACTTCAAGGGTGGCGCCACGTTCCTCGGCCTGGATCGGGCACCGCACGTGGCCGCCGTCATCACCAACCTCGCCGACGAACTGGCGATGGTGGACCGGATGAAGGACGCCCTCGAGGGCGAGATGAATCGCAGGCAGGAATTACTGCGCGCGGCAGGCAATTTCGCGAACGTGGGTGACTACGAGCGGGCACGGGCGTCGGGCGCGCCGCTGGCGCCGCTGCCCGCGCTGTTCATCGTCGTCGACGAGTTCTCCGAATTGCTCACCCAGCAACCGGATTTCGCAGATCTGTTCGCCGCCATCGGCCGGCTCGGCCGTTCGCTGCACATGCACCTGCTGCTCGCCAGTCAGCGGCTCGACGAGGGTCGGTTGCGCGGTCTCGACAGTCATCTGTCCTACCGAATCGGTCTGAAGACGTTCTCGGCGAACGAATCCCGCAGCGTCCTCGGTGTCCCGGACGCCTACCACCTGCCGTCGTCGCCGGGTGCCGGCTATCTCAAGTGCGATTCCGCGGAGATCGTGCGGTTCGCCGCGGCCTACGTCTCCGGCCCCTACGAACCCGGCCGCGCCACACATCGGAGTCCCGGCACCCGCGGACCCGGCGCGGCGCGGCCCCGGCTGTTCACGGCGCGGGAGGTTCCCACCGAACTGCCCCCGCCGATGCCGATCCCCGACGCGACCGTTCCGGATCCGGTGCCGGACGGCCGCACGGTGCTCGACGTCCTCGTCGACCGGGTCCACGGCCACGGCCTGCCCGCGCACGAGGTGTGGCTGCCGCCGCTCGACGAGTCGCCGAGTCTCGACCGGATCGTGCCGCGGTCGCTGCTCACCGGTGAGACGCTGCGGCACGCCACGCTGCGCACCCCGATCGGCATCGTGGACCGACCCTTCGATCAGCGCCGGGATCCGCTCGTGGTCGACCTGGCGGGCGCGGCGGGCAACGCCGTGGTGGTCGGCGGCCCCCGCTCCGGCAAATCGACGATGCTTCGGACCCTGATCATGTCGATGGCGATGACCCACACCGCCGAACAGGTCCAATTCTATTGCCTGGACTTCGGCGGCGGCACGCTTGCCGGGCTGGCGGGACTGCCGCACGTCGGCTCGGTCGCGGGACGGCTCGACGCCGACCGGGTGCGCCGCACCGTCGCGGAGATGACCGGCTTGCTGCGGCGCCGCGAACGGATCTTCGCCGAATGGGGGATCGAGTCGATGGCGCAGCTGCGCCGGCTGCGCGGCGACCGGCTCGTCGACACGTCCGCCGATCCGTTCGGTGACGTCTTCCTCGTCATCGACGGGTGGCCCAGCATCCGGAACGATTTCGAAGCCCTCGAGCATCCGATCGGCGTCCTCGCGGCGCAGGGCCTGTCCTACGGGATCCACGTCGTGATCTCCGCTCCACGCTGGGGGGATGTGCGGCCCGCGATGCGCGACCACCTCGGTACCCGCCTCGAACTGCGCCTCGGCGATCCGGCGGATTCGGAATTCGGCCGGAAGAAGGCGGAGACCGTCCCGGAGAACAGGCCCGGACGCGGCATCGACCGCGAGGGGCTGCACGTGCTCTCGGCGCTGCCCCGCGTCGACGCCGGCTCCGATCCGGACGACCTCGGGGTAGCGGTCGCCGCCGCCGTGGACGCGATCGCGGCGGCGACGCCGGGCCATCCGGCACCGCCGGTGCGGATGCTGCCGGAACTCGTCGAACACCGGGCGCTGCTCGCCGCACTTCCGCCCGGCACCCCCGCGTCGGCACACGCGCCGACGTCGGAGCGGCTGCGGGTCCCGATCGGAATCGACGAGGCGGAGCTCGCTCCGGTGTGGCTCGACTTCGCGGAGAACCCCCACCTGCTGGTGTTCGGGGACTCCGGCTGCGGCAAGACCGCGCTGCTGCGCGGGATCTGCCGGAGCCTCATGGAATCGAACACCGGCGCCCAGGCCCGCATCATCGTCGGCGACTACCGGCGCACCATGCTCGGCGTCGTCGAAGGCGATCATCTCGGGGGCTACGCGCCGTCCGCGGCCGTGCTCGCCGCGATGGCCCGGGACCTGGCCGCGGTCTTCGAGAAACGGCTGCCCGGCCCGGACACCACCCAGCAGCAACTGCGGGACCGATCGTGGTGGACGGGGCCGGAGGTCTTCGTCGTCGTCGACGACTACGACATGGTCGCCACATCGGGCCAGAATCCGCTGGCACCGCTGGTCGAGTACCTGCCGCACGGGAAGGACATCGGTCTGCACCTCGTGATCGCCCGCCGCTCCGGCGGCGCGGGACGAGCGCTGTTCGAACCGGTCATCGGGCGGCTGCGCGAGCTGTCGTCGGCGGGCCTGATCATGAGCGGAAACCGCGACGAAGGAGCGCTCCTCGGCGCGATCCGGCCGAGCCGGATGCCGCCGGGACGGGGCATCATGGTGCAGCGCAGCGGCGAATCGCTCGTACAGGTCGCGTGGGTCCCCGAACAGTGAGCAACCCCGACACGCTCGGCCTGCTCTTGGCGCCCGACCGGGTCTTCGCGCGGTGGGCGGACGTCACGCTCGACTGTCCCGCGCTCGTCGCGGACATCGGCGACGGATTCGTGTTCGCCGAAGCGGCCGCCCGCTGCCCGTCCGAAACCCACCTCGACGTCGTCGCCCGGATCGGGGACCGGCCCGGAACCGAGGGCGGCCCCGACCTGACCGGCGCGCTGACCGGGTTGGTGCAGTACGCGGCGGCCGCGGTCTCCGCGCCCCCGGACGCGGGCACCGTCACGATGGTGTACCCGACACGGTGGAGCGAACGGCGCCGCGAGATCGCCCACACCGCAGCGCGAAACGTCGCCCGCAACGCCGTCCTCACCGCAGCGGCGGTCGCGGCGCGGCAGGCGGTGACCGCGTCGGCGGTGGAACGCTGTGTGGTCGCCGAGGTGGTGGACGGCGAGATCACCGCGTCACTGCTCGCAGCGGCGCCTGCATCGGACACCCCACCGCCCGTCGACCGCACCGCGGTGGACGGCCACCTCGGCGCCGCGGATCTGGACACCGCGCAGGGATTCGCGCGATTCGAGGAACTGATCGGCTCCGTCGCCGGTCCCGTCGATCCGGACGTCCTGATCGTCACGGGTGTTCCGGGCGAACCGTCCGGCGCAGCGCTGTGCGAGCAGATCCGCGAGCGGCTCGGCCGCGGCATCCGGGTCGTGCCGGTCGCCGCGTCGGAGATGCTCGCCGCTCTCACGGCCCCGGCCGCCGCAGCGGTCCCGGAGTCCACCCTCCCGACGACGGCGCAATGGCTGGCCGGCGTGCGCGCGGCGGAGCCGCCACCGCGTCCGCCGGTGCGGTGGTGGTGGGGTCTCGCCGCCGTCGCAGTCGTAGTCGCGGTGGCCGGTGGACTGCTCCTCGGCCGCGACGCGGGAACGATCGCGCCACCGCAGATCGACACGGTCGAGGAGGAGACGGGGAGCCCGGTGCCGACCGGGGCGGTGCCGTCGACGCGGTCCCCGTCGACCCGATTCGAACTGGGTCCGGTGCGCATCGAGCTACCCGAGCAATGGCGGCTCCGGGACACCGGCGACACCGTCGGCGGACGCAGCGAACTCGTTCCCGGCGGCGGCGAGGACCGGCGGATCGTGGTGGTGCACAGCCGACTCCGGGACGGCATGGACGAGGCCGCGGTCGCTGCCGTGCTCGAACGCCGGGCTGCCGAGCGCGGCGGGGTCATCCGCGACCTCGACACCGACACCATGTTCGGGGACCGGTCGGTCATCGCCTACACCGAAGTGCCCGAAGAGTTCTCGACAGTGCGCTGGTTCGTGGTCGTCGACCGTGGATGGCAGGTCGCGGTGGGCTGCCAGTTCCTGGTGGGGGAGTGGGCCGGGATCGGCAAGGAATGCGAGCAGGCCGTCCACACACTCGCGGTGGAGTAGCGCCGGAACATCCGGCCCGACGAGTTTCGGCCGAGGGGAACCGATCGGACACAGGTGACGTCCAACCAGGTGTAGGGCGCAATCCGGCCCGGACCGCAGGGGGAACCGGGTCCGGTCGCGACGCGGAGAACGACGAGGGGAAACGGAAATGTCCGATGTGCAGGACGGTGGGACGGGCGGTCAGCAGGTCGTCGCCGATGTCGCGGAGATGCTGGGCGCGGCCCAACAGATCGACAACTCGCGCGAGGTCCTCGGCGACATTCTCGCTCAGCTCAAGACGATCGTCGGGCGGTCCGCCGACGTGTGGGGCGGCGACTCGCAGGAGATGTTCGGGATCGTGATGGCGGACTGGGACAAGGCTTCCCGGAACATGAACGATGCGCTCGAGGAGATCGCCGCCGGTATCCGGACCAACGGGAACTCGTACGAGCAGGCGGTCGAGGAGCAGGCACGCGCGATCGCCGATGTCGGCAGCACCCTCAAGGGCAGCTACACCTGATCGCCACCGCGCGCAGAGTTTCGGATCGACAGGCAGTTCGGATCGACAGGGCAGTTCGGATCAACAGGGCAGGGGGAACAGGACAGTGGTCAAACCGATCAGGCAGGAATTCGCGGGTGTCCATCAGGTGTACAAGGACCTCACCGCGCTGCAGGGCGCGATGAACGACGAACTCGACACCGTGGGAACGACGGCCGAGCGGTTCGTGCAGACGTGGGACGGCACCGCGCAGGAGGAGTACTACAAGTCGCAGACCAAGTGGAACACCGCTGCCTTCGAGTTGAACTTCATTCTCGGGCAGATCGGCGCGTCGGTCGCGACCGGCAACCGGAACATGGTCGATCTCGAAGATGGGCTCACCCGCCAGTGGGGTTCGAGGTGATGCCCCTGGCCGTGTGAGAAATCCGTGTGGGTACCGCGACGTCCCGGTGGTGGAGAGGCCGGCGGGACGTCGCGGTTCCGTGTGCCTGCCCGAGGGGCTGTTTTGACCGCCGCGTAGTCGGACCGGTATCGTGTCCGTTTGGCGTGTCGTGCGCTGCCGTGGCCTCGTGCCCGGTGGACGTCGCTTCTCGGGTCTCAACTGGCCGCCGAGGGTGATCATCGGCGATGCGCGGGCCAGCAGCGAAACGATAGACGAGGAAGATCTGTGTCTACGTACACACCGAAGGCCGGCGACGTGACCCGCCAGTGGCACGTCATCGACGCCACTGACGTGGTGCTCGGCCGCCTCGCGGTGCAGGCGGCGAACCTGCTCCGCGGCAAGCACAAGCCCACTTTTGCTCCGCATGTCGACGGCGGTGACTTCGTCGTCATCATCAACGCCGACAAGGTTGCCATCTCCGGCAACAAGCGGACCGACAAGTTCCTCTACCACCACTCGGGCCACCCGGGTGGTCTCCGCGCGCGTTCGGTGGGCGAGGTTCTCGACAAGAACCCCGACCGCCTCGTGGAGAAGGCCGTCACCGGCATGCTCCCCAAGAACAAGCTCGGCCGCGCCATCGCGAAGAAGCTGAAGGTCTACGCGGGCCCGAACCACCCGCACGCCGCGCAGCAGCCGGTTCCGTTCGAGATCAAGCAGGTGGCCCAGTGACTGAGCAGAACGTGAACGAAGAGTACGGCGACGACTCGGTCGAGAACGTGGTCGAGGAGTACGCGGTCGAGGAGGTCGCTGCGGCGCCCGCTCCGATCGTGCTCGATCGCCCGGTCCAGACCGTCGGCCGCCGCAAGGAGGCCGTCGTCCGCGTCCGCCTCGTGCCCGGCTCCGGCAACTTCGTGCTCAACGGCCGCACCATCGAGGACTACTTCCCGAACAAGGTGCACCAGCAGCTCGTGAAGTCCCCGCTGGTCACCGTCGAGCGTGTCGAGTCCTTCGACATCCACGCGCGCCTCACCGGCGGCGGCCCGTCCGGCCAGGCCGGCGCGCTGCGTCTCGCCATCGCGCGTGCGCTGATCGAGGTCTCGCCCGAGGATCGTCCGGCTCTCAAGCGCGCCGGCTTCCTCACGCGTGACGCCCGCGCCACCGAGCGCAAGAAGTACGGCCTGAAGAAGGCCCGCAAGGCACCTCAGTACTCCAAGCGCTGATGTGTTGCCGACGCTGACCACGTGGTCGGCCTCGGCACCTGTTCGACCACGAGAGCAGGCGCCGGTAGAGAACTCCTACCGGACGCCTGCTCTTGTGCATTCCCGCCCTGTTCGCTCGGGCGGTTCTCCCCGGCGGGGGCTCGCCGGATCTACGACACGAGAGGTTGTCCATGGGGCGGTTGTTCGGTACCGACGGTGTTCGCGGTCTTGCGAACGCGAAGTTGACGGTGGAACTCGCCGTCCGGATCGCAGGTGCCGCGGCCGCGGTGCTCGCGGCCGGTACCGACGGGCGCAGACCGGTAGCGGTCGTGGGCCGGGACCCCCGCGCGAGCGGCGAGATGCTGGACGCGGCCGTGACCGCGGGCCTGACCGCCGCCGGTGTCGACGTGCTCTCGGTCGGGGTGATGCCGACCCCCGCGGTCGCGTACCTGACCGACGCCTACGCCGCCGACCTCGGGGTGATGATCTCCGCGTCGCACAATCCCATGCCGGACAACGGCATCAAGATCTTCGCGGCAGGCGGCCACAAACTCGAAGACGCCGTCGAGGACCGTATCGAGGCGCTGCTGCACGGCGAGCAGACGCCCGAGCGACCCACCGGTGCCGGCATCGGACGGGTCCGCGTCGCCACCGACGCGTCCGCCCGCTACCTCGAGCATCTGGCCGGCGCGACCACGGCCCCGCTCGCGGGCCTGAAGGTCGTCGTCGACTGCGCCCACGGCGCAGCATCCCAGGTCGCTCCTGCCGCCTACGCCGCCGCCGGGGCGACGGTCATCGCGATCGGTGCGGAGCCGGACGGCCTCAACATCAACGACAACTGCGGATCCACGCACCTCGACGCGTTGCAGAAGGCCGTCGTCGAGCACGGCGCCGACCTCGGGCTCGCGCACGACGGGGACGCCGACCGCTGCCTGGCCGTCGACGCCGCCGGGTCGATCGTCGACGGTGACGCGATCATGGCGATCCTCGCGCTGGCGATGCGCGCCAGCGGGGAACTGCACGAGAACACACTGGTCGCGACGGTGATGAGCAACCTCGGTCTGCACCTGGCGATGCGGGAGGCCGGTATCACGGTCGTGACCGCCGGGGTCGGTGACCGTTATGTCCTCGAGGAACTGCGGCGGGGCTCGTTCAGCCTCGGCGGCGAACAGTCCGGCCACATCGTCTTCCCGTCCCACGGCACGACCGGTGACGGGGTGCTGACCGGTCTGCGATTGATGGAGCGCATGGCGATCACGGGCTCGACGCTCGCCGACCTCGCGTCGGTGATGCGGACCCTGCCCCAGGTACTGATCAATGTGCCCGTCTCCGACAAGACGGCGGTCGCGGGCCACCCCGCCGTCGTCGAGGCTGTTGCCGCAGCCGAGCACGAACTCGGCGACACCGGCCGGGTGCTGCTGCGTCCGTCGGGTACCGAACAGCTCGTGCGCGTCATGGTCGAGGCGGCCGACGACACCGTGGCGCGGGTCCTCGCCGATCGTCTGGCCGACGCAGTCGCCGCAGTCTGAGTCGATCCAGCCTGAGCGGAACCGACGCCCCTACGCCTGCGTCCAATCCCTACGACGGCACTGCCACGGTGGCGGTGCCGCGGGGGAGGTGCGCGTGGGGCACGGGAGAACGAACGCCGACGGCGTGCGAGTGGACGTGTCGGAGGTACGTGCGATCGCGGCTGGTCTCGGTCGCGCGGTGGCCGGCACCGAGCGGCAGTGGCAGCGTGCGCTGGGGGGACTCTGCTTCGATGCGGGTGCCGCGGGCCCGGGTTATCGCGGTCGCGGGGATGCGGTGGACGCGGGCTACCGTCGGCTGCGCCGGGTGCTCGAGGCGTGGTCCGACGAAGCGACCGGCGTCGCCGACCTCCTGGGCCGTACCGCCGACGGCTACGGGTACGAGCTGGATCGGCAGGTGACTGCGCTCGCCGAAATCGACGCCGACGTGCGAGGCCCGCGGTGAGCGGTCCCACCGGGATCGACGACCTGCTCGACGTCGGTGCCCCCGGTCTCCGGTTCTTCGCCGAGTTCCTACCGCGTGCACATCGAATCGGTGCGGCGTCGACCGTCACGGTGCCCGATCTGACGGACCGATACGACGCGCAACGCGGACTCGACGTCGCGCGGCTCGCGTCCGACGCCGACGCCGTGCGGACGGTGTGGTCGGTGCTCGGTAAGGGCGTCGATGAGCAACGCGATCGGATCGCGTCGGTGCCGGCGGTGTGGGCGGGTGGCGCGTCGTGCTCCGCGTCCGATCCGCTCGCCGCCCACCTCGAGCGGTCGCGGCGGCTGCACGACACGGTCGGTGCCCTCGCGGAGACGCTGGCCGGTGCGGCGAGCGCGATCGGCGCGATCGTCGACGAGAAATCCAGGACTGCAGCGACTTTCGCCGACCCGGTGATCGGTGGTCTGGGTCCGGTGGACGTCGACGCGGTTCTGGCCGGGGCGTCTGGTGCGGGCACCGGCCCCACCGGCGAACAGCTCGCCCGCTGGTCCACCGGCCTCACCGAAGGGGATTCCGCGGCGGTGGCGCACTGGTGCAGCGGATGGTTGAACGAGGTGTTCGTTCCGGGAGTGGAGACCGCGGCCGCCGTGTTCGCCGGGCTGTGCGACGACGCCGACCGCGCGATCGGTGAGGTGTTCGACGAACTGGCCCGCGCGTTCGACGATCTCGACGAGCACCGGTTCCCCGGAGTCGCCACGGACATGTCGTCAGGCGGTCACAGCGCCCCTGAAACCCGCAGCGACATCGTGCCGGCCTGGGGATCGCCCGGCGCTGACCCGGCCGACATGCTGCGGGCCGGCGTGTCGCTGGTCGAATCGGGTCTCGAGCTGGCCACGGCGGTCGGGGAGCTGACCGGGGCCGTCGTGGAGCTTGCGACGGCTGTCGTCGAGGCAGTGACGGAGCGGGCCGAGGCAGCGACCGACAAGGTCGAGTCGGCGGCGGGCGAAGCCCCGGACAGCGCTGCGGCCGCTGAAGTCCCGGACCGCCCGACGGTCGTGTCCGACCCGGCACCCGAACCGCTATCGGCAACGATTCTGCCGACGGACCCCGCCCTGCCCGCCGAGGTGGTTCCGCCGACGGGACAGCCGGCACCTTCAGTGACCCCACCCGCGGTCCCTGCCACGCCCACCGACGCCCTGCGTGCGGCCCCGGCCGCAGAAGGACCACCGGCGGCATCCACCGTCCCCGGACCCGGGGTGCCGGTTCGGACCGGTCCCGTGACCAGGGACGATCGTGAGGCTGCCGATCGTGAGGCTGCCGATCGCCGTCCCGCGGAATCCGCCGAGCCGGTGCAGGACGGCGGCGTGATCCTTCCCGAGGCGGGTCCGCTGTGAACGCGGAGATCGAGCGGATCGTCGCGGAGTATCGCCGAGCGACAGGTCGTCGGCTCGGCGACCTCGAGGAGGTCCGCAGGCCACGGCAGCTACCGTCGCACCCGCCTCGCTCCCAAGAAGTCGAGTCGGAGAGCGACGAGCCGTACTACCGGCCCAAGAGCTGGCTGATCTGAGTCACCGGATCGGATTCGATCAGCGACGGATCCGCGATCACGTCGGATCCCGGAATCTCCGCTTCCGGATCCGAGAAGCACGCGTAGGTCTTGTCGCCGGTCAGGCGATGCAGCAGGAAACCGGTGAGCAGCGCTCGGGTGCGCTGCTGCGTGCGGCGCTCACCGCCGCCGAGCCCGACGAACGACAGGAGTTTGCGACCCTCGACGAGGCCCTCGTCGGAGGCCTTGTGCACCGACCGCAACAGCACCTCGCCGCCCCACGCCTTCGCAACCGCGACCGCGTCGCTGTTCATCGATCCGAGGCTCTTCGCGCCGACGAGGACCAGACCGGGCGCATCGACCCGGGTCGCGACCGCCGCGGCGGACGGGGCGGTCGGGGCCGGGAACAGTGCCGCCACCGCCGCCACGTC
>Ga0180215_1002913_pt1 | contig 16637 bp, 17 predicted proteins | sample eDN3rd37CBELigBY_FD_128871 | JGI IMG/M metagenome (GOLD analysis project Ga0180215, IMG submission 128871) | Enriched backyard soil microbial communities from Emeryville, California, USA - eDNA 3rd pass 37_C BE-Lig BY (version 2) (version 2) | ecosystem: Environmental > Terrestrial > Soil >...
AATCTTCTGATAATAAACTTTAACATTTACTCGGGTCCTCCTTACGGTAACGCCACTGAATGCGTTTCTGTTAATGGTTTTAAGTCAAATATTTTGCCCTCAGCATCAAAATATTTATTGTAACTATTATGGAACTCTTCATTAACTTGTTTTCTAAATTGCATATGTTTCTCTCTATTATGTGGGTGAATATCTGGAATTGCAGATAGTAGTCTTTTCGTATATATATGTTGAGGATTTTCAAATATGTCCTCTGTTGTTCCTTCTTCTACTAATCTACCTTTATACATAATTCCAATTCTTTCACACATATGTCTGATGATACCTAAATCATGGCTGATAAATAAGTATGTTAACTTAAACTCTTTCTGGATATCTTTCATAAAGTTCAATACTTGGGCTTGTACGGATACGTCAAGAGCAGATACCGGTTCATCAGCGACGATAATTTTAGGGTTTAACATCAATGCTCTTGCAATACCAATCCGTTGTCTTTGACCACCTGAGAATTCATGTGGATATTTGTAGATGGATTCAGGACTTAATCCGACTTTTTCAAGCATATCTTGAACTTTTTGTTTTTCTTCAGCTGGCGACAGTTTTTCAAAATTTCGAATTGGTTCAGCGATAATATCAATTACTCGTTTTCTTGGATTTAAAGACGAATATGGATCTTGGAAAATCATTTGAATATCTTTTCGATAATTTTTAAATTCTCTTCTACTGATATTCAATATATCAACATCATTAATATAAATACTTCCAGATGTTGCTTTTTGTAGTCCAACTAGTGTTCTACCTGTTGTTGTTTTTCCACAACCAGATTCTCCCACTAGTCCATAAGTCTCGCCTTCATTCAATTCAAGAGTGATTCCATCAACCGCTCTTACATAATCGACAACCCTTTTGAAAAAGCCACCGCGTACTGGGTAATGTACTTTTAAATCTTCAACTCTAAGAAATGTCATGTTTTAATTCCTCCGCATCTTTTGGGAAATGGAAGTTTTCGTAGCAAGTGCAGCGAACCCAGTGATTTTTGCCAACCTCATGCATTGTTGGATGCTCTTCATGCTCCGAACTTGCTATCCAAGGGATACGGCTTGCGAAACGGCATCCTGTTCTAGGTAAGTTTTTCAATGAAGGTACGATTCCTTGAATAACATGCAAGCGATCAGATGCTTTCGACGCAGATGGAATTGAATTAAATAATGATCTTGTATACGGGTGTAATGGATTATTGAAAAGTGTATAAACATCTGCGAATTCAACAATTTCACCAGCATACATCACGGCCACTTTATCTGCCATTTCTGCAACTACACCTAAATCATGAGTGATTAGAACAATCCCTGTTTTCATTTGAGATTGCAAATCTCTCATTAAATCAAGTATTTGAGCTTGGATTGTAACGTCTAAAGCAGTCGTTGGCTCGTCAGCTATTAAAAACTTCGGTTCACAAGATATTGCAATCGCAATTACAACACGTTGTCTCATTCCCCCTGAAAGTTCATGAGGGTATTGCATATATGTTCTTTGTGGATTAGGAATCCCGACTTTATCTAACAGTTCAATTGCTCGTTTTTTCATTTCCGTAGATGTTAGATTTAAATGATTCTTCATTGCTTCCTCAATTTGCTCTCCAACTCTCATAAGAGGGTTTAATGCTGTAAGAGGATCTTGGAAAATCATTCCCATGTCTTTCCCGCGTATTTTATTAATTTCAGAAACGGATAATCCTACTAAGTTTTTACCGTTGAAGAGAATTTCTCCTTCCATCTTTGTTCTCTCCATCGGATGCAACTGCATGATGGATAATGCAAGTGCACTTTTTCCACAACCAGATTCCCCAACAATCGCGACAACTTCATTTTCGTTGACATCCAACGAAACGTTATCAACCGCTGCATAGTGTTCGTCTCCGATTCTGAAAGAAGTTGTTAAGTTTTTTATTTGTAAAAGCGGTTGTTTTGACAAAGACCTAACCTCCTAGCGATATATCAAGAATAGTTTGATAATTTTATATATTTCAAGATTTATTTAAAATAAATTCTATTACAAAAGAATTACATTTGCAACACTTTTTATTTATTTTTTAATAAAAATTTTATTTGAATATTAATCTATATTCTGAAATATAATTTTGGAAGGAAGATAGAATCGCGGAAAAGTATTCAGGAATAATAATTATTTATTACAAAGTTTATTATTGCTTGATTTTTTTAAAAATTATATTTGTAAGATTATAATAAAAATTAAAAAAAATCAAGTATAAAATTGTCGAAAAATGTATTTTTTTAGTAAATTTTATCTAATCTGTAAATAATAAGACGTTTTTTCTACATAATGAAATTTAATGTTTTTTCATCCATTTAATCATTTGTTCAGTTACTCTTTTATTTTGTAATGGTGGAAAGTGATGATCATATTCCTGAAAATACCATTTTTCAACTTGTTTCTTATATTTTTTTGCACATTGTTCTAGCATTAGGGCATGTTGAACCGAAACATTTTGATCTAACATTCCATGAATTATTAAGATTGGAGCATTTAGTTGTTCTATATAATTTAACGGTGTACGGATTTCATATTGATTTGGATGTTTTTTGATGCTTCCAATTACCCGCTTCATCATTCTTTGCAAGTCTTTTCTTTCTTTATAAATGAGCGCCATATCGGATACTCCTCCCCAAGTTGTAACAGTAAGAGCTTCAGGATATTGAATCGCCGTAAATAACGCCATAACTCCTCCACGCGAAAATCCAAAAATATGGATTCGACTTTTATGTACTCTTTCATGATGTTTCAATAATTCAAAGCCAGAAAATGCATCATATCGGTCTTCTCCTGCAAAGTCCTCATCCCCTTCTCCTCCTTGATTCCCTCGATAAAAAGGGGCAAATACGATTAATCCTTCTTGGGCAAATTGTGCAATCCGACTTGGGCGTACTTTCCCAACATTTTTGATTCCTCCTCTTAAATACAGTAGTCCATCATATAAACCTTCCTCTTTTGGTTCAGCTAACATTCCTTTTACTTTCAAGCCTTGTGAAAGATATGTAACCATATAGAGATTAACTGTTGGGTTTGGTGATGGAAATGCGTATTTTTCAATGATTGAGCCATTCATTTTCGTTCATTCCTATCTTCAAAAATTTTCTATATAGGCATTCACACAATTTTTTACTTCTTCATAAGATAACGTAGTTTTAAAAGCAAATCAAATACTCAATTTTTCTGGGAGGACTCACTCATGAAGAAGTGGCTTAAAATCACATTTTCCTTTATTTCTGTACTTGTTCTAATGTTCACATTAGCTGCTTGTAATTCGACTTCAAATGAATTACAAAAAGTTAGTATTGGAGAAGTAACTCGATCTGTTTTTTATGCTCCACAATATGTAGCTATCGAAAAAGGTTTCTTTGAAGAAGAAGGATTAAAGGTCGAATTAACGACCATCCCAGGTGGAGATAAAACGATGACTGCTTTAGTATCTGGAGGCATCGATGTTGCACTTGTCGGTTCTGAAACTAGTATTTATGTTAATGCACAAGGAACTGATGATCCAATCATCAATTTCGCTCAACTCACTCAGACGGATGGTACGTTTTTAGTATCTAGAGAGAAGATTGATAACTTTTCTTGGGATATGTTAAAAGGAATTACTTTCCTTGGCCAACGTAAAGGTGGTATGCCACAAATGGTTGGTGAATTTGTTTTAAAGAAACATGGTATTGACCCACATAATGACTTAGAGCTTATTCAAAATATTGATTTTGCAAATATTGCTTCCTCATTTGCTTCAGGAACTGGAGAATTTGTTCAATTATTTGAACCAACAGCTAGTGTTTTCGAGAAAGAAGGAAAAGGTTATATTGTAGCATCTTTCGGTACTGAAAGCGGCCACGTACCATACACGGTATTTATGTCAAAAAAGAGTTTCATAGACAAAAATCCAGAGATTATTGAAAAATTCACAAGAGCTATTTATAAAGCTCAAAAGTGGGTATATGAAAATTCCTCTGAAGAAATAGCAAAAGTCATTGCAAAATATTTTGATGGAACAGAGCTTGATATCATTACATCAAGTGTTGAACGATATAAATCTCAAAAATCTTATGCAGAAAATCCAATTCTAGATGAAGAAGAATGGAATAACCTTCAAGATATTATGGATGAAGCAGGAGAACTTCCTGAAAGATTAAGTCATTATGATTATGTAAACACAGAAATTGCAGAAAAAGTAATCAAATAACATTTCAATAATACCAACTAATCTTTAGGGTATCATTCCTCAAACCATTAATGATACCCTTCACTAATTTACAAAGGAGGCTTTATATGGGTTTTTTAGACGTTCAAGAAGTATCTCATATTTACTTTTTAAAACAATCACGAACTCCCGCTCTCCTTGACATAAGCCTCTCCATTGAAGAAGGTGAGTTTGTTTCAATACTTGGCCCAAGCGGATGTGGAAAAACAACTTTGCTTTCTATTATTGCAGGAATTATTAAACCTACTATGGGTACAGTTCGATTAGAAAATGAACTCATTAGTATTGAAGATAAAAAAACAGGATACATGTTACAGCAAGATTATTTATTTCCATGGAAAACGATTGAGGAAAACATTTTATTAGGATTAAAGTTAACTGGCCAACTTAATGAAGAAACGAAAAAAAGGACATTGAATCTTTTACCAAAGATGGGACTGTATTCTGTGGAAAAGCAATATCCTTCTCAATTATCTGGAGGGATGAGGCAAAGAGTCGCACTAGTTCGTACACTAGCAACTGACCCAAAATTGCTCTTGTTAGATGAACCATTTTCAGCATTAGATTTTCAAACGAAATTAAAGTTAGAAGACTTAGTGTTTCAAACATTAAAGCAATTTCATAAAACAGCTGTTCTTGTAACCCATGATATTGGTGAGGCTATCGCGATGAGCGATCGCGTATTTCTTTTATCAAACGGTCCTGGAACCATTCACCGCATTTTTGATATACCAGAACCATTAAAATCTTTGACACCATTTGAAGCACGCAATCATGAAAAATATAATGAACTATTTCACATTATATGGAAGGAGATGGAAAGTCTTGAAGAAAATAATGAATATCGACGAACTTCATTCGAAGTATAAAAAAACACTTAAATCTGAAAAACGAAAAGTCGTCTCCTTTCAAATTTTGATATTTGTTCTCTTCTTTGCCATTTGGCAATTAGCAAGTGAACTAAAATGGGTGGATCCTTTAATTTTCAGCTATCCGACAAAAGTTTTCAATTTATTAATTACAAATATTCAAGATGGTTCGCTTTTTCCTCACCTTTGGACGACAGTTTTTGAAACGATACTTGGGTTTCTAATCGGAACAATTTTAGGAACGATTTTAGCAGCCATTCTTTGGTGGTCCCCATTTTTATCTAAAGTGTTTGGTCCTTATTTAGTTGTTTTAAATGCAATGCCTAAAGTCGCTTTAGGTCCGATTTTAATCGTAGCTCTTGGTCCAAATATGACTTCAATCGTTGCAATGGGAGTTTTAGTTACGGTTATTATTACAACTTTAGTTATTTATTCTTCATTTAAAGAAGTTGATCCAAACTATTTAAAAGTATTGCAAACATTCGGTGCTTCTAAATATGAATGTTTTAAAGAGGCTATTCTTCCTTCCTCCTTTCCGACGATTATATCTACTTTAAAAGTTAATGTCGGCCTGTCATGGGTTGGGGTTATTGTTGGAGAATATCTCGTATCAAAACAAGGATTGGGCTATTTAATTATTTACGGATTCCAAGTATTTAATTTCACACTTGTGTTAATGTCTCTAGTTTGCATTGCAATCTTTGCAACAATTATGTATAAACTTGTTGAAATACTTGAGCAAAATCTCATTAAACACTAAGCTTTTCAAAAAGAAAGGTCCGAACTATGATTCCAACTTTTGTTTTGTTGGATAATAGCGCGGATCTATTTTTCATCAATAATTATTCTATATTAATACTTGAAATGATATGGTTTTCTTTCAGGAATTGCCTAGTCTCTTCATTCCCTAATTTATAAATAAGTTCATATGCTTTTTTCAATTGACCATCATATTGATCATTCTCGGCATCATAATGATATTCAAGAAAAGGAACATGACTTCGAACATATGAACCTAAGTTTGCATGGTGCATTTCTTCAAAAATCCGTCTTAACTCCTTAATTTCATTTTCAGTCGCTTCGATTTGAAAGTGTGTGCCTGACATAATCGGCTTTTGACTAATTTCTCCAGAACCAAGATGGATATAGTAGGTTTTTTTCATTATCCAATAACTCCTTATCGCAAGTATTACTTTTTCATGCAATAATTCCCTTTCTATGATTATACTTATTTAAAAAAGGGAAAAAGATAATTGAATCATCATTTTGAGGAGGTTTTTATATTTTGACATTTGTGGACGAGCTATATGAACATTATAAAAATGTATTAACTGCTGATGATGAGGATGTAGACATTCTTGTTGCTACACTTTTAAATGAGTTTACAAAAGAAGATATGCTAGACGTTTTAACGGAACTAAACTCAAGAGAACTTCTGCAATTAACTGGAATGTACTTATCAAATGAATTGAAAAAAAGAATTGCTATTGACCGTGCGAATGAAATGAAAGGCGATGGTGATCCTGAATTCTATCATTAAGAAAATATTGCTGTCTAATGTTTAGAGACATTTTCCTCTTATTTTGGAATTTTAGACAGCAATATTTCTTTCTTTATTTCCCTAGAAATGCTTTTAACATCCAAACATGCTTTTCGAAACTTGTACTCATACCTATAAGTAAATCAGCTGTACCTTCATCTCCTATTTGATCAGCTTTCTCGATACCAGTCTTTAATTGTTTATCGATGACTAATAAATCATCAATAAGAGTAGAAACCATTCCTTTAGCATCGGTCTCTTTTGCTTCTTCAATGGTGCCAATGTTCAAGCATTCCTTCAACGTAGAAATCGGTTTGTGTGATAAAGTTAATAATCGTTCTGCGATATCATCAATATGCCCACTTACTTCATTGTACAGCTCCTCAAATTTTTCATGGAGAGTGAAAAAAGTTTCCCCATTAACAAACCAATGAAAATGATGAAGTTTCATATCCAATATAACTAAATTGGCCAATATTTCATTCAAATGTTTTTTAAGCTCAAGTTTCATATAAATCACACTCCAGTCCAAAAATTAAAATACTCTTCCTTTTTTACTTTTAACAAAACGTGATACAATTATGTACAAATGTTAACGAGGAAGTCGATTCAATCATGGTAAAAAAATTGTTACTCTCACTTATTCGCTTTTATCAAAAAGGAATTTCTCCATTAAAACCACCTGCATGCCGCTTCCATCCTACATGCTCTCAATATGGTTTCGAATCAATCCAAAAATTTGGTGCTCTTAAAGGCGGATATTTAACTATACGAAGAATTTTAAAATGTCACCCTTTTCATCCTGGTGGTTTTGACCCAGTTCCAGATGAGTGGCCAAAAAGAAAGGGAAATAAATCGATAAAAAATGATTGCACGCATTGATAATTCAATCCTTCCAAACATAAACTAATATCATCTGTTTTCGCTTCAAATTTTGATAATCTTCATCAAAAATTTGAAGTTTTTTTCTTGTCAAATTCAAATTATTTATGTATGATACTAAAGGGTTGTAAATCGGAATGAATACGATTTAGATTTTATATTTTGGAGGATACATACAATGCTTAAACGGAACTATTTCCTATTCTTTACTTTTTTATTGATATTTTTTACCTTAGCTGGGTGCAATACAAATAAAAAGAATGATGATGGCTTGCTATCAATCTATACCACTGTTTATCCATTACAAGATTTTACAGAAAAAATAGGTGGAGACTACGTCAATGTGAAAACCATTTATCCACCAGGGGCAGATGAGCATACTTTTGAACCTTCTCAAAAAGATATGATTGATATGGCTAACGGTGAATTATTCTTTTATATTGGTCATGGATTAGAAGGATTCGTTGAAAAAGCAAAAAGAATTTTAGAAAATGAAGGTGTTAAAATTATTGCAATTGGAGAGCAAATTGATATCGAAAACGCGGAAGAACATGAGGAAGAAAGTGAACACGAAGAACATGATGGTCATCATCACGGATCTGTTGACCCACATATTTGGATTGATCCTATTTATGCTAAAGAAATGGCAAAAATCATAAAAGATGCATTAGTTGAAGCAATGCCAGAGCAAAAAGATTATTTTGACAAAAATTATAATGACTTGGCTATCCAATTTGATAATTTAGATCAAGAATTTCAACAATTAGCTTTATCAGGAAAACATAAAGAATTTCTTGTTTCTCATGCTGCGTATTCTTATTGGGAACATCGTTACGATCTTGAACAGCTGAGCATATCTGGTGTATCTACTACAGATGAACCTTCTCAGAAGAAATTGGCTGCCATAATCAATGAAGTAAAAGAACATCAATTAAAATATATTTTAGTCGAACAAAATGTTACTAACCGATTAACAGATATTATAAGAGATGAAGCGAATTTAACGGAGTTACCGATTCATAATTTGTCAGTTTTAACGAAAGAAAATATTCAAAATAAAGATGATTATTTTTCATTAATGAGGCAAAATATCGAATCTTTAAAAACGGCTCTAAATAATTAGTGAACAAAATTAAAAGCTGACTAGATTTTCTCCTCTGATTAAAAATCAATATCGAGGAACTAGCCAGCTTTTCTTATTCAACTAAGTTTCTTAATTCTCTACGCAATATTTTATTTGACGCATTTTTCGGTATCTGGTCGATTTCAATCCATTTTTTCGGCACTTTATATTTGGCTAAAATTTTCAAACAGTACTGAGTGAGCTCGTCATCTGTAATGGTTTCTCCTGATTTAAGTACATAAAAACCGCATGGCACTTGCCCCCATGTCTCATCTTGGATACCGATGACTGCCGCTTCACTAATTTTCGGATGAGATAAAATTATATTTTCAATTTCGGCAGGGTAAATATTTTCTCCACCAGAAATGATTAAATCTGATCTTCTGTCGAGTACAAATAAATAGCCTTCTTCATCCAAATACCCAACATCGCCTGTTTTAAACCAGCCGTCTTCTGAAAAGTCCCTTGCATTTACATCTGGTCGTTTTAAATAGCCTCTCGTTACATTTGGACCTTTAACAAAAATATCACCAACTTGATTAGGTTGAGCTAGCTCATTATCTATTCGAATTTCAACTTGACTCGGGAATAATGGCTTACCTGCTGAACCGATTTTCGTTAAACTGTCTTCCGGTGATAATGTTACAATTTGAGACGAAGTTTCTGTCATTCCATATGATTGAAAAACAGGAATTGATTTTTCTAAGCAACGATTCAATAGTGTCATAGGGACTGGACCTCCACCAGTTAACATACACCGGAATTTACTTGAATAAGTCCGATTTCCAAGGTTTGCAACAAGACGCAAAAGCATCGTTGACACGACAGAAATAATGGTTCCTCTACCGTTAATTAAATCGTCATTAATCATTTTTTCATCAAATCTACTATATAATCGAATAGGCATTCCATAAATAACACTACGAACTATAATCGAAAAACCGCTAATATGAAATAATGGGACAGCTGAGATCCAAACATCATCTTGATGCAATCCAAGATTAAGGGCAGAACCGATTGCACTCCACCAATGATTCCCATAACTTTGTAAGACTCCTTTTGGAAAACCAGTAGTACCTGATGTATACATAATTGTACAAATATCATCAAGAGAGAAGTTTTCTACAATGTCAAAAGAAGTCTCTTTCTCATCCCAAATCTCACTCATTAATCGTTTCCCTTTTAATGACGGACAATATAAGTCCTTAACCTTGGAATATAAATCCTTTTCAGTTATTAAAAATGTAGCTTCACTATCCTCTATTTGATATTGAATTTCTGCTTCGGTCAAGCGGATATTAAGCATAATGGCTGGACAACCTAACATTTGCAAGGCATGGATGACGAAAACCATCTCAATATGATTATTTAATAAAACAGCTACTCGATCACCATTTTTCACTCCAAAGCTAGAAATCTTTTTAGCAAGAGTATAAGAGTAGTCGAATAATTCTTTGAATGTATACTCTCTATCTTCAAAAATAATAGCAGTTCTATTAGGTGATAAATAAGCCCGCTTCACCAGCCAGTTTGGAATCGTAGACATGTTGTAACACTCATCCTTTACTCATAATTCAAAACAGCTTAATGAAAATCATTAAGCTGTCAAGTTAACTCCTATATCAAGGGAAACGTGGAAATTTACCGAAGTCAGGTTTGCGTTTTTCTTTAAACGCATCTCTTCCTTCTTTTGCCTCATCTGTTGTATAGTAAAGTAATGTTGCATCTCCTGCAAGTTGTTGAATTCCTGCAAGACCATCAGAATCTGCATTAAATGCTGCTTTTAAGAAGCGAAGTGCCATTGGACTCTTCTCTAAAATTTCTTCACACCATTTAACCGTTTCATCTTCTAATTGTTCTAATGGAACAACTGTATTCACAAGACCCATTTCTAACGCTTCTTGTGCATTATATTGGCGGCATAAGTACCAAATTTCACGTGCTTTTTTATGTCCAACAATACGAGCTAAGTAGCCTGCACCATATCCACCATCAAAGCTTCCCACTTTAGGACCAGTTTGTCCAAAAATCGCATTGTCTGCAGCAATTGTTAAATCACATACAATATGTAATACATGTCCTCCACCGATCGCATATCCTGCTACCATCGCGATAACTGGTTTCGGAATAGTACGAATTAATCGTTGTAAATCTAATACATTTAATCTTGGAACTTGGTCTTCTCCAACGTATCCACCATGACCACGAACTTTTTGGTCGCCACCTGAACAGAAAGCTTTATCTCCTGCACCAGTTAAAATAATGACACCAATTTTGGAATCATCACGAGCATAGCTAAAAGCATCTATTAATTCCATGACCGTTTTTGGGCGAAATGCATTACGCACTTCTGGACGATTAATTGTAATTTTCGCAATACCATTATATGTTTCATATAAAATATCTTCGTATTTTCTTTCACTTACCCATTCTCTTACCATTATCTTCCCTCCTAGTCTTGTAAAAACTCCATCACTATTTTAGCAAACTTTTCTGGTTCTTCAATATGTGGTGCATGTCCCACATTAGGAACAGTCGAAATGCTTGCATGCTGTAATTTTAATCCCATTTCTTCTCCAATGTTACAAAATTTATGGTCAAGTTGCCCAACTACTATTTTGACAGGAATCTCTATCTTTTGCAAATGTTCCCACCAAGATGGCTGACTTCCTGTACCCATACCAATTAAACTATTGGCAAGACCCATTTTGTTTTGATTAAGCCTTGATAAACGTATTTGCTTTTGAACGCCTTCAGGCAACTGCTTTTGAGATTTGAATAAAGGAAGTTTCTCCCATTCATTGACAAATGACTCGATTCCGTCTTTTAAAATCTTTTGAGCTAACTGGAAATCGTGTTTTTTTCTATCTTCTCTTTCTTTTTCATCAAGTATGCCTGGAGATGCACTTTCTAAAATAAGCTTTTTTACCCGATCTTGTTTTAAACATGTGAACGATAATGCAACTCTTCCTCCCATGGAATAACCTAGTATATTCACTTGATCAATCTTTAATTGTTTTAATAACTCATCTAACTGATCCACAACCGCTTCCATTTGATAGAGATTTACATCATAAGGACTTTCCGTATTACCATGTCCGATTAAATCAATCGTAATCACTTGAAACTGTTTTGATAGAGGATTGATAATATTTGACCAAGTTTTTTGGCTACCAATAAATCCGTGTAAGAGGAGTATTGGCTCTCCTTTGCCATATATTTGATAGTCGTAATTGATTCCATTTAGCTTCATTTTCATACCGAGACACCACCCTTACCTTTTCATTATTGACGGGTGTACATGTTTCACTTTACGAGATACTTTTTTCCAATATTCTTGACGAATACTTGCATTCTCCATGCGATTAGTTTGAACTTCAATAATGTTTAATCGCTTTTGATTTTTTAACTGATTCAACACGCTACACAACTCACTTGCAGACTTCACTTCAAAATAGTTCGCACCATAAAGTTTCGCTACACTTTGAAAATTTAAATCAATCGGCGTACCAAACAATAATTCAAAATGTCGGTCATATTTCGCCTGAGGTAACATGGAAAAAATTCCGCCGCCATTATTATTAATGAGTATTATCGTTAAATTGAGCCCGTATCGTTTTGCAGCAAGCAACCCATTCATATCATGATAAAAGCTTAAGTCTCCAATAAGTAAATAGGTTGGTTTTGAATTCGTACTAATTCCAAGTGCAGTTGAGATAACACCATCAATTCCATTTACTCCACGATTGCCAAATAGTGTCCACTTTTTATTCGATACAAGAAAAGCGGTATCTATGTCCCTAATAGGCATACTATTTCCAATAACAATATTCGCTTCATCAGTTATCGCACTTTGTAAATAAGATACGACACTAACTTCATTTATTGAATGAGGTAAGTTCTCTTTTAGTGTCACATCTGTTATTTCATTTATGGATTGCCATTTTTGAAACCATTCATAGTTCTTTTTCTCTTGTCCAATTACTTCATTTAATAACTTCTGACAAAAATATGTTTCATCACAATAAATGAATTGTTCAGCACTTCCTACTGGGTCTCGCCATCCTTGTCCACTATCAATCACCATTTGAGATACACTTTCATTTTCTTTTAAATAGAACATGATGGACTTTGATACTGGTATTGCACCGAATCGAATAATTAATTCTGGTTTTAAAAACTTTCTTATCTCTTCATCTTTCAAAAAAGCATCATAATGATTAATAATCATTTCTTTATTATGTAATCCGCTTCTAAGTTGAGATAGAGGATCTGCTAATATAGGATAATTAAGCGTTTTAGCTAATGCGACAATACTATGTTTAAACTCCTCATGATACTCATCCATCGGCCCACAAATGAAGACACCATTTTGAGGTAGCCTTGAGCTTAAAATATTTATAAACTCATCTGGAACTGATAACTGCCCTTGTTGTGCAATAACGGGTGGCTTCTCAGCATGGTCAAATTTATATGGGTCATCTAAGTCCGGAATCAGTGGTTCACGTAATGGAAAGTTTAAATGAATAGGACCAAAAGGGCGACTACATGCCGTTTGTACGGCTCTTGCACAAACAGTTCTCGTAAACTTAATCATGTCGCTTGTTAATTCTGGTAAAGGCATGTCCATAAACCACTTCACATGGTGACCATATAAATTGACTTGATTAATCGTTTGAGCAGCTCCGATATCCCTAAGTTCGTGTGGGCGATCTGCTGTTAAAACAATTAAAGGCACCCTTCCGTAATAAGCTTCTACAATCGCTGGAAAGTAATTAGCCGCAGCTGAACCAGATGTACATAATATTGCTACTGGTTTTTGCTGTCCTTTTGCCATACCTAATGCAAAAAATGCGGCAGAACGCTCATCCACATGAACAAAAACTTCAATATCCGGATGTTCTGCTAATAATAATGCGATCGGCGTTGAACGTGAGCCAGGGCTTATTACTACTTGGTGAACACCCATTCTTGCTAATTCATCGACAAATGCTCCTAAATATCTTGTCATTTTTAATTGATAATCCATACTTTCACCTCACTAGTTTAACGCTCTTAACATTGGTCTCAGTTTTGTTTTCGTTTCTTCATACTCAAGGAAAGGATCTGAATCTTTTACAACACCACAACCTGCAAATAAATAGGCTTGGTTTCCCTTTATTAAGGCTGAACGAATACCAACGACAAACTCTCCATTCATTTTGGAATCAACCCAACCAATTGGTGCTCCATATAATCCCCGATCAAAAGTCTCATATTTCTCAATTAGCTTTAAAGCTAATTCTCGAGGTGTTCCCCCTAAAGCAGGTGTTGGATGCAGTATTTCAATAGCATCAAATATCGTTACTTCTTTGTTTAGTTTTCCTTCAATCGGTGTATATAGATGAAAAATATGGGGATTTGTCATAATTTCCGGTTCACTTTTATATAAAACTTCTGTACATATCTTTTGAAAAGACTCAGAAATCATATCGACAACAAGTTGATGTTCTGAACGGTTTTTTTCATCTTGAAAAAGATTCTTTTTATTTTGTTGATCTTCTTTTTCAGTTTTCCCTCTTGGAATTGAACCTGCTATACATGCTGAATAAGCTTTATCATTTTCAATACTAACCAGTCTTTCAGGTGTTGCCCCAATAAAAACATTACCATTTCTCTGGAAAGAAAATAGAAAATTATTCGATTCATGTTCCCGTAAATTCTTTAATACTTGCAAACTATCTATTTTTTGATTTACTTCGACAGTCGCTTTTCTGGCTAAAACTACTTTTTTCAACTCTTGATTTTTCAATTGTTGGATTGCTTGATCAACATTTTGTAACCATTCTTTTACCTCTTCTTCTTTTACATAGATGATGCGATTATCCTTTTGGATATGGCAATTAATTGACGATTCATGACTAGCGATTGATATTTCATTGATGATTTCTTCTTTTAGATGAAGTATTGACGCAATATCCATTTGTTTATCAGGTGAAACGATACAGTTCGTCGTTAAATAAGTTTCTTCATTATATCTTGTAAGTAAAAATTGAGGTAAGTAAAAGACGCCATGTTGATATTCATTCCATAAATTGGTTAAGCGATGTTGTTTCATAAAATTAAAAGCACCAAAAAGAAGTGGACCTACTCCTTTTTTATAAACCGTTTGTCCTTCAATAATGGCATGATCAATAAGATCTTTCCAATTATTATAAATTTGTTTATAGCGCTCAGTTGATTCATCTGCAAATAATATTTTACTAATACCTAAACCAACTAAGAAAAACTCTTCTTTTGCTTCTTTCCAAAAGAATGTATCATTTGTAAATCTCTTTACATTGTCTTCTAAGAATAGAACCGGATCTATTTCTTTTACTCTTTCACTATAACTGACCAATATCTCTTTTTTCTCATTTTGAGCTTTTTCTTGTGCACGTTTTACAACCGCTTCCAATTTTTCGAAATTAAAATCATAAGAAGATGACAACTACGACACCTCATTTCCAAAAAATCAATTAGATTATATTATAACATGTTAGACTATTAATCCATAATGATACTATTGATTATGGATGTAGAATACAGGTTAACTAACTCGATTACCATTAATTCTCTTATACAATCTGGGAATAAAAGATTATAATATATTTGACACTAATTTCATGATTTCATAAACTTATGCTAGGCCAATATATAAAAATTCACATAGATAAGGAGAGAGTTTCATGCAAACTGAGATTCAATCCAAAACAACTGGTATTCAAAATAAAAAAGATTGGAAAATATGGTGGAGACTGACTCGTCCTCATACATTAACCGCATCTTTTATTCCAGTTATTCTTGGAACAGTTATAGCATATCCAGAAACAAAAATAGATTATGTATTATTTTTAGCTATGCTTATAGCAAGCATACTCATTCAAGCTTCAACGAATATGTTTAATGAGTATTATGACCATAAAAGAGGTTTAGATAATGAAAATTCAGTAGGAATCGGCGGGACAATAGTCCGAGACGGAATTCAACCGAAAGTCATTTTGAACTTAGCTTGGACATTAGTAGGATTATCCGTGTTACTCGGCATCTATATTTGCTCACAAAGTAATTGGTGGGTTGGATTAGTCGGTGTTATTTCTATTTTAATTGGCTATTTATATACTGGTGGTCCTCTACCAATTTCTCATACACCTTTTGGTGAACTTGCATCTGGTTTATTTATGGGAATCAATATCATTTTAATTTCCTTCTTTATTCAAACTGGTGAAATTACTACAACTAGCATTCTATTATCTATTCCTATCACCATTCTTATTGGCTTAATTAATATGTCTAACAATATAAGAGACTTAGATGGAGATAAAGAGTTCGGGCGGAAGACATTACCTGTTTTGATTGGTCGAAATAAATCAATCATTGTATTAGCAATATTCTTTATTATTTCTTACGGTTGGATCTTAGCTCTAATTATTTTTAAAGACTTCTCACCATGGTTATTATTAGTATTCTTAAGCATTCCAAAACCATATTTAGCTGTAAAAGGTTTTATCGGAAAATCAGTTGCAGTTGAAATGATGCCTGCAATGAAGGCTACTGCTCAAACCAATACTTTCTTTGGTTTACTACTATCTATTGGTCTATTGTTATCTTATATATTATAAAGTCTTATAAAGTCGAAAAAAGCCTCTAATTGAGTTTAGAGGCTTTTTATTATGTTGAGTGCTAATTCCCTCTCTGGGGTGCGTATTTCACCATCTGGGGTGCCTGTTTCACCATCTAATGCCAATTTTTAACCATCTAACCAACGAGTTTCACCAACTTATTAGAAAATTTCACCATCTAGCTCAAATTCTTCACCATCAATCACCTATTTTCCACCATCTAACTCAAATTTCACCATCACACACACTTAATTCACCATTTACCATTCATTTAACCATACAAATAATTTAGCTTCTCAACGTTATTAAAAAG
>Ga0180215_1002914_pt1 | contig 16634 bp, 7 predicted proteins | sample eDN3rd37CBELigBY_FD_128871 | JGI IMG/M metagenome (GOLD analysis project Ga0180215, IMG submission 128871) | Enriched backyard soil microbial communities from Emeryville, California, USA - eDNA 3rd pass 37_C BE-Lig BY (version 2) (version 2) | ecosystem: Environmental > Terrestrial > Soil >...
CCCGGGTCCTGTGGGCCTGCGCGATCGACGCGATCGAGCAGGAGGCCGGATGGACCAAGTGCCCTCACCCACCAGGGAAACTGTCCTCTCCGACTTGGAGAACGAAGATATTGCCTCCTTGCGTGCCAGGGACGATTTTGGCGGAACCCGAGCGGACATTTCGGTCGGAAGTGCACCCGGCCGCGCCGGATCGCGGCCGGGGTGGGACAACTCCCGTCGCGGTCTCGGCGTGGGATGCCCGGCTCCTCCGGTACTTGTTGCGGGACTCTTTGTCGAAGAATGCGAAACGCAATGTTGCCGAGAGCAGGTGCGGATCACCGCCGCAGCCCGACTCGACGACAACGGACCCGTCACCGATCCTTGTATCCGACGACCACCAGCACGGAGACGTAGTGACCCGCCAGAGAACCACCGACACCCCGACGGCCCTGGACGTCATCGACCTCGGCGCGCACCCGGACTGGCCGTTGCATCTGCGCCGGCCGGTACCGATCGACTGGGCCGGCCGGACCTGGCCGACACCCGAGCACGCCTTCGCGGCCGCGCACACCACCTCGACGATCGCGTGGGATCGCATCGCAGACCCGGCCACGAGCAGCGACGACGCGCACCGCATCGGCACCGGCGCGGTCCGCCGCGACGACTGGCCGACCGCCCGGTTCACCGTGCTCCGCGAGATCGTCGCCGCGATGACCTCCGATCTCGTCGTCCGGGCCGCGCTGTCCGCGACCGGTGATGCCCTCCTCGTCGCCGCCGGCCCCGACAAACTGTGGGGCCGGCACCGCGACCGCGGATACAAGACGCCGATCGGCCGCAACGAACTCGGCCGCATCTGGATGCGGCAGCGGGCCGTCGACCGCGGCGATGCCCCGGACCGATGGGTCCGGGCGGCAGTGATCGGACATCGCGAGCACCTGATCGTCGAGCCCGACACGCGCGAATGGGTGCAGGGGGAGCTGTCGCGTCTGGCCGCGAAATTGGCTGCCGAGCACGGGACCGAGATCGCGATGTCGGGGTGGGCGACCGGGGCGGGCCTGTGGTGGGCGGACGCTGCGCATCGCGCCGGGATGGCGCTGTGGGCGTACCTGCCGTATCCGGAGCAGACCGCCGGCTGGCGTCCCGAGCAGATCGCCGAGCACCAGCGGCTCCTCGCGCCGGCCTCGCGCCGGGTGACGGTCGGGGGCCGGGCCGACAAGCGGTTCGATCACGACCGGAGCGCGTTGATGCTGTCCGATGCCGACGTGGTCATCGCCGTTCGCGATCCTCGGATCACCATCGGCGCCACCGTCGCCGCGCTGCGGGAGCTGGCTGCGCGGCGCCGGGTGATCACCGTCGACGTGGTCGCCCGATCGACGACGATCTCCGCGGTCGACCCGGTCTTCGCCTGAGCCGATCCCGCGGGGCCGGACGAGTGTGCTCGAACCCGGTTCGCGCGGACGACGGGCGCGTACCCTGCTGGATGCAGCAGTGAATGTCGCACCTGCCCGGTGCGGGAAATTCACGACGGCCGAACGGTGGTACTGCCATGACGGACGAATCGATCACCCACGATTCCGACCGGAAATCCAGCCACAGCAGATTGCTCGCCCTCCTGCTCGCGATGGCGATGTTCGTCCTGGTCGTGGACACCTCGCTCATGAACGTGTCGATCTCGGCGGTGGTGCGCGACCTCGAAACGACCGTCAGCGGCGTGCAGGCCGCGATCGCACTCGAGGCACTCGTGTCCGCCGCGTTCATCCTCATCGGCAGCAAGGTCGGCGACCTCATCGGCCGCAAACGGGCCTACGTCCTGGGCCTGCTCGGCTACGCGACCGGCGCGACCGCGATGGCGCTCGCCCAGAGTCTCACCGCGGTGATCGTGTTCTGGGCGATCGTCGGCGGCATCGGCGCCTCGCTGCTGCTTCCGGCCATGCAGTCCCTCGTTCACGGCAACTTCGAAGGGGACGCGCAGAAGAAGGTCTACGCCCTGGTCGGTGCTGCCGCCGCGATCGCCGCGGCCGTCGGACCGCTGCTCGGCGGCTTCATCACCACCTACCTGTCCTGGCGCATCGCATTCGTGCTCGAGGTCGTGATCATCGCGGCCGTGCTGTCCGGCATCGGACTCGTCCGCGACGTGCCCTACACCGGAGAACGGGGCGTCGACGCGGTGGGCGCGCTGCTGTCCGTGCTGGGCATGGGCGGCATCGTGCTCAGCATCCTGGTGTGGCAGGAAGGCGGCGAGTCGGTGGCCGGTCTCTTCGTGGTCGGCGCGGCCGCCCTCGCCGGGCTCGCCTACTGGCTGGTGCGACGCAAGCGCGCCGGTGCTCCGGCGCTGCTGGACCCGGATCTGTTCCGGTCCAAGATCTTCCGGCTCGGCATCACCGGCCAGATGCTCCAGCAGATCGCGCTCGGCGGCGTCATGATCGCGTTGCCGATCTACCTGCAGATGGTGCTCGAATACAACGCCATGCAGGCGGGCCTGTCGCTCGCGCCGCTCTCGCTGAGCATGTTCGTCGTCGCGTTGCTCGCCGGGAAGAAGGCCGGCGCGCGGCGCCCGAGCACCATCATCCGATGGGGCTTCCTGCTCGTCACGATCGGGATCGTGGTGCTCCTGCCGATCGTGCCCCGCGCCGACTTCGGGTGGGGACTGCTGCTCCCGCTCGCGGTCGCCGGATCGGGCCTGGGCCTGCTGGTCTCGCAACTGAACAACTACACCCTCGCCCCGATCTCGGAGGAACGCGTCAGCGAAGCCGCCGGCACCAACTCGGCGGCCGGGTCGTTCGGGCTGTCCTTCGGTCTGGCGTTCGCCGGCGCCATCCTGCTCGCGACGCTGTCGATCACGTTCACCTCGATGGCGGAGTCGAGCGACGTGCTGCCACCCGCCGAGCAGCAACGCGTCGCGCAGGTGCTCGAGGAGGACGCCGAAGTCATGAGCAACACCCAGCTCGAGGAGTTGCTCGCCGGCCAGCCCCCGGCGATCCGCGACGAGGTCGTCCGCATCAACACCGATGCGCGCCCGATCGCCCTGCAGGTCGCCTTGCTCGTCCCGCTCGCCGCGGCACTGCTCGGGTTCGCGAACTCGTTCCGCATGGTCCGGGCGGACGGATCGCGACCCGCCGCTCAGAACGGCGCTGCACCGCTCTGACCCGGCGGCGCGGCCGACGCGAACGACACTCACCCGTCGCCGGGACCGAGGTCGCGGTCGATCAGGTCGAGGATCTCCTCGCCGGTCGCGTCCCGGATCCTGGCGACCGCGTCGGTCCCTGCCCGGCCGGGGAATCCAAGCTCGGCCAGCAGCGTTTCCAACCGCTCCGCGATCGTGGACCGGGCGTCCCCGTCGTCGCCGACCTCGGCGAGATCCAGCCGGAGCCGGTCGATGTCGGCGCAGGCCACCGACACCGGATCCGGGACGAGTTCCGCGCGCAGGAACTCGGCGACCGCCCGCGGATTCGGGTGATCGAACACCATCGTCGGCGGCAACCGGAGCCCGGTCGCGGCACCGAGTTGATTGCGGAGCGCCACCGCGGCCAGCGAGTCGAACCCGAGTTCCTTGAACGCCTGTTCCGGGTCGACCGCGTCCGCCGCGTCGTAGCCGAGGACCGCGGCCGCCGCGCCCCGGACCAGCTCGAGCATCAGATGCCGCTGCTCGGGAACCGACCGTTCGGCAAGGCGCTGAGCCCAATCCGGCGACCCGGCAGCCGTGGATCCGGTCGCCGCTGTGCCCGCGGCGCGCGGACGGGATTCCCCGATCAGGCCGCGCAGGGGCGCGGGCACAAAGGGTGCGGCCGCGCCGGTGTGATCGAATCGCGCGGCCACCACGGTGGGTGCCCCGGCCGCCAATGCGCTGTCGAACAGGGCCAGGCCGTCGTCCGCCGACAGCGGGGTCATGCCGCTGCGGAGGGACCGGACGCGATCGATCGCCCCGAGGTTGCCGGTCATGGCGCTCGGCGGCGCCCACATGCCCCATGCGATCGACAGTGCGGGCAGCCCGAGGGCGTGCCGGTGCCGGGCGAGGGCGTCGAGGAAGGTGTTCGCGGCGGCGTAGTTCGCCTGCCCGGGCGCCCCGAGAATCCCTGCGAGGGACGAGAACACGACGAACGCCCGCAGGCCGGACGTCGCGGTCAGCCGGTGCAGGTGCCAGGCCGCGTCGACCTTCGGCCGCAGCACCGCGTCGAGTCGCTCGGGGGTGAGCGAGGTCAGGGTGGCGTCGTCGATCACGCCGGCCGCGTGGACGACCGCCGTCAGCGGATGCTCCGGCGCGATCCCGATCAGCAACTCGGCGACCGCCGCCTCGTCGGCGGTGTCACAGGCAACCGCGCGCACCTCGGCCCCCAGGTCGCTCAGCTCGCGCAGCAACCGGTCGCAGCCCTCGGCGGCGGGGCCGCGCCGGCTGGTCAACAGCACATGCCGTGCCCCGTGCACGGCGACCAGGTGCCGCGCGACCAGCGACCCCACCGTGCCGGTGCCGCCGGTGACCAGAACGGTCCCGTCGGGATCGAACGGCGAACCGAACTCGTCGAGGCCGCGCAACTGCCGCACCCGCGGCACCAGAACGGCACCGTCGCGGACCGCCGACTGCGGTTCCCCGCTCGCCAGCGCGGCCGTGATCGCGGCGTCGGGGTCCGCCGCGTCGTCGAGGTCGATCAGCACGAAGCGGCCCGGGTTCTCGCTCTGCGCCGAGCCCACGAGACCCCACACCGCCGCGGCCGCCGGATCGGTGTCCTCGGCGTGGTCCCGCTCGGCGCCGGTGACCATCGCGTTGCGGGTCACGAGCACGAGCGTGCTGTCCGCGACATCGTCGTCCAGCCACTGCTGCAGCAGCCGCAGCACCCGGGTGCACAGCTCGTGGGTGGCGTCGGGACCGTGCTCACCGGCCGGGCGGGCTTCGACGAGCACCGTCCACGGCCGCCGCTCGCCGTCTGCCGCAGCACCGTCGCGCGCGGCGCGCAGCGCCGCCGGATCGGAACAGTGCGGGAAGGCCGGACCGAGATCCCCGTCGCCGAGGACGACGATCGGACCGAGGGCCGGTTCGCCCGCGATGTCGACCGGCACCCAGGACAGCCGATGCAGTCGCCGTGCACCGCGTCCCGGGCCGGCCCCGTCGGCCTGCGGCCCCACCTGCAGGGCATCGACGGTCAGCGCCGGCTCACCCGCGGTGTCGACGGCGACCATGCGATACCGCCCGTCCCCGCGGGCGTCGAACTTCACCGACAGCGCCTCCGCGCCGACGGTGTGCAGCCGGATCCCCGACCAGATCAGCGGCGCGTCGTCCCATCCGAGCAGCGGGTCGAGCGCCGCCTGCAGCAGCACCGGATGGATGCCGAACCCGTCCGTGTCGACGCCCTCGTCCAGCTGCACCTCGGCGTCGGCGTCGCCCGAGATGCCGTGCGACGGCGCACCGGGTCCGACGACGTCGTCGATCGTTGCCGAGGCATTGCGCACCCAGCGGTCCGAGCCCTCGGCCTCGTCCTGGGTGGACGAGATCGTGACGATGCGCCCGCCGTCACTGTCGGGCGCCGACACGAGCACCCGGATCGAGGCCTGTCCCGACGACCCGAGAAGGAGCGGGTGGTGCACGGTGAGTTCGGCGATGTGGTCGAGACCGACGTGGTGCGCCGCGTGCAGTGTGAGGTCGATCAGCACCGCGGGCAGCACCGCCCTCGCCACACCCGACGGCGGCACGGCATCCTCGTCCGCCGGTGGCGGCACGAGCCACGAATCCCGGTGCAACGACAGCTGTCCGGTGAACATCACCGCGTCGTCGTCCAGCGGCACCGCGGCGCCGAGCAACGGATGACCGGCCGCGCCCAGCCCCAGCTCCGCCGGATCGCCGCTCCTGCGCGTCGGCGCGGTCGGCCAGAAGGACCGCCGCTGGAACGCATAGGTGGGCAGCTCCACCCGGCGGCGACCCGGCAGCATCCGATCCCAATTGATCATGGCGCCGTGCACGAAGGCGGCAGCGACCGCCTCGACAACCTCGTGTGCCTCGTCGCCGCGACCGGGCAGCGTGGCGATCGCGGTCGGCACGACCTCGGAGGCGAGGGCGGCCAGCGTCGCACCTGGACCGACCTCGACCAGGCGGGTGACGCCGAGCTCGTCGAGTGTCCGCACGCCGTCGTGGAAACGCACCGTGCGCCGGAGGTGCCGAGCCCAGTAGTCCGGGGACACGAGTTCCTCGGCCGTGGCGACGCGTCCGGTGACGTTGGAGATCACCGGAATCTCCGGCGGCTGTGCCGTCAGCCGCGACACCACGGCGGTGAACCCGTCGAGGACCGGTTCCATCAGCGTCGAATGGAACGCTCGGCCCACCCGCAGGGTCGTGGTCTGCAGTCCGGCGGCGGACAATTCGGCCGCGACGGCCCGGACCTCGGGTTCGCCGCCCGAGAGAACGACCGCGTCGGCGCCGTTGACGGCGGCGAGATCGACACGACCGTCGATCCGCGACCGGATGTCCTCCTCACCGGCCCGCACGGCGATCATCAGGCCCGGTTCGGTCGACTGCATCAATCGGCCGCGGACCCCCACCAGGGCCGCGGCATCGGGCAGGCTGAACACCCCCGCGACGTGGGCGGCCGCGATCTCTCCGATCGAGTGGCCGATCAGATAATCCGGGGTGAGGCCCCACTCCCGCAGCAACCGGTACAGCGCGACCTCGACGGCGAACAGTGCCGGCTGGGTGTATTCGGTGCGGTCGAGTGCACCGCCGGTATCGTCCCAGAGCACCTGCCGCACCGGGGTTTCCACATGTTCGTCGAGCGCGGAGCAGACCTCGTCCAGGGCACGGGCGAACACCGGGTAGGTCTCGTAGAGGCCGCGGCCCATCCCGATACGCTGCGCGCCCTGGCCGGTGAACATGAACGCGGTCCGGCCGCGGGCGGTCGTCCCGGTGACGACGTTGCCGCCGGGTCGTCCGGTCGCGAGGCGGGTCAGACCGTCGAGCAGATCGGCCGGCGTGTTTCCGACCACCGCGGCGCGGTGGGGGAAGCCGGACCGGGTGGTGGCCAGCGAGTACGCGAGGTCGGCCGGATCGGGCAGATCCGCGCTGCCCTCGCAGAATTCCGCCAGCCGAGCGGCCTGCGCGCGCAGCGCCTGCTCGGTCTTTGCCGAGATCACCCAGGGCACTGGGGTCGCCGCCGGCGGCGACACCTCCGGCAGCGCGCGTGCGGCCGGCTGTTCCAGGATCACGTGTGCGTTCGTGCCGCTGATCCCGAACGACGACACCCCGGCGCGACGGGGCCGTCCGGTGTCCGGCCACGGCACCGGCTCGGCGAGCAGCGAGACCTCGCCCGCGGTCCAATCGACGTGCCGGGTCGGCGTGTCACCCTGCAGGCTCGGCGGCAGCACCCCGTGCTGCATCGCCAGCACCGTCTTGATCACGCCGGCCACCCCGGCCGCCGCCTGGGCATGGCCGATGTTCGACTTGATCGACCCGAGCCACAGCGGCCGGCCGTCGCGCTGCTGCCCGTAGGTGGCCAGCAGCGCCTGCGCCTCGATCGGGTCCCCGAGCCGTGTGCCGGTGCCGTGCGCCTCCACGGCGTCGATGTCGGTGGGGCCGAGCCCGGCGGACGCCAGCGCCTGCCGGATCACGCGTTCCTGGGACGGCCCGTTCGGGGCGGTCAACCCGTTGGAGGCCCCGTCCTGGTTGACCGCCGATCCGCGGACGAGCGCGAGCACCCGGTGGCCGTTGCGTTCGGCGTCGCTGAGCCGCTCGAGCACCACCATTCCCGAGCCCTCGCTGAGCCCGGTGCCGTCCGCCCGGTCCGAGAACGGCTTGCAGCGGCCGTCCGGCGCGAGCCCGCGTTGACGGCTGAACTCGATCAGCACCCCGGGGGTGGCCATCACCGTCGCGCCCCCGGCCAGCGCCAGCGCGCATTCCCCGTCGCGCAGCGCGCGGGCCGCGAGATGCACGGCCACCAGCGACGACGAGCACGCCGTGTCCACGGTGACGGCCGGACCGGTGAAGCCGAACGCGTAGGAGATCCGGCCGGACGCCACGCTGTTGCTCGTCCCGGTCATCAGATAACCCTCGGCGTCGACGTCGCGCCGGGACATCAGGTGGAAGCCGTAGTCGCCGCCCATCAACCCGATGTACACGCCGGTGTCGGCGAGACCGGGGGTATCCGGCCGGATTCCCGCGTGTTCCAGCGCCTCCCAGGCACTTTCGAGGAGCAGCCGGTGTTGCGGATCCATCGCGATCGCCTCGCGCGGGCTGATACCGAAGAACGCCGCGTCGAATTCGTCTGCGTCGTAGAGGAATCCTCCCTCCTTCATGTACGTGGTGCCGGTCCGTTCCGGATCGGGGTCGTACACCTCGTCGAGATTCCAGCCCCGGTTGTGGGGGTACGCACCCACCGCGCACCGGCCGTCGCGGACGAGTCGCCACAGGTCGTCGGGGCAGCGCACCTCACCCGGGTATCGGCAGGCCATCCCGACGATCGCGATCGGGTCGTCGCCCCGACGGGTGCGGGCAGGGGCGGTCGTCGGCTGCGCAGCGGTCTCGCTGCCGAGCAGCCGGGCGAGCAGCTCCCGGGCGAGCGCGTCCGCGGTGGGGTAGTCGAACACCACGGTCGCGGCCAGCTTGACGCCGGTCGCGGTCGTCAGCTGATTGCGCAGTTCCACCGCGGTCAGCGAATCGAAGCCCAGTTGCTTGAACGCACGCTCCGGGTCGATCGCTGCGCTGCCGTCGTAGCCGAGTGCCGCGGCCACGTGGGTGGTGACGATGTCCAGCACCCGGCTGTACCGGTCGCCGGGTTCCAACGCGCGCAACTCCTCGGCGAGCCCGGTCGGGGACGCGGTGGCCGGGACCCGGCGGCGCCGGGTCCCGAGGACCCGGCGCAGGATCGGCGGCAACGAGGCTCCCTCGGTGCGCGCGGCGCGCGTCGAGAGCCGCAGCGGCACGATCAGAGGACGGTTCACGGCGAGCCCGGCGTCGAACAGGGCCAGCCCCGAGTCCACGTCGATGGTGTCGATGCCGTTGCGCTGCAACCGCTCCAGGTCGGCGGCATCGAGATGGGACGTCATGCCGCTCGGGCGGTCCCACAACCCCCAGGCCAGGGAGATCGCCGGGAGCCCGCGGGCGCGGCGGTGCTGGGCGAGGGCGTCGAGGAAGACGTTGGCCGCCGCATAGTTCGACTGCCCGGCGCCGCCGAGGACGCCCGCCGCGGAGGAGAACAGCACGAATGCGGTCAGGTCCCGGTCGCGGGTGAGGTCGTGCAGGTGCCAGGCACCGTCGAGTTTGGGTCGCAGCACCGCGTGCAGCTGATCCGCACTCAGGGTGGCGGCGGTGGCATCGTCGAGCACCCCGGCGGCGTGGATCACGCCGGTGAGGTCGGGAATGCCGTCGAGCAGAGCGGCCACCGCCGCGTGGTCGGTCACGTCGCACGCGGCGATCCCGACGTCGGTTCCGGTGGCGGCGAACTCGGCGCGCAGGGCGGACGCGCTCTCGGCGTCGAGCCCGCGCCGGCCGGTGAGCACCAACCTGCGCACCCCGTACCGGGTGGCGAGATGGCGGGCGATCAGCCGGCCGATGGTTCCGGTGCCACCGCTGATCAGAACCGTGCTGTCCGGGCCGAAGGGCGGCACGTCGGTGTCGGACGTCGCTGCGGCGGGTGCCACCGCGGCGAGCATCGGTGTCAGCAGCGCACCCTCGCGGACGGACAGCTGAGATTCGTTGCAGGACAAGACCTTCGACAGCACTGCGGGATCGGGGAGTCCATCGGCCGGTCCGTCCAGGTCCACCAGGGTGATGCGATCGGGATGCTCGTTCTGCACAGCGCCGATCAGACCCCAGACGGGCGCGGCGGCCACGTCGTCGACCGGTTCGTCGTCCCGGACCGCGACCGCGTGCGCGGTCGTGACCAGCAGGTGGGTCTCGGCCAGGCGCTCGTCCCGGAGCCAGGACTGCACCGCGCGCAGCGTCTCCTCCGCGGCGGCGTGCGCCCGGGCCGGCGTATCCGGCTCCTCGCCCGGTCCGGCGGGCAGCCACAGGACCCGACCGGCGGGATCGTCCCCGGCGAGCGCCTCCCGCAGCGGCATCGGGTCCACCGGCATCGGGTCCGGCGGCGCCCCGGCGGAGGAGCCCACCGGCACCCACTCCACGCGGTAGAGGCCGGCGTCGGCCCCCGGGACCGGCACCCCCGCCTCCCCGAGGGGACGCAGCGTCAGTGAATCCGCGGTCACCACCGGCCGGCCGGTCGCGTCGTAGGCCGCTACCCGGTAGCGCTCGGGTCCGGTCGTGGTGACGTGCACCCGCAGGGCGGTGGCGCCCACGGCGTGCACCTGCACGTCGCGCCAGGCGAACGGCAACCGGACACCGGTCTCGGTGCTTCCGAGTGCGATCAGGTGCAGCGCGGCGTCGAGTACCGCCGGATGGATCCCGTACCCCGCGACCGCCGCGTCCGGGTCCTCGCCGCCCAGCCGCACCTCGCCGTAGAGGTCGTCGCCGCGGCGCCACGCCGCGCGCAGGCCTCGGAAGACCGGACCGTACCCGTAGCCGGCCTCGTCGAGCAGGTCGTAGAGACCGTGGACGTCGACCGGTGTGGCATCGGTGGGCGGCCACTGCGGTTCCGGGAAATCGGCGGCCTCCGCGGCCGCCGCCGTGAGCGTGCCGGTGGCGTGCCGGATCCACGGCGTGTCCGGCGCGGTGTCCGCGGGCCGGGAGTGCACCGACACCGCGCAGCGGCCGGTGTCGCCGTCGGCGAGCACACTGACCTGCACCGCGACCTCACCGTCGGCGGGGATCAGCAGCGGCGTCTCGAGGGTGAGTTCGTCGAGCCGGCCGCAGCCGACGCGGTTCCCGGCGTGCAGCGCGAGTTCCACGAAAGCCGTGCCGGGCAGCACGACGGCCTCACCGACCATGTGGTCGCGCAGCCACGGAAGACGTTGCACGGAAAGCACACTCGTGGACACCGTGCCCCGGCCGTCGCCGAGTTCGACCGAGGCGGCGAGCATCGGATGCCCGCCCGTGTCCATCCCCGCCGAGGCGACATCACCCTCCGGTGCGGGACCGTCCAGCCAGTAGCGGCGGTGCTGAAAGGCATAGGTGGGCAGGTCGACCCACGGCTGCTGCTCGGGTCGTCGCGCCCACTGCACCCGGTCCCAGTCGACCTGCACTCCGTGGACGTGCGCGTCCGCGAGGGCGGCGGTGAATTGACGCAGGTCCGCCCGGTCGCGCCGGAGGGTGCCGACGACGTGTCCGGCGACGCCCTCCGCGTCGAGCGTTTCCTGCATCGGCACGGTCAGGACGGGATGGCTGCACGACTCGACGAACAAGCGATACCCGTCCGCGGCCAGCGATTTCGTTGCGTGTTCGAAGCGGACCGGGTGGCGCAGATTGCGATACCAGTAGTCGGCGTCGAGCGTGGCACCGTCCAGCTCGCCGCCGGTCACCGCCGAGTAGAACGGGATCCGCGACCGGCGGGGCCGGATCGGGGCCAATACGTCGAGGATCGGTTCGCGCAGAACCGATATGTCCGCGCAGTGCGAGGCGTATTCCACCGCGATCCGGCGAGCCTGGACGCCGTCGTCCCGCCACCGCGCGACCAGGTCGTCGAGCGCCTCGACCGGACCGGACACCACCGTCGCGGTCGGCCCGTTGACCGCGGCCACCTCGACAGCGCCGGCCGATGGAGCGATCGCGTCCCGCACCGCGTCCGCGGGCAGCGCCACCGACGCCATCCCGCCCCCGCGCCGCGCCGACGCCGCGATCACCCGGCTGCGCGCGGCGACGACCGAGGCGGCGTCGGAGAGGCTCAGCGCACCGGCGACGTACGCGGCGGCGATCTCACCCTGTGAATGCCCGACCACCGCCGCGGGTTCGACGCCGTGGGAGCGCCACAGCTCGGCGAGCCCGACCATCATCGCGAACAGCGCCGGTTGCACCACGTCGACGCGGTCCAGCGACGCCGGATCCCGGTCGCGCAGGACGTCGAGCAGCGCGAACGTCGTGTGCGGCGCCAGCGCCTCGGCGCATTCGCGCACGGTGTCGGCGAACACCGGCGACGTGTCCAGCAGTTCAGTGGCCATGCCGACCCACTGCGAACCCTGGCCGGGAAAGACGAACACCGGCCGGTCACCGGCCTCCGCCGCCACGCCGATGACGACGTCGGCGCTCGGGGCGCCGCGAGCGATCGCGTCGAGGCTGCCGAGCAGTGTCTCGGACCGTGCGCCGATCACGGCGGCGCGGTGGTCGAAGGTGGCACGCGAGTTCAGCAAGGCCCCGGCTACCGCGGCAGGAGGCAGGTCGGGCTCGGCCGATACGTACTCGCGCAACCGCTCGGCCTGCGCGCGCAGCGCGGATTCGGTGTGGCCCGACACGCACCAGGCCACGACCTCGTCCGCGTGGATCCCCGCGTCGTGGTCCGGCGCCTCGGCCGGTGGGGACTGCTCCAGGATGACGTGCGCATTGGTGCCACTGATACCGAACGAGGACACCGCCGCCCGGCGGGGCCGGTCGAGGTCGCGCCACTCCCGGTTCTCGGTCAGCAGGGATACGGACCCGGACGACCAGTCGACGTGCGGTGTCGGACGGTCGACGTGCAGGGTCTTCGGCAGGACGCCGTGCCGCATCGCCAGGATCATCTTCATCACGCCGGCCACCCCGGCGGCGGCCTGGGTGTGCCCGAGATTCGACTTCACCGAGCCGAGCCACAGCGGCCTGCCGGTGGGACGGTCGCGGCCGTACGTCGCCAGCAGGGCGGACGCCTCGATCGGATCGCCCAGGGTGGTGCCGGTGCCGTGCGCCTCGACCGCGTCGACCTCGCCGTGGCCGAGCCCGGCATCGGTCAGCGCCTGCCGGATCACGCGCTCCTGGGCCTGCCGGTTCGGTGCGGTCAGGCCGTTGCTGGCACCGTCCTGGTTGATCGCGCTGCCCCGGATCACGGCGAGGATCCGCCGACCGTGGCGCTGCGCGTCGGACAGCCGTTCCAATGCGATCATCGCTGCGCCCTCACCCCAGGCGGTGCCGTCGGCGGCGGCCGAGAACGCCTTGCACCGGCCGTCGGGGGCCAGTCCTCGCTGGCGGCTGAACTCGACGAACACCCCCGGCGTCGCCATCACGGTCGCCCCACCCGCCAGGGCCAGCTCGCACTCGCTGTTGCGTAGTGCCTGCATGGCGAGGTGGATGGACACCAGCGACGACGAGCATGCGGTGTCGACGGTGATCGCCGGTCCGGACAGGCCGAAGCTGTACGCCACGCGGCCGGAGGCGACGCTCATGGCGTTGCCGGTGATGAAGTAACCCTCGAGATCCGCGGGTGGCCGGCCCCCGGCCCGCGCTGCGTAGTCGATACCGGACAGGCCGGTGAACACGCCGACCCGGGAGCCGTGCACCGACCGCGGATCCAGGCCGGCATGTTCGAAGGTCTCCCAGCTCGTTTCGAGCAGGAGACGCTGCTGCGGGTCCATGGCCAGCGCTTCGCGCGGCGAGATGCCGAAGACCTCGGGATCGAACCCTGCCGGGTCGTCGAGAAAGCTGCCCTGCAGCGTGTACGTCTTGCCGGCCTGCTCCGCCTTCGGATCGTAGAGTTCGGCCGCATTCCAGCCGCGGTCCTCGGGAAAGCCGGTGACGGTTTCCGAACCGGATTCCACCAATTGCCACAGGTCCTCGGGCGACTGCACCCCACCGGGGAAGCGGCAACCCATCCCGATGACGGCGATCGGTTCGTGACGCACGGCCTCGGACTCGCGAAGCTTCTCTTTCACCTGGTAGAGCTCGGCTGTCACCCTCTTCAGGTAGTCGAGGAGTTTCGCTTGATCGGTCATCCGAGCAGCTCCTAACCGAGAGCCCCCCATGCCGTCGCGGACCCTCGATTCTATCGGTGCCTGCTGCCCCGGAAGCGGAGTTCACGGCATCGCCGGTGCAGATTCCTTCCGTGCGAGCGATGACTTCCGCCGCGCCCCACGGTCTGCATGAAGAACCACCGCGTTCCGCGCAGGCGGGAGGCACGAAACGAGAGGACCCGGCCATGCACACCGCACACCGAGAGAACGTGACTGCCACCCTGATCGTCGCCACCCCGGCCGCGCGGGTGTTCGCGGTACTTGTCGACCCGACCACCCATTCGGCGATCGACGGCACCGGCTGGGTGCAGGACGCCGCCGACCGGGCGCCGTTGACCGAAGTGGGGCAGGTCTTCCGGATGGACATGTACCACCCCCGCCAGGTGAACGGTTACTACAAGGTGGCCAACCAGGTGCACGTGCTCGACCCGCCGCGCGCCATCGGCTGGCGGACGGGGGAGGAGAAGGACGACGGTCACCTGGAGTTCGGGGGCTGGAGTTGGAGTTACGAGCTGGTGCCGCTCGGTCCGTCGGAGACCGAGGTGACGCTCGTCTACGACTGGTCGGCGGTGCCGCAACACATCCGAGACCACATCGGGTTCCCACCGTTCGGTCCGGACCATCTCACCAATTCGCTGCAGCACCTGGCCGAGCTCGCCGAAGCCACGGCCGACGATCCGACGACCCAGGGCTAGACGATTGCGCATCGCGATGCCTTGTGGACGAGTCGTCGAACGACGCGGCCGACCGCCGGAATCGGATGTCCTGTCACGGCCCTCGTAGGGCGAGGAGCGTTCACGCCGAATCTGCCCCGGAGGCGAACACATGAACCTTCAGAAGATCTACACCGCCCTGCTGACGGAAGATCTTGCCGCCGCCGAAGACTGGTACACGAAATTGCTGGGCCGCGGACCGGATCACCGGCCGATGGACACGCTGCTGCACTGGGAGCTGTTCGACCACGGCGGATTGGCGATTTCGACCGACGACGAGATCGCAGGCACAGGCGTGATGTTCCTCTACGTCGACGATGTCGTGGCAGAACGCCGCAGGCTGCAGAGCCTCGGGATCGTGCTCGGGGACGACATCGAGGGTGACTATTCGACGCTCGCCCAGGTCCGTGATCCCGACGGCAACCTGCTCACCTTTGCGACGCCGCCGTCGCGGCCGTTTCCTCCTGCATGACAGTGTCGGAACGACCACGCAGACGTCGCGGCATCGGTCGGGCCGAAACCGCGTCCCGGTACCGCCGGAAGAGGATTCTGGACCGGAGACCCTGCTCCGCGGGAAAGCAGTGACGATTGGAACGAGTGCTGTGGACGAAGATCGGAAACCCGACGAATACGACGAACTCGACGACGAAACGAAACGACGTGCGCAGGAACGGGCACACGAGATTCAGCAGATGTACGAGCCCGGTGCCAGACCTACGGTAACGGTGCCGGGAACCCACGGAATGGTCTCGGGTACCGCGTTTGCCGACCTCGTCGAGACGGAGGACGGCCCGACGGGCGAAGAACAGTCGCAGGACGGCACCGCGGGAGAGGGGCATCGATAAGCCCACACCGGTCAGGTTTCCCTGACCGTCCTCGCTGCACGCCACCGCGTTGCCGGGTTTCGTCGCCGTCGGCGGTGCGCGTCGGAGGGTTGCTCCCCGGCGCGGGATCCGTCGGAAGACAAGCCGAGCTCGGCGACCGTCTCGAAATGGTGTGCGCCGCGAGCTGTCCGCTCGATGGTCAGATGCGCAGCGCGACCATCGACCCGGAGCGTGGCGATCTGGTTTCCGAATGTCGGACCAGCTGTCTTGCTCCAGGTGATGGAGGTGTCCGGCACTGGCATCACCCGCCCGAGAACCGCGCGGACGCAGCGTTCTGCTGCGCGACTCCAGGCGACACGGAACGCCACCCGAACTGCCGCCGGAACATGATTGTGCAACGGCGAGCACGTCAACTGGTAGATCGCCGCGCTCACGGGGACGCGGAAGTGGGCACGAGCGGCGTATGCGTGGTGCACGTCGCCCGACAGCACGCACACCGTCGCCGGGGTGATATCGGACCGCCCTGAGCGGCGTCCACTGCCGACCTCCGCCAGCAACCGGGCGACACGGTCGAACGAGTCGCGGAATGCCGACCAATGCTCGAGATCCGCATCGCGGCGGAGCTTTTCGGCCCACCGCCCGAGCCGTTCACCGCACGCTCCGGATGCGAGCAACTCGTCCCACGCTTCGACGTCGTGCATGGCACGCGGAAGCAACAAGGGCAATGACGTCCCGATGAGCAGGTGATCGTAGTCGCCCTCGGTCTGGCTTTCGATCCAGTCGAACTCCGGATCCGACACCATGTCCCGGCGGTCGGCTGTGAGGACCCGGCCGCACCGCGAATCGATCATCAGCAACCGCACCGAACCGAAATCCCGCCGGTAGGACCACCGCGCGCCGGAAGCGCCGTCCGCTTCCTCGTCCGCATCGGAGGCGAAGGCGCCGAGAATCTGCTCGGCATCACCCCCGCAGTTCCGGACACGGTCGTAGAGCGCGTCTTCGGACAGTTCCTTCGGTGAAAGATTCCCGAGGTGCTGGTAGATCCAGTACGACATGAGGGCACCGACGATCCGTTCCTCCCACCACGACGAGGCCTCCACTTCGGCCCGCCACAGGTACGAGGTGTTCCAGTCGTCGTGCACGTCGTGGTCGTCGAAGATCATCGAGGTCGGCACGGTCGACAACAGCCAACGGACGTTGCGTTCGGACCACGATTGGGGAGTGTCCGATAAACGGTGGAACCGGCCTGGCATCGGTTAGTTGATGCGTCCTTCGAAAGTGATCGCGAAGGCGTTCAAGGCAGGCTTCCACCTCGCTGCCCATCGTGCCCTACCCCGAC
>Ga0180215_1002916_pt1 | contig 16633 bp, 9 predicted proteins | sample eDN3rd37CBELigBY_FD_128871 | JGI IMG/M metagenome (GOLD analysis project Ga0180215, IMG submission 128871) | Enriched backyard soil microbial communities from Emeryville, California, USA - eDNA 3rd pass 37_C BE-Lig BY (version 2) (version 2) | ecosystem: Environmental > Terrestrial > Soil >...
AAGCGCTGCAGCCTGGTCGATCTCGGCAAGTGGTTCGACGAGTCCTATCGGATCCCGGCTCGGGCGGACGAGCTCGACGAGTCGGAAGCCAGCGCCCTCCCGGTCTCGGACTCGGAAAACGAGGAGCCCTAGTGTCGACCGGATTCACCGACCTCCACTGCCACCTGCTCTGGGGCATCGACGACGGGGCCAAGACCGAGGCGGATTCGCTGGCCATGGCCCGGGCGCTGGTCTCGCTGGGCTTCAGCGACGTGGCCTGCTCACCCCACGCGCGCCCGGAGTACGCCAGCGGCGACTCGGCCCTCTGCGACGGCCGCCGCGCCGAGGTGCAGGCGGCGCTGGACCGCGAGCAGATCCCGCTCCGGCTGCACTCCAACGCGGAGAACGTCCTCGACCCCGAGCTGATCTTCCGCATCGAGAAGGAGCGGCGGCCGATCGGAGCGGGGCCCTACCTCCTGGCGGAGGCGCCGTACTTCGCCTCCCTCCCCCAGCTCGGCGAGATCATCTTCCGCCTGCGGGTGAAGGGGGTCACGCCGCTGATCGCACATCCCGAGCGATGCAAGGAGTTCGAGCGCCCTGGGCGGGCGGCGGAGGCGGTGCGGGCTGGGGCCCACCTGCAGCTCGACATCGGCGCCTTGATCGGCAGGTACGGGAGGACGCCGCGCAAGCTCGCGCGGGCTTTCCTGGAGGAGGGCCTCTACAGCGTCGCCTCCACCGATCTCCACTCGCCCACCGACGCGGCCAAGTGGGTGGGCGCCTCGATCGCCGAGTTGAAGAAGCTCGCGGGTCCCGCTGCGGTGGAGCGCCTGCTGGGGACGAACCCCGGTCGCATCCTCCGGGGAGAGCCGCTTCCCGAGCCGCCGCACGGCTGAGTTTTTCCCGATCGCGATCGATCGCCGCAAAGGATTGACAGCCGCGACCTCGATCCCTATCCTCCGCGCCGCTTTCGAGCAGTTCTGGCTACGTAGCTCAAGGGTAGAGCACTGGTCTCATAAGCCGGTTGTTGGTGGTTCGAATCCACCCGTAGCCACCACCGCGGCCCTTCTCCCAAGACTTCGGGGGAAGGGCCGTTTTCGTTGATGTCCGGGTGGTGCGCTACGCTCCCTCGCCTCGTCCCGCGGATCGAACGCGGCGGGGAGGGAGGGGAGCGAGAGATGGAGGCGCAGCAGTGGGAGGGTGAGCGCCTGTTGCGGATGGCCCTCTGGATGGTCCGGGGGATCTCGGGGCGGGCGATCGCGACGGCGATCGAGGCGCATGGCTCCTTGGAGCAGGCCTGCGCCTTGCCGCGGGAGGAGCTCGCCGCGTGCATGGAGCTGAAGGCAGGGGGGCGGGCCCAGCTCCTGGCGGCGCCGGAGGATCTCGTCGCCTTCGGCAGAGGGTGGATGGAGCGGCTCCTGAAGAGGGGCGGAAGGGCGATCCTGCGCGGGGATCCCGCCTATCCGGATCTCGGGACCCTGGCGGATCCGCCGGAGGTCCTCTTCTGCAGGGGCGAGCTCGGTGGGGCAGGGACGCGGGAGGCGGTGGCGGTGGTGGGGGCGCGGAGGGCGGACCTCGCCGCGATCCGGCAGGCGCGGCAGATGGGAGCAGCGCTGGCTGAGGCCGGGTACACCGTGGTCTCGGGCGGCGCCCTCGGCGTCGATCGGGCAGCGCACGAGGGGGCCCTCGCAGCAGGGGGGAAGACGGTGGCGGTCCTGGGGAGCGGCGTCCTCCTCCCGCTCCCCGCGAGCAACCGGCGCCTCTTCTCGAAGATCCTGGCGGGGGGCGGGGCGCTGATCTCGGAGCTCCCGCCGACCGAGTCCGCGAGGGCGGAGCACTTCCCCAGACGCAACCGCCTGATCGCCGGGCTCTCCCGGGCAGCGCTGGTGGTCCGCGCGGCGAGCGGGAGCGGGAGTCTCTACACAGCGAGAGCCACGCAGGCACAGGGGCGTGAGCTCTTCGTGGTCCCGGCGCCGGAGGCCGGGGAGGCCGCCGCAGGCGGAGAGGCGCTCCTGGCGGAGGGGGCCCAGGCGGTGCGGGATCCGGACGAGCTCCTCGCCGCCCTGCGTGGGGAGGCGCGGCGGCGCCCGGAGGAGGCGTCCTCCCCGGAGGGGAGGATCCTGGCGGCGATCTCGTTGATCCCGGGGAGCGTCGCCGAGGTGGCGTCGCAGGCGAAGCTGACGCAAGGGGAAGCCGGTGTGCTGCTTGCCTCACTCTGCGTGAAGGGCCTCGCGAAGCCTGCGGGACCGGGGCGCTTCATCCGGGCGAGCTGAGCTGGGTCGATCTCGCGCCACCTCGAGCCTGCGAACGGCGGACCGGCGAGGCGGCGAACCGGCACGCCGCTGGTGGTCTTCACCGCACCCGGGGCTTGGACGGCGCCGGGCGAGGCGATGGAGGCGAGGCCTTGGGGCGAACCAGATCGGCGACGATCCGATCCTCGTTCGCGTCGGGGCCCACGCCGACGTGGGTGAGCTGGGCCCGCACGGCGCCGAGATCGATCACCCCGAGCGCCGCCACCGGGAGCCTCGCCTCGTCGGCGGAGATCCAGATGTGGATCTCCTTCTTGATCCCGGGGCTGTCGGTGCGGGTGGCGATCCCTTCCAGGTGCCAGGCCTTGAAGTTTCCGGCGGGGACCCGCACGTCCTCCAGGCCGACCACCTTGCCCTTCACCCGCCACAGCCTGCGGATGCCGTAGGAGTCGAAGCAGATCTCCTGCCCCGCCTCGAGATCCAGCGTGCGCAGGTAGTAGGCGATCGAGACGGGATCGAAGGCGTCGTTGAGGTAGCGAAGGTTTCGGGTCCCCTTCCTCTGATCGAGGGACCAGGCGAGCTGGGCGACCTTTCCGTCCCCCGGCCCCTTGAAGACCACGTCGGCGCTGCGGAAGCTGCCCCCCTCTTCGGTCATCTCCTCGTAGCGCCTGGGGCGCATGTCCCGATCGCGCACGTAGGCGGTGGAGCGGCCCCGGACCCGCCGCACCTTGGAGAAGAAGGAGTTGGACGCGGCGAGGGCGCGAAAGACGTGCTCCTTGGAGGTCCCCTTGCCCACCGGGGGCAGGGCCATCATCGAGAGGCTCCCTGCCTGCGCGCCCATCACGTCGATGTCGAAGGCGAGGCGCTCGCCGGGCTTCCACGGGGTGCCGCTGCCTGCCGGGAGGGCGGCGCAGGTCGCTGCCTGCTTCTTTGCCTGCGTCGGGGCGGAGGCCCCCGCCAGGGCCCCGGTCTTCGCGCCGGCGGCTGGGCCCGGGAGGACCAACGAGAGGGTGAGGGCTGCGGCTGCCAGGATCGTGCGGCGCATCGGCATCTCCTTCATCGTGGATTCAGAGGGGAAGTCGCAGCGACTGCCGCCCTCGGGGATCTCGACGAGGCCTGGTGGAAATTATTCGATCGGCCCGGACGATGGTCGGCTGCGCGCCGGGTCGCCGCGTTCATGGGCCCGCCAGGAAGTCGAGGAGCTTCCGTCTGGCCCCCTCCATCGCCTCCGGGTCGTCCTGGACCTGGAAGGGGGTGGGCGCGAGCGGCCTCGCGAGGCGCCTGGCGAGCTCGACGCCGCCGGGGCGGGCCGCCACCAGGCGGAGGAGCTCCAGATCCTCCAGGCCGTCGCGGATCTGTTTGAGGCGCAGGCTCGTCACCGGGACGTGGCTGGTGCCGCCGATGCGGGCGGGGGTCCCGGGGTAGAGGAGGGTGCCGTCGCCGTTGCCGCCGAAGGCGCGGAGCGACGGACCCGCCCAGGGATCCTGCGGCCTCCCCTCCGGGGCGTATCCGTGGACCGTGTCCCAATAGAGCTCCCCCTCGATCCCTTCGAGCCAGGCGATCCAGCCCATGATCCGCGCCCGGGTCCCCGGGGCGTCGATCACGTAGGAGGGCCAGCCGTGGAAGTACTCCGGCGCCTCGGCAGGGGACTCGCTGCAGCCGTGGGAGGAGCAGCTCTGGTACCACCACAGCGCGGCGCCCTCGCCCTCGAGCGATCGATAGGCGGCGCGGGGGGCGCGCCAGGGGCAGAACTCGTCGGGGCGCTCCTTCACCCAGAGGCAGTTGAGGTTTGGGGTCCAGAGATCGACCAGCCGGAGCAAGGATGGATCGAGGGAGGCGGTGACCAGGATCCGGATGGTCGGATCCGCCCGCTTCACCAGCCGAGCCCGGGTGGCGATGGCGGGCAGATCGTCCCGCTCGGGCTCGTCCTTGGCGTAGTCGAAGAGGATCGCCTCCCAACCCTTCTCCCGGTGGTGCCTGGCGATCGCCGCCCAGTAGCGCATCCGCTCGCCGTCGTCCCGGAGCGCAGGGTGGGTGCGCAGCTCCGCGGTGGTGGCGCGGGCGCCGGAGGGGAGGGCGGTCCCCTCCAGGAACGGGGCGAGCTCCCGGTCGTAGCCGCGAAAGTCGGGGAGGATCGCGCCGTCGGCGCCCCGCCTGAAGGGGGGCGGCTCCATGGTCCCGCCGTGCACGGAGAGGCGGTGCGAGAGGAGCACCTCGCGGTAGCGCCTGCTCAGCCTCTCGACCTCCTGGGGGCTGCCTCTCCTCCCGTGATGACCGAGGGCTGCGCGCAGGGCCGAGAATCCGAAGGAGGTGGGGAGTGAGGAGGTCGCGGGGATGGTGGCGGCTTCGATCCGGAGGGCGAGCGGGATCCGAAGCGGCTCGGCGGGGCCTTCGATCCGGAGGGAGGCGGTGCGCGTTCCCGGGGAGGTCTTCGGATCGACGCAGGCCTCCAGGAGGATCGCCCGGCTCTCTCCGGCGGGGACGTCGAAGGGGAAGGCCGAGCGGCGCTGGCCGTCGAGGGGATCCCTGTCGGGGATCAGCGGATCGGGCCAGCGCCCCGCCTGGCCTTCCGGGCCGGAGGGTCTGGCGAGGACGACCAGCTCCTGGCGGTAGAGGTGGACCTCGACCCCTGGGCCCAGGCTCCCTTCGAGGCTGGGACGAAGGCTGCGCAGGGGTTCGTCTGCGGCGGTGAGCGCGATCTGGGCGAGCTCGCACTCGCCCCGCAGCGCCCGCAGATCGATCCGATCTTCACCCAGTGGCGGCGTCCGTTCGGGGCGAACCTTGATCAAGGAGGAGAGCACTGCGTGGCGGCGATCGCGCGCGGGCGTCGGCGCGCTCGCGGTGGAGGAACGCTGGCCGCTCGGATCCGCGGGGCCTCCGTCCAGTCCATCGGCCTGCGCCGACCCGGCTTGGAAGGGAGCGCCGCCAGCGGGGGGAGCGCCGCCGACGCCCGGCCGCGCCAGAAGGATCATCGAGAGCGCGACGACGACGATCCCGAGGATCCCCAGGCCGATCCGCCAGAGCGACATGGAGACGAGGCGATCCACGCCCGGGACCATTGGCATCCGGGCGGTGGGAGGCAAGGTCGGCGGGGGCGCGGCAACGAGCCCGTTAGAGCTCGCTCCCGCTTCAGAAGCGGGTGGTGAGCTGGAACATCAGCCGATTTCCGCCGCCGTAGTTTCGCAGCCCCTTCGCCAGTCGATCGATCCAGCTCGCGCTGCTGGTCTTCGATCCGGATCCCGAGGAGCTCGGGGCGGGGGAGCCGGGCGCGTCGAGGGCGAGGGGGAGGAGCTGGCCCATGGCGGCGCCGAGGCGGAAGGCGCCGATGGGGAAGTCGACGGAGCCGGTGACCCCCATGAGGTGCGCCACCGTCGGATCGATCGCCTCCGCGGCGAGGGCCTGGGAGAGGGCGTCGGAGGTGAGCTCGTAGGCGCCGGGCGGGAGGCTGAGGCGGAAGTATTGGGCGCCGACGGAGAAGTCGACATCGGCGAGGGTGCGCCGGCTCCACCCGATGGCGAGCTGGCTGGCCTCGATGCGATGTCCGCTTCGGAAGAGGAGGCCGAAGTCGTAGTCCACGTGGAGGAAGGCCTGGGCCGCGTTGGTGCCGATCTCCGTCGCCCGGGAGAGACTCTCGAGCCGGGAGTAGACGTAGCGGAGGGTGAGATCGTCGCGCGCTCCGAGGAGCAGGTCGATCCCGCCGAAGTAGCGCTGGTTCTGGACGTCGAGGTCGACGCTCGCGATCGAGCCGAGCCCGCTCGCCAGGATCCGATCGTCGTAGCGGTCCAGCTCCCGATCGGCGCCGAGCCGCAGGGCGACCCAGTCCAAGGGCCGGGTCCCGACCTCCACCCAGAAGTCGAAGGGGGCGGCGGTGAGGATCCCGCCCTGGGCCCAGACCTGCTCCAGGCGGTAGGCCCCGCCCACCTCGACGTCCCGCCGCTCCAGCTCGATGGGATAGCTCAGCGCAGGGGAGAAGACCTTCTTGGCGGCGCCGTCGGGGATCCGGAATCGGTAACCTGCCCCGACCTGCTGGTGTCGCAGCCAGAGCGTCCCCTCGTCGACGGGCTGGTAGCGCACCTCCGCCAGCCACCGGGGGCCTGCGCCGCTCTGCTCCAGGGCGCCACCCAGCGAGAGGCCGTAGGGGAGGCGGGTGGAGAAGCCCACGATGGCCCATTCGCGCAGCTCCTCCAGGCTGAAGAGCACGCCCTCCTTCTGGCTCTGCAGCCGGGTGAAGCCGCTCTCCCGTCGGATGCCGGCGATGAGGGTGACGGGCACCCCCGCCAGCGGCGATCCAATCGGGATCGCGGCGGTGAGCCCGAGCCGCTGATCGTCCGCGCGGGTGCCGGCCCAGGGGCCGGCGCGGAGGGCGAGGGTGAGCTCGTTGTCGAGGAAGAGGGTGATGGCCACGTCCTCGCCGTCCGCGAGGAGCGCCGGCCTCTCGAGCCTGCGGGTCTCCGCGTCCAGATCGCGGAAGGCCTCGGCGCCGCCGCGGCCGAGGGTGTCGACCTCGCCTTGCAGGAAGAGGTGGAGAAAGGGCAGGGCCTCCGCTGCGCGGGGGGCGGAGAAAAGGAGGAGGGCGGCAGCGAGGGATCGCACCGCCCAACCTCCCCCCACCCGCCAAGATCGATCCCGCTCCTCCACCAGCCCGACGCCCCCGATCGGAAAGCTGGTGGCGAAGGCCGCAGGCGACGACGCCCCCTTTCGATGGCCTCGACGCTTAGAGGCGGATCCCCCGCTGCACGGTGAGCAGGTCCGCGACCACATTGCCGAGGACGAACTCGGCCTCCATGCGGAGGGGAACCCGCCGCTCGTCGTCGGAGAACCAGACCTTCAGATCCCGCTTGGCCTTGAAGTTTCCGTCGAAGCCGAGCTGGACCCTGGCGGTGATGGCGTCGAAGGTGCCGGCTCCGACCTTCACCTTCTCGCGCCCCTCGACGATGCAGCGGAGGCGAAAGACCTTCTTCCCGTCGAAGACGTCCACCTCTTCGACGGTGCCGGGGACCAGCTCCCGGCCGCGCAGCGCCATGATCGCGCCGGCGATGTCGTAGGAGCCTGCGGGGATCGTGTAGGAGCGGGTGCTCCTGGAGCCGTCCCACTCCTGCAGGCGAAAGACCTCGGCCTTGCCCTCGTCGTGGATCAGCTTGGAGCGGGTCCGACGCCGCTTCCCGCGCTCGTCTGCGTAGAACTCGTTGCCGATCACCCGGTCGGTGGAGGGATCCCACCAGGTCACGAATCGATCCTTCACCGGGTAGATCGAGTCGAAGATCGAGTCGGTGCGGGCCTGGACCACCACCGGCCAGGTGTCGACCCCGTCCCGCTCCGTGGAGGCGCCGACGCTGATCCTCGCCTTGCCTGCGGTCATCCCGAGGGCGGTGATCTTGTAGACGAGCTCTTCGCCAGGGGTAAACGGCTTCGGTGTGTTCACGGCTTCTGCACCTGGTATGGGGAGGGGCGCTGCGGCGCGATCATCGGAGAGTCTCTCTTCCAGGTCGAGGCGGGGTGCCTCGCCGGCGAAGGAGGGAGCTGCAATCATGGTGATGATCACGGCGGCCATATGTCGTGGGCGCATGAATTCGACCTCTTTCTCGGGGGGAGATCCGCGAGCCCCGTAGCAACATCGACGGCGGGGGCTTCCTTTCATTCAGTGGCCCCGGCGACGTAGAGACGCAGGGAGACCATACAAGAACGGTGCCGGGAGCGGGCGGCCGCCCCCATGCCCCCTCCCATCCGCGCCAGCGCCGCCACTTCGATGGAAGGAGGCGGCCTTGTGCTCCGCGCGACGCTCGCCAGCTTGCCAAGCGGGAGCCCCCGCCTCCACCTTTGCCGGTGAGATTCTCCGGCCCCTCGCGCGATCGCGATCGAAATGCCCTGGTCGGCAGGCGGTTGCCGATCTTCGTCGCAGCGGTCCTCTTCGTCGCCTGCGGCGAGTCCCCGTCTACCGGGAGCCAGGATCAGGGCCTGCGTCCCCTGCGGGGCAGGGCGATCGCCGGGATCTCGATGGGGGCGATGGGCGCGACATTCCTGGGGACTGCCCATCCGGAGCTCTTCGACGCCATCGCCGCCCTGGGGGGGCCGCTCGACACGGGCTACTTCCTCTCCTACCTCGAGCGCCAGCACCTGGGGGGCTTCTGCACCCTGGAGGAGCTCGAGGCGATCCTCGCCGCCCACCCGGACGAGCCGGAGGTCCTGGACGATCCCGCCAGGCTGCCCTGCATGGAGGCAGGTCCCAGCCAGATCGAGGTCCGGACCCCTGAGCGCAGGCAGGACTTCAACCATTGGCGCTACACCTCCAACGGCGGCTCCTTCGACCGGGACGCCTACCTCGATCTCTTCGAGGACCTCTCCCGCGCCTTCGGGAATCCGCTCGCTTCGAATCCTGCATCGCCCCTCTACGCCACCGGACTCGACCGCGAGCTCCTCGCGAGGGGAGCCGCCCTCTGCGATGCGCCGGTGGTGCTCGAGGGTGTCTTCAACCGGGAGTACAACCCCGAGGGAAAGTACCCGGTCGTCTCCTTTTGTGATGGGGAGGAGGACCTCTCCTATTGCAGGGACAGCGGGCGGGTCGTGGACACCTGCAGCGAGCCGGATCCGGAGCTGGCCTGCGCGGACGAGGGGGGCGCGAAGCGGGCGACGAAGGGCAGCCGCGCCGACCTCTTTCGCGAGCGGGCGGGGGCCTACGATCCCTGCTCGTCCCACGATCGTCCCGTCTCCTTCGCGCTGGCTGTGGATCTGAACGGGAACGGCAGGCGGGACTACGGGGAGCCGATCCTGGTCAACGCGAGGGAGCGCTTCGAGGACGTGGGTGCGGACGGCTGTCCCAGCGCGAGGGAAGACGGGGCAGGGGGCTGCGTCGACGATCCCGCGGACAGCCCCTTCGCGGCAGGGGATCCGGATCCGAACGGCGATGATTTTCATTGGCTGACGAATCCCCGGGGCACGGAGGGAAACTTCGTCTACGACGCAGGCGAGCCCTTCGACGACGACGGGCTCGACGGGGTCGCGGGGACCGGGGACGAAGGGGAGGGAGACGGCGTCTACAGCGAGGCGCAGGCCCGTCGGCGCTTTCGCTTCGACGACGGTCGCACCCGGATCCGGGAGCGGTGGAGCGAGTCCGACCGGGAAAGCGTGAGCTTCTACGCCGACGGGGGGATCCGCGACCTCTTCAACTTCGACGTCTCGGCGGGCCTCGTCTGGGGAGAGCTGGCGGCGGGGCGACCGCTGGACGCCGGGCGCTTCCTGCAGCTCTCGGATCTTCCGGGCGCGCCAGCGACCGACGACGAGCTGCGGCCCCTGTCGATCCCGCCGGGGGCGCTCCCGCGGAACATGCTCTTCCTCTACGGCAGCGAGGGCGCGAGCCCCGCTGCCATCGAGGGCGGCGACGGCGACCACGCGGGGACGACGAGGCAGGTGATCAACCGGCTGCAGCTCCTCCTGCGCTGGATCTCCGACCGCTGGAGCGCGCTCCCGGATCCCCCTGCAGACTCCTCCTCCTTCTGGTCCCGCGCGTCCTCGGAGACCTTCGTCTCGGAGGCCCTCGGCGGGGTTCCCCGCGACTTCGCGGTGGTGCTCCCGCCTGGCTACCACGATCCCGCCAACGCCGGCGCCCGCTACCCCGTGCTCTACCTGCTCCACGGCTACGGCATGTACGCCGCGGGCCCCGGCGGCTTCTACGGCCAGGCGATCCTCTTCGACGGCGCGATGGCCACGGGATCCATCCGCAAGATGATCCTGGTCTTCCCCTCGGGCCGCTGCTGCTACGAAGACGAGGTCACGGGCGCCAGGGTCTGCACCGAGTTCGACGAGGCGGGGAAGTCCTCGAGCGGCAAGGCGGACCTACGCAGGCTCTGCCGCTCCGGGACCTTCTTCGTCGACAGCGAGGGGAGCGGGGAGGGAGACGCGATCCCCTACGGCGCCTCCTTCCTCGAGCTGGTGGACGAGATCGACGCCCGCTACCGCACCTATCGCTGATCCGCCGGGACGCATCCGACGATCGAGATGCCTGGGGACGAAATCCGTCGACATCCCGAAGCGGTCAGCCGGCGCAGTCGCTGCCGAGGTGCTCCTCGATGATCTCCTTGTCGGCGTGGTCCGTGGCCCCGTCGTCGTTGAGGTCGTACCAGCTCGTATGACCTCCGCTCCGGGTCGCCCACTTCTGCCATTCATCGAGGTCGAGCTGGTCGACCTTCCCGTCGCCGTTGCCGTCGCCGGGGCAGTCGATCTTGCTGGCGAGGAGCGCCTCGAGGGCCCCCTGCAGGGAGGTGTAGTTCTGGAGAGCCTCGCCCTCCAGCTCCTCCGGTGACGTGTCGGCGAGGAGGTTGTCCTCCGCCCGGTCGAGCTCGAGGGTCGCGGCGCTGCGGCTCTGGTTGATGGTGTAGAGCTCGTCGACGGTGCGGTGCTCGCCGCTGGCGCAGTCCAGGCGGTCGATGCGCACGAGCTTGTAGCGCTCGTTCCGGATGCCGCGCTGGGAGCGGGGGAAGAGGTTCACCGTGGGCTGCTCCTCGTCTTCGAGGAAGGCGTTGACCTCGCAGCAGGTCGCGAAGCCTGCGGGATCGGCGTCGCTGCCAGTGCCGTACCAGACCCCACCCTGATCCTCGCAGACCTCCCGCTGGGGGAAGATCTGCACGCAGACGTCGACCGCCGGGATCACACAGGGCGGCGGGAGGTTCGCGGTGAGGTTGGTGCCGACCTCGGTGTAGTTGGTCTCCCGGATGCTCCTCCGCCCCGGCTCCTCGAGGTAGGGGAGGACGGGGGCCGCGTCGAGCTGCAGCGACTCGGCGACGGGGTCCATGTCGATCCCCGCGATCTCGCCGAAGAGGCGGTAGAGGTCGGTGGAGTTCACCATCGCCTCCACGTCTCGATCGGGATCGCTCACCACCGGGCCCGCGACGATCAGCGGCACCCACACGCCGGTCTGGTAGGGGGAGCCCTTGGACCGCATGAAATCGAAGGGTAGCTTCACGGTCGGCGCGTAGGTCCCGTTGTCGCCGACGAGGACCGCCACCGTGTCGCTCTCGGGGTTGTGGCGCAGGCTCCCGTCCTCGTCACGGAGCAGGACGCCTGCTGCGAGAAGGAGGCGCCCGATCTCGTGGTCCAGGGCCTCGAGCATGTGCTGGGCCACCGCCCGCGCCTGGGCGAACTCGGCGAGGTCCTGGACCTCGGAGGGGCCGCCATGCTCGGCGAGGAGATCCGCCGCAGGGGTGCCGCAGCCGATCAGGCTGAGGGTCGCGTCCGGATGGGGGAGGAGGGCCGCCGGCGGCGGCTGCAACGGGGTGTGGAGGGCGGAGTAGCCGACGCTGAGCATCCAGGGCTTGTCGGCGTGGCGGCTCCTGGCGCCTTGGAGCCACTCGATCGCCCGATCCGTCTCGATCGTGGAGCGGTAGCCCCGGGCCCTCGGGTCGGAGGGGAAGATGGTCTCGTCGCTCCCGTCCTCGTGGTTCACCTTCCACTCGCCGGTGTAGTAGGCGTTCTGGGTGTCGAAATCGAGCTCGGCCCGCCGCTCCTCGCTGTAGGGGGCGCCGCTGGGATCGAAGATCCCGCCGCGCTCGACGCAGGTGCGCCCCGGTGTGCGGAACTCGGGGACCGCCATCTCCAGGTGGGAGCCGTCGGCGAGGTAGCAGACCCCTTCATCCGCGCCGTTCTCCGGATCGAGCTCCGTGGGGGGCACGAAGCCGCAGGCGTAGGTTCCCTTGGGGGCGACGCCGCCAGCGGTGGTGTCGATGGGGTAGGTGCTGCCGTCCAGGTAGCCGGCGAAATAATCCCATCCCAGCTCGCGCATCGCGCCGTCCCCGAGGGGGTGGGTCTCGGGGTTCAGGTCCGAACCGGTCAGGTGCATCTTGCCGATCAGCGCGCTCACGTAGCCCTTCTGCCTCAGGAGCTTCGGCGTCGTCACCGCGTAGGGGGACGTGTGGGAGCGGGCGAGATCGTTCGAGGTGATCGCGTTCATCACGCCGGTGCGGAAGGGGTACTGGCCGCTGAAGATCGCCGCCCGGGTCGGGGTGCAGGTCGGCATCGACCAGGCGTTGCGAAACCGCACGCCGCCATCCGCGATCGCGTCGATGCTCGGGGTCTCCGCTGCGGGCGAGAGGACCCCGCCGTAGCCGAAGGACTCGAGCTGATCGACGCCGATGTCGTCGACCACGATGAAGAGGATGTTGGGTGGCAGCTCCTCTTGGGTGCCGCCCTTGTCCCCAGGCTCCTCCTTGGAGGCGCAGGAGGTCAGGGCCAGGGAGAGCGCCGCGGCGACGGCGAAGGTGTGGGTGGCGTGCTTCATGTTCGTTCCGATCCGGTCCTGCGTCAGTGGGAGGAGGCGCGCGGCGGAGAGCCAGTGGCCAGGTCGCCTCCGTGAAGGGAGGAGACCCGAAGCTCGGCTCGACGGCAGGGTCCGGGTCTCCTGGAGGCGACGACGTCGGCCCCCCCGATCAGCGGGGGCAGGCGCCGAGGTTGTCGTTGATGATCGCGAGGTCCGCTTCGTCGGTGAGGCCGTCGTGGTTGAAGTCGTAGGTGCTCGACTCTCCCCACTCGGCGCTGATGCGGGTGTACTCGGCGATGTCTCGCTCGTCGACCACCCCGTCCCGATTTCCGTCTCCGGGGCAGGGCTGCTGCGACGCGAGGAGCCGTGCGAGCTCCGCCTCGAGGGCGTCGAAGCGCGCCTGCTCCTCGGCGCTGAGCTCACCGTCGAGGAGGTTCGCGTCGGCGCGGTCCAGCTTGGGGAGCGGGATGGCCTGATCGATCTGGTAGAACTCGATGGTCTCGACCCCACGGGCTTCGCCGGACTCTGGGTCGAAGTCCAGGGCCCAGTTGCGAACCAGCTTGTAGTCGTCGTCGCGGACGGCCTGGTAGACCGACGCTGCCATCTCGATGCGGTTGGCCTCGTAGCCAGCGTTGTCGTCCTCGTAGATCGCCCGGTTCACCTGCCAACAGTGCTCGAGGTCGGGGGTGATCACGTCGGGATGGTCGGCGCCGGGCCCCCACCAGATCCCGCCGTTGTCCTCGCAGACGGTCTTGCCGGTCGGGGTGTGGGAGCAGAGGTTGCCGTTGAAGACGCAGGGACCGTTCACCCCGTCGTTGGCCTGGATGTTCAGCGCCCCCTGCACGAAGTTGAAGGAGCGGAGGCTCTCCTGCGCCGGGTTCTCCAGGTAGGGCATCAGCGAGAGGCCGTCGATGCCGCGGGGGACCACCTCTTCGACCTCCACCCCGGCGATGTCCGCGAAGAGCGCGAAGACGTCGGTGGAGTTGACCATGTGTTCGACGTTGCGGTCGGGCCGGTCCACCAGCGGTCCGGAGACGATCAGCGGGACCCAGACGCCGGTCTGGTAGGCGGACCCCTTGGCCCGGAGCGCATCGAAGGGGAGCTTGACCGTGGGGCCGAAGGAGCCGTTGTCACCGACCACGACCACCATGGTGTCGCTGGCGCTCGGGTCGTAGATCAGGCTGCCGTCCGCAGCCTGTGAAGCGATTCCGGTCTCGACCAGCAGCCTGGCGAGCTCGGTGTCCAGCGCCTCGATCAGCGCGTCGGCGAGGAGGCGCTGGTTGATCGGAGAGAGACAATCTGCGCTCAGCCGCTTGCCGATGTTCGAACGAAGGAGATCGCCGGGCGGATGCTGGAGCGGCGTATGCGGGGAGCTGAAGCTCAAGGTCGCCATCCAGGGCTTCTTCGAGTCCTTGCGGGCCTGGATCCAGTCGATCGCCGCGTTCACCTCGATGGTGGAGCGGAAGCCGCGGCTGCGGGGATCCAGCAGGCCAGCCTCCTCCACCGAGCCCCCGGCGTTCACCACCAGCGGGGAGACGTAGTGGGCGTTCTCTCGGTCGAAGACCAGGCCTTCGGGCGCCTCGGGCTCACAGGCGACGCCGGGCACCAGCACGCCGCCGCGGGTCAGACATTGCAGGCCGGCAGGGTCGCCCCCTGGCGTCCCCGTGAGCTCGGTGCAGCTCGTCCCGCCGTTCACCTGCGGCACGTAACAGGCCCCGGTGTGGGCACCGTTCTCCTCGGTGACGCCGGGGACAAAGCCGCACGAGTAGGTGCCCACCGGTGCGACGCCGCCGGCGGTGGTGTCGATCGAGCCGGGGAGTCCGCCGGTCCAGCCGTAGAAGTGGTCCCAGCCGAGCTGGGCGGGGGTGCCGTTCCCGGCCTCGTTGTGCTCCGGCCCCGCGAGGTGGAACTTGCCGAACATGCCGCTCTCGTAGCCGGCGGTGCCCACCATCTTGGCGACGGTCATCTCCCAGGGATCGATCTGCGAGTTCGCGAGATCCTTGGGCCCCAGCGCCTGGAAGGTGTTGGTCCGCAGGGGGTAGCGACCGGTCATCATGGTCGAGCGTCCCGGCGAGCACTCGGGCATCGACCAGGTGTTCCGGAAGCGCAGCCCTGCCTCGGCGATGGCGTCGATGGTCGGCATGGCGGGCGCGTCGTGTCCGCCGTAGCCCATGGAGGGCATCTGGTCGATGCCGACGTCATCCATGATCACGAAGAGGATGTTCGGCGCCTTCTCTGCCTCCTCCTCCTTCGTCGGCTCCGCCGCGGAGGGGGAGTCACAGGCTGTGAGAGTGAGGGATGCGCTCAGAAGAAAAATCGAAGTCGAGAGTCGGTAGCTCATGGAGTTTTTTCGTAACACACTTTCGGGTCCGTCACGAAAAAACTGTATCGATTTTTATGGTTTCGACGATGTGTGTAGGATTTCTGCCTCCATGTGTTCACCTGCTGCGCGCAGGTATGTGATCAGCGCCTGCTTCATGGGGCGGTGGGCCGGATGCAGCGGGACCTGTTCGCGCAACAAGGCGAGGGCCTCCTCCGGTCGCCCGCTGTCGTGGAGCGCGACGGCGAAGACGTAGGTGTGGTCGGCGACATCCGGCGACAGCTCGTGTGCCTTGCGCAGCGCGGCGAGGGCCTCGGTCCTTCGGCCCCGGCGCACGTACATCAGGCCGATCGCGTGGTGCAGCGACGCTTCCTTCGGGTGCGCCTCGATGGCCTCCTGCAGCGAGCGCAGGGCAGCTTCGGCGTCGCCCAGCGCCTGCTCCCGCCATTGGGCGAGGAGGATGATCGCCGGGAAGTAGGCCGGATCCTGCTGCAGCGCGCGCCGGAGCGAAGCCTCCACCAACGCCTCCCGCCCCGTCGCCTGATAGACGCCTGCCAGGTTGTAGTGGGCCTCCGCGCGATCGAGCATCGTCTTCTGCACCTGCTCGTACTCCGCGATCAGCCGCTGGCGCGCGATCGGATCTGCGTCCGGGGCGAAGGGGAGCTGCAGGAGCTGCCAAGACGCCGCCAACCGGACCGCGCGGACGGGGTCCGCCGTCAGGGCCGGGAGCAGGCCGAGTAGCTGCTGCGGCGAAGACAGGGCGGCGAGGGCCTCGACGGCGGTGCGGCGCACCAGGGGGGAGGGATCCTGCAGCGTCTCTGCCACCGCGCGCTGGGCAGCCGCCGACGGATGGTTGGGGAGCTCGCTCAGGAGGGTGGCCCGGCGGATGGCAGGCAGATCGCCGCGAGAGAGCTGGCGATGGAGTCCCTCCGCCGCGCCCTGCGTCCCCCGGCGGGCTGCGTGGAGGGCGCGGGCGTAGCCTCCGTCCCGCGGGGCGGCGTCCGGATACCAGCGGGCAAAGGCGTTCGGCACCTTCGCCTGATCGTCCTGGTGACAGCCGAGGCAGGCGTCCGAGTGGGAGAGCTCGAGGGCCTGGGCGGGGTGGGGGGAGCTGAAGCTGTGATCATGCCGCAGGTCGTTGCCCATGTAGAGCCTGCCCGGCATATGACAGCTCACGCAGAGGCTCCCGGCGGATCCAGCGCCGTGGTGGTGATGGGAGGGGTCGTCATAGATCTTGGCTTGCAGGCCGCTCGATTCGATGCCGGTGCGGACCGGCACCGCCGCCTGGTTGTGGCATTGGGTGCAGACGGCGTTCCCTTCCGCGCGCAGCCCGGCGGTATGGGGATCGTGGCAGTCCGAGCACACCACCCCCGCCATGTACATGCGGCTCTGGGCGAAGGAACCATATTCGAAGACCTCGTCCTGGATCTTGCCGTCGACCTCGTAGAGGTCCGCGGTGAGGATCATCGGGAGATAATCATCCAGGAGGTCGCTCTCGTGGTTGTATTCATTTCCCAGGGGCGTGCGGCGGCTGTGACAGCGGGCGCAGGTCTGGACCTGGAGCGGATCCCCCCTGCGGGCGATGCTTCGGCGAAAGCCCTTGGCCTCGTCGTCCGGGGTGGGCTCTCCCTCCGCCCAACGCAGGTGATGAGAAGCGGGTCCGTGGCAGCTCTGGCAGCCGACGCCCAGGGCATGCCAGCTGCTCGCGTAGGTGTCGGCGTCGGGATCGTAGCCCCGCTGAAATCCGGTGGTGTGGCACTCGACGCACATGAAGTCGGCGTTCTGCTGCGCCCGGGTCCAGTGGAGCCGGTGTTCGTGGTCCACTCCCTGGCCGTCGTAGAG
>Ga0180215_1002918_pt1 | contig 16629 bp, 15 predicted proteins | sample eDN3rd37CBELigBY_FD_128871 | JGI IMG/M metagenome (GOLD analysis project Ga0180215, IMG submission 128871) | Enriched backyard soil microbial communities from Emeryville, California, USA - eDNA 3rd pass 37_C BE-Lig BY (version 2) (version 2) | ecosystem: Environmental > Terrestrial > Soil >...
GCGAGCCGGCCGAGGATGCCGAGCAGGCGGTCGATGTCGGCGAAGTGAAGGCCGGTGGTCGGCTCGTCGAGGACGTACAGGGCGTCGCCGCGCGAGGCTCGACCGAGTTGCGCGGCGAGCTTCACGCGCTGGGCTTCGCCGCCGGAGAGGGTCGTGCTCGACTGGCCGAGCGTCAAGTAACCGAGGCCGATGTCGTGAAGGGCGTTGAGCCCCGGCAAGACGCGCGGTTGGGCGTCGAACAGGTCGCGGGCCTCGTCGACGCGCAGGTCGAGAACGTCGCCGATCGACTTGCCCTTGAACATAACCTCCAGCGTTTGACGGTTGAACCGCTTCCCCCGGCACTCCTCGCAGACGATGAACAGGTCGGGGAGGAAGTGCATCGGAATGCGCCGCCTCCCCTGCCCTCGGCAGACCTCGCACCGGCCGCCCTTGGCGTTGAAACTGAACCGGGCCGCGCCGTAGCCGCGCATCCGGGCCTCGCGGGTGGTCGCGAAGACCCGCCGAATCTGATCGAAAACACCGGTGTACGTCGCCGGCGTCGATCGCGGGGTCCGGCCGATCGGCGATTGATCCACCTCGATCAACGACGTGATCGCCTCCCAGCCGTCGATCCGCCCCAACTCCGGCGGGCGGGGCGCCGCGTCGCGGTCGCGAAGACGGAAGCTCCGGGCCAGAACGTCATGAACGAGCGTGCTCTTGCCCGAGCCGCTCACGCCGGTCACGCAGGTCAACGTCCCGCGCGGGATTCGAACCTCGACGTCCTTCAGGTTGTGGACGCTCGCCCCGGCGATCGTGAGCCAGCCGGGGGATTTTCCGAGCCGATCGGAACTCGGCCGGTCGCCCCGGAAGTCGCCCCGGAGGTGGCGGCCAGTGAGCGAATCGGGCGCGTCGAGGACTTGCTCCAGGGTTCCGGCGGCGACGACCCGGCCGCCGTCGGGCCCCGCGCCGGGGCCAACGTCGATCAGCCAGTCGGCGGCCCGGATCACCGCTTCGTCGTGCTCGACGACGATCAGGCTGTTGCCCCGCCGCTCCAATTCGCGAAGCCCGCCCAGCAGCCGGTCGGTGTCGCGGGGATGGAGGCCGGCGGTGGGCTCGTCCAGCACGTAGCAGACGCCCGCCAGATCCGAGCCAAGCTGAGCCGCCAGCCTGACCCGTTGCAGCTCGCCGCCGGAGAGCGTCCTCGAGCCCCGGCCGAGCGCCAGATAACCCAGGCCAAGCTCCGCCAGGAACCGCAATCGCGACAGGATTTCCCGGAGCAAGGGAGCGGCGACCGGTTCGTCTCCCTCGCCGAAGTCGAGGCCCTTGAAGAACGCCTCGGCGTCGTCGATCGGCAAGTCGGCGACCTGGTCAATCGACTTGCCTCCGACCCGGGCCGCGCGGGCCTCGGGCTTGAGCCGAGAGCCCCCGCAGGCCGGGCAAGGGATCTCCTCGTCCGGTTCAATCTCGTCGTCCTCGCCGGCGCGTTTGGTATCGGTGGTCGCGACGACCCCCAGACCGTCGCAGGCCGGGCACGCGCCCCGGGGACTGTTGAAGCTGAAGTCGCGGGGCTCGAGCGCCGGCAGGCTGACGCCGCAGCCGGGGCAGGCGTGGTGGATGCTCAGGAGGCGGTCCTCCCACTGGCCGTCGGCCTCGACGGTGATCGTGACAAGGCCCTCGGAGAGCTTCATCGCCAGGGCCAGACTCTCGGCGAGCCGGGGGCCAATCCCCTCGCGAACCACCAGCCGATCGACGACGGCGTCGACGTCGTGGCTCTTGGTCTTCGCCAGCTTGGGAGGCTCGTCGGCGACCTCGATGATTTCGCCGTCGACCCGCGCCCGGATCAGGCCCGCGCGGCGGATCGCCTGGAACGCCTCGGCCTGCGCGCCCTTGCGGCCTCGAACCAGGGGGGCCAGCACCATCAGCTTGCGCCCCGGGGGCAAGGCCATGACAGCGGCGGCCATTTGCTCGGGCGTTTGGGCGCGGATCGGCAGGCCGCAACCCGGACAGTGGGGAACGCCGAGGCGCGAGTAGAGCAGCCGCAGGTGGTCGTTGATCTCGGTAAGGGTGCCTACGGTGCTTCGGGGGCTCGATTGCCCGGCCCGCTGGTCAATGGCGACGGTGGGCGGCAGGCCGTCGATCTGGTCGACGTCGGGGCGTTCAAGCTGGTCGAGGAACTGGCGGGCGTAGTTCGACAGGCACTCGATATAGCGCCTTTGGCCCTCGGCGAAGATGGTGTCGAAGGCCAGCGAGCTTTTGCCCGAGCCGCTCACGCCGGTCATGACGACCAGCCGGCCGCGGGGCACGTCGAGATCCACGTTTCGAAGATTGTGGGTCCGCGCCCCGCGCACCGCGATCGCCTCGGCCGGCTCGCCCTCGCTCTGGCTCACGGCGTCGGTTCCGCGCCGCGGTTGGCTTTGCCGCGCACCACGCGAACCGAGGATCGCTCGTCAAGCGTCCCCTGGTCGATGTACCACATGTTGTCGGGCCCCTTGGAGAAGGTCGACTCCATCGGCAGGGTGGCGATCGGCCCTTGCTCGCGCTTGCCTCGAACGTAGACGTTCACGGTCCACGAGGCGTCGGCGGACGTTTTGTCGTCGCTCTTCTTGGCGGTGAAGCCGGAGACCTGAAACGCCAGGGGGGTCATCGCGCTGGCGCGGCCGTTCTTGAGTTCTTTAAGGATGTCGCCCCAGTATTTTTTGAACCCCTCGAAAGAGGCGAACTTCGCCGAGGTCCGGCCCGCGTTGCTAAGCAAGAGCCACATCCGGCGGTAGTGCGGTCGGTGATGCGAGAGCGCGTCGTAGAAGTCCTTCACCGCCCGCTCCGGCGACATCCGCACCGGCCGCTCCAGGGTGATGACGAGCGGATATGCGAGGACGAGGCCGCCAAAGACCCCAAGCGCCAACACGGTCAGCGCCATGGTGTAATACGCGCCGCCCAGGGTCACGTAGAGCAAAAACAGGATCAGCAGCGCCCAGATTCCAAGCAGGACCACCTCGGCGCCCCACTCGGCCCATCGGGTCCAGACCTGATCGACCGCGGAGGGGGACGCGAGCCGACTCGAAGCGCGGGGCCGTCGCGTGACGGGTTCCTCGTCCACGCTCCACGCCGGAACGGCCGGCCGCGGGGCCGCGGGCTCCGGTTCGTCGACCAGATCGAAGCCCTCCACCTCCTCCGGAGCCGCCGGGGTTGGCTGACGTTGCGTCTTCGGCGCGGGGGCGTCTCGAAAGAGCCCCTCGGCCGAGGCCATGTTGGGCGCCTTCTCGGCGTCGCGTCCAGTCGGGAGATCGGCCATCGAATGAATCCTCCGCTGATAATGCGTCCGCCGTCGCCTCGTCCGCGCGGCTCGCCCCCCCGCTTAATCTTATCGTCGCAGGCGTTGGCCTCGCCGAGCAAGACCGGATCGGCCGGCGTCGCGCGGGCCCCCGCGGTCCCAACCGCACAACCCCTCCGGTCGCCGGAGACGCCGGATCTCGACACGCGATAAGAGTATTTTCGTGGCAACCGCCATGCCAACGCGGCAAGCGTTTTAGTCCGGCGCGCGGCTTCGCGCGTCGCGCAATTTAGACAACCGACGGAATCGTCGAGCGGAAGGGAGATCCAGCAAATCTTTAATTTTTTTTCTTGCCGTCCCCCCTGGTCGTCTGTGTATTATTACGCGTATCCGAAGAAACCAGGGCCCATCTCAGTGGTGGGTTCAAGATCTCGGACGCCATGGGGATCTCGACCTTCTCTCGATCGGGCGAGACGACCCCCAGGCCCCCGCGCCGTTGCGGGGGTGACGGATCTCGGAATCATTGCGTTCTCAAGACGCCTTCATAATAGCAAGCGGTTTTTAAACGCCGATGGCCCGGGGATTTTGCTCCTCCCCGCCGCCGGCTGGGGTGCGACTTTTCATGAATCGACTTTCGATCCTCGCCGCCTCCTTGTTGCTTTCGTGTCTGCTGGGCCTGATCGCCGGTTGCGGCGGCGGCGGAGACGGGACGACCGTCGAGCCGTCGCCGGCCGCCGTCAAGGCCGACAAGCGGGGGCAGGAAGCGATGATGGAGTACATGAAGTCCCAGAAGAAGGGCTCCAAGAACAAGGGCAAGGGCGCGACGAAGGGCCCCGCCCGCTAGATCCCCCGCGTCCGGCCCGCCGGACCGCGTGTTTTCGGTTTCCATCCCTACTCATTTTAAGCGAGCAGTTTATGACGAAGGTCAGCAATCGAGGCTTCACGCTCATCGAGCTGTTGGTGGTCATCGCCATCATCGCCGTCTTGATCGCGCTGTTGTTGCCGGCGGTGCAGTCGGCGCGCGAGGCGGCCCGCCGCGCCCAGTGCACCAACAACCTCAAGCAGATGGGCTTGGCGATGCACAACTATCATTCGGCCTCCGGGTCGTTCCCAATGGGCAACGCCATCGCCTACGCCGAGGTGGGCGAGCAGACCGGCTGGGGAACCTTCAGCTCCCACGCGATGCTCCTGCCCTACCTGGAGCAGACGCCGGTTTACAACTCCTGCAACTTCATGTGGTCGGTCTGGTACGGGACGGGAGCGGTGATCAACCAGACGGTGTGGAACACCAAGGTCTCGGCGTTCCTGTGTCCGTCCGACGGCAACGCGGGCCAGGACCACCTGAACAGCTATCATGGCTCGTTCGGCACGGGCACCGACGCCTCGGCCACCAGGACCAACGGCGTCTTCGCTCCCCAGAACACCGCCTCCAGCATCGCCACCATCACCGACGGCACCTCCAACACGATTTCCCATGTCGAGGCGCTGACCGGAGACTACAACAACCTTCGCCAGCGCCACCGGCAGTACGTCGCGGGTCTGGGACTGAATAACGCCGACAACACGCTTTTCGACGCGCGGACCAATCTCCCCGCCGTCATGCAGGCCGCCCAGACGTGCCAGCAGACCGTTCAGACGACTCCCGGCGAAAACAGCAACCGCGGCTTCAGGTGGGCCACCGGATCGCCGGGTCTGACGCTGACCAGCATCATCCTCACGCCGAACTCAAGCCAGTACACCTTCTCGGGCTGCCGTTGGGACGGCACCCCCGCGGGCGGGGTCGACTTCGGCCACCTGTTCGTCCCCAGCAGCAACCACTCCGGCGGCGTCAACGCCCTGATGGCCGACGGCTCGGTCCGGTTCGTCAAGGATTCGGTCTCCCAGCAAACCTGGATGGCGCTGGGCTCGACCAACGGCGGCGAGGTCATCTCGTCCGACAGTTATTAAGCCGGACGACGGCGCAAACCCAATCCGCGCGAACGAAGGCCGGGGGACTTCCCCCGGCCTTTTTCGATTCCCGCGCGCCTCAGGCCACGGGGCGGGCGTCGGAGGGGGCGACGACATGGTTGAGTCTCCGGGCGGTCCAGGCGGCGCCGTCGAAAACCAGGTCGTTGATCGAGGCGAAGTCGATGGCCACCCGGTCGAAGTCGGCCGGGGAGAGGTGGGGAAGGAGGCTGACGAGCGCCACGCGGACCACGATCCCGTGGGCGACCACGGCCGAGGTTTCCCCGGAGCCGCGGCGGGCGACGTCTTCGAGGATCGGGACGACCCGGCGCTGGATGTCGGCGAACGACTCGCCGCCGGCGTGGGTGAACTCCAACTCGCCGGCGATCCACCGGCGCTTCGATTCCTCGTAGATCGCCCAGCCCGCCTCGCGAGACTGGCCGCTCAGGGGACCGATCCGACGCTCGTGAAGCGCGGGAACCACCACCGGCTCCAGCCCAAGCGCCGCGCCGATCGGCCCCGCGGTGGCGATCGCCCGCCGCATTCCCGAGCAATAGAGCCGGTCGACGCCCTCGGATTTCAGATGCTCGGCGAGGAGCGCCGCCTGGCGTTCGCCCCAGGGGCTGAGGTCGATGTCGGACTCGGCGCCATGGAAGAGGTTGGGGGTGGAGGTTTCGGCGTGTCGGATCAGAAGCAGGCGAGTTTCCCGCAACGTCTTGCTCCCAGGGGGTTGAAAAGGGAAGATTGGAGTCGGTGGTGGGTTCGTCGGTCAAGAGGTCGCGCGCCGTCTCGCGTCGAAGCGGCGCGATCCGGACTCGAAGTCGAGCCGGCCTCCGTCACGCCGTCGATTCCTCTCCGCGACCTGAAACCCGAGGTGAAGCCATGTCGTCCGCCGGAAACACTTTTGAATTCGTCGCGCACGACGGCAAATTTCGAACCATCCTCCTGTTCGGCATGCCGGGAAGCGGCAAGGGAACGCAAGGGAAGGTGCTCGACCAGCTGCCGGACCTGGTCCACGTCTCCATGGGAGATGTTTTCCGCAAAATCCCCCGTTTCGGCAAGCTCGGCGCCGAGATCGACAAGTATACGTCGGTCGGCAAGATGGTTCCCGACGACCTTACCATGCGGATCTTCGAGCGGCACGTCCGGATCCTGGAGCTTCAAGAGTTCTTCGTGCCGGGCGAGCAAACCCTGATCCTCGATGGCCTGCCCCGAACCTACGCCCAGGCCCAAATGCTTGACCGCCTGCTCGACGTCGTGCAAATCTTCCACCTCAAGATCGAAGACAAGCAGCTCGCGCGCAAGCGGCTCAAGGCGCGCGCCCTGATCGAGGGTCGCCTCGACGACATGAGCGACGAGGTCATCAACCGGCGGCTCAACACCTACTACGCGGAAACCTACGAGACCCTTAGCTTCTACAACCCCGAGCTGATCTACGACATCGAGGCCGGCCAGCCCATGATCAACGTCTTGCGCGACATCGCCATTCGGCTGGCCGAGGTGAAGGGCCGACTCCTGGCGGAGAGGCAGGCGCACGCCGAGGCTCAGGCCCAGGCGCCGTCGCCCGTCGCCGTCGACGCGAATCGCTGACGATCGAACCTCGTCTTTCGAACACCGTCAACGCCGGGCGAGCCGAGACCCGCGCCGCCCGGCGTTTCCCTTTTCCTTAACCGCTTGCGGGAGCGTCGCCGCTCATGCCCGACACCGCGATATCCCCCGGCGAGGCGCCGGCCTTTCGCCCCTTCATCCCCGACCATCAAGAGCCGGCCGAGCTGACGTTTCGAGCGGTCGCGCTGGGCTCGCTATTGGGGATCGTCTTCGGGGCCTCGTCGCTGTACCTGTTCCTGAAGGTCGGGATGACCGTCTCGGCGTCGATCCCGGTGGCGGTTTTGGCGATCACGATCTTCCGGGGGCTCTCGCGGGCGTTCGGCCTGCGCCGGGCGACCATCCTGGAGAACAACGTCGTGCAGACGGCCGGCTCGGCGGGCGAGTCGATCGCCTTCGGCGTCGGCGCGACGATGCCGGCCTTGATGCTTCTGGGCTACGACCTGGAATGGTCGCGGGTGATGGTGGTCTCGATCCTCGGCGGCCTGCTGGGGATCCTGATGATGATCCCCCTGCGCCGGGCGTTCATCGTCAAGCAGCACGGCGTCTTGCCGTACCCCGAGGGGACCGCCTGCGCCAAGGTCCTGATCGTCGGCGAGCATGGCGGCTCGAACGCCCGGACGGTCTTTTACGGCTTCGGCATCGGCGCGGTCTACAAGATCTTGATGCAGGGACTGAAGCTCTGGCCCGGCGAATGGAGCAAGGCGATCACCGGCGTGAAGGGCTACAGCAAAGGGGTCGTCTCGCTCGATCCCGACCCGACGCTTCTGGGCGTCGGCTACATCATCGGCCCCCGGATCGCCTCGATCATGGTGGGCGGCGGAATGCTGACGGCGCTGATGCTGGTGCCGATGATCGCCTACTTCGGCGAAGGACTGACCGAGCCGCTTCCGCCCGGCCAGCGGCCGATCGGCCAGATGAGCGCGGGGGAGATTTCGGGCCAATACGCTCGCTACATCGGCGCGGGAGCCGTGGCCGCGGGCGGCATCCTGAGCATGCTCAACGCCCTGCCCTTAATCGTCGGGGCGATCGCCGGCAGCTTCCGGGCCGTGGGCAAAACTCAAAACGCCGACGGCTCCGAAACCGCCGAGCTGGAGCGGCCCCGAACCGACCGCGACTTGCCGATGTCGCTGGTCTTCTTCGGCGCGCTCGGCCTGGTCGCGGCGATCGCCGCCTCGCACCTGATCCCAACCAACCTGGCGGGACGGGTCGCCGGGGCGCTCTTGATCGTCCTCTTCGGCTTCCTGTTCGTGACGGTAAGCTCGCGGATCACCGGCATCATCGGCTCGTCGTCCAACCCGATCTCGGGGATGACGATCGCGACGCTGCTGCTGACCTGCCTGATCTTCGTGATGCTCGGCTGGGTGGGGAGCGAGTATCGGCTGATCGCGCTGTCGATCGCCGCCATCGTCTGCATCGCCTCGTCCAACGGCGGCACGACCTCGCAGGACCTCAAAACGGGCTACCTCGTCGGGGCGACTCCCTGGCGGCAGCAGGTGGCGATCCTGGTGGGGGCGTTGCTCTCGGCCGTGGTCATGGGCGGCACCCTGCTCTGGCTCAACGACGCCTACACGACCGTGTCCGACCGTCCCGAAGACCTGCCCACCGTCGCCGCCGACCCGGCCCAGCTCACCGGCGAAACCGCCGTTCACGACGGCCGCGAGTTCCAGGTCTGGCGCGTCTCAACCCCACAGGAGGGCGCGCTGCCCGGCGTCTATCTGGTCGACGAATCGGGCCGGGCCCAGTTCATCAAGGACCCGGGAATCGGCGGCCGGCTCAACCACACGACCAGCGGCGCTCCGGTCAAGAAGTTCGACCCGCCGCAACCGCGCCTCTTCGCCACGATCATCGACGGCATCATGTCGGGCGACCTCCCCTGGGGCCTGGTGATCCTCGGGGCGGTCCTGGCCATCGTGGTCCAACTGACGGGGGTCTCGTCGCTGGCCTTCGCCGTCGGCGTTTATCTGCCGCTCTCCACCACGATGCCGATCTTCTTCGGCGGCCTCGTTCGTCTTTTGGTCGACCGCGTCCGGAAATTCAGCGCCGAGGATTCCGAAACGAGCCCCGGCATCATGATGTCCACCGGCCTGATCGCCGGCGGCTCGCTCGCCGGCATCCTCATCGCGCTTCTAGTCGTCTTCGAACGGGTCGGCCAGGCCGTCGACTTCTCCACCAAGGGCCCCAGCGGCGAGCCCGCGTTCCTGATCCCCGCCCTGGCCGCCTTCGCCGTCCTGACCGCCTCGCTCCTCTTCATCGCGCTGACCGGCAAGCGCACCGTGATCCAAGACGCCGCGGAGGAGCCGGACTCGGCGGAGCGGGCGTGATCCGACGGGTCGTCGCCGCCGGCCTGGGATTTCGGGTACCATGAGAATTTGAGAACCCGACTTTCAACGGCCTCGGAGCAAAGGAAAGGCAATGTCCACGTCCTCACGCGCCAGCGCAAGCGAGACGGCCATATTCGGGCGAGTCCTGGCGGCGCGCCCGAATTTTCCCGTCGCCGCCGCGAAAGCGCTGATCGACCTGGATTTTTCCGATGAGGACAAGGAACGCGCGCGGGTCTTGTCCGCGAAGGCGCAAGAAGGCACTCTCTCCACAGCCGAGCGCGACGAACTCGAAAACTACGTGCGGGTCGATCACATGCTCGGATCGCTGCGATCCAAGGCCAGGCTTTCGCTTAAAAATCGCGCATCGAAGGCCCGCTGATGGACCGCGAGTTGGAGCGGTTGGTTTGGCGGCGCGCTGAAGGGCGATGCGAGTATTGCCGGGTGTCCCAGGACGATCTCCGATTGCCGTTTCCGATCGACCATGTTATCGCGATCAAACATCGAGGACCGACGCGCGCGAGCAACCTTTGTCTGGCGTGCCCGGCCTGTAACCTTCACAAGGGCCCGAACATAGCGGGGATCGACGACGCGACGGGGAAGATTTCGCCCCTGTTTAATCCTCGCCGCCACAAGTGGTCGAAACACTTCCGCTGGGATGGTCCGATTCTGGCTGGATTGACGCCCATCGGGCGCGCGACCATCGCCGTCTTGGAGATCAACCTCGATTACCGAGTGGATTTCCGACGCGACCTGATCGACGAGGGGGTGTTTCCACCCGAGTGAGGAATGGCCATGTTCAGCGGGCGGACCCCGCGGCCTTCCGTGACCTGGCCGCTTCAAGGATTGACGGCCGCTCTCGCTTTAGCCGCTCATGGAGATCGTCCTCTTCGGCCATCTCGCGCTCGATCTCGGCTTGATGATCGTGGAAGTAAGCCAGCGCCGCGTGGACTTGAACGCGGGAGAGAGTCGGGTGGGCCTCCACGATCCGGGAGGGGCTCATCCCCAATTGCACGCGCCATTCCGCAATGCGCTTGACCTTGACGCGATGGCCGAGAACATGCGGCTTGCCGCCGCAATAGCCTTCGCGCACGCCGATATACTCGGCGATCACGGGCAAGGCCGTCGGCTCAAACGGCGTTCCAGACGTGTGTTCCTTCGTGCTCATGATCGTAATGCTATTCATTGACCCGCTTCGAGGCGAGTTGCAGCTTCTCCCGCAAGGGAGAAACTCAGACCATGAAAACCCGCATGGAACCATTGAGCAAACCGGAGAGGATCAGCTGGAGCCTCCTGCTCATCTACGCCGTGGGCACACCGCTCTGCTTCGTCCTGGCGCTGTTCCCCGCCGCGGGGACCCTGGCGTGGGCGGACGGTTGGGTGTTCTTTTTGGTCTTCCTCTCGGCCCTGACGGTCTCGGCGGTTTACCTTTGGCGGGTGAACCCCGAGATCTACGTCGCGCGAAGTCGCATCCGGAAGGGAACAAAGGGTTGGGACAAGATCTTGCTCGTCTTCCTGCTGCCGCTGGTGTTGGCGGTCTACCCGGTGGCCGCCATGGATGTCGGTCGGCATCCCGGGAGGTCGCTTCCCTGGCTGGTTCGCGCGGTCGGTTACGTATTGATGCTGGCCGGATTGGCGCTCACAACCTGGACCGAAGCCGTGAACCCATTCTTCGAACCCGGCGTCCGCGTGCAGAAGGATCGGGGGCATAGGGTGGTGGACACCGGCCCCTACGCCATCATCCGGCATCCCGGCTACGCCTCGGCCGTCCCGTTCCTTGTGGGAACCGCCCTGGCGTTGGGCTCGATCCGGGCGCTCGTCCCCGTCGTCGCCGCCACGCTCCTGTTGATCCCGCGAACTCTCCTTGAGGAGCGCACGCTTCGCGCCGAGCTGCCGGGTTACGCGGAGTACACCCAGCGCGTCCGGTACAGATGGTTGCCCGGAGTCTGGTAGCGGCCCACATCTTTTCCCACCTCAGGCCGCGGCCTCGCCCAGATCATCGCTTTGAGCGGTGTCGCCGCTGGGGGCGTCGCCGCCGTTCTTGAGGGCCTCCCACTCCTCCCAGGTGTAGAGGACTTCGCGGGCCGAGCCGCTCTTGAACTCGCCGACGATGCCGTCCTCGGCCATGAAGTCGATGAGCCGCGAGGCGCGGCCATAGCCGATGCCGAGGGCCCGCTGCAAGAGCGAGCACGAGCCCCGCGACTCGCGGATGACGATCTCGATGGCCGGCTCGTAAAGCTCGTCCCGCTCCTTCAGCGCCGCAGCCCGCTCCTTGCCCCCGGGACCACCGCCGGCCTTCAGTTGCATCATCTCGCGGCTGTACTCGGCCGGGTACTGGCTCAGGTAGTCGGTGACGCGGTTCAACTCGGCGTCGGAAACGTAAGTGCCCTGCGCCCTCACAAGTTGCGACGTGCCGGGCACCAGGAAGAGCATGTCGCCGTTGCCCAGAAGCTTGTCGGCGCCCATCTCGTCGAGGACCACCCGCGAGTCGCTCCGGCTGGCGACCTGGAAGGCGATCCGGGCGGGCATGTTCCCCTTGATCAGGCCGGTGACGACGTCGACGGTCGGCTTCTGGGTGGCCAGGATCAGGTGCATGCCGACCGCCCGCGACTTCTGCGCCAGGCGGACGATGTGCTGCTCGACCTCCTTGCCGGCGGTCATCATCAACTCGGCGATCTCGTCGGCGACGATGACGATGTAGGGCATGAAGGTCGGCACGCGCTTGGCCTCCTCCTCATCCTCGGGCTGGACGCGGGCCATGATCTCATCGGGCCCCAGCGCGTTGTACGAGGCGATGTTGCGCACCCCCGCGCGGGCCAGCCAGACGTAGCGCTCGTCCATCTTGTCGCAGGCCCAGGCCAGGATCGACTCGGCCTTCTTCATGTCGGTGACGACCGGGTGCATCAGGTGGGGGATCTTCTTGAACTGCGAGAGCTCGACCACCTTGGGGTCGATCATGATCATCTTGACCTCGTCGGGCCGACGGGTCATCAGGATCGACACGATCATCGCGTTGAGGCAGACCGACTTGCCCGTTCCGGTTCGGCCGGCGATCAACAAGTGCGGCATCTCGGCCATGTCGAAGGCCATCGGCGTCCCCTTGACGTCCTTGCCCAGGAAGAGGGGAATCCGGGCCTTATGGCTCACTTGCTCCGAGCCGGTGATGACGTCGCCAAGCCGGACCATCTCCCGGTGCTCGTTGGGCACCTCGATGCCCACGGTCGTCTTGCCGGGGATCGGTGCCACGATTCGAACCGTCGGCACGGCCAGGGCGATCGCCAGGTCGTCGGAGAGGCCCGAGATCTTCGAGACCCGCAAGCCGGCCTCCAACTCGATCTCGAACTGAGTAATGACCGGCCCGGTGTCGATCTGGACGACGCGGACCTGGTAGCCGAAATCCAGGAGCGTGCGCTCCAGCAACATGGCTCGGGCGTGAACCTGAGCCTCGTGCTCCTGGACCGGAAAGGGCGTGGTCGGCTCCAGCAGCTCAAACGGCGGCAGTTGGAACGGCGAGCCGGGATCGACGGCCGGATACGCGGCCGGCGCCTGGCGCGCGACGGCCGACGACCGGGCGGAGGTCCCCGCCGGTTGCGGCAAGGCCCCGCCGCGCTGAAAGACCGGGCCGGGTCGGGTCGCCACCTCGGTGACCGTCGCCGATCGCTCAAGGGCGGGACGGGGAGGGACCTGACCGCCGCCAAGGGCCGGCGCGGGCCGCCACTCGCCCCCGGCGTACCCCTCGTGAGGACCGTGCGCGGGAACCATCGCGCGACCGCCGCCGCGACGTCCCGGAACGAGCGGCCGCAGGATGGCCGAAAGCTCCAGCAAAGGCAGCGAAATCAAAAGGTCCTGACAGAGCGCGACGCCGACCAGCCCCGCGGTGAGGAGGATCAAAAGCATCCCGGCGAGGCCGAAGTTGGCCTCCAGCCCCGTGGCCGCGAGCGCGCCGATGTAGCCCCCGGGGCCGACCGGGGGGCTCGGCCGCAGCCCCGCGCCGAACTTGTCGATCAGGGCCGCCGTCACGGCCAAAACGAGCGCGAAACCCGCGACCGAACCGAAGCGGTCGGTCGGCCGCCGGCCGCGGGCGATCAGCAGGTTGAGCGCGGCCAGGGCCGCGGGCAAGAGCCAGGCGCCCCAGCCCACGAACTGCTCGACGGCGTGGGCCAACCGGGCGCCCACCGGCCCGCACGGGTTGGCGAGCTCGGCGGGCCCGCCGTCGCCGACGGCCGACCGCCAGCGCTCCGCGTCGGCCGGATCGTACCCCCAGAGGCTCAGTCCCAGAAAGAGGTTGACGATCAGGAGGGCGAGCGCGGGGGCCGAGTGACGGAGTCTCTCTCGAAGCGGCATGGATCCCCCCGGGACGACGATCGACCGACGCGGCGAGCGCCGGATTCGAATGATGCGAGGCCGGCACAATCCGTCATCGGCCGGACGGCGGCGCGGGCTTGCGGGGGGAACGCCCCGGCCGCCGGGATCCCGGCCTATTCTACGGGCTGGGTAAGATCAACCGTGCCGCCATCTAGATCAAACTCGTCGGCCACCTCGTTGGTCTGGAGGTTGCCGGACATGTCCAGGTAGATCTTGTCGTTCATGATCTCCTGAATGACCATCGAGAACTTGTCGAGTCCCCGTCCGTCGACCAGCGGCCGCGCTCCTTGATTCAGGGCGATCAAGCGCTTCTGGATCAAGGTCGAGAGCTTGAACCGGCCGCCCACCTTGTTGACGATCTCTTCTTCCTTCAACTCTTCGATCATGGTCTTTCGTCCCTCCAGCAGTGGTGGCGCGTCAGCGTCTCGGCCAGCTCGTTGACGCACGCGTCCAGGTCGTCGTTAACCAAATGAACGTCGTAATCCTTGGCCATCTCGGTCTCGCGGCGGGCGTTGGCCAGCCGCCGCTGGATGGCCGCCTCGTCGTCGGTCCCCCGGGCCCGCAGCCGGGCTTCGAGGATCTCCGGCGAGGGGGCCCGCACGAAAACCAGAAGCGCGTTGGGGACCTTCCGGCGCACCTGAAGGCCCCCCTGAACATCAATGGTCAAAATGACGCAAACTCCCCGAGCCAGCGCTTGTCGGGCCGGCTCGGCCGGGGTCCCGTACCACGCGCCGTGGACCTCGGCCGATTCGAGCAGGTCGCCGCGCAGCGCCTCGAACTCCTCCGGGGTGACGAACTTGTACGAGACGCCCGGGATCTCGCCGAGGCGCGGCGGCCGGGTCGTCGCCGAGACCGACGCCTCGACCCGCCCGTCCAGCTTCTCGATCAACCGACGGACGAGCGTGCTCTTGCCCGCTCCCGAAGCTCCCGAGAGGACGACCAGTCGCCCCGGAAGCGTTGTCCAATCCACGGCCTCGACCACCCGTTGCCTTCCCCCAATCATTCGACGTTTTGCACCAACTCGCGAATCTTCTCCAGCGAGCCCTTGACCTCGACGACGCTTCGACTGATCTCCACGTCGTTCGATTTCGAGCCGATCGTGTTGATCTCGCGTCCCATCTCCTGAACGACGAACTCCAGCTTCCGCCCGCCGCTCTCGTCGGCCTGGAGGATCTCCTCGTACTGATCCAGGTGGGCCCGCAACCGGACAATCTCTTCGGAGACGTCGCTCCGATCGGCCAGAATGGCGACCTCCCGAATCAGGTCATTCGGCTCGATCGTGACCCCGTGCTCCCGCACCAGGGCCTGAATCCGCTCGGTCAACCGCTTCTGATGCGCCTGAACCAGCAAGGGCGACCGCTCGGCGATCCGGCCAAGCTCGGCCCGAATCCCCTCGGCCAGCGATCGAAGCTCGGCGGCCATCGCGGCGCCTTCGCGGCTCCGGGCCGCGTCGAAGTTGTCCAGGGCGGCGCCCACAATTTGGGCGATGGCGGGCCACTCCTCGGCGACGTTCGGCGCGGCCGACTTCAATTCCTCAACAACGCCGGGCAGCGCCAAAAGCGCCGCCGGGTCAATCGCCTCGCCCCCGAGCTGTCGCAATTGATCGCGGTAGCTGGTCAGGGCGACCAGGTTCAGCTTGTAGTCCTCGGCCTGGCGCGGCCGCTCGATCCGAACCGAGACCTGGACGGTCCCCCGGCGGACGCGATCCCGGACGAGCCGCTCCAACTCGGGCTCCATCGCGCTGTGGGAATCGCTGATTCGCGTCGAGATTTTCAGGTGGCGGTTGTTCACCGACCGGATCTCAACCGTGACGGCGCCCGCCGCGACCTGTTCCCGCGACTCCCCGAATCCGGTCATGCTGAGCAACAAGGCGGCCTCTTTCGATTGTTGGATATTCGCGCCGATGCGGGGAGGCGAGCGGGGGGCGCGAGCCCCCTGACCGGCGGAGGATCGCCTTCGAGAAGACAGGGGGCTCGCGCCCCCCGCTCGCCTTCATTCTCGGAACCGCCGCTTACTCCGCCTTCGGCGGGGGGGCGTTGCCGGGGGTCAGGGGGAAGTTGCTGGTTTCGGGGATGGCCGGGACCCGGTCAACCGGAGCGGGGGCCGACTCGGCCGACGGCGAGGACCCTCCGACCGGGACGGGGGCCGGGGGAACGGCCCCGCCGGGCGCGGGCGTCGTCGACGAGGAACTCGGCGCGGCCGACGAGGTGGGGCTGGGGCCCTCGTCGAAGACCGACGTTCGCTGGCGGTTCATCAGCACGACCAGAAGCATCGTCATGAGGATCCAGATCGAGGCGGAGATGATCGTGACCCGGGTGAAGGTGTCGCCGGCCTTCGTGCCGAAGGCGCTTGAACCTCCGGTGCCGCCGAAGGCGCCGGCCAATCCTCCCCCACGTCCGCGCTGGATGAGCACCAGGCAGATCAAGAACAGGGACATGATCACGATCAACGTGTTGAGAATTGCGGTCAATACGGCCACGGGGGAAGTCCTTTGGTCTCGGGCGGAGGCGTGGTTCGCGTGCGACGGGAGAGCGACGGCCGGGCCCCGCCCCGCCGATTTCCGAAAACGGCGGGACGAGACGGGATGTGTCGAGGCGGCCGACTTTCTTGGTTACGACTTGCCGCGGGCGGTGACTTCTTGACCGGCCTTGATGATCGCCAGGAAGTCGCCGGCCTTCAGCGAAGCGCCGCCGACCAGGGCCCCGTCGATGTCGGGGCAGCTCAGCAACTCGGCCGCGTTGTCCGGCTTGACGCTTCCTCCGTATTGGACGACGACTCGCGCGGCGGTCGCCTCGTCGAAAGTCTTCGCCAGCCATTGCCGGATGAAGGCGTGGGCTCCCTGGGCCTGCTCGGGGGTGGCGGTCAACCCGGTGCCGATCGCCCAAACCGGCTCATACGCCAGGACGACGCCGGCCATCTGCTCGGGGGCGAGCCCGGCCAGCGAGCCTTCGAGTTGCTCCCGCAGCACGTCCTCGGTCTTCTCGGCGAGCCGCTCGTCCTTGGTCTCGCCAATGCAGACGATCGGGATCAGCTTGGCGCCAAGGGCCGCCTTGAGCTTGGCGTTGACCTGCTCGTTGGTCTCGCCCATGCCGTGCCGGCGCTCGCTGTGGCCGATGATGACGTGCGTGCAGCCGATGTCCACCA